>RCMY010002301.1_pt1 | contig 17352 bp, 12 predicted proteins | sample 2041341 | NCBI WGS metagenome assembly RCMY01 (sample SAMN09708234, study PRJNA481090) | Marine sediment metagenome, whole genome shotgun sequencing project. | reverse complement strand
GGACCCGCAACTGGCTGGATCATTCGTTGCAGCAAAGGACATGATCCGGCGCAGCTTTGACGGGATTGTCGTGACTGATGTGCGGATGCCTGGGCGTGACGGGTTTTACCTGTTGGACTATGTGCGGCAGACCGATCCGGAACTTCCGGTGATCCTGCTGACCGGAGAGGCTGATGTGCCAATGGCGGTCAAGGCCATGGCCGCAGGCGCTTTTGATTTTCTGGAAAAGCCCTGTGCGCCACAAGATTTCCTGTCGGTCATTGAAAGGGCGCTGTCGGCGCGCGCGCTTGTGCTGGATAACCGGCGTCGCAAGATTGCGTTGGATAGCGGTGACGCTGCTGCACGGATGATCTTCGGCCAGTCTGCCAAAGCTGCGGCCTTGCGTGACAAAGTGCGCAGTGTTGCCCGCGTCGGCGGCGAAGTGCTTTTGACAGGGGATCAAGGCTCTGGCACGGCAAAGGTCGCAGAGGTGATCCATTTGTTGTCCGCCGCAGCGCCGCACCCTTTTGTGAAACGTGCGGGCGCGTCTTTGGATCATGCCGCGGTGGCCGGTGCCTTTGCCGCCGCGACAAACGGCACACTTTATATTGACGAAGTGTCGGCAATTCCCGCGGCAGGCCAGTTTGCATTACTGGAACGGTTGGAAGCAGGCGGCGGCGCGCGCGTCATTGCCGGAACGACGCGCCCCATGGATGTTGCGGTTGCTTCGGGTCAGTTTCACGGTGATCTGTTCTACCGGCTGGATTTGCTGCGCGTCCGGATCCCCGCGCTACGGGAACGCCCGGAAGATATTCCTGTGCTGTTCAAGGACTATGTTGCACAGGCCTGTGAGCAGGCGAACCTCCCCGAACCGGAAATCCTGCCCGAGGTCACAGCCCGGTTGATGGCGCAGGACTGGCCCGGAAATGCGCGGTCACTGATGAATGCCGCCATGCGCTATGTGATGGGGCTGCATCAGGATGATGAGTCCGGTGGGCTTGGGCTGGTTGCACAAATGGCGCAAGTGGAACGGGCGTTGCTGGTGGGCGCATTGAAGCGGCACAACGGGCGGGTCATCGACGTGGTGGATGACCTCAAACTTCCGCGCAAGACCTTTTACGATAAACTGGCGAAATACGGGCTGAAAGCCGAGGACTACCGCAGTTAAGCACTGTGCGGAAAACCACACAATTAAGAGACATGCCTGTGCGTGAATCCGCGTTGCTATCAGGGATGGCGGACCCTTAGCACTGAAAATAATCTACTAGAGCAATGATAATTAAAGGTTAATTCAATTGATCCTGTTGGCGACGGATTGACTGTTTGTACACGAAGCCACCTGTGCTCTATTCGGCCCAGCTCGATCATGGGCACGAATTGTCTCAGGGAGGGACCTATGAAATTTTTGAAAGCAACTGCACTTGCAGCCGCTGCATCCGTTGCGGCCACGGCAGGATATGCCGATCCGGCCGGCTGTGATGCTGGTGAAATCGTCGTCAAGTTCAGCCACGTCACCAACAGTGACAAGCACCCCAAAGGGATCGCCGCGTCGCTTTTGATGGAGCGCGTCAACGCCGAAATGGACGGCACCATGTGCATGGAGGTTTTCCCGAACTCCACGCTTTATACAGACGAGCAGGTCATCGAGGCGATGTTGTGCGGTGACGTGCAGATGGCGGCCCCGTCGCTGTCGCTGTTTGAACCGATCACCAAGTCCTTCCGACTGTTCGATTTGCCCTTCATGTTCAAGAACATTGAAGCCGTCGATGCGTTTCAGGCCTCTGAAACCGGTCAGGCAATGCTGGACGCGATGCAGCGGCGCGGCGTGCAGGGTCTGGGATACTGGCACAACGGCATGAAGCAGATCTCGGCAAATGTGCCATTGATCATGCCAACCGATGCAGCCGGTCTCAAATTCCGGGTGCAGCCGTCTGACGTGCTGGTTGCACAAATGGAAGCGCTGGGTGCGTCGCCGCAGCCAATGGCGTTTTCAGAAGTCTATGGCGCTTTGCAAGCCGGTGTTGTGGACGGTCAGGAAAACTCCTGGTCCAACATTTACGGGCAGAAGTTCTTTGAGGTCCAAGACGGTATCACCGAATCCAACCACGGCATCCTTGATTATATGGTCGTGTCATCGGTCGATTTCCTTGACAGCCTTGATCCGGATGTCCGCGACCAGCTTCTGACCATTCTGGGCGAAGTGACAAAGACCCGGAACGACGAGTCTGTCCGTGTGAACGGCGAGGCCCGTCAGGCCATCATCGATGCCGGCGGCACCGTGCGCGAGCTGACACCAGAGCAGCGTGCAGCTTGGGTCGCTGTGATGAAGCCGGTTTGGGAAAAGTTCGCTGACGAAGTCGGTCAGGACAATATCGATGAGGCACAGGCAATCAACGACAGTCTGTAGCTTTCGGAATAAGATCGGACGGCCCGGCAGTTGCACGGGCCGTCCTTTTTGGCGGAATCCTGATACCTTGGGGAGGGGCAGATGAGCGCGCACTGGAAATATAAACCAAAGACCGGTTTTGGCAGGTTTATCCATAGTCTGGAGGAAAATGCGATTGCACTGATGTTGGGCCTGATGACGGCACTGACGTTTGCAAATGTCATTTTGCGATATGCCTTCAACTCAAGCATCATCTGGTCGCTTGAAGTGGTTCTGATCCTGTTCGCCTGGCTGGTTCTGTTTGGCATTTCCTATGGTTTCAAAGTCACAGCACATTTGGGCGTTGATGCCATCACCAACCTGCTGCCACGCAGGGGTAAACGGTCCTTGGGGATCATTGCCGGGCTGGTCACGTTGCTTTACGCGTTCCTGATCCTCAAGGGGGCGTGGGATTACTGGGCGCCCTTTGCCGATCTGCCCAAGACGTCCGGACGGTGGTTTCCGACCGGGTTTGACACGGATGCGCGGACCTACGGTTATACTGAAACGGGACAGGTGCCGATCCCGTTTGACTGGCTGAAAAGCTGGCTTGAACGCACTTTCAATTCCTACACGGAAGGGGGGGAAATCAAGACGGACAGCTATTCCAAGCTGCCGGTGCTGGTGCCCTATCTCATCCTGCCATTCGGCGCATTGTTGATTTTTTTCCGGATTGCCCAAGCCTTTGCGCGGGTTCTGCGCGGGGAACAGGACAGCATGATCGTCAGCCATGAAGCAGAAGAAGCGGTGGAAGAAGTTGCCGCAATGAACCGGGATTAGAAATTATGGAAGTAGCACTTCTTTTTGTTATGATCATCGGTCTGCTGTTGATCGGTGTGCCGATTGCCGTCTCACTGGGTCTGTCGTCAATTATCTTTTTGCTGGCATTTTCAGATACCTCATTGGGATCGGTCGCACAGTCGCTGTATCAGGCAATGGCAGGGCACTATACGCTGCTGGCTATTCCGTTCTTTGTGCTGGCTTCGTCGTTCATGTCCACAGGTGGTGTCGCCAAACGGATCATCCGTTTCGCGATTGCCTGCGTCGGGCACTTGCAAGGCGGGCTGGCGATTGCCGGTGTGCTGGCCTGTATGATGTTTGCGGCTTTGTCGGGGTCGTCGCCTGCGACGGTGGTTGCCATCGGATCAATCGTAATCGCGGCGATGCGTCAGGTAGGCTATACCAAGGAATTCGCCGCTGGCGTGATATGTAATGCAGGTACGCTTGGCATTCTGATCCCGCCATCGATCGTGATGGTGGTCTATGCCAGCGCCACCGATGTATCCGTCGGCCGTATGTTTCTGGCGGGTGTCATCCCCGGCATTCTGGCTGGCACCATGCTGATGGTGGCAATCTATGTGATCGCACGGATCAAGAAAATGCCCAAAGGCGACTGGCAGGGTTGGAGCGAAGTGTTCGCAAGCCTGCGCGATGCGCTTTGGGGGTTGTTGCTGATCGTTATCATTATGGGCGGCATTTACGGCCATCCCTGGGTGCGTTTCGAGGACAATCTAAGCCTGATCTATTGGAAAGGCGGGGCATTTACCCCGACCGAAGCGGCAGCAGTGGCGGCGGTCTATGCTTATTTTGTCGCGACATTTATCTACCGCGATATGGGCCCGCTGCATAACGGTGATGGAAATGCACCAACGCCGCTGCTCCGCAAACCATGGACTTTGGTGACAGCGCTGGTCCATGCCGATACGCGCCGGACATTGTTTGACGGCGGCAAACTCACCATCACACTGATGTTCATTATCGCCAACGCGCTGATCCTCAAGCATGTGCTGACTGACGAACAGATCCCCCAGCATATCGCCGAAGCCATGTTGGCCGCAGGGCTGGGGCCGGTCATGTTCCTTGTCGTGGTCAATGTGATCCTGCTGATCGGTGGCCAGTTCATGGAACCGTCGGGCCTGATCGTGATCGTCGCGCCTCTGGTTTTTCCGATCGCCATCCAGCTTGGGATCGACCCTATTCATCTTGGCATCATTATGGTGGTCAATATGGAAATCGGAATGATAACGCCGCCGGTCGGTCTGAACCTGTTCGTCACGTCAGGGGTGGCCGGTATGCCGATGATGAGCGTGGTAAGGGCCGCCCTGCCTTTCCTTGCGGTGCTTTTCGTGTTCCTGATCATGATCACCTATATCCCGATCATTTCGACCTATCTGCCAACCAAATTCATGGGGCCGGAGATTATCACAAACTAGAAGGATCGCTGTTGACGTTCACCTATCTGATTTGGTCAAACGGGCAAAGAGACCTCCGCTGTACCGACCTCATGGGTGAAATCAGATGTGCGTAATGCAGCTGGAAAGGAAGGGGACCTCCGACTTTCTGGCTGCCCGTACTCAGCTGCGTTTAACCCTGTCAGGTTGCCGCACGAGCAGGAGGCACCGCACCGCCAATCCGCCGTGCGGCCCGATTCTGTAGAGGGTGGCAATATGCTGCGGCAGATGCAGGGCGCGCCGGCCAGGTCAGTGAAAGTCGCGAGACTTTGGAATGACCCGGACATTGCGTGGATGAGTCCTGCCAGCTGTTTGATTTGCATTCGGGCTACGATCCTGCGACGTATTCGGGGTCATCGGTGCGTCAGCAAGTCCGGACAACCGGTCATTTCGATCCTGCAGATCATTGGCGATAATATGGATGACCTGACCGTCTGTTTGTACCCGTCCGTGCACCACCAGCAGGCGGGCGGACATGACTATAGTGCGGTATGCCTTGAACAGCTTTGGCCAGATAACCAGATTGGCGACACCTGTCTCGTCCTCCAGCGTAATAAAGCAAACACCTTTGGCGCTGCCAGGTTTTTGGCGGACCAATACCAGTCCCGCCAGTGAAACACGTTGCCCATGCCACATGGACGGCAGATCGGATGCCGCAGCAAAGCCCTGTGCGCGAAGGCTGGCACGATAGAAAGACATGGGATGCGCTTTGAGGGATAAACGCAAGGTCTGATAATCGGTCACAACATGTTCGGCGGTTGGCATGACAGGCAGCGTGACCTCTGGATCGGGACCAAGCGCGGTTGTCAGTGCGTGATCAAAGATCGGCAAGGCAGGCGCGTCCTTCAGGGCCTGTGCCTGCCAAAGCGCCTGCCTGCGGTCGATGCCCATGCTGCGCATCGCATCTGCGGCGGCAAGGCGGCGGATCGCACCTGTATCCAGCGCGGCACGGGATTTAAGGTTTGCCACATCTGCAAAGGGTGTATCCCGATGGTGCATAATCCGCTGCCCCGCAGTCGCTTGCATCCCGTCCACCTGCCGCAAACCCAAGCGCAGTGCAAAACCGTTTCCGGCCGGTTCCAGAGTGCAGTTCCAGTCCGAATAATTCACATCGACCCCGCGTATTTCGACTCCGTGATCACGGGCGTCCCGCACGATTTGCGCCGGCGCGTAAAACCCCATCGGTTGTGAATTCAGCAGGGCGCAGGCAAAGGCCGCGGGATAGTGACACTTCATCCAGCTTGAGACATAGACCAACTTTGCGAAACTGGCGGCGTGGCTTTCGGGAAAACCGTATTCGCCAAACCCCTTGATCTGGTCAAAGCAGCGCTGGGCAAAGACCGGATCATAGCCTCGGTCCGTCATCCGGCCGACCATTTTTTCTTGCAGCTTTTCAATCGTACCGCGCGACCGGAAGGTTGCCATCGCCTTACGGAGTTCGTCGCTTTCCTTTGCGGAAAAACAGGCCGCATCCATCGCGATCTTCATCGCCTGTTCCTGAAAGATCGGCACGCCCAATGTCCGGCTGAGAATCTTGAACAACTCGTCTTGCGGGTGCTCCGGACCGGGCGCGGGATAGGCGACGGTTTCAAGGCCCTGCCTGCGCCGCAGATAGGGATGCACCATGTCGCCTTGAATGGGACCGGGGCGCACGATAGCCACCTCGATCACCAGATCATAAAACTTGCGGGGCCGCAGTTTTGGCAACATGGCCATCTGCGCGCGACTTTCCACCTGAAAGACACCCAGACTGTCACCCTTGCACAGCATATCGTAGGTGGCCGTGTCATCTTGCGGCACCGTGGCAAGCTCTTTCCTGTCGCCGTAATGTGCTGCAAGCAGATCAAAGCACTTGGCGATACAGGTCAGCATCCCCAAAGCAAGGATATCGACCTTGAAGATTTGCAGCGCGTCGATATCGTCCTTGTCCCACTCGATAAAGCTGCGTTCGGGCATCGCGCCATTCCCGATAGGCACGATTTCGGTCAGGGGGCGTTCGGTCAGGATAAAGCCACCGACATGTTGCGACAAATGCCGCGGCATCCCGATCATCTGCTTTGCCAGCTTCAGCACCATGCGCAGATAGGGGTCCGTCAGATCCAGACCCGCCTCTTTGGCGCGGGCATCTTCGACCTGTTCTTCGTAGCTGCCCCAAATTGTGCCGGCAAGTTTTGCGGTGACATCCTCTGACAGGCCCATTGCCTTTCCAACTTCGCGGATCGCGGACCGGGGGCGGTAATGGATGACCGTGGCGCAAAGTCCTGCGCGGTGCCGCCCATATTTACGATACATGTACTGGATGACTTCCTCGCGGCGTTCATGTTCGAAATCCACGTCTATGTCGGGCGGTTCATCGCGTTCTTCGCTGAGAAAGCGTTCAAACAGAACATTGTGTTCGTTCGGGTCAACCGAAGTCACGCCAAGGCAGAAACATACTGCGGAATTGGCGGCAGATCCGCGACCCTGACACAGGATTGGCGGATCGGCCTCTTCGCGGGCAAAGCGTACGATATCGCGGATGGTCAGAAAGTAACGGGCGATCTTTTTGCTGTCGATCAGGGCAAATTCCTTGTGGATCGTCTGGACCACATGATCCGGCACACCGTCGGGATAGCGCGTTGCAGCGCCTTCCCATGTCAGGCGCTCAAGCTCTTGCATCGGGGTTTGGCCGTCCGGCACGATCTCGTGGGGGTATTCATATTTCAGGTCCGTCAGGCAAAAGGTGATCCGGTCCGCCAAGGCGCGGGTGGCCTTGATCGCGTGGGGCCAGTCAGCAAACAGACGGCACATTTCGGACGGCGGTTTCAGATAACGCTCGGCGTTGGCCTTTAACAAAAAACCGGCTCTGGACACGGGCACACCTTTGCGAATGGCGACCATAACATCATGCAGGGGGCGGCGGTCGGGCGTGTGATACAAAACGTCATTTGTCGCAAAAATGGACAGCCCGTATTTTCTGGCGACCCTGTCCAACCGGTTGATCCGCGCCCTGTCATCGCCGCGATACATGAATGTCGCTGCAATATAACGCATCTGTGGCAGGGCGCGGATCAAACGCGGCAAACCGGCCTCAAATACGGCGATGTTGTCAGGGGGCAGCACGATCAGGTGCAGACCCTGCGCGTGGGCAGCCAGCATTTCAAGCGTCAGGTGGGTTTCACCCTTGTCTTGCCACTCTCCGTGTTCCGTTTGCATTTTGCCCTTGGACAGCAGCGTGGACAGGCGCGCATAGCTTTCGCGGTCTTGCGGATAGGCCAGCAGTTCTGTGCCGCACAACAAGACCAGCCTTGCCCCGATCAGCGGATGCACACAGGCCTTTTGTGCCTCGGTGTGTATCCGCACGACACCGGCCAGCGTGTTGTGATCCGCGATCCCGATCTTGTCATAGCCAAGCCGGTTTGCCGTCACTGTCAGATCAACAGCATCCGAGGCGGCACGCAGAAAGGAAAAGCAGCTTGCCATCCCGAATTCGACATAGGCGCCGGGCGGATTTCCGGTAAATCCCCTATCGGCGCGCAATGTGCGGCGTTGATGTCCTTCTTGCTGCGGCATCAGGCAAAGAACCCGTGGAGGAACCAGCGCGGATCGCCACCGCGACCGTCGTGCAGCAAGCCTTCACGATATAGCCAGAAACGGCGACCGTCCTGCACCTCGACCTTGTAGTAGTCACGCAGCCGGGTGCCGGGGCGGTCCTGCCACCATTCCGGCGCAATCCGTTCCGGACCGGCCTGACGCACGGATTGATACAGCACGCGCCGCCAGCGGAATTGTGCGGGAGGACCTTCGGGAACGGCGTAGATAACCCGTACCTCCTCGGCAGGATCCAGAATGCGGATCGGACGCTCGCGGATCAGAACCGGTGCGCCGGATGGCGTGCCGGTCAATGCGGGCGTGCGCCCTTCGACCCGTTCGGGCTTGTGGGATGCGTGCCATGTGGACCATGTCACCTTATCGCTGCCCAGTCGCGCGGTCAGCCTGTCAAGCAATCCTGCCACATCGGCCTGTGTATCACGCTTTCCATCCAGACGGTCCTGCACCAGCAATACCGGCTCTACCTGTGAGGCTTCAAGCGTCAGCAGGTCGAACCCGAAACCGGGATCAATACTGTCCAGCTTGCCATCAAACAGACGCAGAATATGCGCAGGATCACGACTGGCTTTGGCAAAGGCCACCTGAACCGTTCTGCATTCGCTATCAATCCGGTAAATTGTAAGCCGTAACTGGCGTGCGCCCTGTTCTGCCTTTGCAAGGGTGGCACACAGATCATCGACCAGACTTTTGAGATGCGGCACGGGATCAATCACAGGTTCCGGCAGGCGTGCGCGTGCCATGAAGTGCAAATGATCCGGCGGGGCATTCAAGGGATCAGGGGCGCGACCCAACGCCCGATCCAGCAGGATCAGCGGGTTGTGATCCGCCGCCATATTGGCAAAGCGGCGCATCAGCGCGGTGCGCGGCACCTCTGCAAGCGCTCCGATGGTTTTAAGACCAAGCCGGGTCAGCAAACGGGCCGTGTTTGGATCCAGCCGCAGGGCGGCAACAGGTAACGGGGCAAGCCGGGCTGCGGTGTCAACGGTTTTACAGATTATGTCCGGCGGACCAAATCTGGCAATTGCTTGTGCCGCGCCGCGTGTGGGGGCCAGTGCCACCCGCGCTGTCAGCCCCTGCAAGGCAAACCGCTGGCAGATGTCGCGCAGCAGGCGGGGTTCGCCGCCAAACAGATGCGCCGATCCGGTGACATCCAGCAAAAGCCCGTCCTGCCCGTCCTGAACAGTCCAAGGGCACCAACGCCGCGCCCAATGCACAAGCCGGTGCATCAAGGCCTGATCGCCGTCCAGATCGGCCGTTTCAACATGAAGATCGGGGTGGATCGCCTGCGCATCCACTACACGGTCTCCGACGCTTATGCCACGATTTCGGGCTGTCTTGCTTAGACAATGCACAACAGGGCCATGCGTGCCGTCACGCGACAGAACCACAGGCACGTCATCGCCCGGAACGGTCCGGTACTGGCTGATCACCCGTACCCAGCGTTCCAGCGTCATGGTGGGAAACCAGACCGAGACGATCCGCTGTTCTTTTGGCATCGACGTCATATTGCGCCACCCATCGGCCCGGTTGACGGCTGCGGGCGCGAAACAGTTCTGCGTCCCACTGCGGGGGCCCGGGGGATCGGCTGTCGTGCGGGTGGGGCAGGGATGGCAGGGCGCGAAGCCGCCACCTCTCGCGGGCGGCGCTTAAAATTCCGGGGTCGCCGCTGCGGATCAGATAGACCGGCACGCCTGATGCTTCTGCCCGCATGGCAAGCCGTTTTGTTGCCGTAAAGTCCAGCGCCGCTGGTGCCCCGTGGATTTCGCCGACAACAGCAGACAGCCCGGCGCAAGCGGCGCCTTCCTCCATCGTCCATAGCACGTCGCGCGGGTGGCTGACCGTGACCTGTAAAATTGCGTGGCTGATGCCAAATGCGGTCAAACCGGCTGTATAGATGCGCCCGTTTTCGTGGCGGGACGCGCGATCCTGCACCCAAAGGACCGGGCCGGTTGATGGGGGCAGCAAGGCCAGTACAAACCCGGTTGCAGAAGGATCGGCAGGCAGGACGGGAAGCACGTCTGTCAGGACAGACCGCTTTGTCAAAGGGTCTATTGGCGCAGAAAGGTGTCTGCGCTTTGGCAGGTGGATGACCTGCCCATATGAAGAATCGTTTTCCATGCACGGCCCCATTGTTCACTTTTTGTTCTCATTGCGCTACCATGTTTTTCAGCAAACACACGAAAAGAATTATCCGGAACGGGTGGGGTCTGCAGTGCCGCAGCGGCAAGAGAAAAAATCAGGGATCATGCAAAAATCCCGCGCGAAATGATCAGCGCGGGATTCCAGTGTCTTAGACGCTGTAAGGTGGGGTCAGCTGCGCAACCCGCTGCTTTTGTCGAAGTAATGCGCAAGGTCGGACTTCACGCCAAAACCAAGCAGATCACCTTTCTTGGCGGCTGGCGGCTTTTCTGTTTTTGCGATGAATTCAACACCAGACGGCGTAATCAGATGCACCAAGGCGTATTCGCCAAGGTTTTCGACCAGTTCCAGCTTGCCCAGCACCACAGCCGAATCCACATCCGTCGGTACCATATGTTCGGGACGCAGGCCCACTTGTTCGGTCGGCGCAACCGGACGATGCAAAACCACATTTGCCGTAGAGGGCAGGTCGGACGCATCAAAGAAGTTCATCTTCGGACTGCCGATGAATTGGGCCACAAAGGCGTTTGCAGGCCGCTCATAAAGATCAATCGGGGAACCCACCTGTTCAATCCGGCCATCGCGCAGCACAACGATTTTATCCGCGAGTGTCATCGCCTCGACCTGATCATGGGTCACATAGATCATGGTTGATCCCAGCCGTTCGTGCAGGCGGGCAATCTCGAGACGGGTCTGCACGCGCAGGGCGGCATCAAGGTTCGACAGGGGTTCGTCGAACAGGAATACCTCCGGGTCGCGCACGATCGCGCGGCCAATCGCAACACGCTGGCGCTGACCACCCGACAGATTGCGCGGGCTACGTTCAAGGTAGTCGTTGATTTGCAGGATATTGGCAGCATCCTTAACGCGACGGTCAATTTCGGCAGGATCGGTTTTGGCCTGCTGAAGCCCGAACGCCATGTTTTTATAAACCGTCATATGCGGGTAAAGCGCGTAGGTCTGGAACACCATCGCCACGCCACGTTTGGCCGCGGCCACATCATTGACCACGCGATCACCGATCGACACGGAGCCGCCGGAAATCTCCTCCAGCCCTGCTATCATCCGCAGAAGCGTGGATTTCCCACAGCCCGACGGCCCGACGAAGACGACAAATTCCCCATCCTCGATGTCAAGATCAACGCCATGCATGACTTGCATGGCACCATAGCTTTTGCGCACATCGCGCAGTGTCAAACCGGCCATTTCTTCTCCAATTCAGCAATTTCGCGACGCAGGGTTTCTGCGAAAACGGGGTAGGTTTCAGGAAGATCGCCCCAAAGCTGGCGACTTGTTAAAAAGGCATCCGTGCCCAGCATCTTTTGCAGATCATCCCAGCCGGGTTCGACATACTTGAACGGGATTTTTCCTGCCGCGACGTGACGCGCAAACAAATGCCAGCTGGCAATGCTGCGGATGCCGAAAACCGGCACGATGCCTTGCGACAGGCAACCCGCGAGGGTCGGGCGGATGAAAATCGGAAACTTCGCCATGCCGTCTGCGCAAATCCGCGCGACTGTATCGCCAATGGCTTTGTTGCCGAAACGGCGCGTGACGCTGGCAAGATAGTCCGCCTTGGAAAACGGCAGCGCAAGGGTCAGCGCGGGCAACACTTCGTCTTCTTCGAAACGGGTAAAATGCGCGTGCAGATCAGCGTCGCGCATCGCCGCGTCAAAGGTTTCAATCCCCTTGAGTGCAGCGAGATAAGTCAGCGCCGTATGCCCGCCGTTCAGTACCCGTATCTTGGTTTCCTCAAACGGGTCCACATCGGGCGTGACGGTCACCCCCGCCAATGCCAGATCGGGCATTGCCGCTGCGGCGCTGTCTTGCAGAACCCACTGGATAAAGTCCTCGGCCATCACTGGCGATGTGACTTCCGCGCCGACCAGAGCGGAAAGCTCCTCGCCAAGGGATTGGGGGCTGCGCGGCGTAATCCGGTCCACCATAGAGCAGGGGAATGCCACGTTGTCCTGCACCCACAATTCCAGATCGCGTTCACCACAGGCCGACAGATAGGCCAGCAGATTACGATGCAGCATCTTGCCGTTCTGACGGATGTTGTCACAACACGCGATCGTCAGCGGCGCGTTGATCGCCACTTTGCGCTGGGCCAGTGCCGCGCGCAGATAGGCGTAAACGCTTTGCGCCGGACCATTTTTGATTTCGGCGGCAATGGTTGGATCGGCTGTATTCAGATTGCCTTCGGGGTCGGTATAATAGCCACTTTCGGTGACGGTGATCGTGACCAGATGAACCGAAGGCGCTGATAAAAGCGCCTCGGCTTTAGCGGTGTCCACGCTCCAGTCTGCAAAGGCAACGTGGCTGCGCACTTTGCGCAGGGCTACCTGACCATCCGCCGAATAAGACTTGAGGTAATAACCGTCATGCCGTGCGATATCCTGAACGGCAGACTGGAATAAACCGGACTCTGAACCACGCAGGTTGACGGCAGTAATTCCCCAGCGCAGGTCGCCCGAGTTTGCCATGTAGTCATCCAGATAGACGGCTTGATGGGCGCGGTGAAACGCACCGAAACCTAGATGCACCACACCCGCCTTACAGGCGGCGCGGTGAAAGACCGTCGCGGCAATTTCTGGCAGTGCGGCGCTGCTCATGTTGTTTTCTCCAGATGCGGGACAAGGTCTTTGCGCGCCGTTTCGCGGTACGCTGAAGGGGTCATGCCCTTCATGCGCAGGAAGTGACGGTTGAAATTGGCGAGGTTCTGAAAACCGGCCTGATAGCAGATCGTCGTGACCTGTTCGTCAGAGGCGTAAAGCATCCCGCAGGCCTGACCGATCCGGACCCGGTTGACGAACTCCACAAACTTGTGGCCGCTCACTGTCTGAAAGTTCCGGCTGAACGTCGCTTGGGTCATGCCAGCCATGTCAGCGGCCTGTGTTACCGAAAGATCGTCTTTGTAATGGGCAACAATATGGTCAATCACCGCGCCGATGCGTGCATGTTTGCTGCCACCCTCGGGCTGGATCAGTTTGGAGGTCGACAAGGTCACCTTGTTCGCGTGTTCGTTGACCAGCAACAAAAACTTCAGCAAAGCCAAAATCCGGTTGGCCCCATGGCTGTCGCGTATGGCTTTAAGGTGCTGACGCGCGACGACGTGGTCGAACCCGTCAAAGTAAACACCGGACTGCGCCATGTTCAACATGCCGCGCAATTCGGCGAATTCCGGAAATCCCTCGGCCAGTTTTTCAAAGCTGTCCTGATTGAACTGCACCAGCATATCGCGGGTGTCGACCTTCTGATTGAACCCCTCGTCGGTGACCCAGTTGTGCGGCAGGTTCGGCCCCGTCAGGAACAGATCACCGGCCTTGAATTCACCAATATGATCGCCAACAAAGGCTTTGCCCCGTGTCGCGATAATCAGATGAAGTTCGTATTCCTCGTGCGAATGCCAGCGGCACAATTCGCTCGGCCAGCCGTGTTCCAGATAGCGGATCGACCTTGTCGTGCGATCTACAAATTCGATTTCAGGTGCGATGATGGACATTGCTCTAACGCAGCACGTTTCCGCCATCGACACTGATGGTCTGGGCGGTGATATATGAGGATTGTTCGCAGGCGAGGAATACCGCAACTCGGGCGACATCTTCGGGGCTACCCATATAGCCAAGCGGCACAGCTTCTCCGACTTCACGCTTTTTCTGGCCGGGCGCTTTGCCTTCGAACTTGGCGAACAGCGCGTCAACGTGCTTCCACATTGGTGTATCGATCACACCGGGGCTGATCGCATTGACGCGGATTTTGTGCGGCGCAAGCGCCAGAGCGGCGGATTGGGTATAGCTGATAACCGCCGCTTTGGTGGCACAGTAATGCGCAACCAGCGCTTCACCCCGATGGCCCGCCTGTGATGCCAGATTGATGATCGAACCGGGCTTTCCTTCGGCGACCATGGATTTGGCGGTGGCCTGCATGACGGCATAAAAGGCCCGCACATTCACGCCGAACAGGCGGTCATATTGCGCCAGATCCGCCTCTAGTACCGTGCCCATGTCAAAGATCGCTGCATTGTTGAACAAAACATCCGGCTTGATCTCGGCGATCCAGTCGCAGCAATTGGCAAGACCCTGATTGTCGAGCAGGTCAAACCGCGCGTAGGTCGCATCACCGGTATAGTCAGCGGCGATATCAGTGGCATAGACCGTGCCACCAAGGGCCGCAAAGTGCGCTACTGCTGCATCGCCGATGCCGCCGACTGCGCCAGTCACAAGACAGGTTTTGCCGGTCAGGTCCGTTGGGGCTGCGTTCAGGTTCATTTCACTGCTCCAAATGTGAGGCCCTGCACAAGTTGCTTTTGTGCCAGCCAGCCAAAGATGACGATAGGTGCGCAGGCCAGCGTGGACATGGCCGATACCTTTGCCCAGAACAGCCCCTCGGGTGCCTGGAATGATGCGACAAGCGCGGTCAGTGGCCGTGCTTCGGTTGTTGTCAGGACGATTGACCAGAAGGCCTCGTTCCAGCACAGGATGATCGACAACAGCGCCGTCGACGCGATCCCGCCCCAAGCGAGAGGCATGACAATCTGGCGGATTTCGTTGAAGGTTGACGTGCCGTCCATGCGCGATGCCTCAAGGATTTCCTTGGGGATTTCACGGAAATAGTTGAACAGGATCAGCATCACAATCGGCAGGTTCATCATCGCATAGATGACAACAAGCACGGTCTTGGAATCCAGCAGCCCCAGCTTTTGCGTCAGCAGATAGATCGGCATCAGAACACCGACGGCGGGCAGCATCTTGGTGGACAGCATCCACATCAGAATGTCCTTGGTCCAGCGGCCGGTGTTGAACGCCATAGCATAGGCGGACGGTATTGCGATGATGAGGGCCAGCGCCGTGCCGCCAAACGCCGTGATGACCGAGTTCATCGCAGCCTGAAAATAGTTGGTGCGCGAATTGATCTCGACGTAGTTTTCCAGCGTGGGCTCAAAGAACAGCAGCGGTGGAATCTGGATTGCCTGACCTTCGGTCTTGAAGCTGGTCAGCACCATCCAGAAAATCGGAAAGAAGAAGAGGCAGGCAAAGGTCCAGCCGCCGAAAACGGCCAGACGATCTTTGAGTTGTTTGATTTGCTTGTCAGTCATGATCTTACACCGTCAGCGTTTTGCCGACCGCACGGATCAGGAAGATCGCGACGATATTGGCAAGGATGATTGCAAACACACCACCAGCAGAAGCAACACCAACGTCAAAGGCTTGCTGGGACTGGAGATAGATGAGGTAGGTCAGGTTGGTCGAGGAGTCACCGGGACCGCCCGAGGTCGTCACATAGATTTCCGCAAAGATTGCGAGGTGGAAGATCATCTGGATCAATAGCACGATTGAAATCGGGCGTGCCATGTGGGGCAGGGTCAGGTTCCAGAACTGCGCCCAGAACCCCGCGCCGTCCAAAGTGGCAGCTTCCATCTGTTCCTGATCCTGACTTTGCAGCGATGTCATGAAAATCAGGATTGCAAACGGTGTCCACTGCCAGCTGACCATGATGATGATCGACAAAAGCGGTGCCTGACTAAGCCATTCGACCGGCTGGAAACCCAGTGCGTTGGACAGAGCAGCAAACAACCCGTTGTTGGGATCCATCATCATGTTCTTCCAGACCAGTGCAGACACGGTCGGCATGATAAAGAAGGGCGAGATCAGCATCACGCGGGCGATGCCGCGGCCTTTGAACTCGCGGTTGATCAGCAGAGAAATGGCAAGGCCAAGAACAATGGTGATGAACAAAACCGATCCGACAAGGATCAGGGTGTTTATGATCGCCGGAAAGAATGACGGCTCTGTCCAGAAAAACTTGTAGTTACTCAGTCCGACGAAACCTGTCCGCTCAGGGTATAGAAGGTGATAGCGGATCGTCGAGAAATAGACCGTCATGCTTAGCGGGACGATCATCCACAGGAACAGGACGATGATGCTTGGCGCCTGTAGCCATCTGACCAGTGTTGGGTTCATCGCGCTATCCCCGAATTCAAGATGTTGAAAAAACGATGCGCGGGATGATCCTGCGCAAGCCAGAGCATCCGGGGCGATCCGAAGACCGCCCCGAACGGGAGGTATGACCTAGTAGTAGCCAGCTTTGCTCATTTCGCGGTCAGCGGCGTTTTGGCTGTTGGCCAGTGCCTCTTCGACCGAGATATTACCGGCAAGCGCATCCGTCATCTGCTGACCGACAGCCGTGCCAATCGCCTGGAACTCAGGGATCGCTGCGAACTGGACGCCGACGTAAGGCGACGGGTTCAGTGTGCTGTCATTCGGGTTGGCCGACATGATGGCTTTCAGCTCGGCATCCGCAAAGACGGCTGCGTCCTGAAAGTTCGGGTTGTCGTAGGTCGACTGACGTGTGCCTGTTGGCACAACGCCCCAACCGTTGGTTTCGCCAACCATTTCGATATAGTCCTTCGACGTGGCCCATTCGATAAACGTCATCGCTTCATCGGCGTTATCGGTTCCGGCTGGAATGGCCAATGACCAAGCCCAAAGCCAGTTCGCACCCTTTGTGGTCGCGGCCTGTGGGGACTGCGCGAATGCAATCTGGTCAGCTACGGTAGACTGCGACGGGTCGGTGATGAACGATGCTGCAATTGTCGCGTCGATCCACATGCCGCACTTGCCTTGGTTATAAAGCGCCAGAATTTCGTTAAAGCTGTTCCCTTCGGAACCCGGAGGGCCGTAGTTGGTCAGCAGGTCGACATAGAAAGTGACGGCTGCGTTCCATTCAGGGCTATCCAGTGCGGGTGTCCAGTCTTCATTGAACCACTGCGCGCCAAAGCTGTTGGCCATGGTGGTCAGGAACGCCATGTTGTCGCCCCAGCCCGGCTTGCCACGCAGGCAGATGCCATAGACACCTTCGTCGGGGTTGTGGATCGCGGCGGCAACGTCACGAATATGGTCCCAGGTCGGGTTGTCTTCGATGGTCATACCAGCGGCTTCGACCAGATCCTTGCGGTACATGATCATGGACGATTCGCCGTAGAAC
>RCMY010002300.1_pt1 | contig 17353 bp, 9 predicted proteins | sample 2041341 | NCBI WGS metagenome assembly RCMY01 (sample SAMN09708234, study PRJNA481090) | Marine sediment metagenome, whole genome shotgun sequencing project. | reverse complement strand
CCCATTATAGCATTTCCATAGCTACCATAATCATAATCGATAGTATTATATATATCAGTCATAAAGCCACCAACATTGTTGAATGTCTTTGATACATAATCCTTATCATAAATATTGTACTCGTTATAATCCATCTTGTCACTGCAAGAAGCAAGAGCAAGAATAGCAAGCGAAGAACAAAGTATATTATTTAGTTTCATATTTTCACTCGTTTTTATTTATTAGAATGTAACTGAAAGACCTGCAACAATACTTCTTGTCAATGGGTTTGTCGCACCATAAGACTCTGGATCTGAGACATCCATATGATCAAGACTAAACAAGTCTGTTCCACGAACGTAAACCTTAGCTCCATTAACAAAACCAGTCTTTTCGAGTATAGACTTAGGCAAGTTATAATAAAGTTCGATATTACGAAGTTTAAAGAAAGAACGATTTACTAACCATAAAGTACTTGTCTGATAATTGTTTGCATTATTCTCATTACTTAGACGAGGGAATTTTGCATTCTGATTATCTGCTGTCCAACGGTTGTCATAATAATACTGTGATATTGTTGTATTATTGATAAGTGGCCAATACATACTCTTTGTATTGAGTACTCCTGAATAAAGTCCTGTACCCTGGAAGAGGCAATAGAAACCAAAACCTTTATATTCAGCACCAAGGTGGAAAGAATAATACATACCCGGAGTTGTACTATGGCCGATAGCGCACACATCGTTTGCATCAATAATATTATCGCCGTTTACATCAAGATATTTAATATCACCAGGCTTTACATTAGAGAAATTCTGCTTAGGACTTGCTGCAATGTCAGCAGCATTTTTGAAGAGTCCAATAGCTTTCAAACCATAAATCTGACCAAGTTGATTACCAGTCTGTACAAGGTTACTGTAAAGTCTTGGTTGCTCATATTGTTCCTTAATCTTATTATGATTATAGTTAAAGTTACCACCAATGTTAAATGTCACTTCACTTATTTTCTTGTTGTAATCAAGACCGATTTCAAAACCAGAATTATCAACAACTCCACCATTTTCATAAGGTGCATCCTGACCAATAACATCTGTATATTTACCGTCAGAAGTTACCCATATATTATTATGGCGTGTATAATAACCTTCTAATGTTACATCCAAACCATGGAAAAGAGTAGCCTCAATACCTACATTATATTTATAAGCCTTTTCATGAGAAGGATTTTCTGTAGCATAGCGATCAAGAGTTGTTCGTCCAAAAGAAGACTGCCAAGTTTCATTGAAAGGATATGTTCCTCCTGTCATAGTATACTGCTGAGTATAATATGTCCATGTGTTATTAGGTAGGAAATCAGCATTGATTATACCTGCAGAAGCACGGAGTTTTAAGAAGTTAACCCATGAAATATTCTTCATGAAGTTTTCCTTTGATACAACCCAAGCTGCTGATAATGTAGGTGAAAAATTCCATTTTGTACCTGGTGCAAGTCTGCTTGATCCAGATTCTACAAGAGCTAAATCTGCAAAATAGCGATTCTTGAAACCATAATGAGTATACCAAGATGCATCCTGACGATAAATTACAGTATTTATACCGTTTGCTTCCTCATACTCATAATCCCATTTTAGTTGAGAATATACAGAATGATTACCAAAGGTATTCTTGTAGTTAAATCCACCATCAAAATGGAAACGCTTGCTAAAACTATTTGTTGTAGCACCATCTCCCATAGCAGTTTCTGCACCACCAGTATATAAAGTTCCAGCAGTAGCTGTGCCATCAGGTGCCCATATAGCACTATTCATACTGTATGCATATCCTTTGCTATGATCCTCCAATACATTTGAAGAGTTATCATAAGCTACTCTTAATGTAGCTCCTAAACCATCCAACCAATCAGATAAATCCTGAGTAAGAGTGGCATCAGAGAAAAGACTTCTTGAATGATTCTTTGCATAAGCAGCACCAGCACTTTGTGCAACTGGGTTTACAGTTCCATTCCATGTAGCGTTACCACCCCACATACCATTATCATTCTTTATTGGGAATGCTGCTGATGGAACAGAGTAGACCATATCCCAGATATTAGCAGAATTACCAGGACGACTTGCCTCTGCTAAAACACCTAAAAGATTAACTTTTAACTTAGTCTTATCAAAAAGGTCTACATCCAAATTTATACGCAGATTACCCTTCACATATTTATTCTGTGTTGAATAACCGTCATTCATATCATAATTCTTTATGAATCCCTTATCTGAAATAAGATCAATCATTGTATAGTAGCGAAATTTACTTGCACCACCACGGAATTCTATATTGAATTTATTTGTTACTCCAGTATTACGGAAAGCCTCGTCTACCCAATTTACATTTGGATACATTGTTGGATAAGTGCCATTTTGGAATGCAGCAATTTCTGCATCAGAATATTTTGCAGCTAATCCATCATTAGCACGAGCCTCATTCACAGCCTGTGCATAAGTGGAAGCATCAACAAACTTAGGCTTATTTGCCATAAAGTTCCATTGATGATCGTATGTAAACTTTACTTCCTGCGAATTGTACTTACCATGTTTTGTTGATACCAACACAGCCCCATTAGTACCTTTATATCCGTACAATGCAACAGCTGCTGCATCTTTCAATATCTCTACTGACTCAACTTCTTCTGGAGAAATATTATTAATATCACGTTCTATACCATCTACAAGTATAAGAGGAGAACTACCTGAAAGGCTCTGCAATCCACGTACATAAAATGTTGGATTTGCAGCTGCATAATTACCCGCATTTTGCAAAGAAATTAATCCAAGTCCTTGACCGATAATTGAATTACCGATGTTTCTTGCACTACGCTTATCTGTTGTATTATTCGTAATAATAGAAACGGAAGCCGTAGACTGTTCACGTGAAAAGTTCACATCAGCGCCAACATCAACCAGCTGATTCTTGAATGCAGTTGTATCTTTCTGTGCAGCTGCTGGCAAACCTAAGCTTGCCAACATTGCTAACACTAATATATTATTTTTATTCATTATTGCTATTAACTTTTAAATGTTAACAATTAACTTTTAATTACCAACCAGGATTTTGAGTCAAGCCATATCCTTTGTTAACTTCGGTCTGTGGGAATGGCTCAAGATACCACTTAGGATCATAACCAGACAACCATACACTAGATCGGTTATTTAGCTCAAACTTTTCATAATCAAAGTGTGTTGGTTCATAAAAACCAAATTTTGTGTTACTGCTCTTGTCTGTAACCTTGTCACCATTCCACCATTGTGTATTGGCTCCTTGTATACCATTGACACGTATCCACGTACCATTATCCTTTCTTAATCGATACATTTTTAATCCATGCAACTGTTTTGATATTAGCTCATCACCAAGTTTATATCTCTTGATATCAAAATAGCGCGAATTACTCATACCAAGTTCACAAACACGCTCACGAAGGATTTCCTTCAAAAGATTAGGCTTGTTTGATGTCAAATTCTCATCAGGATTACATTCAACAAGTCCCTTAAGACCGACACGTGCACGAATCATATCAACATATTGCAGTGCTCCCGTGAAATTATCATCTGCCTGCAATAAAGCTTCTGCATAAGTGAGATAAAAATCATTCAAACTAAGTACAACCCACTGAGGCTGAGCACGTAAGTATACATTATTTGTACCAGTGATATATTTGTTATTACCATAACCAGTCGCAAAATATCCACTTTCAGTAGCAGGTCCATTCAACGCACGTGAACCACCAACCCATAACTCAAAATTATTACCACTCATTGTTCCTGAGTTCAAAGAAGATGTTTCTAGGTCACCATTCACCATGACAGTTTCATAAAGGCGTGGATCACGTGTATAGGTACGATGCTGTAGTTCCTGTTTAGTAGCAATTGAATCGCCCTTCACAAACATCTGATCTAGTTTCCCTGCTTTTTCAGTTTCATTCCAATTAAACGGCTTACCATCTGCCCAAGGGAACATTTCTACATATTCCTGTGTAGGAGAATAAGAATAACGTTCATTCAGTCCTCCACCAAGCAGTGTCCAATTATATTTCGTGTCTTTACCAAAAGAAGATACGCGTGTTGCGAATAACACTTCAGGACTATTCTGATTTACATATGCATAACGGAATGCATAACGATACCCCTCTATAGTCTTTGAAGCTGGTTGAACAAGAGAATAACCTCCATTCGCATTCAACTGTTGCAAGAATTCCTCACATGCAGTCTTGCAACGTGTCCAACGATCTTTACTATAGTTGCCATACCATACAGGGCTACTATCAGTCATAGAATAAGTTGAACCATAATATGGTTGATCTGAATTAAACAAAGGTGAAGCAGCAAATTGAAGAATCTGACATTTTAAAGCCATAGCCGCAGCTTTAGTCCATCGACCAGTTTCTGAAGTTGGATCTTCTGTTTTCCAAGGCAAAACTTTAGAAGCCTCATCAAGTAAATCAACCATAAAGTTTACAGTCTCTTCAACAGAAGCACGTGGTATATCATAAGATTTTTCACCAACCTTAAAACTACGTTTAATAATAGGAAGCCCACCGTACATTCTAAACAAATTGAAATAAGTAGAAGCAATTAGACATTTTGATTCAGCCTTCATTTCTTCCTTCTCAGTTTCCTCCATATCAGGTGTTCTGCCGATATTTTCTTGAAGCAAATAAGCTGAGTGTATTAATTCCCAACAATTCTCATTAAGGTAGCCAAATACAGAAGCCCCACTTGATGATGCAGTCAATTGACTAGCATAATATACTTTATATACTGAAGATGCAGTGAAATGCAACTGCCAACAGTCAGTAAGGGCATCGAACTTACCATTCCAATAACTAGCAGAGTTGTGAGAACTTGTATATGGCAAGCCATAATATTGCAATGCATAGGTACCTACAAGGAATTGTCGTGTATATTCAGCATTGTTAAACACTGTATCAATAGTCGCATCAGTACCTGGAGCCTTGCTAAGAAATTTATTACCAAAGGCAATATCATCAGTACAAGAACCAAATCCAAAAGCTAAAGACAGAGTTAGGAATGCTCCAATAAATGTCTTATTATTTAGTTTCATATTTATTTGCGTTTTTATTATTTTAAGCAATACCATTCTTTTCCTTAAAATCCAACCTTTAAAGAGAATGTATAAGTCTTCTGAAGTGGATAAGAAGGGGCTCTACTTGCTGTTGCTTCAGGATCACCCCATTTATAAGGAGTAAAAGTCAAGAGATTATAACCACTGAACGAAAGCTGAAGCTGATTTAATCCCATTCTCTTCATGAATGGCAGATGGAAATCGTAAGCTACCTGTAAAGTTTTCATACGTAGATATTTAGAATCTTTTTCATACAATGTAGATGTTGCATAGTTATTGGCAGCATTATCAATTGTTGCACGTGGATACTCATAATTTTGACCAGGATTTTCTGCATTCCAAGTATGATCGATATGGTACTGCAGTAAACCGCCGTCAGTATTTCCTGTACGATTAATAAATGGTTCACGGAATACATCTTCAATCATTCGGCTCACGTTCCATGCACCAGTCCACTGAGTACTCATAGAGAAATTCTTATATGAAAATCCAAAGTTAACACCTATTACATACTCAGGATCATCTGTATAGCCATAATTACGGCTCATATCATTATCATCAATTATACCATTATGATCAAGGTCTACATAAACAGCATCACCTGGTTTTAAATCCTTACCAGCAAGTTGAGTAGGAAATTTCTCACCAAATTCCTTTTCATAAAGAGCAGGGGTCTCAGCATCATAGAAACGATAGAACTTGTATTGTGATCGTGCGCCAATACGGTGTCCCTTTTCATACTGGTACGAATTATTTAATGGAGCTTCCTTTTCTTCCTTTATTTCATTTTGATTGTAGCTTAGGTTTACACCAGCCCAATACATAAAATCTTTTCCAATTTTATCATTCCATTTTAGAGACAATTCGTAACCCCAACTATCAACAACACCAATATTCTCTGCAGGAGTTGTAAAACCTATAATAGACGGTGCTGTATAATCATGAAGAAGTATATCTGTACGATGTTCCTTATAATAATCTACAGTAGCACGCAATTTATCTTTTATGAAATAAATATCAGCACCATAATCTTGTTTAAATGCCTTTTCCCATGTTACGTCAGAATTGTTTTTTGACATTTCGTAAGCGCCCATTGATACCGTGTTGTTTTCTATACCGAAGTTATAACCACGTCCTCCACGAGAATACATACCAGAATTGTTCACACTATATGGGTCGTCAAGGTACATAAAACGGCTACCGCCAATCTTATCATTACCAACAAGACCGTAACTTACACGAAGTTTAAGGAAACTAACAATTTTCTTCATTGGCTTCCAGAAAGATTCATCACTGACCACCCAGCCTAAAGAACCAGCAGGGAATGTACCATAACGTTTGCTAGGTGCAAAGTTTTCAGAGCCATTATAGCCAATATTGAATTCTGCCATATATCGATTGTTCCAGTCGTATGTCACACGACCAACAAGACCCACGTATCCTTGTGGAATATCTGACAATGTTCCTGGATAGTAAGTCTTACTCTGATTCATCAAAACCAAAGCACCAACATTATTCAACCCAAACGAACGATTATATGTTAAAGAAGATTCAAAATACCAATCACGATTTCGACCAGTTGACTCAGAATATGCAATCTGTCCTGTCTGTCCTGTCATTTTATAACCAATAGATCCATCTGATTTTAATACAGGATAATATGTAGCCATTGCGCGTGCACCTGTTTTAGTAACACCAAACAAGCTGTTATATGAACCTTTAAGTTTAAAAGAAAGGCCCTTGGTTATCATATCTAGTTTTTGATTCAACTGCGCATCTAATTGTAGTTTATTATTGCTATATTGAACAAAACCTCCAGGAACACCAGCATTACCATAATATGTGATACCACTGCCACCAACAAACGGCAATCTTAAATCAGAATAATCAGTTGTTGTCTCTACATATCTGCCATTAATAATACCAGGGCTTGAAAATGGAGTTGCCTGATAAAGAGCCAGAACCATACCACTAGCACCCTGCCCTGTATTAGGCTTATTTGAATTATCAACATTTCCAGCAATATTGAATGACAATGTTGTTGTTGAAGTTACATCCAAATCTAGGTTTGCACGATAATTAAAACGGCTGTATTGATAACCGAATTTATAGTCCTGTCCAAACTCTTTAAAAAGTCCACCTTGTGTGTAGATACCACCATTAATAAAATAGCGCATTTTCTTTGTACCACCACTTATGCTTACATTTGTTTTTGTCTGAGTTGTAGACTTCTTCATGATATAGTCATCCCATTTGATGCTTGGGAAACGAATAGGATCACTTCCTGTCCGGAATTTTTCTATGATAGCATCAGAAAATTGAGGATCTTTACCATCATTCTTACGCAACTGATTATAGAATGTCGCATATCCATAAGAATCAGCCTGCTCAACCATTTTGGTTGGAGCCAAAATAGAAAATGACGTATTAGCAGTAACTGTTGCTTTACCCTCCTTACCACGCTTTGTCGTAATAAGAATTACACCGTTAGCACCACGCACACCAAATACAGCTGTAGCAGAAGCATCCTTCAATATGGTGATATTTTCAATTTCCTCAGGATCAATGTCCCCCATACTACGCTCAACGCCATCTACCTGAATAAGTGGATCTGCGCCATTGAATGTTGCCTTTCCACGTACAAAAACCTTTGCTGCATCACTACCAGGCTCGCCAGAATATTGCACTGTTGTTACACCACTAAGCTGACCAGCAAGGACATTGTTAACTGAACTTACAGGAGTACGAGTTAGGTCTTCACCTTTAATACTAGAGAGGGCACCAGTAACGGTAACTTTTTTCTGCACACCATAGGCAACAACCTCAACTGTCTGTAAGTTATTTGTATTTTCCTTCAGTGTGATTTTCATTCCGTTTTTTGCAACCACGATAACTGGGTCATAGCCCACAAAAGAGATTTTTAACTTTGCACCTGGTTTTACATTCAGATTAAAGTTACCATCAAGATCTGTCACAGTTCCATTAGAACCAGGACCAACAACCATTACGGTCGCACCGATTACAGTCTCACCATGTTCATCAACAACGGTTCCGCGAACAATATTTTGTCCTACCTGTTGGGTATTAGCAAACGCATGTTGCACACCAATCGCTGGTGTAAATGTCATAGCTGCACTAATCACAGCTACTGGTAATACTGTACCTTTTAACAATTTTCTACGATTCATTTAATTATTATTTAGGCTTAGTTTGTTAATTCGTCGCAAATATACATATACTTAATTAACGCGAAATGGTATTTTCGTACGTTTATTGGTAAAAACGTGCGAAAATACAAATAAACGCTAAATTCTTTTATTTTAAGTATAATGTTACTGTTTTTGCTTTATATCCTTGTCCACTAACATTAAGTTTTATCTTTCCTGATTTCTTACCAGAACGAAGTATAACCATGGCCGAACCATTATAAAGTCTGCGCATGTTTCCGACAGTCAATTCATCACTTGAAATATCTCCGTTGCTCACACCAATGATATCAGCATCGCCTGTAACCTCAAACTTCAGTTGTCCATTAGCCATTGGTGACCTTAACCCTTTGCTATCAACAGCCAATACACGTACATGCATCAAATCATTGCCATCAGCTTTCCAATTTTCTACATCAGGAATTAGTTTAAGTTCTTTCGGTGCACCTGCTGTTTCAATCTTGTGGCTTGCAACTATTTTTCCATTTGTCCGAGCTACAGCTTCAAGCACACCCTTTTGAAATATAATATCAGTCCACTTTATTTTATTACGTACCTTTGGATCAAGAGAGTTTTTCTTTATTCCAAGACTTTTTCCATTAAGATATAATTCAACTTCGTCGGCATTTGTATACGTATATACTGTGTATTTTTTCCCAGGGGTACGATTCCAGTGATCAGAAATTCTGTCTCCATCAAATTTTACCCCATTCCACATCTCTGCATCATCCTTAGAATCTGCGACACCGATGTGAACAACTGGCTTATCTGAAAATATTGATTTCAGAAAATATGCTTGTGGTTTAGGTTCTAATGAAATATCAAATACACCATTATCCCAGCCTTTTTTTGGCCACCCAAGACTTTCGCCAAGATAGTCTATCATTCCCCAATATGCTAATCCGACGACCTTATCTAAATTCATCTCATAATAGTTTGGCCCCATCATTGGCATATTTGCCTCACTTTGATAAAATATCATGTTCGGAAAGCGACGTCCATCACCAGGAAAGTACATATAACGATAATTATATGCCTGAATATCAGTAATCATAGCCAAATCACATGGTAATGAATCTGTTTCCCAATTACGTCCTCTTGGATGCATTGCCACTGTTGTCAGACGCGTGCTATCATAACGATTCAGTAATGTCTTTAACAATCTATACGCAGTTACTCCCCAATCATTATAAGGCAAGTCTGGATATGTCTGCAATTCATTTCCAAGACTCCACAATATCACAGAAGGGTGATTTCTATCTCGCTGTATCCATTCAGGAATATCATACTGCCAATGATTAGACCAAGATTCTCTTCCACCAGAATATTGGGTAAGCCATTTATCATAGACTTCATCAACAACAAGAATACCATATTTATCACATAATTTATATAAGTCTTCACTGTATGGATTATGTGAACAACGAATGTGATTGAAACCAAATTCTTTCAACAGCTTTATTCTTTTTTCTATTGCACGTGAATATGCAGCTGCTCCTAATGCACCCAGACTACTATGATTAGCTATACCTTTCAATATAACTTTTTTACCATTTAGTTTTAATCCAAATTCTGGAGAAAATTCTATGGTACGTATACCAAACTGCTCTGTAACTTTATCGGCAACCTTACCACTTTCATCATACACAGAAACTTCTGCCGTATACAAATAAGGAGAATCTATATCCCACAAATTAGCGTTTGAAATATGTATAGGTTCTAATTTGTATTCAGCATCACGGCTACGTGGTGAAAATCTAACATCATTATTCTTCTCTGCTACAACTTTGCCATTGGCATCAAGTATACGTACTTTTACGTCACCGTTTTTTTGCTTATTATAACGAAATATCTCTGCCTGAATATTTACGGTGTTGTTATCCTTTGTTGTAATATAAAGCGGATGGCGTGCAAAATACAGTTGCTTATCTGTCATGATAAGTTTAACCGTTCTGAACAGACCACCACCAGTATACCAGCGTGAATTTTTTTCTTTTCTCGTATCGGCTTTTACAACAAGAACATTCTCGCTGCCATATTTAATTTTATCAGTAATGTCTATACCAAATCCTACATAACCGTATTCTGTTCCACCTATACGCTCACCATTTAGATAAACATCACCAACAAGCATTATACCACCAAATTCCAACATCAATCTTTTTCCTTTCCAATCTTGAGCTGGAGTGAATACCTTACGATACCATCCTATACCCATTTCCTTAAAGCCACGTGCTGAAAGGCGGCTCTTTACATTAGCCGCTTGATCAGAATTATCGGCATGTTCATCCTTAGAAGGAGCTACCCAAGGTTGCTCTATCTGAAAATCATGTGGAATTATTACGTTTTTCCAAGTACCATTCTGCTGTGTAGCTTCATTGGCAGTAAGCGTATTTCTACTAAATTGCCAATTATCTATAGTTATAGTATCACGCTGTGAGAAAGCATTTTCGCTCACACATAGCATCATAGAGACGATGCCGTAAATTAGTTTTTGCTTATTCATGTTTAGGTACAACAAATTTGTAATTTATAATTTGCAAAATTACAATATAGAATACTAAATAAAATAAACATTTGTACGCAAATCAGTAATTTAGTACTATTTTAAGTATTTGTATCCTTAATCAAATGATCAAATAAACTATCACTACATATGGATTGACAGACTTCACCAACTGCTTTTTGCTACAAAGTTACTGATTCGGATAAATTGATTTAGCAATGATCACATTCTATTACGGCTTTACATCTTCTTATATAATGTACGCGTGCGCATGCGCACGCTATAGATTTTCAAAAATACTAGTGTCGTAGTGTCTATCATTTGGATATCAACACATTAGGTATAATATCAAGTAAAAATAAGTGTCAAGGATATGTCGAAAAATCTCAATCCAATTCATGTTACTTTACCGAGTGATTAGGGCCTAATCACTCGGTAAAACAACGTAAAACGGAGGACGTTTCTTCGTAAAACGCACGCTGTAATGCTACATAAAAACATGGTGAAAAAAACAAATTATCACGCCACTCTCTATACACTATAATATAACTAAAAATGTTTGTAACCCATTGGTCATCAATGCATCGTCAGTTCGACACTAGCATTTTTGAAAATCTATAGCGTGCGCATGCGCACGCGTACATTATATAAAAGAGATACTTTCCTCAGTTAATATGGCAAAATAGATAGCGACTAATCCTTTAAAAGGATATTATATCCATATTAAAAACGTAGCTTCTAACTAAAACAAAAAAACATTGGAGAGGCACTGCCATATTATTAAATGGCAAGCCCTCTCCAATGTTCATTTATATAATAAAGGCACTAGCTATGCTAGAAACATTATAATCATTTGGGCTATAATAACCCTTACAAACATGCCAAGCGGATAAACAGATGCATAACTTATACTTGCACTATCAGTCTTTAATGAATCATTAGCATAACCCAAAGCCATTGGGTTTGCCATACTTCCACATAATATTCCACAGATAGTACCAAAATCAAATTTATGTGTCTTCAAGGCAATAAGGCCGATGATAATTACAGGAACAACTGTTATAAGGAAACCGATTCCAACCCATGCAATACCTTCCGGACGAACAACAGTTGCAAAGAAGTCTTTTCCTGCATCTAGTCCTAAGCATGCAAGATACATACTAAGTCCCAGCTTGCGCAACATCAACGATGCTGATCGCGTGGTATAAGATATAAAATGAAGTTTTGGTCCTAAAGCACCAATGATTATACCCATAATGATAGGTCCACCGGCAATACCAAGGCGCACTGGACTAGCCATACCTGGCAATGAGATTGGAATACTACCCAATCCTAAACCAAGAATGATACCAAGTAGAATACTGCCAATATTAGGTTCGTTCAAAGTCTTAACAGAGTTTCCGAAATAACTTTGCATGTTATTCACCGCGTCATGCTGACCAACAACAGTAATTCTGTCGCCATATTGCAGTCTCAAATCATCTGTAGCAAGAAGTTTTATATCGCCACGAGTCACACGACTCACGTTAACTCCATATGAGCTACGCAAATGCAGTTCACCAAGTCTCTTTCCATTGAGTTCAGTTCTTGTGAGAACCAGCACACGACTCTCAACTTTTGAGTCAATAGCATTCCAGTCTATTTTTTCTCCATTCCAGTCTTTGTTTACTCTTTTTCCAAAGAGTATTTCCATTGCAGCCTCATCTTCACGATTAGTTATAACAAGCAAGCTATCATTTTCCATAAGTTTTGTTTCAACCATAGGAACAATAACCTCTTTACCTCTCCAAATACGTGAGATAATAAAGCGAAGATGAGTCATCCGTGAAACATCAGCAATAGACTTTCCTGCAATAGCTGGATTAACTACCTCAAACTGTGCTATGTAAGTATGATCCTCTTCATTGATCTTTTTAACAGCTAAGTCTTCAGGTTTTACAAAGACTTTACGCAGGAACAACATCGCAAAGATAACGCCAAGCACACCAAGTGGATAGGTTACGGCTGTAGCCAAAGCTGTGCTACCGCTAGACATTCCGAGATGATTTATCGCCTGAGTAGCAGCACCAAGAGCTGGGGTATTTGTAGTAGCACCACAAAGCAAACCAACCATGTTAGGCAGGCTAACTCCCGTAAGAGGAATGAGCAGCAGTGCGAAGATAGTACCAAAAACGATAACTGCCAGACTCCAAAGATTCTGAGCCATACCTTCATGACGCAATGAGCCAAAGAAGTTAGGGCCTACATGAAGTCCAAGACAATAAACAAACATCGATAATCCGAACGTCTCAATATAATCCAGCAAGACTGGATCTATAGTAAAACCAAGATGTCCGGCAAAAATACCGACAAAAAAAACAAAGGCTACTCCAAGTGAAATTCCCATCACTCTGACTTTGCCAAGAGCCAGACCACAGGCGATAATTAAAGAAAGAATAACTAAAGTCTGTATTGAAGAATGAATGTTGAATAAACTATTAATCCAGTCCATTTTAATTATAAAATGTTCAGATATTGTTCCAAGGGTATTCCCCTATTTTTATCTATATTATCTTTATTCAGGTCAATAAACTTATAAACACCGTCCATAGCTTTTCTTGTAGAATCTTTCAAAGAATCACCGTCAAGCAAGTGTCCTATAAGGATTGCAGAGAAGATATCTCCAGTACCTGGAAAATGAACAGGAATCTCATCATAGCATAGTTTGAAATACTCATTATGCATATGATTGTATCCAACAACAGAAGGCTGTCCATCAACAGTGATACTTGTTATAAGAACAGACTTAGAACCAATCTTACGTAAATGTTCAAGAAGGTTATGAGCCTCATCCTCCGTCACGCCTTGGGCATTATATTCTCTTCCTGTAAGGTAACATGCTTCAGTATAATTGGGGTAACACAAATGAGCAACACTCAACATCTCACGCATACTCTTTATTGCAGCTTGAGTTACTCCATTATAGAGTTTGCCCTCATCGCCCATAATAGGATCTACAAATATAGTAGTTCCCGTTGACGCCTGTTCCAGACAATAGCGAGACACTATGTCGGCTTGACGCTCGCTGGCTATAAATCCTGTGGCGATGGCATCAAAAGTGAAACCTAATTCCTTCCATACGGGGAACACGCCTTTAATATAGTCTGTGGTATCAAGTAGATTAAACTTTCCGTAGTCAAGTGTATTAGACACTAAGGCTGTGGGAAGATTATATGTGGGATGTCCAAAATAAGACAATATCGGAAGCATTGCTGCCGTGGCTACTTTGCCATATCCCGCCATATCATTTATCAGAAGAATTTGCTTCTTATTCATCCTTAAATTAATATTTCGTGGGCAAAGGTAGTAAAAAGTTAAGATATGAAAGGTGTTTATACTAATAATTTCATTATATTTGCATAAAAATCTACCTTATCTCAGATGAAATTATTTGTATATACACCGACATCATTCATTGAGGGAAACAAGAAGAATAGTTAACGCAACAATGATAATGTAAAAATGGTTGGAATATCAGTAATTCATATAACTAATTGTTGGCTGATTATGCTTATCTTTGCACACATAAAATTATAATCAAATAAGTATGGCAGAGAATGATGTTGTTATTATCGATTCCATTGACAAGTACAATGAGATGATGGGATTGGAGACCAAGCACCCACTGGTTGCTGTAGTTGACATGTCTGAAGCTAATTTTCAGAAAGCCACAAAAGAAAAGACTTTTGAATATGAAGTCTACTCTGTTTGGCTTAAGCAGACAATGAGTGGCGACATTACATACGGACGCCAACCTTATGATTATCAAGAAGGGACTGTGACATCTTTTGCACCTGGGCAAGTTGTGCATTTCAAACCTGCAAAAGATTATAAGCCAAAAGCATTAGGTCTAATCTTTCATCCAGACCTTATACGCGGCACATCTCTTGGTCATGACATTAAGCAATATGCTTTTTTCTCTTATTCTTCACGCGAGGCTTTACACCTAAGTGAAGATGAAAAAGCCGTATTCAAAGAATGCCTTGACAGAATTAAAATGGAACTTGAACATCCGATAGACCATCATAGCAAAAAACTGATTTGCAGAAACATAGAGTTATTACTTGATTACTGTATGCGATTCTATGAAAGGCAATTTGTTACCCGCCAAGCAGCTAACCGTGATGTTCTTGACAAGTTTGAGAAACTACTTAATAGTTACTTCACTGGCGACAGAGCATTACATGATGGTCTGCCTACTGTGAAATATTTTGCTGAGGAATGTTTTCTTTCACCAAATTACTTTGGTGATTTAGTAAAAAAGGAAACGGGAAAGACACCACAAGATCATATACAAAGCAAAATTATAGATCTTGCAAAAGAAGAATTGGCAAGTTCTGAGGATACCGTAAACGAAATAGCATATCATCTCGGATTCCAATACAGCCAACACTTCAATCGCTACTTCAAGAGAAACGTTGGTGTCACTCCAAGCCAATTCAGGAAACAAATGGCTGAAGCCTAAGTTATTTTTACAAATAAAAACTATAAGATTATTCTGATGGGCAACCATTGCAAAGATATTAATACAGTGTATAACTGCAATAAACTGTTCAACGAAAAAACTCTTCATCCGCTTGTGAGCATAATCAATTTATCAGGCAAATGCGAAGAAAAAGAGATAAAGCTGAACTCTTATTCAATACTTATACAGGAACATCCCCTATTTAACTGTGGAGGGAGGAAGCCGTATGATTTCAATGCTGCTACCCTATTTTTTAGATCGCCTGACAAAACGATAAAAATTGCAAATGAAAAAGATTGTCTGCAATCAGGTAAACTGCTTATTTTTGACATGGACCTTCTTAGCGGAACTAGTATGGGCAAACAGATTAAGAAATACACATTCTTTAAATACAAGCCCGAAAGTGAATCTTTGCACGTTTCTGCGGCAGAACTAAAGATTATATACGATTGTCTTGACCATATTAACAGCGAACTAAAATGGGGTATTGACAAATTCAGTGCAACAATAATAAGCAATAAAATAGAAATGTTGCTAAACTACTGTTGCCGCTTTTATGAAAGACAGTTTATTACGCGTCATGACGCATCAGATGAAACATACGACACGCTGTGCAATGAAATTGATAATTATATGTTGAATGGTAAAATTCATAAAATGGGATTACCATGCACATGTTGTTTCAGCAGAAAACTAAATATATCAAGTGCTTATATAAATGATTTGGTCAAACATGAATGCGGAAACGAGTTTGCCGACTATATACAGACAAGACGTGTTGAAATAGCAAAGCAAATGATTATCGCAAATAATAAAAGCGATGCATATATAGCTCTGGCATTAGGTTTTGGGGGAGTTATGAATTTCACGAAACTATTTTTTCAGATTACAGGAATGACAACAGAAGAATATCGTAGATAGCACTTGATTATCAAGATATATTGAAATAATCAATGGTAAAAACAAATAAAAAAGCAAGATAAAAGACTACTGCAAAAACTTAAACTTGGTAATTAGTTTTTGATTACGGAATATTTTTGTAACTTTGCAGAAATAAAACAATTATAATGAAAGATATTTGCTGCATTGGACATATAACTCTGGATAAAATCATTACACCTAAAGATACTGTTTTTATGGCAGGTGGTACATCGTTTTATATGTCTTATGGGATGAACAGACTACCAAATGACGTTTCTTATCAACTTGTTACAAAGGTAGGAAAGGAATCACTTGACGAAGTTGAGAATATGAGACAATTAGGCATAGACGTTGAATGCCACAAAAGTAACAAGAGCGTATTCTTTGAAAACAAATATGGTACTAACACCAACAATCGTACACAGCGTGTTTTAGCTAAAGCTGATCCTTTCACGATTGATGAAATGAATGGACTTGATGCACGCGTGTATCATCTAGGCAGTTTGCTTGCAGATGATTTCTCTCCTGATTTTGTTGAATACATGTCTACAAAAGGACTTATTTCTATTGATGTTCAAGGATATCTGCGAGAGGTAAGAGGAGAAAATGTATTTGCTACTGATTGGAAAGATAAAGAGAGAATACTTAAATGCACTGACATTATAAAGCTAAACGAGCATGAAATGGAAGTCATCACAAATTCAAAAAATCCCCGTACAGTAGCAATGAAACTAGCAGAAATGGGCGTACGTGAAGTTGTGATTACACTTGGTAGCTATGGTAGCATGATATATGCCGAAAACAAGTTCTATGAAATTCCGGCTTACGAACCTAAAGTAGTGATTGACGCGACAGGATGCGGTGACACATATTCTGCAGGATATCTGTATATGCGAAGTCTTGGTGCAAACTATTCTGAAGCAGGCAAATTCGCAGCAGCTATGTGTACACTAAAACTAGAACATAGCGGTCCTTTCGACAAAGACATACAAGACATAAGGAATATTATAAAATAATTAAAAATTATTGCTGTCCGATAAAACTTTTTGAGTAATAACAAAAAAGGCTGAATTCATTTCTGAGTTCAGCCTAAAATGTGTTATCTTTGTC
>RCMY010002299.1_pt1 | contig 17357 bp, 20 predicted proteins | sample 2041341 | NCBI WGS metagenome assembly RCMY01 (sample SAMN09708234, study PRJNA481090) | Marine sediment metagenome, whole genome shotgun sequencing project. | reverse complement strand
AAAAATTTAGTGGATTTAACGAAAAACTATTCTTCACGAGTCAGTTAATAACAAATCATTATATAACAAAGAAGTTCTTGAAAACGGCGTACTGCATCAATTATTTCTTAGGTGTATCTATTGAATATAAACAGGAATCCATTTAGAAAGATTTTAACCACATAAATTCTAGAAATAATCGGCTTGACGGTATCTATAGGAATCTGGATGTTAATACCATGCTTTGTTATTCCATAAGCACATCCTCTAAAAGCCATGTCTCTATTTTTTCGTTGTTATCGGCATGAATTACGGAGATATCGCCCGTAGTCTCGAAAATAACCGCTTTAATTTGATTGTGTTTATACACATTGGCCTCTCGCAGTTTTGCCCTAAGATCGGATTTTGCCACTCGGGCCTTTCGTAGGTTTTTCTCCAGAACCTCATTGCCGATCATCAACAGCAAGGGCGTATTGTCAATTGCGTTTTTAACCACTTTGTTCCTTCGGGCGAAGGCAAGGGAAATTTGTAGGGTATAGACGCAGGCGAGACCGATGACACCTTCCCACAAGCTGACCGTTGCCGATAGTACCGTGGTCGCAATAATAGACCCAACGGCCACCGTCATGGCAAAATCGAAACTTGACATTTTTGAAAAGCTGCGTTTTCCACAGATGCGGGTAAAGAGGATCACGGAGAAGTAAATACCGACCGAACTTAGGACGATGGCATAAAATGATGACCAAGAAATTTCAAAGATGTCTTCCATAATGTATAGGTTTTATGTGTTGAATTAAAATGTAATTGGAAAAAAAACCATTCGTTTAATGGAATGGTCTTATTTGAAAAATCACTAACGAAGAGTACCCTACGGTACCTGAGTATTCCAAAGCACCAAGGTACCTAGTAGGGTAGCATCTACAGAAAAGCCTGCGGAAAACACTAACTACCATGCGGCAAAACCTCCTAGTTTGCGGGTATAACCGCTTAAATCGCTTAGTAGGTATTAGCCCTCACTACCCATTTTCTCGGATTTTAAATTAAATCTCCCCTAGATTATCTTAAAAAATGCTGAAGGTGTCAATTCTGTAACCTTCTTAAATTGGCTAGAGAGGTGCGACACGTTACTGAATCTAAGGTCAAACGCCACCTCGGTCAAAGTATATTTGCCGGTCCTAAGCATTTACTTGGCAACATCGATACGTTTCAAAATAACAAAATTCTCGATGCTATTGAGAGTGTTATCCGCATAAATAGCTGATAAATGGGCGTAGGAATAGCCTAGCCGGTCGGAAAAATAATCTGATAAGTTGTATTGTATTCGATATTGATTTTAATTTTATGCATTCGAGTTTTCAAGCCAAACAAATAAAGATAAATTTTCCCGTTTCGGTTGACCGTATCAAAACTGAAATTGGTAAAATCGTAATATTTTCTGAAATACTTTCGGTCATCATATGTGGTGGATATTCTTCTTTAAGTGCTCCCATCCTATCCATTAACCTTAAACTTCTCATGGATTGAGCAGTGTATAGCCTTAAGCCATTATTAACTTTATAAAACTTCATGAAGATAAAATTATGCTATGGATACAAAAGAAATAATAACAAGACTCGATGAACTAAGTCAGATTTACAGTATGGGGATGCACCATTACATTAATGCCGCCATCTGTTTGGAAAATGAAATGCTTGTGAAATTTTTCGAGCAACTTGCTTTTGAACGGATGCATTTTGTAGAGGATTTACAGCGAGAGATTAGAACGATCAAAGGACCGGTTGTCAAATTAGAGATAGATGATAACATTACTGATTGGCAAAATGCCTGTTCCTTTCAAAGATTGGAAGATACTTTTTTCATCACCAACAATTTTGGTTGGATAGACCAAAAAGCTATTTGCTTCAGCCATCAACTGCTGAAAGGAGAACTTTCCATCGGAGTTTCCGATATAATCGAGGACCAGCTTTTGAAAATGAAATCGGGATGTATCGCCTTGGACTATTTATTGGCCTGTATGGATTATTAAACATACGCTAAAGTATTATGCGGGACTTCGTTGTATTCTTCTTGATTTATCCGGTCGTTTTTTAAAACTGGATTTTGTGGAAAAGTATATTAATCGTAATATTGCAATGTATAAATTGCACAATGGGACTTACCAAAACCGAAATATTCACAGACAAGCAAAATCAAATTGCAATGTTCGCAAAGGTTTTCGGGCATCCCGCGCGAGTGGCCATACTTCAACATCTGTTCAAAATAAATTCCTGTATTTGCGGAGACCTGGTAGACGAAATCGGATTGGCGCAGCCGACCATTTCACAACATTTGAAGGAGTTGAAACATTTGGGGCTTATCAAAGGGACGGTTGAAGGTACAAGTGTATGTTATTGCATAGATAAAGAAAATTGGAAGGGCATGAAGGAACTGATGTCGGACTTTTTGGACCAAGACCTTCTAGCGAACGAGGATTGTTGTTAAAAACTTTAAATCCATTCATCGTTTGATTGCAATTAGGTTTTAGGAGTTTAGATAAAATGAAATCACAACATATTCCGTTTATCCTCTAATCGCACCAAGCTGAAAAATACAACGAAAGAAGTCTACAGATCGCAACCGAACTATTCTACGTTTTCGACGGAATCAATTCTTAGAAATGGCATCAAAAAAACTAAGTTTTCTCGATAGTTACCTAACCTTATGGATTTTTATTGCGATGGCGATTGGCGTTGGTATTGGCTATCTCGTTCCTTCATTTCCAGAAATTATCGATTCGTTCAGCAGCGGAAGCACTAATATTCTCATAGCCATCGGTTTGATCTTAATGATGTACCCGCCCTTGGCAAAAGTGAATTACGCTTTGTTGCCCAAGGTTTTCAGGAACACAAAGATCCTTTCCATTTCACTTATCCTGAATTGGATAGTCGGACCTGTTTTGATGTTCCTTCTGGCAATCACTTTTTTACGGGATTATCCCGAATATATGGTCGGACTTATCTTGATCGGTCTGGCCCGTTGTATCGCCATGGTTTTGGTTTGGAACGACCTGGCCGAAGGCAGTAGCGAATATGGTGCAGGTCTGGTAGCCTTGAACAGTATTTTTCAAGTGTTCGCCTATAGCTTTTATGCTTGGATTTTTATAACGGTACTTCCGCCTTATTTCGGATTTGAAGGTGCTATCGTCGATATTTCAATAGGAACGATTGCAGAAAGTGTCGCGATCTATCTCGGCATTCCTTTCGTGATGGGCATTTTGAGCCGATTGATTCTGGTCAAGATCAAAGGGGAAGAATGGTACACCAAAAAATTCATCCCGTTCATTTCGCCAATGACCTTAATGGCGCTATTGTTTACTATTGTGGTTATGTTCTCACTGAAGGGTGAATTGATAGTAGAAATCCCGATGGATGTTGTGATTATTGCCGTTCCGCTACTTATCTATTTTAGCATAATGTTCATTATCGGTTTTTTCTTTACCAAGGCAATGGGAGGGGAGTACGACAAGACGGCTGCGGTCGCATTTACGGCGGCAGGAAATAATTTTGAATTGGCCATTGCGGTCGCTATTGCAGTCTTCGGATTGAATTCTGGACAGGCCTTCGCTGGTGTAATCGGGCCATTAGTTGAAGTGCCGGCGCTAATTTTGCTGGTGCGTGTTTCCTTTTGGTTGCGAAAAAAATATTATACAAATGAAAGTATATGATGTACTAATTTCTGTAGACGATGGAAGTGGCTCCGTCAACGGCAGATACTCCATAAACCGACGTTGACCCGCCTAATTCTGTCGATGGCAGGTTTTCCAAAAAGCACTTCCCTTAAAATGGTACATTTGGAACATGTCACGAAAAACATCCTTTTTGAACAGCACTTCTAAAGAGGTTATATTTCAGATAGTACTACATATCGTACTGTTTTTGTTCTTTTCATTTGATCGCCATAAACCACAAATTGAGGAATTTAAGGTAATGGTCTTTATCAACTACGCCCTTGGTGCACTGGTAATCAACTATATAATTCTACCTCTTTTTTTTTACAAAAAGAAATATGTGCAGTTTTTCGTGTCGGTCGTGGTTATTGTAGCTGCTATCATTAGTATTGAAGAACTTGTTCTTGAACGCATTTATTATCCCGATACCCGTGGTACGCGATTTCCGGGTGTTATTTATAGTCTATTGGATGTCATGCCCTTGATTACGATTTTAGCGGGATTCAAATTCGCTTGGGATGCTTCCACCAAACAGCGGGAAGTTGACGAACTGCGTTCTTCAGTGAAGGAGAGTGAGCTACAGTTCCTCAAATCGCAGATCAATCCGCATTTTTTGTTCAACAACCTCAACAATCTCTATTCTTACGCGATCGAGCAATCGCCCGAAACCCCCTCTATCATTTTGGAACTTTCGTCTGTTTTGCGGTATATGCTGTATGATTGTAAAGAGGATTATGTGGCGCTTCCAAAGGAAATCGAACACCTGAAAAACTTTACCCAATTGAGCGAGCTACAGATCGAGGAGCGTGGAAATGTTACTTTCCGAACGGAAAATATCCTGTCCGGATATCGCATCGCCCCCTTGATATTGACCGTTTTTGTTGAAAATGCATTTAAACACAGTACGGCTAGCCAATCGAAGGATATTTCTATAGATATTGACATTCAAGTAACGGATAAAGGTATGTTGGAATTCCAATGTAGGAATTCATTCCAGCCCTTGGGGAATTCCGAAAGTCTATCTAAGGGCATAGGTTTGCAAAATGTAAAAAAACGTTTACAGATTTTATATCCAAAGGCGCATGAGTTGACCATACGCGATGAGCGTGGGTTATACAAGGTGCTCTTAAAAATGCAATTAAAAAAGGACGCCAAATGATACGTTGCATTATTATCGAAGACCAGCCGCCCGCGCAGCGGGTGCTCAAAAAGTTCATTACCGATATAGGGAACATGGAATTAAAGGCCACCTTCGTCGACGCACTCCAAGCTATGGATTTTCTGAAGACCGAGCCGATAGACCTTATCTTTTTGGACATCCATCTACCCAAAATTTCGGGCATTGATTTTTTAAAGGCCCTAGCACAAAAGCCCCATGTAATATTGACCACTGCATTTTCCGACTATGCCCTGGAAAGTTATCAATACGATGTGGTGGACTATTTGTTAAAGCCTTTTTCTTTTGAGCGGTTTGTACAGGCGGTATCCAAAGTTCCCGCTTCTTCTTCGAAAATATCAGTACAGCCGATTTTGGATAAATTCGGTATCCGAACCGATGTCATCTTTATCAAATCAGGGTATGAGCATATCAAAATAGATGTGGTCGACATCCTTTTTATACGATCGGATGCCGATTATACGGAAATCTTTACGGGCGGAAAAAAATACCTATCCCAAGAAACTTTACGGTATTGGGAGGATTATCTCGACCCAAAAAGGTTTGTTAGAATACACAAATCGTACATCCTCAATATCTCAAAAATTAAGAAGATTGTGGGCAATCAAGTCCGTTTGGATGAAAAAACGAACCTGCCTATCGGTCGGGCGTACAAGGAAAATTTTATGGACCACGTATTAAACTAAAAAAACACTGTCATGAAAAAACTTAAAAAAGAAGACATCAAACAAGAAGTATTCGACCTCTACGACGATTATGCACACAATAGAGTTAGTAGGAGGCTTTTTATGGATAAGCTCTCGACCTACGCCGTCGGCGGAGTTACAGCGGGTTCACTACTTAGTTTTATCTCACCCGATTATGTGAAAAAAATACAGATACGACAGGATGATAACCGATTAAAATCCGAATTTATAACCTACGATTCGCCTAAAGGCGGTGGTGAAATCAAAGCCTTGCTATCAAGACCTGCCGGTGCAAAGGGAAAACTTCCGGGTATTGTCGTGGTACATGAAAACCGGGGCTTGAATCCGCATATCGAGGATGTCGGACGTCGGGCGGCCTTGGCGGGGTTTATCTCGTTGGCTCCGGATGCCCTGACCCCTTTGGGCGGGTATCCCGGTAACGACGATGACGGCCGGGAACTGCAAAGCAAGCGGGACCGCGATGAAATGCTGGAGGATTTTATCGCCGCCTTCGAAACTTTGAAGGCCCATCCCGAATGCACCGGAAAGGTCGGTGTTGTCGGTTTTTGTTTTGGGGGATGGATTTCGAACATGATGGCGGTAAAAGTTCCGGATCTGGGAGCCGCCGTTCCGTTTTACGGCGGGCAGCCCACTGAGGATATCGATAAAATCAATGCTCCGCTCCAACTCCACTTTGGCGAATTGGACCAGCGCGTCAACGAAGGGTGGCCAGCCTATGAAGCGGCATTAAAGGAAAATGGTAAGGAGTATATAGCCTATTTCTATAAAAATGCAAACCATGGTTTTCATAACGATACTACACCCAGATATGACCGGGAAGTGGCGGAATTAGCTTGGCAGCGCACGGTTGATTTTTTTAAGGAGGAGTTGAGGTAAAGGACACTGGGCGCGAAAGGGATTTCAGTTCTAGCCCTTATCCTTTTATTTGGCCATCACTACGGATTTTTAAGAAACCTCGACCTGTTTTACGGTCGACCCTTTCTGTGCCAGTAGTCTTATATCTTCCATAGTCAGGTACAGGCAGGGCACGATGATCAAGATGATGGCGGTGGCGAAAACTATTCCGAATCCTAATGAAATTGCCATGGGAATCAAATAAAAGGCTTGGCTCGAAGTTTCCAATATGATCGGTGCCAGCCCGCCAAAAGTGGTCATGGTCGTCAAGATGATGGGCCGAAAGCGTCGAAGACCCGCTTCGTGAATGGATTTATAAATGGCATCGCCTTCCTTTCTACGTTTGTTGGCATAGTCGATCATGATCAACGAATCGTTGACCACTACCCCAGAAAGTGCAATGACACCCATTAAACTAACCAATGAAAGGTCATAGCCCAATAAAATATGACCGATAACCGCCCCTACGATACCAAAGGGAATAGCGGTCATAACGATCATAGGCTGTATATAGCTGCTAAAGGCCACGGCGAGCAGGGCATACATCAATAATAGGGCCGCGGCAAAGCCTGTCTTTAGAGTATTCGTACTTTCCCGCATATCGGCCTGACTTCCTTCAAAACTCCATGTAATCCCGGGAAAATCCGCACGTAGCTGCGGCAATGTTTCTTCCTGTACGGAGGCGAGCACCCGATTGACGGTGTTGGCCGGTTCTACATCCATACCCACGTTTACGACCCTTCGTCCATCCCTGCGGTTGATACTTGTAAAAGCCTCCTTTTGGTCTACTTCCACTACGTCCATCAAGGGAACCTCAATGCCGTTTGGAGTTCGAATCAAAAAGTTTTCCAGGTTTTTAATATCCTTGCGTTCCTCCAAGGGCAGTTTTACACGTACCTCTATTTCGTTCATACCCCGCAATTGCCGCAAGGCCAAGGCACCAAAAAAACCATCACGTACCTGTCTCCCAACATCATCGGAGGTAAGCCCGAGGTTTCTGCCCTGTGGCAAGAGTTTAAAATCATACTGCGTCTTGCCCTTGTTGTAATTGTCACTAACGTCGCGGGTGTTTGAAAATCCTTCCATCCGTTCCACAAAAGCAGCACTGGCCCGTTCCAATACATCAATATCGGAATGGCTAAGGTCAATGCTGATGTCCTGTCGTGCGCCGCCCGGACCTCGTTCGGCTTCAAAAGTAATTTGGTCCACCCCTTGAATATCCCCAATGTTATCACGCCATAGGGCAATCACCTCCGCCGCCGTAATATCCCGTTCGTCGGGCGGTAACATCACGATTTCTACATCGATAAAATTTTGTCCACGAACATTGGTCTTTATCCCTTCGGCTACTTCGTAGAGATTGTGTTCTTCGAACATACGTTGGGTGGACTGCGAAACATCGTGTGCCACCTTGGCCGCTTGATCGGGCGTCGTTCCCACGGGCAATCGGATACCCGCCTCGATCTCATCGGCAGCGACCTCCGGCATCATAATCATCCCCATATGCCCGCTAAAGCCATATCCACCGACAATAAGTAAAAGTGCTACGGCTGCACTCAAGGTAATGTATCGATATTGCAGGCAAAGATCTAGGAACGTACGGTAGCGTTTATCCACAAACCGGTCGAAACCCTTAGCGAAAGTCTGCTGCCATCCTTCCAGTTTGAGCAGCCATTTATTCTTGGTGTTCTTTTTTTTAAGATGTCCAAGGTGAGATGGTAAAATAAACAGGGCCTCGATCAAGGAAACTGCCAAAATAACAATGACTACGGCCGGTAAGGGTTGCCAAAACTTTCCGGTTTCCCCGGGCATGAATAGCAGGGGAACGAAAGCGATGATGGTAGTAACAATGCTAAAAGTGACCGGCATGGAGACATCCTTCGCACCTGCAATAGCAGCTTTTATAGGGCTCAATCCCTTCTGGCGGTATTCATAGACATTTTCCCCCACCACAATGGCATCATCGACCACAATACCCAAGACCACTAAAAAGCCGAACATGGAAATCATGTTGACACTTATACCGATGAGCGGCAAAAATACCATTCCCCCGATAAAGGAGACGGTCATTCCCATCATGACCCAAAAGGCGAGGCGGTATTCCAAGAACAAGGTCAAAATACAGAGTACGATGATAATGGCAAGAACGCCGTTTCCGGTCAGCAAAGAAAGTCGTTCCCGATAATCTTCCGCACGATTGCTGTCCGTTCGATATTTGATTCCCGGGGGCAGTTGAAAGTCTTCCATTATGGTACCGACGGCGTCGGCAATTTCCAAAGGTGACTGATCCCCGATCCGGAATATCCGCAGTTCCACATAATTCTGTTGATTGAACTGTCCGTGAAAACCGATTTCCTCAAAGCCATCGGTGATTGTGGCAATATCTTTTAAGGCGACTTTTGCCCCCGATTCGGAGGACACTACCGTGATATTGCCATATTCTTCTGCCCATTGTTTTCGTTCTTGCATACGCAACAGAATTTCGCCGCTCTGGGTCTGCACGGCACCTGCGGGTACATCATTACTGCTCTGCCGGATGATATCGGCCACCTGCCCGAGGGTTAGATTATATTTCTGCAGGTTACGCCTCGGTATTTCGATACGGGTCTCATAATCGGGAACATTGCCCAACTCTACCTGTGAAATCGTTGGGTTACTGAGAAGGATGTTCCGCAGGCGTTCGGCCAGTTGCCTGAGCGTCCAGATATCTGCTTCACCATAGAGTCCGATCTGTACCACATCCCGTTGGCGGGATTGTAGGCGAACAATGGGCCGTTCGATATCGTCGGGAAACGTACGGATACGGTTGACTGCTTGATCGATATCTTGAAAGACCTTCATCCTTTCCGAACCGGCTACCAGTTCAATGCTTATTTGGGCGGAGCCTTCACTAGCTTCGGACATAATTTCCTTTATGCCCTGAACCCCACGTACCGCTTCTTCGACAGGTTGCAGAACGCCCTGTTCCACTTCAGCTGGGGACGCACCGGGATAGGTGACGTCAACCTCCACAAAATCGAGCTGAAATTCAGGAAATACTTCCTTTTGTATTTTGTACATGGTAAAAAGACCGCCACCCAGCAGTACCAACATGAGCAGGTTGGCAGCAATGGAGTTACGCGCCATGTAGGCAATCGCACCCTCTCTTCTGGGGTTGTCTTTTCCTTCAGTTTTCTTTTCGCCCATAATTTGTTATTCTTCGGTTTCTTTTTCCGAGGTGGTCGCTCCGGTGCGTAATCCTATACCATTGGTCACGGTACTCAGATCGCTGATTACTACCTTTTCGCCGTCTGCCAGTCCTTCGCTTATATAGGCATACTCATCGTCGTTCAGTACTATTTGAACTTCACGGATTTCCAACTTTTTATCTTTCATTATCCAAACGGTCTGATTGCCTCGAATATAATCGCGGTCAAGACGTATCACATTGGGTATGAAATCGGCCTGAATCTTGACCTCTACAAAGGTGCCGATCATCAGTTTAGGACTTCCTTTCAAATCCTTTGCGGTCGCTAACGGATCCGACACTTTAACGAGTACCTGTGCCAAACGGGTCTGCCCGTCAAGCGCTCCTATCTGTTTGTCAAGAAATCCTACGCGGTAGGCATCGGGCGTCCAAGCTGTGCGATTTTCAATACGTACCGGGGAACCCTTTTCGGCATCGCTCTCGGGAAAACTCAGCCATTGCAATTTAGATACGGGCACCGTTGCGGCTACCCAATAGTAATCGGTACCAACGATACGGCCCAAGTTGTCGCCGGGTGCCACTTGGGAACCTTGGGTAACGTTGCGGCCCAAAATATGGGCATCAAAGGGAGCACGGATCGTCGTGCGCCCGAGGTTCAGCCTTGCCTGGTCGACCGAGGCCTTGGCGGCACCTATATTTGCCTTGACCGCATTGAGCTGCGGTTTTCTGAGTACCAATTGCCGCTCATTCTCGGAAAGCGGATTACCGCCAAAAAGGGAATCGTCGGTAATGAGCTGCAGGTCTTGTTCCGCTATTTGTTGGCGACCCATTTCGGTTTCCAATGAGGTCTGAACCTGCATCAGTTCGCTCTTTTGCAGCTCTAGGGTATTGCGATAATCGGAGGGGTCTATCTGCAAGAGCACTTGGTTTTTTTTGACAAACCCACCAGGGGTGAAAGCGGCATCTCTACGGATCACCTGCCCGGAAACTAACGGACTTAAAATGACATCCTCTACGGGCTGCACGGTGCCGGTCGCCACGATAATGGGCTCAAAAGTGCCCCTCTCAACGGACAGCACATCGACCAGCATGGCGGTTTGCACTGTCGCTCCCTCCTGTTTTGCTTCCGGTTCCGTTGAAAAAATAAGTGTCGTAATCAGGATGCCTCCGAACAGAATGGCCAAACAGATCCATAGTATTTTTTTATTGCCCATATAGCGATTTTAATTTTCTAAATTCCTACCCGTTTCAAAGCTACCCGCCAGTGCCCTATATAGCCCAATGCGCATTTGGACCTGTCGGTATTGGGCGGCAACATAATCCCTTTGCAGTTGCTGCTCTTCGTCGAGCCCTAGCAGAACATCAAGATAGGGACTAAAACCGTTAAGGAATTCCACCCGCAATTGCTCATTGCTCTTTTCGGCAAGCTGCAGTTGACGGCCAATATTATCCAAGCGTTGCCTTTGCATTGTTTCCTGTAGCAAACCGTCTTCTACCTCTTGAAAGGCGATCAGGGTGGTCTGTCCGTATTCGTAGAGGCGCTGCTGTTTTATGGCCTTTGTCCTATCTACCTCAGCGCTGATCTCGCCTCCATATAACAAGGGTGCCAAGATATTGCCGGCCAAGGAATAGGCCCAATTGTCAAAAAGATTGGCAAAATTATTGGCTCGTAGTTGCCCTCGGGCCCCAATTGAAATCCTTGGATACTTACTGCGGACCGCCGACGCCATATCGCGATCGGCCGCTAGTAAAAGGGCGTACGATTGCTGTAGGTCCGGTCTGCGGCGTACCAATTCCAAGGGTAGGCCTGCCTGAGGAAGTTCCGGCAAATCGGGGAGATCGATTTCTTCGAACCCTATCGCTTCTTGTGGCTGTCTTCCCAACAGCACCACCAATTGATTTTCCAAGAGTCCTATGTTGGTCTTAAAAGTTAGCTGTTGCCCTTTGGTGCTTTCCAACAACTGGGCCTGTCTCAAAATATCGACCGCCCTTATTTGACCGCCGACGAAACGTGAGCGTATTAACCTGATAATATCTTCATTGGTGGCAATCTGATCCTCGGCAATCTTCAGTTGTTTCTTCGCTGCCAGTAATTGATACCAAGTGGTCGCGATTTCCGCGGAAAGCGATATCGCCGCTGCACGGTAATCAAAAAGATTGGCCTCGGCCCTGAATTTTTCCGCTTGTACCGCGGTGCGCACCCTGCCCCATAGATCAAGTTCGTAGCTTGCCGACAATCCCAATTGCGTATTTTCCCCACCTCTAAAATCGTTCACCGGGAAATTTTCCGCCGTTTGTGCCGATGCTTCGATCTGTGGCCATTTGTTCGAAGCTTCCCTTGAAACCGTGGCCTTTGCCGCCAAAAACTGCTGCCATGTTGCCGCGAGATCAAAATTCGACCTCATGGCGCTATCGATCAATATGTTAAGCTCCTCGTCCTGAAAGGCGGTCCACCATTTATCCTCTACAACACTTGAACCGGTATATGAGAACTCTTGAATATCTTCAATCGGCAAGGTTATATTAGAAAACTTGGGGGAACAGGAAAAAAATAAAAGCGTCGTCCCTGAAACAAATAACAGGAAGATATTTTTAATTTTTATGGATTTGCCAACCAACTTTTTAGGAAGTAGAAGTGTTGCCTTGTCTATCCGTAGATTAGAATTCCCCATCCTCATAAAATATGCTTTTTAGGTAACTTTAAGTATTAATTAAAACTTAATTATCATGGCATCATCGTAGACTACATACGCGTGAAAGCACTAAAATCTGGTGTCATGGCTTGTTTCATTTTTAATGGCCCAGACCTACTATATGCTGTAACGGGAGACATTCACCATGCCCTTATGGGATTATTTTCGAAACCGTTCTAAAACGGACCTTTAGTACAAGACGCCCTATTTTAATGCTCAGGTCTTGGCCCTCATTTCGGCATTACCAAGCTGTCCGCCGGATAGGTTTCTTTCAAATAGACCATCTGTTCTTTAGCCCAATCCATAATCATCTTGCGCTGCCCATCGGATAAATCCGCTTCGGCATGCTGCCCTAAATAGGTGTAGTCGGCTAAGGGCATTTCCTTATCTTCGACCATCTCGATAGTCTCCTCTAATTTATGGTTTTGTTTGGCGATGGACATTTTGGTGAATTCGGAAAAATTCAAATGCCTTTTACCATCCTCAATATGATCATTTAACCACCAGGCCACAGGCTGCACGTTGGCATACCAAGGATATTCTGTTTTGTTGGAATGGCAATCGTTACAGGAAACTTGCATTAAACGGTTTATCTCATCGGGCACTTCATATTTGGTAGAAATATCATGGGTAAGATCGTTAGAATCGTTCTTTTCCGGTCGGAAGAACTGGATAACTACTAGTAGAATTAACAGTCCGATTAAAATTTTTTTCAACATAATTTCTTTAATTGGTTTACAAAACTAATTAATTTACACCATTGGAAACTCATAAAAATCTGCTATCAACAGTTTTAGCCCCCTCAACGACATTAACATCCCCTTTGGGTTGTTCACACAGCATCTGTCGTTCAAAGAAAATTAAGAGCATCCCTAGTTCCATACATCATTTTTGGTTGAAAATAGTATAACCTGCTATCAACATATAAGATGAAATCACAACCGTGTTCTTTTAGTACTACATACCGCTGTGATGCGGAGGACACGGCGGTTATCTTGAACTAAAGACTTGTTTTGCCACGCTTCGGAAAAAGTGAATTTGAAAAAAGACCTAAATTCAATACATAAGTACCCTAACGCTTTAATAGGCAAGGCCCTTTCGCGGTCAATGTCTTCGTCCCTAAAAGATGTAAAAACCATGGATGACACAGCCAAATAAAAGATATTGGACAAAATAAAGAGGAATAAATAGTCCTTTAGGTTTAACTCCTGAAACTATGTCGACTGCTGGTTTAGTTTTTTTCGTTCAGACTCCAATCATAATCCTTATACCTGATTTTGGCCTTAGGGTCTATTTCGATATCGACATAGGGCTCGATGAACTGAATTAGTTTACCGTCTTTAAAATCGCCTTTGAACCACTTGAATATCCGGGATAGTTCCAAGTTTTCTTGGGCAATGCTGTTATTATCCGAATTCATAAAACTTTGGGTCGCTTCTTCCAGTTGTTCCTCCAGTTTTTCAGGAGCATAGGCCTCGTTGATTAATTTCGGACAGGATGCCGAGGCACAATTGATGGCAAAATGGATACGGGGCTCGTCCATTTTTCTGAGGATACTATGCTCTAATGCGCCTAGCGAAAGCTCCTTGTCCCCAATCCTTATAAAATCCGTGGTCCAAGGCCCGTCTATGTCCTTAATGCTTTTCAGGGGATAGTTCCTTAAAATTAAATCTACGGTATGGGCGTTATACAGATTGATATAGTAGGCCAATTGCTCTTGCACCGACCAATCATTGGTTGGAACCTGATTGGATAAAATGTTCAAGTAGTCGTCCAATTGGTTTTTATCCTTCAAAAACCTCTTATAATCTACCTTGCCGTCTTGATCTACGTACTTTTTGAGCAAGGCGGTCCATTGTGAATGGTCAACGATGTTATCAGAAATAGGATGGATGGTTGCCAAACCGCCCCGTACCATTTTGGTAGGAAGTCCCTTGCCGTTCAGACCGGCCATTGACAGTAGGCCGAAACGATGGTTTACATAAAGAACACTGACGAAGAGGACGGCTGAACTAATGATAACTATTTTTTTCATCGGTATTTGATTCTTAGATTTTAATATTTTATCTTTTCATTCCATTAAAAAGAGACGGATATAAACCTGTTCCTGACAAAAATCGATGTTTTTTAAGGATTTACTGTGGATTGATTGGCGGGGACCTTCCGACCAATTAATCGCTAAAAGAATAATAGAAAGTATCAGGATATCTTTTATACCTACTGAATACCCGACGTTCTATACATCCTGTCTGCCTACAATTGCCATTATTTCAACGATGTTATCATTGATTATATAGTAAATACTGTCTGAACTACATACTCGGCGTCGGTATTATTTTTTTACTCGACCGACTCGAATGAGTAAGGTCCCTGAGAAATGATGTCAAAATATTCGATAAAGCTATCAAAATATTTGTCTGCCGGAACCATTCCAAACTTTTAGACTCCATAACGTTGAATACGAATTAAGTCGTCTTTGGTTTCTATACTCAGTTTGTATTCATTCATCAAATGCAGCATCGTATTATGCTAAAATTTGCTCCTTGAAATTATTGGTAAATCCTGTTTTATACCCGCCTGACATTAGCGAATTTGATAAATCCATGGGCTATTCCCCATATACGGTCAAAAATCGAACTCGTCGAGGTGCTTCCAACCTTGCACCATTTTTGAAAGGGTTGACGACCTATAAAATCTTAAAATTTGGTGAATAGGTCAACTCCACGTAAAACCCGTGTAGTCGTAAAGTTCGTACACCGCATCGATTGCACTATACTCGTAAAGTAATTTAGAATGTTTATCGAAGACCTCCCAATAATTAGCCTCCCAGTCCTAAAAAATCTATTATATCCATGTTAATTCCTTATAATCGACCCGCTCGGTAATATCCGGCCTATTCGCGTCAACCTTTGGGCTGTAAAGATCCTTTGAAACCGGGTAGGCATTGAAACCCTTATCCGGCAAATCCTTTTCGATCAACCTTTCCACGCCGTCCGGTGTAGTCTCATCCGAAAGCCAATCGTCTACATTTTCTTTTTGAAGTATGACGGGGCGGCGGTTCTTTGTGTTGTGTATTTTCTCAAATAGTGGCGTAGCTGGTTTGGTCAAGATGGTAAACGTAACGTACTTATCCTTTGTGATTGTATAGATTCCCGCGAGGCTCAGAATTTCCGTATCAACGCTCTCGAAATAAAAGGGTACCTTGAATTTCTTAGGGGCTGTATGGGGTTCGAAAAAGCCGGTTACGGGAATAACGCACCTACGGGAATCCGCGCTATACTTATAAATAAAATGGTCGTAGAGTTTTTCACTTTGGGCATTCAATCCCGCGCCAAATCGGACGGCATCCTTATAATAGGCATTGCTATTGCTACCCATTTTGCTAGCTGGTATAATCCCCCAAAGGGCGGGCGTTATGGCCTCCGGTTTTTCTTGTGGGATAATCCACATGAGCGGATGAGTGAACCCGTTGAGGTAATACCCGGTTAATTCGCCTTCGATTTTCCTATCCCCCTCGGATTTCTTGACGCTGTAAAATTCCTCCAAGTATTTAGCCTTACGGGTTATTGCGGTAGCGTAGCACATATTTTGTGTTTTGGAGTAAATATAGTTATCAACATGGATAAAAAAAATAGGAAATATTCCATAAATTTGGAATATGACCATATACCGAAATTACGATCTCAAAATAATCCGCCGCCTAATGTTAGAGATCGGGCGGCATAGGTACGAGCAAGCTTTAGAACAAATGCAGGTAACACATAAGCCGCTAACCATGGATGGCTGGTACTTGGAGGCTAGTGCGGACTATTTAAAATTGTGCTATCGGTATCCGAGTAGGTACGTTTTGATGTTGATGGATGTAGGGCGGTATACCAATATACCACGTCACGGATGGGAACGGGTGAAGGTGGAGCGGTGATCGATTTCCGATATTGCAAGTAGTAAGCTTTAAGAGTAGCTATTTTACGATAATTTATCAGCTTAATTTCGCATTATTAATAAACTAGTATGAACAGACTTATAATTCTAGGAAATGGTTTTGACCTTGTCCATAATATCAAAACCAGTTTTAGCGAATTCACTTCCGATTATTTCTGCCAAGCAATAAATTCTTGTATAAATAAAGATAAATATGAGGATAATTTTCTATTAATTCGTTTTAAGATGTCTGGCTATACTGTAGGTAAGAATATGGAAAGATATAATACTCCCCAAATTTAGGACAGGAAGTTAGGTTGGAATTTTAAGGTGGTAATCCTGACAAGATTACCTTCGGTTTTCTTGGGGGCATCAAAGCTGCAAATGGCAAACCACGGGCTATCACCCTGGTTCTTGGTTTTGTGCCAATGCATTAAGCTACGCTTAGCATTTCCACAAAACAAAGAACCACGCCCAAAAATGGGCGTGGTTTACCGAGTGTCGTGATCCTGACAAGATTCGAACTTGTAACCTTCTGATTCGTAGTCAGTCCCGTAATGGTTCCAAGTGATTTTATATAGCTTGAAATGCCCATTTTATGGGCTTTTTGCATATCTTTAGAATCAATTAAGACCACATGAAACCAAAAAAAGCACGCTAAAAGCACGCTACTAAGTCTTCTTCTTTATTATGGCGACAATTAAGATAACCTTCGATAAACGTGCGTCTAACACTACCAAAGATAATTTACTTTGTCCTATCTATGGCAATACCTCTACCCTAGTAGAAAAGACTTTTCCCAAAATTAAGACCAATACGCTGCTAGGAAATATTACGCCCTATGCAAGATTTGATAATGGTGGAAGCAAGCTTACAGTACAGCGTTATCATCGTTCAGGTACAGACTCTTACACGGTTGACAAAGACTTTTCGAACAAACTTGATAGCTTAGTTAATCGACTCACAAGTCAAGAGAACCGTGATAAAACATGGCGACCCATTGCTTCTGAAAATCCTGATCAAAACGATATTCTAATTGTGTTCTGTCATGAAGATTTGAGTTTTCCTGCATTAAAGCTGCTAACCAAAAACG
>RCMY010002297.1_pt1 | contig 17366 bp, 16 predicted proteins | sample 2041341 | NCBI WGS metagenome assembly RCMY01 (sample SAMN09708234, study PRJNA481090) | Marine sediment metagenome, whole genome shotgun sequencing project. | reverse complement strand
TGCAGAATCTCAACCTCACCATTCCCAAAGGGGAGTTTCTGGTCCTGCTGGGATCTTCAGGCTGTGGCAAGTCCACTCTGCTCAATTGCATCGCAGGACTACTTGAACCCACGGCCGGCCAGATCTTCATCAATGGCAAGAACGTCACCTGGTCCGAACCCTCCGAACGTGGCATCGGCATGGTGTTCCAGTCCTATGCGCTTTATCCGCAAATGACCGTTGAAGGTAATCTGACATTTGGTCTGCGCAATGCGCGCATGCCGAGGGATGAGATCGCACGTCGAGTCAAGCGTGCAGCGGAGGTCCTTCAGATCGAATCACTGTTGAAGCGAAAACCCGCCGCCCTCTCCGGTGGGCAACGGCAGCGAGTTGCCATCGGCCGGGCGCTTGTTCGAGATGTGGAAGTGTTTCTCTTCGATGAGCCCCTGTCCAACCTGGATGCGAAACTGAGGGCGGACTTGCGAGTGGAGATAAAACGGCTGCACCAGCAACTCGAGAACACCATGGTGTATGTCACCCACGATCAGATCGAGGCAATGACACTTGCCGACAGGATCGCCATCATGAAAGGCGGACAGATCATGCAGCTCGGCTCGCCAGACGAGATCTATAATCGACCTCTCAATAAATACGTAGCTGATTTCATCGGTTCACCGTCCATGAATTTCTTCGACGGCGATATCAGGCAAGGGACCTTCCGAAGAGGCGAACTAGTGCTGCCGTTATCGACATATGAGTTCTCGACACCTGAAGTGTCGGACTGCCGCGCCATCATGGGAATCAGACCTGAACATATAGCCACCGGTGATCATATTTCCAACATGCCGTTCAACACCGAGGTTGAGATCGAGCTGGTCGAACCCATGGGTTCCGATACTCTGGTCTACGCACAGTTGGAAGGCATGCCACTGCGCATCCGCATGGATGGACAAGCGAAAGTCAGGCCGCGTGAACGTTTGCAGATCGGTATTGATCCTGGGCGTGCCTCCTTGTTTGATCATGCCACTGAGTTGCGTCTGTAATCGGTGCAAGCCAAAGCGCGAACAGGTCCAGTCCCGCAATGCCACCTCAGCAAAACCACAACTAGAATCCAATGAAGCCAATAGCCTATCAGCTTTACTCATCCCGTAATTCAGACATTGATGAAACCATGAGCCTGCTTGCGCGGCTGGGTATTGCCGAAGTGGAGGGCTATGCCCCGCTCTACCAGAATATCGAAGCAACACGAACCCGGCTCGACACCTACAACCTGACCATGCCTACCGGGCACTTCGCCATTGATCTGGTTGAGACAGACCCTGATCATTGCATAGAGATCGCTCGCGCGCTGGGAATCAAGAGTGTTATCGTGCCCTTTCTGACGCCGGACCAGCGTCCCAGCGATACCTCGGGATGGCATGCCCTTGGTGCGAGAGTGGCCGAGATGGGCAAACCGATCCGTGATGCCGGACTCGGCTACGGCTGGCACAATCACGATTTCGAATTCACCGCGTTGCCAGATGGCACGCTACCCATCGAATGTCTGGCAGAGGCGTCACCAGAGATTGATCTGGAACTGGATCTGGCCTGGATTTACGTTGCTGGCCATGACCCGGTCAACTGGATCAAGCGATTCACAGGACGTATTATGGCAGCCCATATGAAGGATCGAGCGCCTGAGGGTGAGAATGTTGATGAAGATGGCTGGGCAGACGTCGGCTATGGCGTCATGGACTGGACTACCATCGCCGCCGCGTTGAAAGCTGCCAAGGTGCCACGTTTTGTACTTGAACATGACAACCCCTCGGATGTGGAACGATTCGCGCGTCGTTCACTGGCAACAGTCAAAGGTCTCTAGATGATGAGTAACGGGGAACCGCTGTATGTCGGCATTATCGGTTGTGGCAATATTTCAACAACGTATCTGACACTGGCGCCGCTTTTTCGCGCGATTACCATCAAGGCTGTTGCAGATATCGACTTATCCGCAGCGCAGCTGCGCGCCGCGGAATACGACGTTCGTGCAGAATCGGTAGAGGCAATGCTGGCTGCCGAGGATATCGACATTATCGTTAACCTCACAATTCCGTCGGCACATTTCTCCGTGACGCAACGAATCCTGGAGGCGGGCAAACATGCCTATTCCGAAAAACCGGTGGTATTGACGCTCGACGAAGGCGAGGAATTACGAAACCTTGCGGACTCCCGGCAATTGCGCATCGGTTCTGCACCAGATACCTTTCTCGGTGCATCTCATCAACTGGCTCGATCGGCCGTGGATAATGGACTTATCGGATCAGTGATGAGTGCTACCTGCCATTTCATGACGCCCGGAATGGAGGATTGGCATCCCAATCCGGATTTCTTCTTCTTGCCCGGTGGCGGTCCGGTTCTGGATATGGGGCCCTACTACCTGACCGACCTGGTGCAACTCGTAGGACCGGCGCGCGCGGTCTCTGCGATGGCAAACACACGGTCCCCAACCAGAACCATCGGCAATGGCGCACGCGAAGGCGAAAAGATTGCCGTGGAAATTCCGACAAACTACCACGCGCTCATTGAATTCGAAAGTGGAGCCATTGTGTCCTTCGGCACTAGCTGGGATGTTCGCTCACACCGGCACAGCACAATCGAACTGTATGGTGCTGATGCCACACTCTATGTCCCCGACCCTAACTTCTTTGGCGGTGATGTCGAACTGGCCAGAGGCGGCGACGAATGCGAAACACTAGACAGTGAGGATCATCCCTTCGGCAAGACAACGATGGAAGACAGCAAGGGAATTGCACGAGCCAACTATCGGTGTGCCGGGCTGGCGGACATGGCCGATGCCATCATCACTGGAAGGCAGCACCGCTGCAATATGGACGTAGCATTGCACGTCGTTGATATTCTCACATCGATTGAGCGCTCTGCAGAGACACGCCAATGGGTTGAGATGTCGACAACGTGCGCTCGTCCTGAAGCCTTGTCACCAGTGCAGGCTCAGGCGATGTTGAAACCCGATGTGGAACGACCGGCCATGTAATGAAACTTCTTCCACGCTGCTGCAGCTCGCGCAAGTCAGGCGGTTCAGAAACAAAGCCCTCAGAGTCGATACTCCCCGGGTATTTGTCAACTCGCCTGACATTCTGTCTGGTGGCGATAGCGCTACCGTCACTTAGCCTGGCAGCGCAGACACTCAGCGACAACGAAGCAATTTTGCCGGCCTGTATTTTTCAGGCCGGACAGATTTTTGCACAGACGCACCCGGACCTGCCGCACGGCGATCAGATTCCCATTGATCATATAATCATTGTAATGCAGGAGAATCGCTCCTTTGATCACCTGTTGCAGGCAATGCCAGCTGGAGTCGATGTTGCACCGAACGATGCGTTCAATGTCGACAAGAACGGCATAAGACAGCAAATGCACCGTGCGAAAACACCGTGCCTGCCGGATCCTCCACATTTCTGGTCATCGGCACATAAACAGATCAATGGAGGAAAAATGAAAGGATTTGCCACCAGCGGTGGTAGTAATGCAATGACGCACTACGACGAAGGCTGGCTCCCCTACTACTATGCACTTGCCAACACCTTTTCACTTTCGGATCGGCATTTTGCCAGTATTCCAGGGCCCACCTGGCCCAATCGCATGTACACCGTATCGGGCGGATCTGACGGACATATCGACAATACGGTCCCGCCGCAAGCCGATGAGGAGAAATCCATTTTCCATCAGCTGGAGACAGCGGGTCTGGATTGGGCAGTTTTCACCTCATCAGCACCTTCGTTCGAAGAACAGATCTTTCCACGACTGAAAGCTGAGAAAGGCGAACACTTCCAAGCCATTGATGTGTTCCTGAAACGCGCTGCCAGCGGTAAACTTCCCGCGTTTTCGTGGGTCACTTCGGCAGGTGAACACAACGAGCATCCACCTAAAAGCGTTCAAGCCGGACAGAAATTCGTTTCGGATATCATTGGCGCCGTGATGAAAAGTCCGAACTGGCCGCGCACTGCCTTGTTTTTCACTTACGATGAGCACGGTGGGTTCTACGACCACGTGCCGCCACCGCTGGCCTGTCCACCAGATAAGCAACTACCTGAATTGGCTGCCAACGATATCAATGGTGCCTTCAACCAGTACGGCCCTCGTGTGCCTTTGATCGTGGTATCACCCTGGGCTCGAAAGCAATATGTGTCTCATGATATTCAAGACCATACGTCACTGCTGCGGTTCGTACAGGCGCGCTTCGATCTGCCTGCGCGGGATGCGAACGCCACACCTCCGATGGCCATGTTTGATTTCAGCAAGCCTGCTTTTCTGATACCCCTAACCCTACCCGAGGCAGTCATCGACGCAGCATTCGACGCTAAGTGTGAAGACTTGGCAACGACACATTTTGAGGATGAGGCAGCGACCGGCCAATAGAACGTTACCTGTCGCACCGATCTTCCCGTTCATGGCCAACCTGAAGTACTCGTGGCACTCCGACTTCAATTGTACGGTTTCGCGGCAGGTGCCAGGCATCGGTCTCGCGAGCACCCAGGCGTGCCATGGCAGCGTACATCTTCAGCATCGCACACGCCAACGGTTGGCCGCCTGTAGCGATCACAGGTCGATGCAAGCTGACAATATAACTCACCATCGCTGGGGAGACGTCGTGCTCGTGCAACACGGGAGCGATTAATGCTGGCAGGTCTATGGGCTGCAGATTGCCATTCAGAACATCGACATGAAACATGTCCTTGGCAATGTTTGTCGCTTTCACGCGATCCTCGATCGGTACACGAGGACGTGATTCAGTACGCACACTGACCAGCCAAAGCTGCGAAAACTCAATATCGATTATGCGGCGCTATCAGAAACACACCCACTGGGGCGTCCAGGCGGCACCGCTGACCCTCGACGAAAGCTCGTACCGCCTGTCCAGGTTCCAGATTTCGATTCTCCGTCGCCTGCAGCCGACCTCTCATCCAGGCGAAAATCAGTAGTGAAATGATTGCGGCAATACTCAACGGGACAACTCCACCGTCATCAACCTTGCCAACATTGGCCAGCACGAAAGCCATGTCCAGTGGCAGAAATACACTGGATGCCAATAGCACAAGAAAAAAGCCTCGAATTGAGTGAATTTGTCCTATACGAACCGCGAGATACAACACGGTGGTGGTAAGCATCGCACCAGACACAGAGATACCGTACGCATTTGCAAGCGCACAGGAAGAACTAAAGACCACAACCATCGACAATGACAAAACGGCGAGCAATGCGTTGACGAACGGCAGATGCACATCGTGCGGGTTGGTATCCAAGTGGAGTAGAACCTTCATGGGTAGCAACAGGTCGAGCCTGAGAGCCTGACGTGCCAAACTGAATACTCCCGAAATCACCACCTGTGAGGCGATCACGGCGGCGCAAGTGGCGACCAGCACAACCGGCAACAGAAACTGTACCGGGTAAAGTTCAAAGAAAACATGCAATATGGACACATCAGCTGAGCTGAGCAACAGAGCGGCCTGACCAAAATAACTCAATAGCAGCGCCGGCATGGCAATGAACATCCAGGCGTGTGCAATGGTACGACGCCCGAACTACCCCAGGTCAGCGTACAGTGCCTCACCTCCCGTGACCTTCAGAAAGAACGCACCTAGCACGGCAGTAGCAACACCGGTGTGGGTATGCATGAATGCGTAAGCCCAGACCGGAGAAACGGCACGTAACACTGAAGGGTGCTGAACGATCGCCATCGCGCCTCCTGCGCCGAGCACGATGAACCATAGCAGCATGACCGGTCCGAACAATGTACCGATTCGACGAGCACCGTAACTTTGAGACAGGAAAAGCACAGCAAGAATGATCACAGCAATAGGTACAGAATACGGAGCAAACACGCTGGACCATTCGCCCAGACCTTCCACGGCACTCAACACAGAGATTGCCGGGGTCACCACCCAAGCACCAAACAACATGGCTCCCCCGACAATGGCAATGATCAGCAAGATTTTTCCAGACAGGGTATTTTTACTTTGACGTAGATCGAGAAGTGTGAGTAGTGCAAGCACGCCACCTTCCCCGTCCTGATCGGTTCGCAGAATGACCAGTACATATTTCAGAGTGATGACAAGAAACAGCGACCAGAACACCAGTGACGCCAGCCCGAGCGCTACTGTTTCTCTGACAGAACCTCCGGCAGGCATTACCACACCCACAGCCGCAGTAAATGCGTACAGCGGACTCGTGCCGATGTCACCAAACACGACGCCTAATGCACTGAGCACACTGCCGCTCAGAACCGGAGGAGGGCTAGTGTTTACTGAAGTCATTGTCGGTAGAAAATCAAATCCGCTTGATCCTGTTGATCAGGTGTGACAGCGTCACGGGACCGTAGCAAAGTGATCGTGCCTCATGGACTCGATTTGCTTGCATCAGGAAATACCGGGGGTGGCATTCCCAAAGGTCAGGTCGATCTGCAGGTCCAACGCACTTTGCAACTTCGCCTTGAGAGCATCCATGTGTCCAACCTGCCCACTACGGGCCTTTACGACAATGTTTGCCAGCGCGCCATCGACTTTCAGACTCTGTAGCACGACGCGTTGTACGTTCTCGTTCAATACCTGCCGAGTGAGTGCGTAGTACTTTTCTGACTGCAGGGCCGGGTTGACGATTCGGTCGTAGTTCAGTCCCAAGGGCACGAGGACACTAACGCAGGCAACCAACGAAATCACCAGACTCAATTCAATTCGTCTGTTGCGCAAAGATCCAAACTTCAAGGCACCCAAGGCGAACGACACCAGGATGGCCGCGAAGAAAATACCGACAAAATTGGTAATGAACAGCAAGAAGGCACCTCTGGCCAGCAACAATCGCCCCTCCTCCATCATGAGGCCCGTCACACAAAGTGGAGGAACGAGTGCGACCACAATTGCTACGCCGGCCAATACGGATGAGAACTCCTTGCGATAGTACCCATACGCGCCTGCAATGCCTGCGAACAAGGCAATGCCGAAGTCACGCAGATCCGGTGTCGTCCTGGCGAGCACCTGCTCGTCCGGAGTCGCTTGCGGCAACACCAGGCCAATGACGTAGGCGAAGACGATGACCGTTGCAGCACCGATGGAAATCAGCAGCAATAGCCGCATGGTTTGCTGTAGCAGACCGATTGCGATGGATGCACCCAAGGCTATGATCGGTTGGCCAAGAGGTGCCACTACCATGGCTCCGATCACGGTAGCTGCGGAGTTTTCCGACAAACCGAGTGCAGCTATGGCAGTCGCCATGACCAACATCAGCCAGAAGGCACTCAACCAGCTAGCCGTCCAACCAAAAAACAACAGATCAAAGGCATGTTCACGACCAGCAAGCGACCCGTCAGGAGCGAACAAGTCTGAGAGCGCATCGCTCTCATCAGGCACTTTACTTAGTGGAACATTCATCGTCTTCATTCTGGAAGTTTGTACGGTATTCGTATCGAAGATGCCCAGGGACTTCGGCATCCAGTAGCAATGCTACTCCACAAACAAACCGTAACTCACCATCACCTGGCCTACCGTTGTGTTCCGCCAAGAAAATCGTGCACAACCCACCTGGTAAGAACCAAGCACACCTTTTCCCTGAAGTACAAGTATGGTGGATTTACTTATAGCAGACACACACGTTATCCGATTGCCATCAAGAAAAGCATCAGCGGCGCTGAATCGCTCTGAAAATAAACGAGAGAGCCACCGTCAACAGCACGCTTCCGATGATCGATATGTGCATTGCAAACAGCGTATTCAGTAGTAAGAGGATCAGCACGAAGAGTCCGAGCTGTCATAACATGTTGATATTCATATGATCAATGACTCCAGGAACAGCACCACCCAGGAATTGCAACAGACATACGATAATTTTGCTCAAGACCGTGCCGCATACTCGCCTTGCTACCAAATGTCTTCATGCACGTTTTTCCTATTGACTCAGTATCAGGAATTCCGTATTCAACATCACTACATTGATCATACAGTATGACCAGAAGTCATGGCGATAGCTTCGTTCGCTGATGCAGTCAATCAGAGCCGCTTACCGAACTCGACAATGGAGTCGTGCAATTTCAATGACCATTCTTCAGCCTTGCTCAAGGACCAGTCCGCACCGCTCTTGAGAACAACTCCTGCATGCCTGGATTCTTGTACCACAAGATCTGTGGTCTCTGTCGCTTTCATGCCGCTCCAGGTCACTGCAGCATGCAGACTGTCAGCAGCTTTTGCCAGATAGTTGCCAGCCGATATATCATCCCCTGCCTCATGCGCTCTGGATGCCAGCTCATGATAGTGGACTGCAAGTGATTCCTGCGCCTCGCTGAAGTCCTTATCCAGCTCAGTAACCGTGCTGACCGAACCTGATATCACACGCTCACCCAGATCACTGAGGTCTTTTGCACTCTTTTGAAGCATATCTTTGCCGGCGGACGACGCTCGACTGGCTTCAATCCGTGTAAATGAAGCAGCACGCTGTATATGCATGGCTGCCTTGTCCCATTCCCTGGCGATAAAGCTGGTTTTAGCAGCCTCTATCTCTTGTTCGGGCATTTCATCTATCATGAGATTCCAGTCTGAGGCCTGTACCACGACGGGATCTGACACATCTTCATCTGCATGAATGGCCGCTGATGACAATAAAGCAGCCAAGGCCAATCCGGACAGTTTGAATGGTGTAATCATACTAAGGGTACTCCAATGGGTAGTTTGCACGAAATACCACATGACTAGCGACAAGCTACCCCTGTGGAGACTGGAATTCGGATCATCAGGTCGAGTCGAAGGCTAATCCAGTCCTGTATTGTATTGCACGAAAAACACTATAATGCCACGCAAAACTCACAGAAAGATTACTTGAAAGTATCCATCGCCATCTCTGGGCTGATCCGAAAACGCTAACACAAGTTAGCAGCGGTGCAAGCTACTGGTCCTGTGACGAGCTATCCGGGCTACCGCATTCTCTACCGATTACCTCTCGTATGCTCGATCAGTTCTCCATCAGGAAATCCTGCATCAAACTCAATACTCGTTCAGATGCCGATTGAGGCACAGAGTGTCCGACGGTAGCTAATACTTCAAGCCTGGCTTGTCCTATGCAATCCTGCATTTCCTCTGCGTGACTCAGGGCCACGGCATCATTTTCCCCGATCATCAACAATACCGGCGCGGATATCGTAGCCAGCTCTTCACAGGTGAATATGCGACCGCTCTGCCACATCGCCAGTACCTCACGCCGCAGCTTGGTCAACCGGGATGGGTACGGGGACTGGATGAAGTAAAGAGCCCTGAAAAAGAGTGGAGGCCGTTCAGGATCAATTCCCTCGATCTGATCGGTAGCCTCAGGCGTCAGTACGTCCGGATGCGCGTTCGCACTAATGGCAATCACCCGTTTGACACGCCCCGAGTAATGTAGTGCAAGCATCAAAGCGGCGTTGCCGCCATCACTCCAGCCAGCCACATCAGCAGAGGCAATGCTTAACTCGTCAAGCACAGCGATGACGTCAGCGGACAGCAATCGGTAACTGTAGGGTTGATGTCCCAGTGTGGATTGACCATGACCGCGTGAATCTATACTGATGACCCGAAATTGACGAGACAATTCCGGTAACTGGGCGTACCAGTCAAGACTGGAACTCAGGCCACCATGCAATAACACGAGAGGATCACCCTGACCGGAAATACGATAGTGGATTGCGGCATCCCTGGAAAAAACGGTGCCGACTTCCGTTGGTGGGGAGTTCAGCCGCCACCAGGCATAACGCCAGAGATCAGGAATGTAAGGGCGCACGGTAAACAGGAAAAATGCAGTAGCGACAAAAATGACTATTAAGGGGAATGGCACTGACTTAACGCTAGGGATGTCCGTGCCGACGTATCTTTGACTGCGCCTGGGCTCGAGGAATGAAGAGCCAAGGGAATGCTTTTGGTCTTCGTTTCATTGCTCGTGGTTCGACCCGACCTGGACGATTTCCAACCCGTCTTTGTGCGATCAGTTCAAACAACACAACTGCGTCGTAGTCTACGCCAGTATCTTTCCACGAGATCCAAATCTGGATCGTATGTTTGAAGCTGATGTGTCGCGGTTTTACTGCATGTGCAATGCCCGCTTGTGACATGAGTAATCGGATCAGATTGTATGCCAGGAAGTACACCCATAGCTCCTTGATGATCATTTCTGGCGTGCGGCAACTGAGCATATCCATGCCCATCGTGATCTTGAGATTGCGAAAGTCCACTTCAATGTGCCATCGTTCACGGTAGAGCGATTTCAGATCCCCTTTACAGGTGCTCCTGGGGCACAACAGAGTGGTTACCAGTGTCTTCCCACCGGTTTTCAGCTCTCGTATTCTGATCGTGGCGGGCGCCTGGTCATACGCCTGCTGTTCCATCCACACCGGTTTGGTGATCGGCTTTTTCAATTCCACGATGTGATCCTTGGTTCCCAAACGCTCTCCCGTTCGGAAATCGGTTGAGCGTCGTCGGGCGCCATGCTGTTCGAAAACACAATCGACCCCCTTGTCCATTAAGGCACAGAACAGAAAATAGGTTGCATAGAATGCATCGCCCAACAGCACATCGCCGTGATGAAGCGTGTCGAGCATCGTTCTCAACAAGGATTGCTCATCAGCTACCTTTGCCACGACAAGGCCCTGTGCCACAGTCAAGCAACGCGCCGCTGGCAAGACAGATCAGACCCACCATTCGGCACTGCGGAAATCCAAGACCGGCTTTCTGGGATGTCGGCTGCGGATACAGTGCTTGATTTTCCGGCGTATCGGGCATGGCAAGGGTTGCGCCATCAACCAGCCTCACGGGCCTGCCGCGCCATAGCCAATCACTGGGAACATACTGTCCAATCAGTTGGGCACTGTATCGGCTCAACTGTCGCGGTAACTCCACAGGAAGTCTGCTTCGAGCACGACAATAGGCACTGGTGTTAGTGCTGCAACGCCCCAGAGCTGATTGGGCACGGCGCACCGCGCTATCGTTGACCACCTTCTGGCACGAATGGTCTTCGCAAAGCGCCTGTGCAATAAACATTGAAAGTACTTCGGTGGGCGGGAACAGCCTTTCTCGATGCTCAGGCAGTAATTGCTCCACCTGATCAACCATCTGATCGCTGGTCAGCAGATCAAACAACGCGTAAGTATCTGGTGCACTAAGTTGTTTTCGAGCACGTTCGTGTTGATGTCTATCGATGCGTCGACTAGCATTCATGGTAGCTGGCTTCCTGTATTGCTTTTTGGTCTTAGTCACCCAAAGCGTAGTACTTGAAGTCAGCTATTTCTTTTTGTTGATCAATCGCTTGCGATTAAGTCAGTGCCATTCCTATTAAGGGGTAAATTACAAACTTGCGCATGAGGTTCTGTCATTAGCGTGCAAAGACACCCTTGACACCGCCTGAAATCAGCGAAGTAGCATCAATGAGCACGCGGGGAAGAGCGATTCCACCCGGGGCTGCCAGGTATTTTGGGTGCCACTTCGGTGATATTTCGCTTTGTATTTTCGCAGCCCATCAAAGTTGTAGAACTCATCGCCAAAACGAAACACTAGGTTTCCGACCTTGTTCCAGAGTGTGGCCAGGGGATGGTGTTCCAGCCCGGATAAAGGGGCCATTCCCAGACTGAACTGTTGAAAGCCCTGATCCCTGCCCCACAGCATGAGTTCGGTGAACAGATAGTCCATGATTCCCTTTGGTGCACTTTCACTGTGCCTCATCAAGTCGATGGACAACTGCGATTTGTCACCTGCTTTCCATAGATTGGCAAACGCAACGTTTTTGCCTTGTACTCGAACTATCGCCATGTCAAAACACAAAAGGTACGCGTCGTCGAACGCACCAATTGATAACCCTTTTTCCCGGGCGTGCTTCTTCTGTAACCAATCATCGGATACGCTCTTCAGCTCTGCCAGCAGGCTCCCTATCTCTGACGCAGGTACGATCGAGAACTCAGCACCATCACGGATACCGCGATTTCTTGCCTGCCGGAATTCAGCCTGCTTCTTGCCTTCGAGTGAAAATTCAGTCAGCGAAACGATTGCCTCCTCTCCTAGCTTGGAAAACGTCAGGCCCAGCTCGATATATAAAGGCAGGTATTCCTGGCTGACCTGGTTGAAAACGCACCGCTTGTCCAACTGGCAACACAATTCACGATACTGCCACACCAACTCCTGAAAATGCGTTGGGTTGCCCACGGGATCACCCATAGATACCACACTCCGACCCGCCAATTGGTACATGGTGAACGCATCATCATCAGGGTGAATCAGAAACCGCTTGTCACCTGTCATCGAAACGCACGCCTCTGCCTGAGAACTGATAAGCAGGGTGGTCGCAGCTTTATCGAGATCAGTTTGCGTGGCAGGCCGACTGACAGAAGGCACGCCCGAAGTAACCGCGCCAGTCCAAACACCAAAAGCCCGACTACCACAGCCAGGTTAGCCCACAGCATTCGAGGAGCGTCATGATCAACGGTAAAGTCCCACCACAGATCATTGTTGTATTCAACATGCCTTTCCAGAAACAAACCAAGCCAGATAGCTCCACTTGTAATCATCAGAATGCCAAACAGCCATCCGCCGTTGAATGGCTCATCCAGCAACGATGCACGACGATGAAACTCGCGCCGTCCCGACCAGAGAACGGCAGCGGCTAACAACAATACTGTAGCCTCCTCATAATCAAATCCCTTGGCCAGAGAAACCACGGCGCCCAGTAACAACACGACGAGTGCTACCCAGAATGCACTTTCGAGTCGACGGTGCAGGCCTCGAGCAAGAATCAGCAGCATCAGCCCGAAGACACTTCCGAGCATATGCGATGCTTGAACAAGGGCGTCCGGTACAAGTTCCGTGATGTAGCGAATGCGCGCCGCATCACTTGGCAGACTACCTGAGAACAAAAGCGCAGCACCGGCGACGAAAACCGTGATACTGATGATCTGAGGCGCGGCTCGAGTCAGTATCAGTGAACCCTGATTCAACACGGCGTTGAGTTGATGCCGACGAGCCATAGACTCCTGTACGACCAGCAAGACGAGTGCAAGTAAGAAAGGCAGCAAATAGTAAAAAACCCGATAAACCAACGACGATCCGAGCAACTCGGCGCGTGGAACTGATGGAAGTAAAAGGAGCATCGCACCCTCAAACACACCCAGGCCGCCGGGTACGTTACTGACGACAGCGATAGCCAGGTACAGCAGATAGATACCCAGTAACAGGCTTGCACCCAGAAAAAATGTAGCACTGCAAAAGAAAACTACTCGAGCTATGCGAGTAGCATCCAGGCCAGCAGCGGTATAGGCACGATATCGTACGGCGCCTCCAGAGCGCGCAGCCAGGCCGACGTTGTGACCAATGGCGTAGGCACTGAATGTTGTAGGCGCCATCTTTGACCACGGCAAATCAAATTGAACATGACTTAGTGCCAACCGGTCGTATAGAGTCAAAAGCAAATAGCTCAAAACCGTCAGGAAAAATGCCAGTAAGACATGAACCAGCCCAAGTGTCGACAGGTGGTCTTTGACATCGGACCACTGCACACCCTGCAACCCCCTGTGCAGGAGATACAATGCCACTACCAGCATCATCACCGAAATAATCCCGGGAAGCCACTGAGTCACTCGGTGTGTATTCAACCCGAGCCAATGCCTGGATAAGGTTTTATCCTTCATCGTCGCACCGCTTGTACTCATCGATTTAGCCTTGAAGCTCTGTAACGGACTCGAAATTACAATAAAATAACTCACGGGCGGGCTTCAGTGAGTAGAAGCTGTCTTCCTGTTGACGCGACATTATGCGCTTTCCACATATCCTCTGCCATGACTCGCGATCTCAACTCATATTTTCTCAGCCTTTATGACCAGACTAAAGACCAGACTATTTTCCGTCACCTGCGACACTGTGTCGAGTGGGTGCAAATCCGCGGTGTGCCGAATTCTATCCCGTACGGAAAAATGATTTTGTTAATCGCTGGTCATTAGCCTTCCAGGGCCGAGAGACCTGTAGGGTCAACTGTTTCAGGAGCGGTGGGAACCACCCACAGTTCTCCTGTGCGCACCAGACCCACGGTGACAGGCTTGTCGGTTTGAAGATTAGCGTCGTTGGTCGTGGACCACAACGATCGAAGGTTTGTCACCATCAGTATGCAAGTCGCAGGAATTGAGTATCTGGTTAAGGATTATTGACCGCCTTCGACGGCTCAATCATGTCCTGCGGGCATTTGATTCGGGTTTTACCGCTCGGGACAAAACTCGACACACAGCTGAACCGGTGAACCTGGCTCCTGATTGGTCGCTGATTTAGCGCATCGGATGTAAACACGTCAGAACAGCACTGCTACAAAAATACATCACGTCATGCTCTTGCTGCATTCTGAGACTGTTCGATATGTAACGACTGTATTCGCCGGAATCAACCATCCTTGCCTTTTTGCATGGCCAATTTTAACAACACAGCCGTCGCGCCGGTTACGTCCTCATTCAGATCATAATCACCGGGAAATTTATGCGCATCTGTGTTCGGCAAGAGTCCACTGGTACAAAGACTGATTGATCTTTATTCAATGCCATACAGACACGCTGTGGGCAAAGCGTGCAACTCGTGTACCTGGGAGGATCCTATCAGTTTTTTCTCCTGTTTGGCCTGCATCCAGTCGGGCAACCACTGGGTCACATTGAACTCGAATTTTGCGCTTCGACCGGGCGAGATCAATGCAACAGAGGCAAGTGACTGACGTATCTTGTCATCCAGTGATTCAACGGTAAATGGCAGAACATCGGCACCAAAGGAAAATCCGACCAACATGAAACGGGGTTTCTTCCATAGCACGGAATAGTGTGAAAAACCTGTTTCTATCGCTCGTGCTATGGATTCTGGTGACTGTGTAGTGCCAAAGAAACTCGTTGATGAGATTCCTGCAACTGGAAGTCCAGCATTAGCCAAATCGTGCACTATATTTTCCACGAAACTGGCCCAGCCACCATCTCCTGAAAAAGATAATCATTTGATCCTGCGAGTCTGCAGAAGGTTTTCCAGCTGCGCCAGTCACAGGGATCTGCTGATATCGGCAGATCAGTCAAACCCGTCGGAGCCAATGCTGTAATAACATGAAAATGACTGACAACCACCAATGCACCACCTAGCAAACAATGCGAAATGACCGAACGAAACTTCAGGAATCTTCTGCTTTTCCCCTGGCATTCAACATCCACAGATTATTAATTTCGGCTTCTTCATGAGAAGTATAATCGGTAACATGCACACTGCAGAGAGTCCTAACACATGAAACACATCAAGATAGGCCATGAACTGTGCGTACCTGGCAATTGTCCTTGTCAGCAAGGCGGCCCCTTCCGTGCTTGAAGGATCGAGACCGAGCGGTGCCAGGTATGTGAGTGCCGCCTGATTGAATGGCGTAATATGACTCGACAGCACACTGTAGTGCATCTGTGTGCGAGAAACCGCGAGCCAACCAGCACCATGGAAAAACCTGATGCGATACCACGTGGTACGAAAAGCTGTCCTGCCTCCATGATGGGAAACCCGAGCAAGCCCTGTACGAACAATGGCAAGATCGAGATAGCCCCGCACATCGAGATTCCGAAAGCGGCGATTGCGATACTGGCACCGGCAAAGTTCCTGTTTCGGGATAGCCCAAGATCTATGATATAACCTGGACGATTCCAGCCGCGTGTAAAGAAAACAATGAAGGCGACAATCGTGACGATAGCACCCACCTGGATCATCCGCGAATTGAACCAATTGCACATCGCCCCTTGATCCAGCATGAACTGCAACGCACCGACAGCAAGCCCAGCAGTACGAGTCCCATCCAGTCCGTCCAAACCGACTCTGGTTCGCTCGTGGGTAGCTCACCGAGCAACAGCAGGAGTACAAAGGCGGCCATCGGCACATTCACATGGAACACCATGCGCCAGGAAAAGTACTCGGTGAAAAGCACCCCCAGCGTTGGTCTAAATACGGAAGCAACGATAATACCGAGACCGAACAAAGCCATGGCCTGACCTCGTTTTTTGCGCCGACCGAACCGACGGGCAAAATATCAAGTCAACGGCGCCATAATTACCGCTGCAACAATGTAATTGCGAAGGTTGATTTGATATGCGGAATGGCAACATTGACGATGGTTGAATCAAGTACCTCCAGCACAGCAGTCAAAACGCGGCAAGCACCACCAACCACTGAGCCCCAAGGCCCGTAGAACGACCACGCTCTACAACCGGAGCCGTGTTGCCTGCATTAGCGCTCACCAGCTTGTGCAACTCATGGCCAGACTCAAAACCACCACAGACGTCACCCGTTCCTTACCCTTCGAACATATCACTCTTCAACAAGCCCGGTTGTATCGACGGTTATCGTCTCGCTTGCTCCAACACGTAGTGGACGCGCCTTGTCAGCCGGCGATGCATCCAGACTGATGCGAATCGGGAAACGTTGAGTGACTTTAACCCAGTTACCACTCGCGTTTTCCGCTGGCAATAATGAGAAAACTGCCCCGGAACCTGCGCCAATGCTTTCGACCTTGCCACTGAGCTTCATTGCCCCGTACATGTCCAGAGTGACGGTTACAGGTTGCCCCATACGAATCCGATCCATATCAGTTTCCTTGAAATTTGCATCAATCCACCAGTGTTCATCCTCAACAATCGAAAACAAAGGTTGATCAGCCGTAACGGCAGAGCCTGGTCGCAAGGACAGATTAACCACCCAACCGCTTGCCGGTGCCTTGATGCTCGCACGCTCACCATTCAGACGAGCTGAGTCGACCACTGCACGAGCGGCACGTACACTGGCATTATCGGCACCGGCATCTCCGAGTGTCGCACGAGTCGCTTTGAGCACAGCTTTTGCCTGACCACGTCCGGCCACCGCCTCATCAGGTGCCATCTCCGCCGCATCGAGCGTTGAACTTGTGACGTCGCCCTTGTCGTAAATTCTTCCGAGTGCAACTACCATCAAACACTGATCGTTCGATCTGAATACCGATCGTGACAGGACAATTTGCGTGGTCCAGTCTGCTACTGTTGCCGACGAATACACCCAGGCAAGTGAATTGTGTGAGGAGTGCTGTTTACCTGACAGCTGCATGAAACATACAATATCTATCAGCTGGCTGCTCTGAAGATCAACATTCTAAGCATCGCCCCTACTCTCATGAATTACTGCACACCGCCAGAGGCGTTGGTTATAGCGTGAATGACGAGCTGAAATTGCAACTATCTGCAGTTACTGAAATCGGGGAGTGATGTAGGCCACTCCCCTTCAAGCTGGAAAAATTCTGATCGTCCTCAGTTGTGGGCTGTAATGTCGCTATTCACTTGAGTAACGCCTTCTACGTCCTTGATCTTGGCGATCAGGCTATCG
>RCMY010002296.1_pt1 | contig 17371 bp, 15 predicted proteins | sample 2041341 | NCBI WGS metagenome assembly RCMY01 (sample SAMN09708234, study PRJNA481090) | Marine sediment metagenome, whole genome shotgun sequencing project. | reverse complement strand
CATGGCCATGCTCGCTGGCCCGGTTGCGGCCGGGGTGCACGGGGAGTCGCCATCGCTCACGCGCCTCGACGACGACAATCTCATCGCCACCGTCGACTTCGAGCAGTATTACGCCACGATCGCCGAGAAGTGGTTCGGGATCCCATCGAGTGCCGTTCTCGATTCGGCCGCGATGCCGATCGAGGGGATCATCACCGTCTGACGCTCATTCGCCCCCTGTGTCGGTCAAACTGAGTCGGTGCCACAGCCTCGAGTCCCCCTCGGCCAGCGCGCCGTGCGTCGAGCGATGGTCAGTGGTCTCCTCGCATTGAGCATGCTCGCTGGTGCGTGTTCGTCCGACGGATCGCCGCAACCCGACGAGGTCATCGGCGATGCTGCACAGGCCGTCGCCGAGTCCGAGGCGCCGACCACCACACACGCCGAGACGACGAGCAGCACGACGACAGGACCACCAGCGCCGACCACCACGACCCAGCCGCCTGCTCCGACACCGACGCTTCCACAGAACCTCGGTGGAGAGTCACTCTCGGATCCGTACTACCCCGACGTCGGAAACACCGGCTACGACGTCACCTCGTATCGCCTCGACCTTGTGATCGATGTCGCCGGGGTCGACACTCTCGAGGGCGAGGCCTCGATCGAGCTGGTCACCGAGGTTCCGCTCGATCGTTTGTCGTTCGACCTCATCGGTCTGACCGTCGAATCCACGACGATCGACGGCCAGCTCGTCGAACACGAACAGACCGACGAGAAGCTTCGAGTCTTTCCCGCTGAAACACTTGCTCACAACGAGTCGTTCACTGTCGTAGTGGCCTACGGCGGTGAACCGGTCGACATACCTTCGCTCACGCGCATCGGGACCATCGGGTGGTACGACCTCGGAAGTACGACGAGTGTCGCGATCGGCGAACCCACCGGGGCACGGACGTGGTTTCCGGTGAACGACCATCCCAGCGACAAGGCGACCTATTCGATCACCGTCGACGTTGCCGAACCGCTCGTCGGCGTGTCCAACGGTCAACTCGTCGCCGACGATTCGTCGAACGGCCGACGTCGCACCACCTGGGAGATGCGCCAGCCAATGGCCTCGTACCTCGCGACGGTGTCGGTCGGCGACTACTCCCTCGTCTCCTCGAGTCCAGCTGCGACGACCGGGATCAACGTCGAAGACGCGGTTCCCAACGGTCTTCTGAGCGTGTTCGACGGTGACTTCGACCAGACCGACGAGATGCTCGATGTGTTCGCCGAATTGTTCGGCCCCTACCCCTTCGACGAGTACGGCGCCCTCGTGATCGACGGCGAATTCAGCTTTGCGCTCGAAACCCAAGGTCGCAGCGTCTTCAGCCGGTCATTCGTCGATGGCGATGGGTCGATCGAGCGGATCGTCGCGCATGAGCTGGCTCACCAGTGGTTCGGCAATCATGTGAGTCCCGCGACGTGGCAGGACATCTGGCTCAACGAAGGTTTCGCCAGCTACGCCGAAGATCTCTGGATCGAGTTCGGTCGCAGTGGAGACACCGCTCAGCTCGAGTCCCGATTGCTCGAGCGTGCGAGCACTGCACTCACCCCGGCACCTGGGGACCCCGGAGCAGCCGGGCTCTTCGACGGAAGTGTGTATCGAAGGGGCGCACTCACGCTGCACGCACTGCGACTCCTCGTTGGCGATGAGATCTTTTTCGACATTCTGAAAACATGGCTTGCCCGCCATGGCGGTGATGTGGCCTCGACCGCCGATTTCGTCGAGCTGAGCGAGGAGATCTCGGGGTCAGACCTCACCGACTTCTTCACGGCGTGGCTCGGCGACGGAGCCTTGCCCAGCCTTCGTTGAGCAGCCGGCGTACCCACTACGGGACCGGCGTCCGCTGCGGCGGCCACAGGCGCTCGAGAGCGACGAGAAAGATGAGGCCCATCATCACGCCGAGCGAGTTCGCGCTGATGTCCTCGGCCTCCAGCTGACGACTCGTTGTCAGAAACTTCTGCAGGAACTCGACACAAATCGAGGCCCCGAACACACCGACCGCCAGGTCACCCAGGCTGCGACGACTGCGGAACATCACGCCGACAAACACCATCACCGTGCTCCAGCCGAGCAAGTGCGCTACCTCATCGGCTGCCCACGGAACATCGCTGCGACTCACCAGATCGGCGTCGAGGCTGTCCTCGACACCACGCACGACGATGCGAGCGCCGTCGGCGGCGTCACCCACTGCCGAGAACCCGCGCGACGAAAGACTGAGCCAGAGAACCACCATGACGACCGCAGCCAAGGCGAGCACGCCGAGCGTCGCAACGAGTCGACCCTGACCTAGTGGCTCACCTGCCAGTCGACGTCGCTGCTCGGATTGCTCGAGTGTCTCCGGGCGGTCGGGTGTCCTGGGTGCCATGGGGCCAAGGTACCGCTGCGCGCTCGGCCTCGACCTTCAGCCGTTGGTCACCGATGGTGGGGGGAGCTCCCCATTTCGGTCACGCGGGAATACCGCAACAGTATTGGCATACAGAATGTGTCAACAACTGCATCTCTTACCCGATTTTGAATCAGAAGAGGAATGAATCGAACGACTCCGTCGTTTCAGCTAGTAACTCCACAAACAGTGCATCGAAAACCGAACAACACCGAGTGGGAGAGGAAAACACAAGCCATGGCTACAACCGAAGTTCCCGAATTCACCAACGATCTGATCGACCTCACCAATGAACGAGTCGACAATCTCGCTGCGCTGATCACCGTGACCGCTGAGCAGCTCGACGATCGAACCACCGCCGGCAAAGCGCTCGAAGCAGGAGCGCACCGTACGGCCGAACTCATGGAGCTGGTCTTTGGTAGCTCCACCCCGTCGGTCGAGAACTATCTCGCCGCACATCCGCAAGAACTCCAAGCGGCATAACACCAACGAAGCTCCCTCCATAATACGGACGTTCGGAACACCCCCCGTTCCGATCGTCAAAGACACAGACCGGGCCCGGAACCCCCTCCTCGGGCTCGGTCTTTGTCGTTTTCGCTCGGCATCGAGCTCAGGCCACGCGTCGATGCCACCGGAGTTCCCGTCAGTCCCGCTACGGTCTGGCTCGTCGTGTGTTGGCGCCACCCAAGCGTGGACTACCATACGAACACACGTTCGCACTGCCACCCTCGTCGAGCCGGACTCGACGTGTACTGGAGCTCACACATGGCTGACCAACCCGGTCTCTTCAGCAACAACTTCGCGGCCGAGGTGATCGACACCCCGGTCGCCGACGAGATGAGCGAGAGTTTCCTCGCGTATTCACTGTCGGTTATCACCGCGCGAGCGATCCCCGATGTGCGCGACGGCCTCAAGCCGGTCCAACGCCGAATTCTTTACTCCATGTTGCAACAGGGCATCCGACCAGACGCCGACTTCCGCAAATGCGCTGGCGTCGTCGGTGACACGATGGGCAAGTACCACCCCCACGGCGACTCGGCGATCTACGAGACCCTCGTGCGAATGGGGCAGGACTTCAGCCGCGGCGTCACCTTCATCACCCCGCAGGGCAACTTCGGAACCCTCGACGACCCGCCAGCCGCGTACCGATACACCGAATGCAAGCTGTCGCCCGCAGCCATGGACATGGTCAGTGAGATCGACGAGGAGACCGTCGACTTCTCGCCCACCTTCGACGGACTACGAGACGAACCAACGGTCCTTCCCGCGCTGATTCCGAACCTCCTCGTCAATGGCACGACAGGAATCGCAGTCGGTATGGCAACCAACATGCCGACCCACAACCTGCGAGAGGTCTACGCCGCCATCGAATTGGTGATGAAAAAACGCCGGCCAAAACCAACGGTCGACGAACTCATGGAAGTCCTTCCAGGACCAGATTTCCCAAGTGGCGGGATCCTCGTCGACGATGGCCTTCGTGAGGCATACGAGACTGGTCGAGGCACCGTTCGTATTCGCGCCAAGGCCGAGACGATCAAACTCACGCGGAGCCGCGAAGCGCTTGTCATCACCGAACTTCCCTACATGGTCGGACCCGAAAAGATCATCACCAAGATCAACGAACTCGCCTCGGTCGGCAAACTCCCCGGCGTCGATGAACGCGAAGGAGCAAAGAACCTGTCAGACAAACACTCGGGTTTGCGTCTTCAGATCGACCTCCGCCCCGGAGCCAGCGCGAAAGCCGTACTCGCCAGCTTGTACCGAATGACGCCACTTGAAGAAACCTTCGGTATCAACAACGTGGTGTTGGTCGATGGCGTACCAACGACACTCGGGCTCTGGGACCTCTGCAATTATTACGTCTCGCACCGCCTCGAAGTCATTCGTCGACGAACCGAGTTTCGATTGACGAAGTGGGAAGCACGCCTGCACATCGTCGCCGGCATCCTCATCGCGCTCGACAACATCGATCGCGTGATCGAGATCATTCGGTCGAGCCAAGATGGCCCCGAAGCCGAGTCTCAGCTCATGGCCGAACTCGACCTCAGCCAGATCCAGGCGAAACACATTCTCGACATGCCGCTGCGCCGGCTCACTGCGCTCGAGGTTCAAAAGCTCGAAGACGAGGCCCAAGAACTCGAGGAGAAGATCCTCGACGCACAAAAGCTGCTCGCATCAGAGCAGCGTCAACGAACCGTCGTGCTGAGCGAGCTGGCGAAGGCTGTCGACGAATACGGTGTCGACCGTCGCACGATCATCACTTCCGAGGACGAGTTCGCCGCTATGGACCTCAGCAGCCTGGAGAGTGAGGGTGACGACGAGATCGCCGACACGCCGTGCGTCGTGACACTGACGACGAGTGGTTTCGTCGGGCGAGCGCCGACCGAGGGCGCAAAGCGGGCCACGCCCGGGCGACACGACGTCATCGTCGCTTCACGCATCGGCTCGACGCGAGCGCCCGTGTTCGCAGTGACGAATGAGGGCAAAGCCCGCATGGCGCTCGGCCTCGAACTGAATGAAGTAGGTGGCCGATCACGAGGAACCGAAACTCGCAAGGCTTTCGGCACCAACAAGGGCGAAGAGGTGCTCACCATCGTCTCTCCGACAACGGAGACGTCGGAGAATCTCGTGCTCGTCACGGAGAACGGCGTTGCGAAACAACTCTCCGCAGAGGAGGTCGCCGGCACTCGACCCGGTCAGGCACTCATCAATCTCAAACCGCAGGACAGCCTGGCAGCAGCGTTCACTGCCCAGTCCGGCGCCGACATCGTGATCATCGCGAGCGATGGCCAGGTTCTACGCACCGCAGTCGATGGCATCAGCGTGCAAGGGCGCAATGCCTCGGGAGTCGCCGGCATGAAGCTGAAGGACGGCGCCAAAGTCATCGCGGCAGGTGCGATCATCGGCGACGAACTCATTCTCACCGTGACCGACAAAATGACGGCCAAGCTCACACCGGCATTTGAGTTCGAACCCAAGGGTCGTGGAGGCACCGGGGTGCGCATCACCCGTTTCACCAACGAAAAGGCCCTGACCTATGCCCACGTTGGCTCGGTCGAGGACCTTCTGGCGATCGTTGGTTCCGACGATGATCCGAACAAACCCGCTCCGGACCCGATTTCGGTCACCCTCGAGCCGACCAAACGAGACCTCGTCAGCACCACGACCGATGCCCCGATCCTCGTCGTCGGCGCCGCTCGCTGGTAACCGCCGTTCGCTTCGCTCACTAACCGAGTTTCTCGCCTGACGGCTCGAAACATCGCATCCCTCTAAGATTTGGCAAAACCTATGTCCAACACATCCACGAACGCTCCGACCACCGGCTACGACGCCGCGTCGATCGAGACGCTCGAAGGTCTCGACGCTGTTCGCAAACGCCCCGGCATGTACATCGGTGGCACCGGGTCCTCGGGCCTCATGCATCTCGTGTGGGAGCTCATCGACAACGCGGTTGACGAAGCTGCCGCCGGCGAAGCAAACAAGGTGTTCGTCACCTTCCATCGCGACGGTTCGGTCGAGGTTGCCGACAACGGTCGAGGCATTCCCATCGACAAACACCCCAAACGCAAGGTGTCAGCACTCGAAGTCGTGCTGACCGAATTGCATGCCGGTGGCAAGTTTGGCGGTGGGGCCTATGCGTCCTCGGGTGGCCTGCATGGTGTGGGTGCATCGGTGGTCAACGCACTGTCGGTCAAGCTCAAAGCCGAGGTCGACCGCGAGGGCAGCACATGGGCGCTCGATTTCAGCGAACGTGTTCCTGGTCACTACACAGGCTCGTCGTTCAAACGAGGCCACGAACTCAAGAAGATCGCTCGGACCAAGAAGACCGGCACACGGATCCGTTTCTGGCCTGACACCGACATCTTTGACCCCGAAGCCATCATCGAGTGGGACGAAGTCGTCCGACGCGTGAAACTCGCCTGTTTCCTCGTCCCCGGGCTCCGCGTAATCCTCGAGGACAAACGCACGGGTTCGAGACGAGACCCGGTCGAATTCCTGTCTCGTGGTGGCCTCAAGGATCTCGTGAACGACATGGCTGGCGACACGGCCACGATCACCGACGTGATCTCGTTGTCGGGGATCGACACGTTCGAAGAGAAGGTGCCCATCAACGGCAAAATGACGGTGGTCCAGCGTGAGTGCACCGTCGACGTTGCGCTGCGTTGGGTCGACGGGTTCGACAGCCAGGTCATCACCTTCGTCAACACGATCCCAACGAGTGAGGGCGGCACACACCTCATTGGATTCGAGCGCGCCATGACGAAGGCAGCGAACGATGTCTTGCTGAAGGACATGCGCAAACTGGCGAAACTCGAGAAGAGCAACAAGAACAAGGCGAACAAAGAGGACGTGCAGGAAGGGCTGGTTGCGGTCTGCAAAGTCACGTTCCCCGAGCCGCAGTTCCGTGGACAGACCAAACAGGAGTTGGGGACGCCGGGCATCCAAAAGATCGTCTACGACGTGGTCAAACAAGGCATGGTCGACTGGTACAACGGCATCGGGTCGAAAAAGACCCACGTCAACGGCGTCCGAGACAAGATCGCCACGGCGATCATCAACCGGGTCAGCACGAAACAGGCACTCGACAACAAGCGCAAACTCACCAGCCTCGGCAGCACGGGCATGCCCGGAAAACTCGCCGACTGTCGTAACCATGGACCCGATTCCGAGCTCCTGATCGTGGAGGGCGACTCGGCAGCTGGTCCCGCCAAACAAGGACGTAACGCGGAGTACATGGCGGTTCTGCCACTTCGAGGCAAGGTCGTCAACGCCGGCAAGGCCACGCTGAAGCAAGTGCTCGACAATGCCGAGGCGCAAAACTTGTTCACGGCCATCGGTGGTGGGTCCGGGAAAGACTTCGACCTCAACCAGACTCGGTATGGCCGGATCATCATCTTGTGTGACGCCGACGTCGATGGCAGCCACATTCGATGTCTCGTTCTCACGCTGCTCTACAAATACATGCGTCCGCTCATCGAGGCTGGACGGGTTTTTGCGGCGCAGCCCCCGCTGTTCAGCACCAAAGTGGGCGGCGAGACATATCGAGCGTTCACCGATGAACACCGAGACCAGATCACCGCCGAACTCACGAAGGGCAATCGCAAGGCCGAAAACATCAAGTGGCAGCGCTTCAAGGGTCTCGGCGAAATGAATGTCGATGAACTCGAGCACGCTGCGCTCAACCCCGAGACTCGAATCCTGCGCCGGCTCACGATCGAAGACGCCGAGACAGAACGTCGCCGCGCCGAGACCATGTTCGACGTACTCATGGGTTCCGACGTCTCGGTCCGCCGCGACTACATCATCAAGAATTCCGACGAATTCGACGCCGCCGCGCTCGACGTCTAATTTTCCCGGAGCTCCGCTCCTCCAGCCTTCGCAATCCGAGCCTGACGGCTCTCGATGCTCGCCAGCCAGCCAGAGGCCCCTTTTCGCCCGGGCGGCAAAGCCACCGTTCGAGTACGGTTCGGCACATGGCAATTCGATCGGTGAACGACATGATGGCGGCCGCTCGCGAGGAGATCGACAACATCTCCCCCGCCGAAGCGAAACGACGCGTTGACGAAGAAGGTGCAATCCTCGTCGATATCCGTGACGTGCGCGAGCTACAAGGCCAGGGTGTCATCCCCGGCGCCATGCACGCACCACGGGGCATGCTCGAATTCTGGATCGATCCCGAGTCGCCGTATCACAAGCCCGACTTCGCCCAAGACCGCGAGTACATCTTCCATTGAGCTGCTGGTAGCCGGTCAAGTTTGACCACCAAGATGCTCCAGGACATGGGGATGGAGAACATCTCTCACGTCGACACGGGGTTCAACGGTTGGAAGGACGCCGACCTCCCCATCGAGAGCTACGAGGACTGGAAAACCTCGAGAGGCTGAGCCACCGACGCTTTTTCGAAGTCTGATGATGCGTGCACGAACAGCAGACTTCGAAAAACCGGGGAATCGCTTGCCCTCGATCGATGTCACACCCGGCTGCTAGAACTACAGCTATGGCATTTGACGATCTCGACTCCGGCGAGATGTTGTACGAGGTCGGCGGCGAACGCCCACACGACGCCGCAGACAGTCGAATCGACGATCGGCTCACGGTGACAACCGATGGGCCTCCCCCGTATCTGTCGCCATCGAGCGCAAGCACCTTCCGGTCGTGCGCAAAACGCTGGAAGTTTCGCTACATCGACCGTCTGGCAGATCCTGCGGGAGAAGCTGCGCTTGCAGGAACCTTCGCCCATCGCGTGCTCGAAGTCCTCCTCGACGAACCCGCCGCTGATCGCACCACCGACCGGGCGCGCCAGATCGCCCGAGAGGTCTGGCCCGAGACCGAGGCCGACCCTGACTACATGGCGCTCGAGCTCGATGCCGAACAACAACGTCGCTTTCGGTGGCTTGGTTGGACGGCGATCGCGGGACTCTGGCAGCTCGAAGACCCAGCGCTTGTCACAGTGGTCGCCACCGAACAAAAGGTCGAGACGCACCTTGGCGACGTCCCGTTTCGCGGCATCGTCGATCGCCTCGAACGCGCCAGCGCCGACGCCTCGGCCGGGCTCGTCGTCAGCGATTACAAATCGGGCCGCGCACCATCACCACGTTTTCAACACGACCGCCTCGACCAAGTGCTGCTCTACGCGGCCGCGGTCGAAGCATTCAACGGTGAGCGACCAAAGGCTGCTCGTTTGTTGTACCTCGGACAGTGCATCGTCGAGACCGAGGTGACCGCAGAACTCCTCGAGGCGTCGATCGGCGCACTGCAAGAAACCTGGACAGAAATCAACGCTGCGGTGAGCACGCAGAGCTACGTCGCGTCGCCTGGCCCGCTCTGTGGCTGGTGCCCGTACGCCGGCAAGTGCACCGAAGGCCTGTCCGAGCTCGAACTCCGTCAGTCGTCTGGTCGAATTCGATCATCGGCCCCATCGCTTCGGTTTCTCGCAACGGCCAGCTGACTTCTCGAGCCCGCTACGCAACGCAGCAATTTTGGTCGATATCATCACAGATATGTCGACTCCCGAGCGGGCCCCCGAGCACACCCACGCCTCATCGGGCTTGGCGCCTGCGCTGACCCAGCGATCGACACCGCAGATCGACCAACTGTTCGCCACCCTCGTCGATGCGGCGTTCGATTTGATCGAGGAGATCGGTTCGATCTCGCTCTGCACGTATCTCCATGTTCCCCACACCGACCAGCCTCTGCTGTTCGCTCGTCGACCCGACCTCGACACGCTCACTCCGACCGACACCTTTCGATTGATGCACACGATCACGATGTTGTCGAATGGCCGCAAACCCGTGGCGGCGTTTCGTCACGGCGCACTGAGCGGACACTACGTACGCACAACGGGAAGTTCCTCGGACGGCCTGTTCGTCTTTGGCGACATCCAAGACGCCGAAACGGCAAAACGCCTGACCGGCGTCTGCCGCGCCTTCGCACGGGTATTTCACCAATTCCACCTCGACGACGGCGACGCCCCACTCGACCCACCACTTCTCGACCTCGAACAGCACGACGACCTGTCGACGGTCCGCGTCACCTTCGACCACGAGTTACAAACGCTGCAGGGCACCGCAGTGGCCTTCTCGCCCGAAGAGGCGGTGTCGAAAGCGGTGATCATCGCCATGGCACGGGGCCATCGGTTCGACAATGTGCAGACGATCGATGTCGGGACACGATCCGCTGTTCTTGTCGTGGCTCACGATTTGAACGGCGCACTCCGTCTCGGCCTTGCGATTTCTGACGGTGATGTTCTCCAGACCACGGCGGTTGCTGCCAAACGAGCTTTGGTCGACACCACTCCGCCGTAGGTGTGAAGCTGCGACGTCAAGACGTCAGCTGCATTCAGTCGATGTTGGCTCGGTCCCACTCCACACGGCGAGCGCCGCACGTGGCAGCAGCCACGCGGCGGCTGCGCTGACGGCGCCCCGCTCGTCGAGCACGCCGGTGACTTCCCAGGCGTACAACATCTGTTCGAACGTCCAGGCGATCTTTGGGGCGTCGCGCTTGGGAATCGTGGTCGTGATCTCGGGGGCACGGTTGATGAAACCGACAAGAACATCACCATCGATCGCCGTACCGGCTTGCGCACGGCTCATTCCGAGAATCACACCGATCCAGTCGGCAGGTTCAAGTTCGATGAGGGCAGCGAACTGTTCGTCGGTGTGGGCGTCGAGGGCCACTGGCGCCAGATACACACCGACGAGGCGAAGGAAGACGTCGAGATCGATGCGACGTCGGTCGGGGACGTCGCAGAGCTCGATCCCTGCGATGTCGAACAGCGTTTTGGCATCAGAATCACCGTTCTCGACAAGTGTGACGAAGGCTGCATGCGCCTGATGAACCGCCTCAGGCGCGGCGACTCGTAGCTCCGCTCGAAGCGCCGATACCAGTACGTCAGCCGCGTACCGTTCGTCGTCGAGGTCACGTGTGGGCATGGCGCGTTCGATGCTCGGCGTTGACCCGACGGAAACGTTGACCCCGAGCCGTCGGGCGAGGAGTGGCAGCGTCGCTTCGGCTTCCTCGGACAGACCATCGAAGTTTTTCCCAAGACAGTCGCGCAGCGAGGCGAGGGCCTGGTCTGCATCACCAGCAAGAACACTGAACCCGCTGGCCTGGTCCTCGACTGCAGCAAGCGAAAGTCCTGCTGGACCGACTGCCAGACCAATGAGTCGCCCGCCGAGCACCGTGGCGGAGAGGTCATGACGTTCGCCGCTGGCGGACTCGTACTCGAGAATCCAGCCGATCTCCAGTGGCTTCGACCGATCGACGAGACGCATGACCCCGAGCAACTCGTGCTGACCGACGTCGGACGCCCAGTCGGCACCATCGACCGGGGGGTCTCCACCTTCGATCCAGCCGATGAGCGCACCACCGAGTTCGGATCGATCGGCGACGAGTTCACCGAGGCGTCCTCGAGGCCCGTCGAGTGCTGCCCATTCGGCCACCGCGCTCGATGCCCATGCTTCTGCGATCGCTGCGGACTCGACCGACGCGAGCACACCAGCCGATTCGATCAGCTCATCGATGTATCGATTGCGGGTGTCGTCGGTGGAAGCCATTGCGAGGGCCGAGGCTACCGTGTTGAGCATGCCGGAACTTCCCGAAGTCGAGACGATTCGGCGCCAGCTGGATCCGGTTCTCCGCAACGCCTCGATCATTGATGCCGACGCACACTGGAGCGACAAGTTCACCCCGGCGCTCGAGGCGGTCGGTTCGTCGATCGTCGAAGTCAGGCGCCGGGGAAAATACCTCGTGTTCGAGCTCGACGATGGTGAGGAGCTGATCGCACATCTCGGAATGACCGGCGCCTTTCACGTGACACCGAAGGCATCGACTGAACCACCAGCGTGCAACGACTACGGCACACACGTCCGCGCTGTTTGGGAACTCGACGATGGCCGATGCCTCGTCTTTCGCGACACTCGACGTTTTGGACTGCTCCGAGTCGTGGTTGCTGGCGACTACCGCGACATCCCAACCCTGCATGCGATGGGCCCAGAGCCCCTGAGCGACGAATTCTCGGGGCGGACGCTTCACCGGGCCATCGCCGGCAGGTCGCGGGCCATCAAAACCCAGCTACTGAGCCAACGACCAGTCTCTGGAGTTGGGAATATTTACGCCGACGAAGCCCTTTTTCTCTCGGGTATCGATCCGCGAGCTCGGCGCCTCGGTCGCGCTCGCTGTGACCGGCTGGCCGAACAAATCAAGATCGTGCTGCAAACCGGGATCGACAATGGCGGAACAACCCTGCGTGACTACGTGGACGCGGACGGCGAACGCGGTCGAAATCAACAGGATCTCGTGGCATATGGACGAGGCGGCGAGCCATGCGTGCGCTGTTCTACCCCACTTCGCTCAATCGTGCTCGACGCTCGGACCACCACCTTTTGTGCGCAATGCCAGCGGCGCTGAGATGGCTCGAAGCGCCGTTGATATCAATGGCGGCGGCCCGGCTACTATGACCCACGACATGACGTCGTCCTCTACATCGCTCGAGACATTCGGAACCTTTCCACCGATCACCGGATCGGATTGGCGAAACATGTTCTACGGCGCCCCGACGCCGATCAACCCCGATGCCGCGCAGATGGTCTATGACATCTGTTGGTTTCTGGTCAAGGACACCGCCGCAGCCGCCGATCTCACAGTGGTGACGTTTCGAGTCGCGCTGAGCCGCATGCACGAGCTTCCCCCCCCTGCCGCCTACACCGCGTGGCTTGCGTCGATTGCGAGCAACGAGGCCCACCGTCATCTCGAAGAGACACCGAAGAGGCGACTGAGCTCGGCCCTCCTTGCCGACGACACCACCCGCGATGCTCACTTCCTGGCCGACACGCTCGCGGACATGCGCGCGGACTACAAACTGGCCCTGATCCTCCGGTACCGATACAACGCGCCACCGCAATATGTGACGCTTGCACTCGACATGCGGCCACGAAAGCTCGGTCGACTTTTCGTGAAGGCCCGTGAGGAGTTCAACGCGAACAGCTCGATTGCTCCGGCGATGCTCGCGGCCGCGAGTCCTCCGCGAAGTCGACAGTTGCCAATGGTCGTCGAGACCTACGCCAAGAAGGAACTGCGGCGCAGCATCTTGGGTTACGAATGGCTCGACTCGGGTTTTCCCATCATTCCCGAGCGCGAGGAACGCCGCGAAAAATGGCTCACACTGGTGATCACCGCGTTGGTGTTGCTGACGATCACGATCGCCATAACACGTCCCTGGTCAGCAGAACGACCAACACTCATCGACCCCGACACGACAATCGTGGAGAACGGACTCGAACTTCCCATGGAGAGCACCAAGTGATCAAACGTTTCCGACGAAGCCGACCGATCGTTGTTCTGTTGATCGTCGCAGCAATGCTGGCCACGACCACCTCGCTCGCCGGCGCCCAGGGTGGCGTGACCGATGACGAAAACGCGCTCGTCGCTCGGGAAACGGCCCTCATCGACGAGGTCGCCTCGACGCTCGCCACCCTCGACGAACTTGCCGTCGAACGATCCCAAGTCCTCGTCGACATCGACGCAACCACCGCGGCGATCGAGGGATCAGCTGATGCTCTCGAACAGCTTGCGCTGAACCGGCGTGAGCCCGCGCAGGTGCGTTTGACGATCGCGCTCGAACGATTCCTCAACGGTGAACCCGCGCAAACAGCGTTCACTCGCGAACTCCGAGCGCTTGAGCATGACAGCAGCCCCTTCCAACACCAAGAAGTGCTGGGCTCGATCGTCGAGGCAGCAGAGTTGCAGATCGAGCAGATCGACGTCCAGATCCAATCCCTGGCCACCACGGTTCCCGAGCTCCAGGCATCTCGCACCGCTCTCATAAACGAGATCACGACAATCGACGCAGCAGTCCTCGAACTCGGCATAACACTCGATGACGCACAGGCCGAGCTCCAAGAGGTGACCGAGGCTCTGGCCTGGTACCGCAATTCGGAAAATCGATCGGTTCTGAGCGGACGCACAACCGCAAACGGGAACGGTCGTCCCGCACTCGTGGTAAAGATCGACAACGTGCCACGAGCACGACCACAGGCCGGCATCAATGATGCTGATGTCGTCTACGTCGAACTCGTCGAAGGTGGCGTGACCCGATACGCCGCTGTGTTTCATTCCGAGAACGTTGCAACCGTCGGACCAGTTCGTTCGATGCGAACAACCGACATCAACCTGCTGCGTCCGTTGAACAAGCCGTTGTTCGCCAACTCCGGCGGAAACAGTCGCACGACCACTGCAATCAACAACTCACCGCTCGTCAACATTGGCCACGCAACCGGTGCCGGCGGCGCCTACTACCGAAACAACAGCCGGCCAGCCCCACACAATCTGTTCACATCAACCGACGCGTTGCGGCGTGCGGGGGGCTCGGCAGGAGGCGCTCCACCTCAGCTGTTCACCATCCGCCGACCGGGAACCGACCTGCCGAACGCGACCTCGGAGGCGACCGGTGTGAGCGTGAGGTACAAGAACACCAGCGTGTCGTACACCTGGGACGGCTCTGGTTGGGCCCGCTCACAAGATGGCCGTCAAACCGTCGATACCGCAGGTGTCCGAACCGCCCCCGAGACCGTGATCGTGCAGTTCACGGCCTACGGCGTGAGCCCTGCAGATCGCAACTCCCCAGAAGCGAACACCGTCGGTAGCGGCAAGGCCTGGATCTTCACCGAAGGTGTCCTTATACGCGGGAGTTGGTCGAAGCCACGAGCTGGCGACGTGACGCTCTACAGAGACTCGGCGGGCAATGAGATCCAGTTGCTTCCCGGCCGCGTGTGGGTCGAGCTTCCCAAGCCCGGCGATGCAACCGTGCGCTGACGAAGCCGCCGATACCCTTTCGGCATGGCTCGCCTACCGTTCCGTTGCTCAGACGAAGTGATCTGCGCCGGGCTCGACGCACTACGTGTCGAACTCGAGATTCCCGACGAGTTCTCCGACCAGGTGCTCGCCGAGGCAGAGGCCAGCGCACACGCCGGCCCAACCATCCCTCCCGGTTCAGCCGGAACATCGATCTCGGATCGTACCGATCTCGAACTCGTCACGATCGACCCTCCCGGATCGATGGATCTCGATCAAGCCGTACACACGTCAAAAACAGCGACCGGTTGGCGTGTCCACTACGCGATCGCCGACGTGGCCGCATGGGTGACCCCGCGCGGAGCGGTCGATCTCGAAAGCCAGGCACGCGGTTTCACGATGTACAGCCCCGACGGCAGAGCCCCGCTGCACCCGACCGCAATCAGCGAGGACGCCGCAAGTCTCCTCCCGGGTCGCGACCGCCAAGCGCTTCTCTGGACGATCGATCTCGATGACGCCGGAGAAATCATCGACGCCCATCTCGAGCGAGCAGTCGTACGCTCTCGAGCCCAACTGACCTACCGAGATGCGGCTGACCTGGTCACCACCGGCGATGCTCCCATGTTGTCGGCGCTGCGAGAGATCGGCGTGCGACGCGAAACCCTCGAGGTCGAGCGCGGTGCGGTCTCGCTCCGTCTGGCATCCCAAGAGGTGGTGTCGACCCCAACGGGTTTTGCGCTCGAGTACGACGAGTCACTTCCCATCGAGGGGTGGAACGCGCAGATCAGCCTGCTGACTGGAATCGCAGCGGCATCGATCATGATCGACGGCAAAGTCGGGCTGTTGCGAACCCTGCCACGGCCCGACGAACGGACCATACGAGAACTCCGTCGAACCGCCCGCGCCCTCGGCATCGATTGGCCGAAGTCACGGACGTACCCAGAGGTCGTCCGGAGCCTCGATCCGAACAATGCCATCGAGGCCGCGATGATCGCACAATCGGCACGAGGATTACGCGGCGCTGGCTACGAAGCATTCGATGGTGCACTACCCGAAAACACCGAACACTCTGCCATTTCAGCGGACTACGCCCACGTGACTGCGCCGCTGCGGCGCCTCGGTGACCGGTACGCAAACGAGTGTGTCTTGGCAAACCTGGCTGGTCAGCGGCCACCGGAGTGGGTACTCGAGACGTTGCCCGAACTCCCACGCCTTCTCGGACGGGCGCGCAATAGAGAGGGTTCGCTCGATCGTGCGATCTTCGATCTCGTCGAAGCAGCACTGCTCACCGGACGCGTCGGTCAGACGTTCTCGGGTCTCGTCACCGCAGTCGACGAGTCGAAGAATCGGGTACGGGTGCAGCTCGCCGACCCGGCCGTCGTCGCCTATGCCGACGGCGCGGCCGAACTCGGCGAAGAAGTGACCGTTCGTCTGGAGAACGCCGAGGTCAGGACCCGTTCGGTGGATTTCGTGCTTTCGGCCGGTTGACCAGTCTCAGCTGATTGCAGCCGATTTCGGTGCGTACAGCTCGGCCGCAGTGTCGCCGTTGCTCGCAACCGTGAGAAGTTCGTGACCCGACTCGGTCACCACAAGGGTGTGTTCGAACTGCGCCGAGCGCCGCCCGTCCATCGTGAGTGCAGTCCAGTCGTCGTCCCACAAGTAGAGCGACGGGTCGCCGAGCGTCAGCATTGGTTCGACGGTGAACGTCATACCCGTGGTGAGTTCCGTACGAGCGCGTGGGTCGTAGTAGTGAGGGATTTGCAGGTCGGAGTGAAACTCGGTGCCGACGCCGTGGCCGATGAACTCGCGGACGACGCCGAGGTTATGCGCCCGCGCATGTCGTTCGATCGCCCGGCCAATGTCGTGCACCTTCGACCCGTTGCGGACCGTCCTAATACCTTCCATCATCGACACGTACGTCTCGGCGACCAGCATGCGAGAGTTCTCGTCGACGTCGCCAACGAGGAATGTGCACGAATTGTCTCCATGCACTCCGTCGATGTATACGGTCACGTCGATGTTGATGATGTCGCCATCGAGTAGTTGTCGCGTATCTGGAATCCCGTGGCAGATCACCTCGTTGATCGAGGTACAGACGGACTTGCGAAAGCCGCGGTAGTTGAGCGGCGAGGGGTAGGCGCCCCGACGGATTGTCTCGTTGTGCACAACCTCATCGATCTTGTCGGTGGTGACACCAGGCTCGACATATTGGCCGGCGTGAATCAAGACTTCTGCAGCCAGCGCACCGGCGCGACGCATGGCGTCGAGCTCTGCGGGCGTTCGGACCAGCGAGGACACCGATGGTCCAGGATCTCCCGAGTCAGCGTATGGCGGCTTGACGATGTGCGATGGCACGGACCTGCTCAAGCCGATGATTCCTGGCCGAACAGGAGGGTCGGAGGCCGGAGCGGTGACCGCGTTCTTTTTTCGCTTCCGCTTCGCCACAGTTCCTCCAAATCGATGTCTACGCATCGAGTGTAGAAGCACTTCGACAACTCTGACGATCGAGTCAGCAATGGAGAACCGAGTGTCCCCTAGGCGAGCCCAGACAATCTCGAAGCACGTTCGAGCAATGTATCTCTGTCGAGAATGGTCATCACCGACCCCTTGATCTCGACGATGCCTTGATCGCGCAGCAGGCTTAGTTCCTTGACGACCGCCTGACGAGACACACCTGC
>RCMY010002863.1_pt1 | contig 17379 bp, 5 predicted proteins | sample 2041341 | NCBI WGS metagenome assembly RCMY01 (sample SAMN09708234, study PRJNA481090) | Marine sediment metagenome, whole genome shotgun sequencing project. | reverse complement strand
TAATTGCATATGCAATTAAAAGAAGGAAATAATGATCATCAAAGCATAAGATTGTAAAATAATTTTTAGAAAGGTATAAAGAAAAAGACATGTGTGTAATGCCTCTCTAAAAGAGTTTTCAAAAGCAATTTTTTATATAAATATAAAATGACCTTATATAGAATAATAAGGTCATTTTTGAGTCTTCTTTTATCAATTTTTATGGTAGCTAATTTTTACCATGCAAAATAAAAAAATAAACACTCCTAAATTAGGAGTGTCACCCGCATAAACCTAAAAATGTTTATAGTGTAATTTTGATTTGTATTACGTCACACTTATATTAACATTGAAAATTAATTTAGTCAATGAAAATATTATCATCAAATATATAAAGTTTATATATAGATAATTAAAAAATAATAATCTTTGTTATTTCATTAATAGTTTCAACTGTTGGAGTTTTTATATAATAAAAACCTCCCCAAGTGGGAGGTGATTTTAAAGGAGTGTAAACTAAACGATAATTTTTAATTATTTATCTACATTAACACTTTACCATACAAACTATAAAAGTCAATATAATTTATATTTATGATATAAATATTACATATGAAAGGTAGCTTCATTATAGATAAGTGGAAAAATAGAATCGCATTTATTTTAGTAATGTTAGCTCCTATTAGTACTATATGGATTTTTGTTATATTATGTATTTATTTGAGATTTATACAACTTTTTTTATACTCCCGTAATTTAAGTTAAATTCCACATTAAATTTATTGTTACATATGGAATTCTTTTTAGCTGCCATTCCCGTCATTTTGAAGACAATAAAAAGTTATTTCCGGACTTGAACATACCAAAGTTTTTATCTGGAAACCATCTTTTCATTTTTTAAAATTCTGCTTTTAAAGAGACTCCGACTCTAAAATCTTCCTGATTATGACTTCCTGCTGAATATTCCCCTGTTAAGAAAAATCCGTATCTGTTATCCAGCTCTGTTCCTATCTCTACTCTTGTTTTTAATGTTCCATCTTCATCCTGCGGTTTCGCAAGATCGTGGTACCCATCTTCTAATGCTACTAATCTTGCTTTTTCTCTTTCATTTAAATCGGCTAATTCATATTCATATCCTAAATCCAGTACACCTTTTAGTTTCCATGCTGATTTAGTTCCTAAAGGTATAGAACCATCAAGCTTTATCCCTGCTTTTGGTTTTACGCTCCATGCATCATTCCCTTTTACTTTCAGCCTTTCAAGCCCATCTTCTTCAAATGTCGGTCTTACTACATACATTATTTCCAAACCGGCGTAAGGTGTAAAGTTACTGCTTTTATTTATACTAAATTCTCTTCCGAAGAGATTATCCGATGTTATACTGTATGTTTGGAAATTCCCGTTCATTTCTGATCTTCCAGATACATCCCAGTCTATATTTCTGTCAATATTGTGATTGCTCACTCTCCCAAGAAGATCATTTTTTAATATCCAGTCTCCGTATTTATATTTGTTATGTATTCCCAGCTGAATAGTATCTACCCATTCTTCACTATTATTTTTGTCATCAAATTCAAAACTTGTATGTGCATATCCTAATGAATATCCGAATGTATGTCTGTATGTTCTTTCTACTTCTCTGAGTGCTAATATTCCGGCTGTTCCATAATCATAGTCAAGAACACCGCTTGTATTTTCCTTTACTGTACCTTTTCCCACAATTACATTTATTTTTACATTTTCTTTTGTGTTATTATCTGAATTTTGCAGCAAAGCTAATGAGCTGCCAAAGATATCCGCTATTGTTTTTTCTCTTTGGTTTATATTGGCATAAACATCACCAGCCAGACTGGAAATATTATTTCTAAAGGCTTCTTCATTTGTTATTTGATCTATTTTATCATAAATTTCTCCTTTTTCATCCTTTCCGTTTGAAGTCAGATAATTATCTTCCAGTGTTCGCCCGAATCCTGCGTACCATAAACCATCTGTGAATGTAGTATAATTTTTTCTCTGAGCATAAATATCGTATCCGCCTTTTGAATTCTGTACAGGTGTAATATCCCAAGTAAGAGAACCGCTTTTCATTAATACTGATCCTGAAACGGTTGATACTGAACCGCTTGTTGTTAAAATTACATTTTCTATTTTATAAGTATTTGCAGCAGTTCCTTTTGTATAAGTAGGAGCTACTATAATTGGCTCTGACACTGTGAGGCTGTTTGCCTGCAGATATGGTTCTTTTGATGTATAAACTATAAAGTCATGTTCTTCATTATCCGGACCTATTACTGTCCCTAACTGTAATGTAGTAGGATCAGGAGTTATTACAAGATCAATGCCCTCTAATTTGAAATTATCATTTACAATTACTAAGCCTGAAGTTCTTAATATAGGTTTTTCATACCCGGACGTAATGGTATTTACACTAATTTCATTGGATGCACTGCTTACCAGAGAATCAATATAAATATTTCCGCTATTTAAAATAACTGTTCCTGGTGCTGTTATTATTCCTGAACTATCAGCTCCGTATATTTCTATACTTCCCTTATTATCTATTACAGAACCTGCTAAAGCCTGAATTCCAACTGAGTTATTACCTCTCATAATAATCATACCGTTGTTAGTAACTCTTGAGTTTTGTACTGCTATACCTGTAGAATTATCACCCGTCAATTCTATAAGTCCGTTGTTTATTGTATTTGAGTTAATTGTATACATTCCAAAAACTCCATTTGAAATTGAGTTTATAATTCCATTATTTATAATTGTAGGCTGATTAACGACATTTGTTTCAGAACTTTCTGAATATATTCCTACACCATTTTTACCCACAGTTACACTAGCTCCACTACTGTTAGTTATTTGAGAATTAATCCCATACATTCCTACAGTATAATTACTTAATTCTAGATCGATCGTTCCATCTAATTTTAAATTTATTAGTGAATCACCTAGATTAATATTTCCTTTATTCAGAACAATTCCGTTTTCTATATATACTCCAGTATTTCCTATTCCAGAATCACCGTTTATATTACCGTTATTTGCCAATTCTCCACCGAATATGACAAATCCGGTACTATCACTTCCATTCATTAACACATTGGAATTATTACTTATATTACTCGTCTCTTTAGCATAAACGTATGTAGAACTTTCACCCATTACTACTTTTGCTGTAGTTGTTATATTATTAAATATTCCTCCGTCTTTGAAAACAAATCCAAACGAATTATCTCCTATTTTTATATCATTTCCGGAATTTACATTTACTGCTGCATACTGCTTTGAATAAACTCCAACAGATTTATTTCCTATTTCAAGAGTACTTCCTGTATTAAATGTAGCAGTATTACCTTGAAGATAAATACCAATTGATTCATTTCCTATTTTCATAAGACCATTTTGATTCACTGTACTCCCGTTATTGTATATTCCTACTGATTTATTTCCGGCAATTATATTATTTGAATTTATAATTCCCGGAGTAGAGTTATTGTAGTAAATTCCAGTGCTGGAATTAAAGATGCTGGAAGAGTTCCCCACTGTTATAGTACCGTAATTGTTAATAATCTGTGCCCCGCTTCCTTTGGAATAAATTCCTACTGATTTATCTCCTAAAAAAGTTATATTGCTGTAGTTATCTACACTTCCTGTTACACTGTCAGCATGTATTCCTATTGTGTCCTCTTCTATCCCATTTAGATTTCCATAATTAGTTATATTATCTCCATTTTTTAGATACAATGCATTTGAAGATCGGCCTACGGTAATATTCCCGTTATTTTCTATTTTAGAACCTGCATCTTTCCCGCTGATTCCAATAGAATTATTACCCATGTTTATAATACCTGAATTATATATTCTTGCTCCGTTTTTAGTATAAATTCCTGTGGAACTATTCTGTAAATTTATGTTTCCTTCGTTTACTACTTCATAATCTGTATAACCTGCTATAAAAGAAACTGCTGACTGTCCGTCCGCCATTATTGCTGTCTGACCATTTCCATTTCCGTTTACAGTTACATTTGTTCCGAATCTAATTACAGATTCCTGTCCTGTTATTCCTGTTACATTTTTATTTCCTAATTCTACTACATTGTTAAATGAGTTAGTAAAATTAAATTGTGCTGTCTGTAATACTCCTAAAATGAATGACGAACCCGGAGCTATACTTGATATTCTTAAATTTTCACCTAATCCATTTATAAGTCCTGTAGAATTAAAATAAAATATTTTTGCCTCCTCTCCTCCTATATTTATATCTATATTTCCATTTACTTTTAAATCTTCATTACCCGTTATATACAATCCAATACTATTTGTATCATTTAAACCCAAAATTAATGAATTTATATCTACTTCGCTGTTTTCAGTATATACTCCTATTCCATCTTTACTTACTTTTATTTCTCCATCTAGAGTTACTTTAGATTTTTCTCCAAATATCCCAACTCCGCCGATGCTGTTCGACATATCTATAACTGAGTTGCTGCGAAGCAGGACTGTAGAATCTGTTATCAGTACTGTCGGATCAAGATTTCCGGCATATATTCCGTATGCTCTTCCTGTCATAGAATTTATTGTTATCAATCCGTCATTTTCTATTTCAATAGTTTTATCCCCATAGAGTGATTCTGATGTACTTAACAAATTAGCTCCATATATTCCCACACCAGAAGAATTTATATTTATTATTCCTGTATTTTCTACTCTAGAACCATTTGCACCTAAAATTGCTATTGAATCAGAACCGGAAATTTCTACTGTTCCTGAATTTATTATTTCTCCAAAGTCTGCTGCCATTCCTGCTGAAGCAGCACCTGATAATGTAATAATCCCGCCGTTATTATCTAATATAATATCGGATCTAGTTCCGCCGATGAAATTCTTTTGTACTATTGCGGTTTCTTTATCAGCAGTACCGGTCATTGTTACTCCGGGAGCCAAAGTTACTTTAGAAGAAATAAATTCTGAAGTATTATAAGCATCATATACATTATCCAGATTTACATTTTGATCGATATTTAATTCTCCTTTATTTATAAGGAAAATATTATAACCTGATACTGATAAAGGGTCTACAGTAACTTTTGTCCCTGAAAGCATACCAAGGGATCCTGGTACCAAACTGCTCAGATTTGTTATTCCTCCTGTTGATTCTATTACAAATAATTTTGAACTCTGATCAGTAAGCTTTATATTTAAAGTTCCGCTTCCTGTAAATATAGTATTCAAAAAAGTCTGAAGTCCGGAATCGGAACTGTCTCCCTTGTCATAAAATCCTATTCCGTTTGCTCCTATTTCTGCCTGTACTGTTCCTGATACCAGATTAAAGGATCCTGTAGGTGTTGTTCCTGAATATGATGTATAGAATAAAATTCCGTTATTGCTTGCTTTTAATAATGTTCCGTTATCTATTCCTATTGTAGAATTTTCTGCATAAAGGGCTGCCGCTGAGCCGCTGTTTCCGCCTATAGCCTCTATAGTACCGCCACTTATAAGTGTTACTGAAGATGAATCTTTGCTGTATACACCTACACTCTGACTTCCATTTACAGCTATATTTCCTGCTGTCATAGAAATATTTCCGTTATTATTGTAGATACCTACTGAACTGTTGCCGTTCAAATCGACAATACCGCTGTTTACAGCATTAGAACCGTTTGTTGCCACTATTCCCTGAATATTTCCATAATAATTTCCGGAAATATCCTGCAGCGATTCTATTGTTCCGGTATTTATTACTGTAGATGTTCCGTCTGATCTCAGACCTGATGTTCCTGAACCATTTAATAAGATTATTCCTCTGTTTAACGCTTCACTTGCTGTAGTTTGGTTAGTAGAGTACATACCTATAGAAGATTCTCCTATTTTTATTTCTCCTGCAGTATCATTTAATGTTCTAGAACCTTCTTCTGCATAAATACCTACAGAATCATTTTTTAGATCCATTTTACCTTTGAAGACCAGTTCATAGTTTGGATTAAGAGAGTCAGCCCAGCTTCCTCCTGTGTATTGTCCGTTTGAAGCCACGCCAATTATGCTGTTTTCTTCAGATATTATCTGAAGATTTGTATTCATCAGTAAAGAAGCCTCGTATGCACTTATTACTGTCCCATTTAATGTCCCATTCACTGATTTTCTTATAGTAATTTCATTATCCAGAATAAGACTTCTGTTTTCTCCTATAATTCCTACTATAAAAGTTCCCCCATCTGTACTTGTCAGTTCTATATTTCCTGTATTAAATTTATTTATTCCGGGTACTGTGAAATCTTCAAGTTTATAGACTGCAAGATCATTTCCATTGACTTCTATACTTCCAAATTGCAGAGTAGAGTCAATAACTTCTCCAAAATAATATCCCACAGAATCCTGACTAATACTTCTTACACCTCCTGTACCGCTTAAAACACTGTTTTGGGCGTATATTCCAATTCCATTTACACCTACTTCTATCCTTCCACCGTTATCTGTTAGAGTTGAATTTATTAGTGAAATTCCTGTATTTTTATGTATGGAAACAGGATTGCTGTCTCCGATTATGATTTCTGAGTTTGTTCCTAAAGTCAGAGCAGACATATTTGCAGGCATAACTGAATTATCAAGATAAATACCATACCCTTCAGAATTTAAAACTGCTGATGACAGAATTTCTACTCTACCATTATTAATTATATTTATCGAATTATTGCCGTAACCTAAAGCTGCTGCACTTGTAGCGGCTGTTCCATCAAAGTAATTTCTGGCATATATACCAGCTGATTCTTTTCCTGATACTTTGACAGTTCCGGTATTAGTAACTATTGAACCATTTGCTGCTAAAATCCCTACGGAATTATCCCCTGTAAGATTTAATATCCCTGATGAATTATTATTTATCAGACCATAGTCAACAGCAATTCCTGTAGATGTTTTTCCTGATAAACTTATGGTACCATTATTTGTTATTACTATATCATTTATATCTCCAACTGAAGGTATTGTTCTTTTATAGTTAGTCTGAGCAATCCCTACTTGTCCATCCAGTGATCCGTCTATTGTATAGCCAGTTCCCAAAGTTACTTTAGATCTTGACATTTCTACGCCATCATAAGCATTTCCCAGAAACTTCAAATTTATATTTTTATCTATTATCAAATCTCCTTCATTAATAGAGTATTCTTTATAATCTGTTCCTGCTGCAGTAAGTGTATCATAATCTATTCCGTTAACTAATCCAACAGACGGAATTCCTGATAATACAAGAGTAGTTACAGGCCTATTCCATCTTAATACACTGGATCCGTTCTTCATATCCAAAAACATTGTTCCTGTACTTGCTGGACTTACTAAATTATTTAATATCCCTGATATTTCTCCCAGTGTTTCACCCTCTACATAGAAGCCCATTCCTCCGTTATTTATTATAGCAGTCGGAGAATTACTTATCTCTAACTGACCTGAAAGCCCTGTTCCTACAGATGGATAATTATACATAAGAAGTCCTTCATTTCCAATATTAAATGTACCACCTGATACTTTTATGGTAGAATCATCAGCATACAATCCAACTGAACCATTCTGAACGTCGATAATACCACCTGATATTTCTGTATTTGCTCCCTGACCTTTTGAATACACTGCTATTCCCCCAAGAGACTGCAATGCAACAATGCCACCTGACATATTGAAATTTCCTTCATTGAATACTCCTGTTGATCCTTTACCTTTAAAATTGATAATTCCATTCTTTTGATAACCTTCACTATTTTCTGTTACATATATTCCAGTAGTATTACCTAAGAAAATTCCCGGTATTATCTCCTGGGATGTTATGTTTCCATTATTTATCACTCCGGCTTCTGTCAATGTATTTTTGAAAGCTGAAGAATACAAAGCTGCCGAACTCTCACCTATTACTATGTTTCCATCATTCTGAACCAATGAATCTGCACCTTCCGCATACATTCCTGCCGAATCATTTTCTACACTTATTAAATTACCTGCCATTGATGTATTTAGAGCCTTTGCTCCGCCTTTTGCATATATTCCTGTCGATTTATCCCCGCTTAAAATTATTTCCCCGTTATTTATAACTTCATATGGTCCGCTTATATATGATACTGTCGGATTTTTAGGGCCACTTACTCCAATTCCTACAGTCTTGACTCCGGCTGATACTAAATTTGAAGATGTATCTAGTAATAAAACACTTCCACTTAATCCAAATATAGTGGCATTTTCTAAAGTTCCCATATTTATAGTTGTATTGGAAGTATAGTTTGTATTTCCTACACTTGCCATTATAAATTTATATGGATTAGTAATCATACTTGTTGTATTGTCAATATTTATTGGATTAATATTAAAAGTTGAGCCAGTTTCTACACTAAATAAAGAAGCTCCGTCATCTGTAATGAGAAATTTAGCCATTTGTGATCCGGTTTCGTTATATTGGCTGTTTCCCGTAAGGTAAACTCCTGCACCACCTGCATCAATCTGTATAATTCCCGCAGAGGCATTTATCAGGCTTCCGCCTATTGCATAAATACCGGTTGCCCCTCCAGCATTAACAGTTCCTCCATTTATATTAATAATAGAATTATCCGCAAAAATCCCTACTCCGGTATTTGAACCCGACATATCTATGTTTGAGCCTGAATTCAATGTTATAGTTGAATCTGTTAACAGACTGTTATTATCTGTGTAGATTCCTACTCCTGAAGAATTGCTGTCTCCTGTATATTTTATAGTTCCGGTATTTATTATATTAACCTTTCCTGTTCCATATAAAACACCAGTATTGTCAAAGTTATTTGTTCCATATATTCCTACTCCTGAATTATTACTTCCTGCTGTATTCACGTTTATAGTTCCGGTATTAGTTACTTGTGAACCGTTTGCACCAAATATTCCTGTTGATCTGTTACCAGAAATATTGATAGTACCAACATTATTTATTGTAGCAAAATCTCCTGCAATTCCTGTAGAGTCACTTCCACTTAAATTTATAATTCCGTTATTTGATAATATTATTTCTCCTAAGCCTGCACTTCCAGTATAGTTTCTCTGTGCTATTGCAATTTGATTAGTTTCTGTTCCATTCACAGTATATCCATTTCCTATCTGAACAGAAGATGATACAAAACTTATTCTTGGAAAATACTGATTCCCTGTTCCTGTAAGTGTTACATTTTTATCTACAAGAACATCTGCTTTATTTATTGTAAAATACCTGTAGGTAGCACTGCTTAAGTCATTTATTGTTGTATTAGTTATTGAAGGCGTGCCGAGTACTGTTGTTAGAGCATTTAGACTCAAAGTCCCCACAGGCTTATCCCACCCAACAAGAGTAGACCCAGCTGCCATATTTAATGTCAAATTTCCTGAAGATACCAGGCTTGATAAAATAGGGGTATTTCCGCCTGTTATATAAAAAGCTGTTCCATTATTATTTACATTAACTGTTCCAGTTCCTGATACTGAACCTGTTCCATTTTTGTAAAAAAATAAACCACCGTTATTTACCGTCACTACAGGTCCTGACATATTTATAATACTATTTTCAGCACTTAGAGCTGTTGAACCATTACTTACGGTTATAACTCCTCCTGTTATACTTGTAGCAGAAGAAGGCTTAGAATATATACCAACACTGCTTGGAGTATTGATAGTAATATTTCCTCCGTTCATATTGAAAGTTCCTGCATTATATACCCCTGCCGAACTATTCCCCGTAACATTTATTGTACCAGAATTTGTTCCAACAGAAGTACTGTCACCAACTACCATACCTAAAGACGAAGTTCCGGAAATTAATATTTGACCCGAAGCTGAGTTTGTTACTCTTCCACCACTTACAGCAAATAATCCTGCTGAATCGTTTCCAAGTACTTTTATTATCCCGCTAGCATTGTTAGTTCCAGATGCTATGTTAGTAATACCGCTGCTGCCATTAGCTATAATTCCAAAATTTCCGTTATCATTTATATTTATTGTCTTATTATTTATTGCAGTGGGACCTCCAGCAGTTCCAGTATTTACAGTTCCATAATCTACTCTCATACCTGCATTAGAAATTCCATTCACATTTATTGTACCAGAATTTGTAATATTATCAGCAGCGGCTACCTTAAGAATCATTCCTGAATTCCCATATCCACCTGAAACATTTATAGTCCCAGAATTTGTAACTACATTTGTATACGCTCTAATAGATTTATTTCCTGTAAGAGAGCTGTCTTCTATTACTGCCATTGCTGAAGATAGTGAATTCCCAGTTCCATTATTTCCCGAAACATTTATAGTTCCTATATTACTAAATACCATTCCTGTGGAATTTGCCCTTGATGATAATTTTAATCCATAACTCTCTATGCCGCCTATATTTATAATCCCCTGATTAGTTACTTTAATAGGGACATTTTCTGAACCTGGTGCATATATTTGTATCCCGATTGATTTTTCTCCTTTAAAATCTATAAGTCCTGCAGCTTCATTCGTTAATACATAACTATTATTACTATTACTGTCATTATTCTCATAAGTTAATATAAGTCCGATTTTGTATCCTGTAAAACCACCTGCACTTCTTGTGACAGGAATTATCCCTCCTCCTGCATAAGCTGGAAGATTCAGATTTACACTTGAACCAATTGGAAATATAGAATTAAGGGCTGCCGAAGTTGATTCTCCTGCATCTGTAATTGTTTTTCTATTTATCATTTCTCTTTTTCCCTGACTTGAACTGTAATTAGTATCTGTCTGCACTTCAAAACCTATTACAAAAGGTCCGACTAAGTTCATGGTTCCATTATTTATAAGAGTAGCATTGTATACATTATCAATAGTAGCTATTCTTGAGCCTCCTACTAAAAAAGCCTGAGTATTCCATGTTCTTCCAGCAGCATTCTCAGTATTTTTTTGTGTTGTTGTAAGTGTATTAATAGAATTGACAGTTAAATCTGCCGTTAAAGTAGCTATTCCACCTGGATTGCTGGTTTTAGAGCCATAATCAAAATATACTTTTAATAAAGTAGAATTAAATGATGCTGTTGTTCCCCAAGAATAACGAACAGCTGGATTTCCGTCTGTTAATGCTCCACCGCCTAAATTCCCCATACTTCCTATAGCTATATTATAATTTGTTCCATTACTTCCAAAAGATATGGGATTTCCGCTTAGTGGTCCACCGTCTATTCCTCTATTGTCACAATTAGGTGTCATGTTATTACAAAAAGATCCTAACTTTATATTAAAAACTGGTGGACTTGATAACATTGGCGGTGTTATATTAAATTCAACCGGGCTAAATTCATTTGCTGATACAGTTGGTATTGGAGGTGTTGAAGGTTTTTTTATGATGGGTATATCATTTATTGTTGGTGTATGTATTTCAGGTTTATTCGGCATTAAAATGACAAACTTATTTAACTGTGGTGTACCTACTAAGATATGAGATGGTGATGCAGATACATTCACATCAATAATTTTAGGCATTATAGGTTTACCTAAGTCAACAGATACAGGGACGAAATCCCCAATATTTATTTCAGAAAAAAGTAATTTGTTCAGAGAATCAAGTTTTATTAAATATGGAACATTCTCATTAGTATCTATTGAACTCCTGGAAGTTATTGTTGTATCCTTATATGATTTTTTGATATTTGTGATAATATTTCTTTTAGGCTCAGGTTCTGCTTTTGGAGGTTTTGCCGGAGTCTCAGTCTGAAATTTTTTTTCTGTTGATTCCCCGCCTCTGTGCGTTTTTTCATAAAAACCTGAAAAGAAAACCTGCCATTCCAAATATTCAGGTTTTACAATATAATCAGATTGTGCATAGAGGTCTTTCAATTCTTTGTTTCTAGTCCTCAATACTTTTTCGATAATATCATAGTTTTTTTTGTTTGTTAAATCATAGCTAACATTTTCTCTCATGATAAATTGTAACTTATCATTACTGGGCGCAGCATCTAAATTACTCTGTGCCGACAAAAGAGAACTAAAAGCTAGCAAAAACAAAAATTTTTTCTTATTTCTCAACATATTAATCTCTCCATTCTAAATTAAATTATATTTATTTTTTAAATTTAAAAAATAAACATAATTTTTTTATTTAATTTATTTCCAATGGATTTTAATGCTATAAAGAATTTAATCAAGTTTATTAATATATTAATTAAATTTATTGAAATAAGTATTTCATTTTATCATACAAATAAAATAAAAGCAAATTTTTTTATTCAAAAGCCTCATAAAGTCAATAAATTAAGGAAAAATAATCTAACTACAGTGTTATTTATAAGATTTTCCTTAAATATTCTGATTCTTTTATCCGACTCATAGATTTATCATAAGTTTTAGTCCTAACCCTCTATGATAATGCGATTACAGTATCATTTTATAAAAGCTTTAAGCGGAAGATACCAAATAAAAAATCTTTCATAGCAAAATACAAGTTCCTTAAAAATTTTCAAATTCTCTTATTTTTTTGTCTAGTTTTATATTAACATTTCAAACAGAACACTATAAAAAATTTAATTAATTTAAAAAGATAACCGCCTTTTATTGACAGTTATCTTAGGTAATTAGGGTAGAGATAAAATTCAAAATATCAGGATTTAGATATCTATACATGTTTATATAATTTTTCCTGATATTTTTAAATTTATATCTCTTCTTTATTAAATATTTATTTTTAGTTATTTGAATTATTATATATTATATTTATTTTTAACGCAAGTTTTGTTTGAAAAAAATAATTAATTTCGTTTATTTTCTTAAAATGAAGACCAGATAAATAATGTGCAAGTGTGACTACATAATAAATACAATATTCATGAGTGGAAATTAAAAAAAGCAGTAGTAAAACTACTACTGCTTAATTGCATTTCAAGGAAGAAATCCTTTTGAAAAACAAAAAATTATTATTATCTTTTCTAGCCTAATAATAATACCAGATAATATTTTATAGATATAGATAATTTTTCAAATAAAAAATTGTTATTTTTATAAAATATTGCTATATAAATTCTCTTATTGATCTGCTCACTATTTTAATTTCATGTTTAATTTTTGATATCACTACAAGTTTCAAGCAAACAGCGTTGAATAAGACGGCTTTCACAGCAAGGTACAAGTTACTTAAAAATTTTCAACTCCTCTTATTTTTTATCAAGTTTTCTATTAGCATTCCAACATGAATTAGGCAATACTGACCACGATGAAGAAAATAGATTTTCACTGTTAGAGAATAAGAATTATCGTTTAACTAAAGAAAAAATAATAGATAGGTACAGAATTTTTTTATAGGAACTCAGTAATAATAAAGAAAATTGCAGAACTGGAGTAACTTTAAAGGCTGTCTTTTAATAAATTTAAAAGAGAAAGCAGAGGGTTTCTAGGTTTCATTCTGGTAACCCTCTCTTAATTTTTAGGAGGATAAGAATGGACAAAAGATATGATTGAAATAATATTAATTATGGTAAAAAGAGAAGGAAATGAGGAAAATTTTATTAGGAAAGATAGTAAAAGACTGGAATCAAATTCAAAGAATTTATATCATCACTTTAAATGTAAAAACGAGATATTATTATGATAGTTTTTTTATCGTTAAGTAATATTAACTATCATTTTTTTATAAAACTAACCATTTTTTCTTTCTTTTTTTTTCTATTAATATATATTTTTTCTTTATATGATTATAAATGAGAGACCTTAAATCAAAGCTGAGTTATTGATAATCTTTTACTAATTCTAAAAATTCATATTTATAATCACTGTTTTTTAATTTATTTGGATATATTCCGAAATACTTAAAAAATATTCTGGAAAAATATCCATAATTCTGATATCCCAGCAAAAGTGAAACTTCAGAAACTTTTTTGTTCTCATTTAGTATTAAATAATAAGCTTTTTCCATTTTTATACTCTTTAAATATTCATGTAAACCCATATTTGTAGCCTCTCTAAATTGACGGCTCAAATCAGTTCTGCTGATATAAAATTTTTTATGAATATTAGATAAAATATTCGGTTCCATATAATTTTTTTCAAGGTACGCTTTAATAAGTTCTATTTTATTTTCTTCATTAAAACTATGCCTTAAAGATATTTTAGTAAATTTTCTGATAAGAGAGCCTAATAATTCATTTATTTTAGAAAAGATGTAAAGTTTCTTTTCCCATTTCGAATTATATCTTATAATTAGATTAAAAATAGTCAAAAGCCTTTCTTCCAAGTCATTAATAACTAGCTCATTTTTTCCGTTTTTTAAAAAAAAATTAATAAATTTTTGTATTTCTTGATCATCAGAAAAAATCTGAAAATATTTAAGATCAATTATTATAATTAGTTCTTCAATATTAGTATGTTCAGTTAAAAATACTGTTTCTTTTTCTTCTGAATAACTTATGAATACTTCATTAGAATTCAAAACAATCTTTTGATTATTCTTGTTCTTTATAATTAGTTGACCTTTTTTTAAATATCTGACAACAAAAGAATTTTTTAAGTCTTTATCAATATTTTCATTAAATATATCAAAATTAGAATTTAATTTTATAATTTCTAATCCTTTGTAAATAATCTGATGAGTAATATTAGCTTTATAAGAATCTTTAACAAAATAGTATTTTTTTTCAGTAGAGTTAACTTTTGTTTCTGATGCTTTATTTTCTAAATTTTGAAAATAATTATCGCAAATACTTTTCAAACTTATCACATCCTTTAAAATATTTTTTTACTTAGCATAGAATTATCATACAATCAAACTTTTGTCAATCATATTATTTATGAATTACCATTCTGATAAACTGATTCAAATATAAAAAATTATATTTAAGGAGGACTATTATGAAAAATAAGAATATTTTTGCTGTTTTTTTATTAGTGTCTCTTATAGGTTGTACTAGTTCCGATACAAGAAATAATAATGAAATACCAAATCCGATTGATTATTCTGATGATATCCAATTCAACCCCAGGGATCCGCATAGTTTAAGAGAAACTCCTAACGGTAAAAATGTTACAGTGGGAATAATAGACAGTAATTTTGATGTAAATAATATAGAGTTCAGAGATTCCGACGGTATGAGCCGTATAACAAAAGATGAAAATTATACCGGAAATACAAATATACACGGAAGCCTAGTAGCAGAAATAATAGGCGGTAAAACAATTGGAATCGCACCGGAAGTTAAAATGGAAGGAGTTTCAGCCGGAATTCGTTGTACAAATGGAAGTAATGATTGTATAAAAGTATATAGAAATATGTATGATAATTTATACAATAAAGAAATAAGAATATACAACCAATCATTCGGAGTAGCATCAAGAACAATAAAAACAACTGCAAAAACTGATATGCCCTTGTCAGATCCGGTAATAGCTTTTTACAGAGATAAGGCATCAACAGACAGCCTATTCATCTGGTCAGCAGGTAATTCGGAAAAGACGAGGTTTCGGCAGAAGCAGGACTTCCATACTTTTATCCGGAGATGCAGAAAGGATGGATAGCTGTTATGGCTGTAAATTCTGCTGACGGAACTCCAAGCGATTATTCAAATAAATGCGGTATAGCACAGAATTGGTGTATAGCAGCAGTCGGTGATTATGACTTTAATGTAAGAAATGTTTCAGGAATGGGAACTTCATTTGCAGCACCGGCAGTAACAGGAACAGCAGCTTTGGTTCAGCAAAAATATCCGTGGATGAACGGAGACCTTATAAGACAGACAATCCTATCTACAGCCACTGATAAAGGTGCAAAAGGTGTAGATGCAGTATATGGCTGGGGACTTCTGAATATAAGAAAGGACCTGCACTTTTTGATAAAAGACTTGCATTAGGTGATTATGTCAATGTAGCATTTGATAATACTACTTCTACATTTGAAAATGATATATCGGGAGATGCGGGACTTATAAAAGCAGGAACAGGGAAATTAATACTCAGCGGGAAAAATACATATACAGGGAAGAACATAGTAAACGGCGGAGTACTGGAAGTAAACGGACAGATAGTATCGGAAGTAGATGTACAGTCTGGAGGAACTCTGTCAAGCAACGGAGGATACATAAATAATAATGTGGTTAATAACGGAGGAACTGTCAGCAGTATAGGTCAGGGAATGAATATACAGGGAAATTATACTTCTACTCCTGAAGGTGTAATAGTAAGTGCAGCAGGAGCAACAATAAATGTAGGCGGAACAGCAGATTTAAATAATTCTACTTTAAGAGTAACAGCTCCTAAAGATGCTGATAATAATCCTGTATACATAAGTAAAGAAGTGATAACAGAAAATGTAGTAAATGCAGCAAACGGAGTAACAAGCACATTTGGAAAAGTGGAAACACCTGTATTTCTTCAATCAGATGTTATATACGGAAATGACGGAGTAAAATTAAGTGTAGCAAGAAGAGATATAGCAGAATATGCCGATGAAGCTTATAATTCAGATGCAACAAGAAATAATTCATCACAAAATCTGGAACAGGTTTTGACAGCACTGGACAATAATAAAGGAAGCGATGAGTTTAGAACAAAAATAGCAATGCTGCAGCAGTCGTCATCATCAGATCTGGCAGCAACACTGGACAGTTTATCAGGACAGATTTATGCTTCGGCACAGGCATTAACATTCCAACAGTCGCAGGCAGTGAACAGAGACCTTACAAACAGACTGGTAATGCTTGGAAGCATGGAAAATAAGGCAGATATAGCAGGTCTATGGTTCAGCGGCATAGCTTCTACAGGAAAACTGAAAGAATCAGGTTATGCTTCAGCAGATACAACATCATACGGCGGACAGGTAGGAATAGATAAGAATATAAATGACAGTACAATATTAGGTATAGCACTCTCTTACTCAGATGCAGAAGCAGATTTTGACCGATATGGAGGAAAATCAAAAAGCCAGAACTTTGGAGTATCACTTTACGGAAGATACGGTCAGAAAGAAGATAAATTCTATGTATTGGGAAGACTGGGAGTAGGAATTGTATCAAGTGATGTAGACAGAGAAGTAGTAACAGGAGTACAGAGTGAAAATGTATCAATAAATCATGATGATTATGTATATTCAGGATATGGTGAAACAGGTTATAAATTCAAATTGGCGAAAAACTTTAACTTAACACCGTTTGCAGGAATATCATATGATTCAGTAAAAAGAGGAAGCTTTTCAGAAGACGGAAGCCTTTTGGGACTCGAAGCAGACAGCAAGACATATGATCAGACATCAGGTTCTATAGGACTTAGAGGAGAATATGACTTTGAATGGATAGGCGGAAAAAGTACAATATTAGGATATGCATCATGGCAGAAAGCATTTAATGATGAAGATCTAAGTTTTGAGGCATCATATGTAGGACTGCCGTCAGAGAAATTCACAGTAGAGGGTATAGG
>RCMY010003979.1_pt1 | contig 17384 bp, 22 predicted proteins | sample 2041341 | NCBI WGS metagenome assembly RCMY01 (sample SAMN09708234, study PRJNA481090) | Marine sediment metagenome, whole genome shotgun sequencing project. | reverse complement strand
GGCGGGTCGATTGGCGGTGGGCACAGAACGGCAAATCCACGGTCACACATGGATGGAAGCCAAAGGGCGGTTTTCTGAAATACCGTTGGGAAGGCTATGACGAGGCGCTGCTTCTCTACGTGCTGGGCCTCGGCTCGCCCACATTCCCGCTGCCGGAAGAGAGCTACGCGGCCTGGACGGCGACCTATGACTGGACGACGATCTATGACCACGAGTTCCTCTATGCCGGCCCCTTGTTCATCCATCAATTCTCGCATCTGTGGATCGACTTTCGCGGCATTCAGGACGCGTACATGCGCGACAAGGGTATCGACTATTTCGAGAACAGCCAGCGCGCGACCTACGTGCAGCAGGAATATGCGGTGCGCAACCCGCTTGGATTCAAGGGGTATGGCAAATTGTCCTGGGGGCTCACCGCCAGCGACGGCCCCGGACCGGGATCACGCCGGATCGACGGCGTCAAGCGCAGCTTTTTCGGATACCGGGCGCGCGGCGTGCCCTACGGGCCCGACGACGGCACTCTCGCCCCGTGGGGCATCATCGCCTCGTTGCCGTTCACGCCCGAGCTCGCGCTCCCGGCGATCCGGCATTGTCAGGATGTGTATCCGCAGACCCGGACCTCCTATGGCTTCGTCGGCAGTTTTAATCCAACCTACCCTTCACCGACCGGGGACGCATCGGGCTGGGTCTGCCAGGAGCATTTCGCGCTCAATCAGGGACCCAATGTCTCGATGATCGAAAACTACCGTTCAGGCTTGATCTGGCGGCTGATGCGGCGTTGCCCTTATATCGTCGCGGGACTGCGACGGGCGGGATTCACGAATGGCTGGCTATGACCGGCGATATCCAGTCTGCTCCTGATCAACTAGGAAGAGAGCGGTAAAACGGCACTAGGCATGGCTCGTCTGGGGCTTGTGTTTTAGACGGCACCTGAATGGCGTTCGTGTCGGCAACCATCGGGTCATGGAAGACCTCTTCTTCATAGCTCGCTCGCAATTGTTGCAACCAGGTTGAAATGATTGTCAGAATTTGGATTTTTGCATATGCGCTACCAAAGGATCGGCACGCTAAAGCGCAAGAACGCGCTCTTCGCTGGGCGTGATGAGGGTAAGCAAACCTGGGCGGGCACGGTATCCCTAGTCGAAACATGCAAACCGAACCCCGTCGCCCCCTACGCCTACTTGCGCGCAACCCTCACCGCCACCGTCAACAAACACCCAAAGTCGCGCATCGATGATCTCAGGCCATGGGCATTCCATAGGACGTCAAGCTGAAATTCCGGCGGGCCTCACTCGCCGCTTTCAGCGCACCAGCGCTCATTATGCGAAAAGAGCCGCTCTTGAGCCTATTGCCTAAACCTGAAACTCGTCCCAAGCTGATCTCTTTGACAAACACCCAAGTGCTTTTTTCGTCCGTCCACCTCTGCTATCATACCCTCAAACTGGACAGGACAGATATGTCACTTCTTCAAATAGCATCGTTGCTGATCGTGCTTGCCGGGGCGTTCGGCGCCATAAACTACCTTTTCCTACGACTACCATCCGCGATCGGTATCCTTGTCGTGGCACTTCTTGCCTCGATTACCGTGATTGCCACTGATGCGGTCTTCCCGGCGTTGACACTTGAGGAACAGATCCGCGCGCAGGTGCTGGAAGTCGATTTTTCCGACGCGCTGTTGGAGGGGATGCTGGGCCTTTTGCTCTTTGCCGGGGCGTTGCACGTCAAGTTGTCCGACCTGCGCCGAGACTGGATCGTGATCTTCCTCATGGCAACGATCGGGATTGGTCTTTCGACCGCGATCGTTGGTGTCTTCAGCTGGATCACAGGCATGCCTCTGATGACCGCGCTGGTTTTCGGTGCCCTGATTTCACCCACCGACCCGGTGGCGGTTTTGGGCGTGCTGCGCGAGGCAGAATTGCCGAAGACGTTGGAAACCAAGATCGCCGGGGAAAGCCTTTTCAATGATGGCGTCGGCTACGTGGTTTTCCTAGTGCTCATCGGGATCGCCTTTCCCTCAGGCGATCAACATGGTGCCGGCCTTGCTGATGCCGCGATGCTTTTTGTGCAGGAGGCATTCGGCGGGGTAATATTGGGTCTGACCCTCGGGTGGCTGACCTTCCGGGTCATGCGCCGGATCGACGATTATTCGCTCGAAGTTCTGATCACCCTTGGCCTTGCGTTCGGGGGCTACGAACTTGCCGTGTGGCTTCATGTGTCAGCCCCGATCATGGCCGTCTGCGCAGGGCTTCTGATTGGCGACATCGGCACCAAACACGGAATGTCCGAGGAAACCCGGCGCTATGTCGAGGCTTTCTGGAAAATGATTGATGAAATCTTGAATGCGGTCTTATTCCTGATGATTGGGTTCGAGGTTTTCGCCGTGGCGTTCGACGCCGGTTTGTTGATCTCGGGCTTTTTGGCAATCGGCCTTGCCCTGCTGGCACGGCTTTCATCTGTTGCGGTCCCAGTGCTGATGTTGAAACCGTTTCGGACCTTCAGCAAGGGCGTGATCCCGATTATGACTTGGGGCGGGCTGAAGGGGGGTATTTCGGTCGCACTGGCGCTGTCGTTGCCCAGCGGAGAATGGAGGCCCACGATTCTTACCGCCACCTACATGGTGGTTGTCTTCTCAATCATCGTGCAGGGGCTGACGGTGGCATGGTTGGCCGAGCGCGTAGGCCGCCAACCGGAACTACCACAAGATTGAAACGGGTCCGCGTACTGCCCGATCTCGCCGATGCGGTCAAACAATTTTAAAATTATTTCGCGATTTTCTGGCAAGCGCACAGAATGTGGAAAAGTCAGATTGGATTGTCGATCATGCAAAATGAGGTGGCTCAGCAGCGGCAGGTACAAATTTGACTGATTGGACTGCGCCCACTCAAGCGGTCCACATTTTGGGATATGATTTTTCCGTTTTAAGGACGATTGAACATTGGCTGGAAAGCGCGAGAGGTCCGAAGATACCCAAACATGATGTCAGTAGCCCAACGCGACCATTGCACATTGTCGCGCCGGCAGTCAGCTCTGAGCGGACGCGCCACGGCCTAAAAGCCGAGGTGCCTTTAGGGACAGATTGCGAAGCAAAGCACCTACCGACCGGTCAACATCCCTATCAGAATGATGGGCCTATTGTGCCGTGTAGCCACCATCGACGAGGTGATAGCTTCCGGTGATGAAGCTGGCCTGATCCGAAAGCAGGAAGCAGGCAAGCGCCGAAACTACCTCGGCCTTGCCGAGACGCCCGATCGGGTGCATTCCCGCGATGCCATCCAGCGCGGCCTCGTCCAGATTTTTCTCCAAAAGTGGCGTGGCGATGAAGCCCGGCCCTATCGAATTCACACGCACGCCGGCCTTGGCGTATTCTATTGCAGCAACTTTTGTCAGGCCAACAACCGCATGTTTCGCTGCGACATAGGCGCTTGCCGTGGCAAACCCGACCGAGCCTAAAATCGAGGCCATATTGACGATGGCACCGCCGCCGCCTTTAACCATTTCTGGGATGGCATAGCGCATCCCGTAAAAGACGCCGTTCAGGTTGACGTCGATCACTTTTTGCCAGCCGTCGAGTGGATATTCACCAACTGGTTGCCGGACCGCCAATGCCCGCGTTGTTCACAAGCAGATGCAGGCCACCCGTCTGCGCCACCGCATATGCCACCAAATCCGCCACGTTGGCTGCATCCCTGGTGTCGGTCTTGTGGCTGAGAGTGTTAATTGTCACTGCTGGCATGGGCGATATGGCAAAAATGGAAATGCCGCTACCCGATAACACCATCCCGATGATGACAGGTTGGGGCCCGCATGGCCCGATTGAGATGGGTGGCATGTTCTCGGTTGTGAAGGTCCGCGAGGGTACCTCGCCTTCAGTTTGTTTTCTGGTTCTTCAGCACCGACAACGCGACGGAGGGCGAGCCTTGACGTTGAGGGGTCTGCCTATGCCGAGAGTCATTTGGCTTCCTAGTTTTTTGACGAATGGCTTTGCTGCAAATAACTCAGATCGCAGCCACCACGTCGCGCAGCATTTTGCGGACCTGTCCCGCGACCTTCTGACGTTGGTCATTGTCAATTCCTGCCATCGGCGCTTGCGGATCGACCGCCGAAACCTCAATCCCTGATGGTGTTTTGCGCAGAATGACGTTGCTCGGCAGCATCGCGCCCACTTTCGGTTCTAGGCCAATAGCGTGCCAAGCCATATCTGGATTGCAGGCCCCAAGGATCAGGTATCCTGGCATGTCCTTGTCGATCTTCTTTTTCATTGTCGCTTTGACGTCGATTTCGGTCAGCACACCAAATCCTGCATCTGCTAGTGCCGAGCGCGTTCTGGCCTCGATATCTCCTAGCGAAGTCCTCTCGATTGTGTAACTCATCACGCGTTCTTCCGTTTCGGAGTTATTTTCGCAGGTATTCGACCAGCGCAGCGATTACCAAGGCAACCAAGACCAGAAGCATGATCATCCAAATCCCATTCCAAATCCATTCATATTGCCTCTCCTTTAAATTCGTTTTGTCCGGTAAATTTGTGAAGCCAACAAACGTTTCTTTAGCCATGGTCATCTGCCTCGCTCCCCTCATGGTGATTATCTTCTCCTTCATGATGCATCATCTCTTCGATCACTTCCGGGATGTCCGCTTCGGTGAACTTTGCCTGTTCTTCAGCGTCGTGGACAAAGGCAATGATCGCCGCCAACTCTTCACCATTCAGTTCGATCACACCGCCAAGCTCGTCGCGCTGCAATTCGACCATCGCCTCTGCACCACGCCACATGCGGGCGGCAAATTCAAATGGGTTCATCGGGGTGTCCATTAGCTCGGCATCCAGCATCTGCGCATCGGTCCCGCCTACGCCGTTGATCGAATGGCAAACGACACAGCCCTTCGCCGCAAACAGGCCGCGACCCTTCTCTGCATTCATTTCTGGCAATATCAGCCCCGATGCCATCATGGACAGGTGAGTGTTGTGCGTGTCAGCCGCAGATGGCCCAGCGAATGCAGCAATGAGTACAGCAGTTGAGAATACTTTGGTGATTGTCATGGTCTGTTCCTCTCTTTTGTGGGGTTGCAGGTCTTTGGCTCGGTCGAATAGAAATTCACTGGTTCACGCCAATGAGTCAGCGTTCGTACATCCGCGCGAACGCGCAAGACTGCACTGGCGCCCGCCGCAGCACATCGGCGCTTATGTCTGAATTCCAGCACCCCAACAGGGGGGTTAATATCCGGACGAATGACCAGATCGGCCTTCTTGGATCGAAGGTGCGTGTGTTCGTTCTGACAGATTTCGATCGCTCGAAACATCGCCTGAAGGCCGTTGACGGGCCTGTTCGCAATGGCGTTTGTCGCGACATCAACCACGACCACCACTTCGGCCCCGGCCTTCCGCACCACATCCACAGGGGCGAGATCGCAATAGCCACCATCCACCAGAATACGGCCGTCTATCTCGGCGGGCGGCAGAATACCGGCGAGCGCGGCACTCGCATAAAGTGCATCCGTTGCGAGCCCAGTTTCAAAAACGACCCGCTCACCACTTTCGAGATCGGTCGCAGTCGCAAAGACGGGTATGCGACCCTCATCAAGATGCTTGTTTAACGTCAGTTGGGACAGGATCGCTCTGCCCCAGTCGACAGTCGGCTGCCCGACGCCCCAGCCAAAATACATCCCCAAGATTACTTTCTGCGCGACCCTAAGGTTCAGGACGTAGTTCAGCACCCCGGGAGTCGAAAAGTCGGGCAACAGCGGAAAGCCGGAGATGTCCATATCAATCAGCGCGTCATACCAATCATCGTTGAGCGCATAGGTCGCGCCCACGGCGGCCCCCATCGACACCCCAACGATGACGTCCGGATATATCCCAAGGTGATTTAGCGCACGCAGAGCGCCTACATGAGCAAATCCGCGTGCGCCGCCACCGGAAAGAACCAGCCCGATCCGAGGCTTGCCGCCCTCCTTGTCCCGCACCAGTTCTGTGTCGATCGTTGAGGTCACCAGTCGATCCCCTGTCTGGTTGCGGTCAGCACTTTTCGGATTTTCTTTGGGTTAAAGAGACCCTCACTTTCACGCATTGCATGGTCGATTTTTCGTGCCGCATAGTATCCATGTGCTGCGAATGCGCCGGGCTCTTCACCAAACCGACTTCGATAGCGTGCCGCAAAGAGTTTTGCGTTTGACGTTGGGTATTCCAACCATTCAGCAAGATCAGGCAAATCATCCGGATCGAGAACAATGGTCTGGCTGGTGACCCCCTGAAGGGCCGACAGGTCCACCGGCTTCCTTTCCAGGTAAATAAGAAAATCGAAAGCTTGTGTCTTTTGGTTTGCCAACCCGTCAATTTGTTCTGCGGCGACCTCGGGCAAGGGTATCAGAAATACGTCGAGCCCGCCCAGATGTCCGTCCGCCGTTTCATCGGGATGACCGTCCCGTTCGGCCGAGGCGATAAGAGCGCCCTGCACGGCCGAGCGCAATGCAACCGGTCCGGCAGAGCCATTTGCGAAAATTGCCAGACTGAAACTGTGGGCCAGCGCCGGTTCGCCAGTGAAGCCAACCAGCAGCGCGATCAATGCGCCCAAAACGCTTGTTTGAAATCTTCGCATCCGCACAATTCGGGAGCAGTCCACGTATCTTCCCTTCAGAATTTCAATCTGCGCAGTCTCAGTGCGTTCACAACCACCGAGATCGAGGACGCAGACATTGCGAAGGCGGCAAACATAGGGCTAATCAGAATGCCTAAAAAGGGGAACAGGATGCCCGCAGCAACAGGCACTCCTGCCGCATTATAAATCAGCGCGAAGAATAGGTTTTGCCGGATATTGCGCATTGTTGCGTGCGACAGGCGGCGCGCGCGGACGATGCCGTCAAGATTGCCTTTTACCAGCGTGAACCCCGCGCTTTCGATTGCCACATCGGCGCCCGTACCCATGGCTATACCGACATCGGCCTGGGCTAGCGCGGGGGCGTCGTTCACCCCGTCACCTGCCATTGCAACCTTATGCCCTTCGGCCTGCAACTCCTTGATGATGCGTGCCTTATCCTCGGGCAAGACGTCTGCGCGTATTTCATCGATTCCTAACCGACCGGCGACAGCCTTGGCGGTGCGTTCATTGTCGCCGGTGGCCATGATAATCCGGAAGCCAAGCTCGTGCAGCGCTTTCAAGGCCGCAGGCGTCGTTTCCTTGATTGGGTCGGCGACACTGACCAGACCGGCGACTTCATCACCGACGACAACGAACATGACGGTCTCGCCCTCATCTCGCCGCAAGTTTGCCTTCTCGATCAAAGCATCGACTTTCAACCCCATATCGGTAATCAGCTTTAGGTTTCCAAGCGCCACCGCTTTGCCATCGACCACGCCTTTCACGCCCTTGCCTGTGACGGCTTCGAAGTCTTCGGCCTTAACCATTTCAACACCGCGCTCTTCGGCACCGCGCACGATCGCTTCGGCCAGTGGGTGTTCCGAGCCGCGTTCAAGCGATGCCGCAAGCCGTAGGACCTCAACCTCGTCATGGCCCGGCTCAGGCAGGACTGCGACAAGCCGTGGTTTGCCTTCGGTCAGGGTGCCAGTCTTATCGACGATCAGTGTATCGACCTTCTCAAAGCGTTCAAGCGCTTCGGCGTTTTTGATAAGCACGCCCATCTGCGCTCCGCGCCCAGTTGCGGTCATGATCGACATTGGTGTGGCCAGACCAAGGGCACAAGGACAGGCGATGATAAGCACAGCCACGGCTGAGATAAGCCCGTAAGACAAGGCCGGCTCAGGCCCCCAGAGCGCCCAACCTATGAAGGACAAGATCGAGATGAGGATCACCACAGGCACGAAGTAGCCCGCGACCATGTCGGCGTATTTTTGGATTGGCGCGCGTGAGCGTTGGGCGTTTGCCACCATCTCAACGATCTGGCTGAGCATTGTGTCTGCACCGACCCGCGTCGCCGCGATGACCAGCGATCCGGTGCCGTTGATTGTGGCGCCAGTAACTGGATCGCCCGCCACCTTCTCAACAGGGAGCGGTTCACCGGAAATCATACTTTCGTCAATCGATGAGTGCCCTTCGATGACTGTCCCATCGACAGGCACCTTGTCACCGGGCACGACCCGCACGTGATCGCCGACGAGCACGTTTTCCAGCGGTACTTCTTCTTCGGTGCCATCCGGGCGGATCACACGGGCCGTCTTGGCCGCCATGTCCAGAAGCGCCCGGATTGCCTTGCCCGTGCCTTCACGCGCTCGCAACTCCATGACCTGACCCAGCAGGACCAGAGTCACGATGACGGCGGCGGCCTCAAAATAGACCCCGACATGGCCATCAGCGCTGCGGAAACCGTCCGGAAAAATACTCGGGGCAAGGATCGCCACGACGCTGAAGCCGTAAGCCGCCGCAACGCCCATCGCGATGAGGCTAAACATGTTAAGTTTCATAGTCCGGAACGAGGTCCAACCGCGGGTGAAAAACGGCCAGCCGGACCAGAGGATTACCGGCGTTCCCAAAGCGAATTCAATCCAGAGCGTGGTGCGTTCGCCGAATACTTCACGTATCCAACCGCCACCCACATAAGGCCCCATGGTCAGGATCAGGAGTGGTATTGTAAGCACCGCCCCGACCCAGAAGCGCCGGGTGAAATCGACCAGTTCGGGGTTTGGACCGTCTTCAACCATCGCAGCGGATTCCAGCTCCAGTCCCATGCCACAGATTGGGCAGGATCCGGGTTTGGTTTGGCGGACTTCGGCATGCATAGGGCATGTGTAGACAGCGCCGTCATAGTTTGGTGGTACCTTGTCATATGCGCCGCCTTTGCCCTTTGCCCCGACCGCATCCCCGGTTTTGGCGTGGTGGCTGGCATCTGCATGATGATCGTGCCCATCATGTCCACCGCTGCCTTCCGGCACCAGATGCATGTTGCATTTTGGGCAATTGCCCGGCTCATTCTGGCGGATTTCCGGATGCATGGGGCAGGTATAGACAGTACCGGCGAATTCCGGGGCTATGCTATGGTTTTCTACCACCTCAAGGTTCGGTTTTTTGTGCGCGTTGGCGTGCTTCGTCATGTTATATTTCCTTGTGGCGGCAAATCAAAGGGTTCAGCGAAAGGCCACCATCTGGTGCGCTTCGCCTTCGACGGGAAATTCGCCAACGGGGGTTAATGTCGCTTCATCGACGATCCAGACCTTTGGTTCAGCCCGCGACGAGACAAAGAGTTTGCCGGTTCCCGGTACATTGGTCAGATGGTATGGTTCCGGTGACAAGGGCGCGAATGCGATGGCTCCGGTTGAAAGTGCAACCGATGCGATCTTGTCTTCACCACGACCGGCGACAAACAAGGTTGTACGATCATCCGACAGGTCCATCCCGTGCAGTTCGCCGACAATGGCAAGGCTGCGGAGAACCGAACCATCTTTCAGCGATAATTCCACCACGGTGCCCGCATCTGCGTCCGCAGCATAAATCACTGATTTATCCGCATCGACAGTGATATGTTCGGGCCCAGTGCCTGCAACCATGTTGCGCCGGACGATGCCGCGATCAAGATCGACCTCACTGATCGTGCCGTTGCCGGTATTCGACACATAGACGATGTTTGGGTCAGATCCGAAGGCCGCGTAATTGGGCATGCTGCCGGTCGGCACGAAAGCCGTCAGTTTGAACGTTGTCAGATCAACAACGGAAATCCCGTCCCCAGAGGGGTGTGTCGCGACAGCAAAGCGGCCATCAGGGGAAACGGCGGTGTGATGAACCGCACCCGGAACTTCGATCCGGCGAAGGATCTCGCCCGACGATGCATCCAGAATGCTGAGAATGCTGATGCCCGCATCCGCCGGCCCAATCGGCTTGTCCGTGGGTTTTGCATGATGCGCCGCATGTTCGTCTTCAGAAACACCTTCTGGCTGGGTCAATTTGCCAATCGTCGCACGATCGGTTTCTGCATAGCTGCCCGCGACAAGATATTGCACGCCGGGCGCACCCGACAATCCGTGCACCGCCTCAAGCCCGGTGATCCGCTTGATTGTTTCGCCGGTTTCAGCGTTGATCATGAGGACGGTATTGGCACTGCCTTCTGGCACAAAAACAATGGGTTGGGCGGCCGCAATGGCAGTCGTCATCAGCAGGGCGGCGATAGTGGCGGCAAATGTCTTGTGCATCAGAATAATTCCTTCGATCTGCTGGTGGATTGCTTAGCTGCGACTTTAACACTCGCCAAAGCCGCTATTTGATCGCGCCGACGGAGCCCGCGCACAGCAAGCAAGAGGGACAAGCCTGTCGCGATGAGGATCAGAAAGGATGGCATTTTGGGTCTCCGTGAATGTCATGAACCGGTACAATGGGCATGGTTTCGGCGGATCAATGGCCGCCACAGCAGCCGCTGGATCGGCCACTCGCGATCTCTTTGCCTTTAGAGTCCAGTTCAACTGCAGCAGTGGTTCTGCGGGCCTCAGTTGCGACGCTTTTTGTTGCGTCAGATGAGGGCGCGCAGCAACAGCCACTTTGTGTCTGGTCTTGCGTCTTGGTTGGTGCGTTTTCTGTCGAACACATGTTCATATTCTCCACAAGGAATTGTCTTCTGTAATATGTAGACGCGCTTGAAGGGCCAACATTACAAACAGCGAAAAGCTCATGTTTCAGTATTGCCAATTAGGTGGCAGCCGCAGCCCGCTAGGCCATGCTGTGGGCAGATCATTTTCATCTCGCCAAATAGGTCCTTCAGACCCTGTCGCCCCAGCGCAAGCTGCCTATTCACTTGGCGCAAGCTCAGCCCTTGAATTTCTGCGACCGATTGGGGCAACGCCCCTTCCACCTCAACAGCGCGAACAATGTGCGCCTGTTCCGGTGGAAGCGTCGACAACAGCAAATCGAGGCAATCGCATACCAGCGCTTCAAGCTCTTCGTCGCGAATTGGATCTGGATTGCGCGGTGACTTCATGAGCACGTTCCACAACTGGAACTAAAAAAATGCTGTCCTTGCGCGAGTACTTTGCTCGTAAAAGCAGCGCTCCTGAAGCTATGCTGCCCAGTCCGACTGAGAGCCGGAGGACACCCAATCATCCGACTGGGCATTTCAGGATCACGGCCGCTTTTCCCCAGCCCAGTCATTGACACCTCCCGATTAAAGCTGTTGTCAATCTGAAAGACGCACGCCGTGACCAATCCTTACATCGGGACCGCCAATCCCGGCCGGAGCTCAGCCGACAAGGGCAGCATGTCGCGTGAATGGTCACAGTCACACCGCATAAAGTCGCCATCGCCGCAGGTCGGGCAAATTTCAGCAATCTTCTTCTTCAACGCAACTCTTATGCGATGGACCCGCACTCCCAAGGCGTTCAGACTAACCTTAAGATCAGCCGCGACCTCTTTGCGTGGCTCGTCCTGCAAATCCAGACGCGTCAGTAAATCGGCTTGACCTGGTTCCAGCTTTTGCAACGCAGCAGAAACGCACTTGCAGGCCGGGTTATCCAAATTATCTGTATCCGGCCCCAGTATTAGGACCTCGTTCGCATAGGCTTCCGCACCGCTATTTCGGGTTGCCCTGCGCCGATAGTGGTCCGTCAACGCATGCCGCAATGTCATGCCCAGCCAAGCATCTAAGCGCTCGCCACTCTTGATAGAGCTATGATTGCGCAGAACTTTGACGCAGAAATCCTGAAAAACATCCTCGGCATCCTGCGGAGAGTTCAAGCGCTTGCGAAGAAACCCCAAAAACTTGTTGCGGCCTTCGATGAGTTTTGCCTCGGCGTCACGACGCGACACCTCAGTCGCTGGGTGGTTTGATTCAGCGAACATATTTTGCTCCTTTCACATGGTTTCGTGCAGCACCGGAATTCGGTGTTGGCGATCTAGACCAGCGAAAGGACGCGCGGTGGATGGAAGGGCATGTCTCCTACCACGGATGGAGGGTGGCCCTTTACACGAAACAGCTCTGGCGCGGTGTCGAGACGCAACAAGGCCAAATCGTTGGTGGGCAGGATCACGAGCGTACAACTGTGCCCGATATGGCAATTTATGTCTTGCACGGAAAGTGCGGCACCCCCGTCAATCGCGCTGACGTTGGCCGCCGAAGCGACAGCAGGCTGTTCGTCTAGGAGGCGATGATCAATTTCTGGCGACATTACAAATGCAGAGACAAGAATAGCCACCACTGCGGCAGTGACTGTCGCCACCCGCATCCAAGCGATCCAATTCTTCTGCATTGATCTGAACATGCGGTCCTTCTTTTCACGTACAATGGGAAGAGTGTAGACATCTGCATGGAAGCACGCACTGACATGGATCAACCCCCAACGATATCGCGCAGACTGCCGTCATCTTTGACGCCTGTTAACAAGGGCACTTTCAGGTTAGGTTGGTTTAGCCTGCTGCCAAATTTTGCTTAAAGGCTTTTCATGCCCAAACCCATCAAACTTGCTTACCATTGGCCGCCAGAGGTCGATCTGCTTGTGGTGTCATTTTTGGGGCATTTCGCTTGGGAGATCCTACAGGCCCCTCTGTTCGCAAGCATGAGCCAAACAGATCACTTTGTCGGTATCGCTATTTGTTTGAAGGCAACCCTCGGTGATCTGGCCATTGCTCTCACTGCGTTCTGGTGTGCCGCCTTCGTAGGAAAGGGCCGAAGCTGGGTAGCAAGCACAGGCACTCTTGCGCCAGCGGCTTTCTTTTCATTTGGACTGCTAGCGACCATTGGGCTCGAATACCTCAACACAGAAGTGACCGGCCGCTGGGCCTATGACGCGGTGATGCCGCTTCTACCAATACTTGGCACCGGGTTGTCCCCAATCCTGCAATGGATCTTTGTTCCCACGTTGGTGCTTTGGTACATGCGACGATTGGCAGCCAGGCCTGTAGATCAAAGACCTGATCTTGGGTGATGCCTTGATTTGAGTGCGCCAAATGAGAAGAGGTTCGCGTAATCTTCATCTGACGTCAGGTGTCAATAGCAATAGCACTCCTAATTGCCCACTACCTGTAATGTTTCGCTGCTTAACGCGTCATAAGTACAGTGGCTGTTGATCGGGCCTTATATTTTTTGGCGATTAAGAAACAAGGCGCGAAAGGCGAACTGATATGAACGCATCAAAAATTATGACCAAGACTGTTATATGGGGCAGGCCAGACACAGCTGTCGAGAAAGCTGCCGAACTGATGTTGCAACACAAAATCAGCGCCATTCCGGTCCTTGATGATGAAGGAAGCATTTGTGGGTATCGTGAGCGAAGGTGATCTGATGCGCCGCGTTGAGGGGGCAAAGGACCAACCCCGATCGTGGTGGCTGTCTCTTTTCTCCGAAGCCGATACGGGTGCCAAGGGCTTTGTCCGCGAGCGCGGTCAGCATCTCAAAGATATCATGACCACTCAAGTTATGACCGTGGCTCCTGACACGCCGGTTGGTCAGATCGCCCGGTTGCTTGAAAAGAATCACATAAAGCGAGCCCCGGTTGTCGAAAATGGCAAACTCATTGGCATTGTCAGCCGGGCCAATCTATTGCAAGCCCTCGCGTTGCAACCGATCGTTCACATCCGCTCCGGGGCAGACGAAGACGAAAAGCGTGACATCGTTCTGGGGGCGCTTGCGCTAGTGCCGGGCCTTAACCCAGTGCATCTGAACGTTATTGTAGCAGATAATCGTGTCGATATCTGGGGGATCGTCAATTCCAACGACGGGGAAGCTGCCGCAAAGGTCGCGCTGGAAACGATTGACGGGCTTGGTGAGATATCGGTGCATCTGGGCCGTATTCCCAACGCCGCTTGGGGCATTTGAAGCAGGTTTGCGCATCCCTAAATCAGCGTTTGGATTATGATATGACCGAACAGGTTCCTTCTGCCGACACCAATGATCCTACTTCCAATACCAGCGTCACATCTGTTCGGCGTGACTTTCTCTACTATGCCACCGCTGGCGCCGGCACCGTTGCCGCCGGAGCAGCCATCTGACCGCTGGTCAATTCGATGAACCCAAGTGCTGATGTGACCGCATTGTCCTCGATTGACGTTGATCTTAACGGCATCGAGGTTGGCACACGCATCACGTTAAAGTGGCAAGGCAAGCCGATATTCATTGACCGACGCACGCAAGAAGAAATTGCCCTTGCGCGGGCCGACGACAACAACGCTGACCTCATTGATCCCGCGCTGGATGCGAACCGGGCCGAGCGTCCGGAGTGGCTGATCGTCATCGGGATTTGCACCCATCTCGGCTGTGTGCCGCTGGGTCAGAATATTGGCGATCCGCGTGGCGACTGGAAAGGCTGGTTTTGCCCCTGTCATGGTTCTCAATACGATACTGCCGGACGGGTCCGCAGGAGCCCCGCTCCGCGCAATCTTGATTTGCCACCCTATACGTTCGTGACAGATACGCATGTGCGCATCGGGTGACGCACCATGTGATCAGACCCAGTGTGAACGACAGAGCAATTCTCGGCCGTGGTTTGCAGGTGTGTCATCACGGCTGCCGGACGGAATTTCCATCAGAGGTGATCCGATTTATCAGGCTCGCGACAGCGTCATGCATTTCGCCATCGGAGTCCGGGCCGACGGCGTTCTCGTGTGCAGCAGCATCGGGGAGAATCCCGAAGATCTCGCGCTCGGGGAGAAGGTCACGGTCGCTCATCGTGAGAAGGAGCGCCGCGCAGATTGAAAGCGCTGCGATTCCGGAGTGGTTTGTCTGGTTAGTCATCGTCGGGCGGTCTTTTCTGATAATGCAACCTCCCCCGATAAAAACGGGATTCTGATGTATTTTGAAATTCTTGCAGAACCCATGCCATCCCAGAAGGATCAAAAGCAATCTTTGAGGTGGCTTGATGGAAAATTTTTGACCCGTTTGGGAAAAACTTATGCGTACCCTTGAAACCAGCGCCCTCGTTCGAAAGCTCTCTGCCTTCGTGGCATTGTCCGAGAAAGAGCTTGTCGTTTTGGACCGTCTGCACCGGCAGCAACGCAGCTTTGTTGCCGGGCGCGACCTTGTTCATGAGGGCCAGGTCGAACACGCCGCCTATATACTTGCCGCGGGCTGGGTCTGTTCCTACAAAGCCCAGCCGGACGGCTCGCGACAGATCGTGGATTTCCAGATACCCGGCGATTTTCTGGGCTTGCGAAGCGTTCTGCTGCGAACGTTTGACCACAGCTTTGAACCAGTCGTCGACATCACGGCAGCCGAGGTTCGCCAGGTCGACCTTCTTGAAGCTTTTGAGCAGACTCCCCGAATTGCCGCCGCGATCCTCTGGGCGACCTCTCGAGATGAGGCGATGGTGGTCGAACATCTGGTAGGGATCGGGCGGCGCGACGCTGACAGTCGGATGGCTCATTTCCTGTTGGAACTCGGTGCAAGGTTGGCTTTGGTCGGGATGGGGAGCAAGGCAGGATATGCTTGTCCATTGACGCAATACCACATTGCCGATGCACTTGGGTTAAGCGCGGTCCATGTCAATCGCGTCCTGCGTCAACTCAGAGGATGGGTTGGTGACGTTCCAGAATGGCCGTGTAACGATCAACAACCATGATCGTCTGGTGGCACTGGCAGAGTTTGATCCGACCTATCTGGATCAGACCGGGCCGCTGCTGGCCTGATCGTGCCAGCGCTGCCATTTGTCTCACATGCGCCCCATCAGCATCATCACGACGACGATGATCAGTACCACGCCAAGCACCCCGACCCCGCCATGACCATAGCCGTAGCCATAGCCACCGAAGCGGCCACTGAACCCACCAAACAAGGCGATGACAAGCAAGATAGCGATGATCATTCCAAGCGACATATTCGTTCTCCGGTTCGGTGTGAGTTGGGGTGGGATCGCCTGACGATTCTCGTCGGCAACTGCGTACACCGGGCCTAAATGCGATCATCGAGGAGTCTCGCAGTTCTGTCGCTGCCGTCCCATATCCGGTTAGCTATGCGTTTACGACCGTTCTGGCACTGATTGGCGGCTATTTCTCGATGATATTGTCGTGAGATGGCTGTTCGTCGACTTGGATGCGGAAGTATATGAGTCAACTTGCCTCCAATGAACGCTAGCCAGCGGCTTCTTCGCTCCGAGTATTGCGCGACGCGTGGCATTTGCTCAAGCTCCATTTTTGCACATTCGAATCCCCACGTTTGATTTAAGTCAACTCGCTGCGAGCCGCGATGACATAGAAAGTCAATTGAAACCCTCAGGGCAGTCTTGTGATATGGCATCGAGTTTGATCATTTGTGTACAGAAGTCATGGATTCGTCTCTCTAGGGCAACGTTACGGTGCGCCTTGTTGTTTGCCGTTCTTCTGGCGCTGCTCGGCGTGGTTGTTGGCGGTGTGGCAGTAACCGCATCGGGATCGGCAAACGATCACCAAGTCGCGGCAGTGACGGGGCACCCCGCCCCATGTTGTGATCACCCCAGTCAGAGGACGCATCATAACGGCTCAGGAACGCATGCCACCTGTGCCTTCTGCGCACCGATCCCGCAGGCCGTCATGCCCGCGACCCCCACCACTGGCTCCGGTATATTTCAGCGAGACTTCGCCTTGAGGCTGGGTCGAAACGCAGTACCCGAACCATTTCCCCCCAAGATCATTCAGACTGTTTGATACCGTCGCGTCCTTCGGCATGCGAATTCGTCGGCCTCTGACCTCTCTAGGCCAAGCATTCTATCTTATGGGAATATTCAAAATGACACACGAAAACTGGGCTCTTCGGGGCACAAACGGGATCCTCGGATCCATTCATCATCATGCCGTCAAGATGCCCCGGCGCAGCATGGTCGTCGCGTTGACCGCTGCGGTCATTGCTTGGGGCGGCGCCGGAATCGCACAGACGGTGGCAGCCCTCCCGGCAGGCGGCATGGTTTTCACCGCGGACGAATACAGCAGTACCCTCAGTCGGATTGATCTGGCGGGCGGCGATGTCATCACCATTCCAGCAACGATCGTGCCCCACAATGTGCAGATTAGCCCGGATGGCGGCCTGCTGCTTGTGGTTGGTCTCGCTGCTAGTGCCAGCGATGCACATGGCGAGGAACAGACCCATGGCGCCATGGAGGGCATGGAGGGCATGGAGGGCGGTGGCGAACTGGCCCTGTTCGATCCGCAAGACCTTGCCGCAGGTCCAATGGCGCGCATCCCGGTGGGAATGCATCCTGCGCATGTCATCACTGACATTGACGGTAAACGCGCCTTCGTGACCAATGCCGAGGATGACACGCTGAGCGTCATCGACCTCGCCTCGCGAGAGGTCATCGCAACGGTTGCCACGGGAGATTATCCGCACGGTCAGCGGCTCAGCCCCGATGGGCGCGTGATCTGGGTGGCGAACGTGAATAGCGGCAATGTATCGGTCATCGATACCAGCACGCTGAAGGAAGTGGCCCGGATCGATGTCGGCGTCACTCCGGTGCAGGTTGGTTTCCTCCCTGACGGCAGCCGCGTCTATGTCTCGCT
>RCMY010002294.1_pt1 | contig 17386 bp, 11 predicted proteins | sample 2041341 | NCBI WGS metagenome assembly RCMY01 (sample SAMN09708234, study PRJNA481090) | Marine sediment metagenome, whole genome shotgun sequencing project. | reverse complement strand
CACATCACTTTGGCATGTCCCCGCACACGGACAACTCGGCCACCAAATTCGTCTTTTAATCGTGCATTCACTCGCTCAACGGTACCACGTTCGTTATAGCGTATTGCTTCAGCAGTTTTATGATCAACTTGATGGCAGCGTTTCTCTACTGCTTCAAGTTCTTCTTTTAATGCAGGGTCGAGTCGGGTTCTAGATATGTGGTCTACTTGTCTAGACCAGACGTCTGAAGGCGTTTATAGTAAACTCTTAGGTGTTAACAGGTTTACCTGAAACCGTAAATTTTGACACGAATGAGCCTGATAACCTCTAATTTTAGTTTTTAAGCCGTAAATTAAGGCGAAATACGTTCAATCGCTGCATTTGTAAGAAGCTGTAAACGATACTCACCTTTTGCTTTTGCAGCCGCATCAGTACGTGCCAACACCCCAGCGGGAATAGTCACATTAATGCGCTTGGATGGCCCCCGAATCTGTGACAAATCAACATCAATTAACCCAAGGGTGAGATCTCTGCTATCAATATCATCAAGGCTGGAAGGTTCAGGAATTTTATCAAGTGCCTCAAGATGCAACAATATAGCCTCACGCGCGTTATCTAAAATATCCACTTGCTCATCAGCGGCAGAAAAACAACCAGGCAAATCGGGTACGATAATGCCCCAGGCCGCATTCTCGTTGCCTTTCTCAATTAAAACTGGGTACTGTACTTTCATATCGTCACTCCAGATGTGCTTGCTTGCGAATTGACTTTACCAAGCCTTTACCAAGACCCTTCTTAGGATGTGGAACGGTAACAACATGTCTATAGTTTATCTATTTTTAGCATGCTCTTGTTGCTGAAGTGCCCACATATGGGCATAAACCCCACCCATACTTAGTAGTTGCCGGTGGTTGCCACGTTCAATAATTTGGCCTTGATCCATCACCAGTATTTGGTCGGCATCTGCAATGGTGGATAAACGATGGGCGATGGTTAGTGTGGTGCGATTGGTGGCGATACGTTTTAGTTCGGCTTGAATGAGTTTTTCAGAGTTTGAGTCCAATGCAGAGGTGGCTTCGTCAAAGATTAAAATATTAGGATTTTTTAAGATGGTGCGCGCAATAGCAACACGCTGTTTTTCGCCGCCGGAGAGTTTTAGTCCACGTTCACCAACAATGGTTTCATATTGCTCAGGCAGGCTTTCAATGAATTCATGAATATGGGCTGATTTGGCGGCAGCAAAGACTTCTTCTTGCGTTGCAGTGGGATTTCCGTAAGCAATATTGTAGTAAATACTGTCGTTGAATAACACCGTGTCTTGCGGGACGATACCAATGGTAGCGCGTAAACTTTCCTGCGTAATGTCACGAATGTCTTGATTGTTAATAAGAATGCTGCCGTTATTCACATCATAAAAACGAAATAACAGGCGTGATAGCGTGGATTTCCCAGAACCACTATGCCCAACAACCGCGACATTGTGCCCGGCTGGAATATCAAAACTGACATCAAAGAGAATTTGGCGATTGGCTTCATAGCTGAAATTGACATGACTAAAACGAACGGTGGCATTGTCTGGGTTGAGTGTCTTTGCTGTAGGCTTGTCTTGGATTTCTTTGTTTTCTGATAATAAACTAAACATACGTTCCATATCTGCTAACGAGTGTTTGATTTCACGGTAAACAAAGCCAAGAAAATGCAGCGGCATATAGAGTTGCAGCATAAACGCATTGATCAGTACCAAATCACCCAATGTCATCGTGCCTTCAATGACTTCATCTGTTGCCAAAAACATTAACAATGTGACACCAATTGCAATGATCGCGCTTTGTCCGGCGTTCAGGCTAGAAAGGGAGAGTTGATTGCGTATTGCCGCCGTTTCCCATGTTTTCATGTGCTCGTCGTAGCGATTGGCTTCCCATGTCTCGTTACCAAAATATTTTACGGTTTCGTAATTCAATAGGCTATCAATGGCCTGCGTGTTGGCTTTTGAATCCATATTATTCATGGTGCGGCGAAAAATCATGCGCCATTCGGTGACGATTAAAGTCAGTGCGATATAGGCCACCAAGGTTGTAAAGATGATAATGGCAAACCAAATATTATATTTGGAGATCAAAATCGCCATGACCAAGCTGATTTCAAGCAAGGTGGGCAGAATATTGAACAACATGAAATTCATCAAGAACGAGATACCGCGTGATCCGCGTTCAATATCGCGTGAAACGCCGCCGGTTTGTCGTTCCAAATGAAAACGTAGTGAAAGTGTGTGTAGATGCGCGAATACTTTGTTAGCAATACGCCTAATTGCCCGTTGCGTGACTTTGGCAAAAACCGCGTCGCGTAACTCCCCGAATAATGTGCTGAACAGACGTAACAAGCCGTAGCTGATAAGTAGGAAAACTGGCAGCATCAGCATGGCGCGAGGTTGGTCTAAGGTATCAACGATATCCTTCAAGACTAATGGCACGGACACATTGGCCAATTTAGCTAAAATCATTAAAACAAGCGCTATGATGACACGGACTTTAAATTCCCACAAAAAAGGCAATAAAGTGCCAATCGTTCTGAAGTCGTTACGTGGCGCGTCGTTGTTGTCTTTGGGTGCAAATGCCATTAGGCTCCGAAATAGCTCAGATTAGAGCAAAAATAAATAACTAACTGAACAGCCAATGAGCGCAGTTAAACCCAATAAACACCAAATCAACATGAGTTTTCCGGGGCGGTGCTGTTCAGGAATGTCTTTGTCAAACATTGCCAGGGTATTCAATGATGCCAGAATAGGAGCGGCGACAAATGCGACGACTGTGGCTACCGTTACCATGCCCCCCATTGAGGTGAGGAAAAAGAACAGTATTGTTAAAGTACCAGCGATGGTAATTAATAACCAGATCAAATAAGTCTTCCGTTTATTGCGGTGCTTTATTTGTCCAGGAAACAGCAATTCCAGTGATGTACTAATGGTGCGAGGGAAGGCATCCAATAGGGTTAAAGTGGTGCTGAACATGGTGGTTAATGCCGCAATAGCAACAATCGGATAAGCCCATTCACCAAGGACTTGCTCGTACATGCCGAGTAGTTGTCCAGCAAATGCAGCTCCGCCCGTTTCAAATGTCTCGCTACTGCCATACATGACTAAAGCGCCCAGAAGCAAGAAGCAGATAGCTAACAATGCGGTTCCAATAAAACCCACTCTGAAATCAAACAAGGCCACTTTCATGCTGGCGACTTTGCCATCGTTCTCATTTTTACTTTCAGACCAGATAGAATGCCACACAGAAATGTCCATTGGCGCAGGCATCCAGCCCAAAAATGCCACGAGAAAGAGTAAATGCGCCGTATCTGAGAAGCTAAAGAAAACCGTGGCAGATTCATAATGTCCTGGGTTATCAAACAGTAGTGAGATTACCGCGGCAACAGATGTAACGGCCAGCACGAGAATAATGACTTTGACGAGTTTGTCCAGAAAAGCGTAATGACCGCCGACTAACAAGGTGAAACAAACTAGTAGTAATAGACTACTAATAATGGCTGCAACCGTTTGCGGGTCATGCCCACCCAGTCCTTCAAGCCCAAAAATATAAGTGATCAACCCAGCTGTCACAACGGTAACCGCTGCTTGAATAATAAACATGGTGGATAGCGTCATGGTCAAATAGATCCATACCGCCCATTTGCCAAGTTTTTTGTAGCCGTGTAATAAATTTCTACCTGTAGCTGCGGTGTAACGCGGCCCGAATTCAAAGAACGGGTATTTAATCAAATGAATAATAACAATCGCAAGTATCAGCTCAAACCCAAACATGCCACCAGCGCGAGTGGATTGCACTAAGTGTGACACACCTACAGCTGCACCGGCATAGAGTAATCCTGGACCTAGGCGAGAGAGTAGGCCGCTGAATAGTATGTTTTTTAATGTCATTTTTTCAGTTAAATTTGCAAGATTTAATTATGATAAGTAATATTTCTATGCATTTTTGCTCCAAATTACAGTTATCATAATTGAACCAGCGATTGAGGTCGGGTATATTAACTTGCTATACAACAAAATTACTATGCTTAATACAAGTCAAAATGATTTTGGGTTTAAGTTTATGAGCTGTCTGTATTAATTTTGTTATTATTTTAATGTTGATTTTAAGTGCTGAAAAATGGAAATAACCTGTGACCGAGAAGATGAAGTCAGTCGTGAGCCACGCCACTTACCTGCGAACACCTATAATCTAGCAATAACTTTGCTGGCGCGTTGTAATGATCCGTATCTATTTGTTCCAATCCGCAGTATGCAATACCTGGCAATTTTAGATTTGGAAGAATTCGTGTTTATTGATGGCGAACGAAAGTGCTGGATTGATATTGCATGGCATCATTTTAAACCACAGGCGCGTACTGCGCTTGATCAGTCTGTGGCTTATGAAGCGATCTATTACCGCGCAGAGCAAGCGGCGATTATGACGCGATTACAAAGAGAGTTTCCTTTGGCGTTAAAAGCGTTGGAGAATAAAGAGAAACTTGAAGATCCTGGGCGACTGATTAAATTTCCCTTGCCAAAATAAATCAACTGGCTTCATTGTGTTTGTATGCATAAATCACTAGAATCATCTGCATTCTAGGGAGAATAATATGCGTACAACACTTGATTTGCCAGAAAACCTGCTGAATGAAGCCATGGAAGCAACCCACCTGAATACTAAAACAGGTGTGATTGTATTGGCGTTAGAAGAGCTCATTAGAAAAACAAAAGTTACTAAGCTGAAAAAATATAAAGGAAAAATTGATTTAGTGATCGATCTCAATGCTACCCGAGATCGTGATTAATGCGTGTGCTGGTGGATACATCGGTTTGGATTGATTATTTTCGCAATGGAGATAATTCTGCAAGATTAGATGGTTTGATCGATGAAAATTTGCTGGTTACCAACGACGTTATATTGACTGAACTAATACCTTATTTAAAAGTAAAAAAACAAACAACAGTTATTAAGCTACTTGATGAATTAAACAAGTTACCATTAAAAATCAATTGGGAAGAAATCATCAGTTTCCAAACAAAATATTTGAAAAATGGCGCAAATGGCATTGGAATCCCAGATTTGATTATTGCTCAAAATGCTAAGCAATATGACTGTAACGTTTATTCACTCGACAAACATTTTAGTATATTGAACCAAGTGTTGAAGGTTAAGCTTTTTAATGGATGACCATGACCAGCGCTCATCAAAAAACAAAAAATGGCAATTCTGGATAGACCGTGGTGGGACTTTCACCGACATTGCCGCACTTTCACCTGAAGGACAGATAACCACACGTAAATTATTGTCTGAAAACCCAGAGCAATACCCGGATGCCGCGTTGGAAGGGATTCGTAGGATTCTGGGTATTTCGTCGAATGATCCGATACCTGTCCACTTGCTAGATAGCGTCAAAATGGGTACGACCATAGCAACTAACGCGCTGCTTGAACGTAAAGGCGAGCGGGTTGCACTGGTTACGACTCGTGGATTTGCCGATGCGCTACGCATTGGCTACCAGAATCGTCCGCGTATTTTTGAGTTGAATATTCAATTACCCGAAATGCTATATGAAACGGTGATTGAGGCACATGAGCGTATCGGTGTTAACGGTGAAGTGCAGGAAAAACTCGATGAAGTGGTGTTAGAAACTGAGCTACAACGACTTTTCAACGACGATATTCGTGCCGTCGCTATCGTGTTTATGCACGGATATCGATTTCATCAGCATGAGCGATTAGCTGCTAATGTGGCGAAGAAAATTGGTTTTACACAAGTTTCCGTAAGTCATCAAACTAGCCCGTTGATGAAGCTGGTATCTCGCGGTGACACAACGGTGATGGATGCCTATCTTTCGCCCATTTTGCGGCGCTATATAGACGGCATCGTTAGTACGCTGGGTGAAACACAGCTGATGTTTATGCGTTCTAGTGGCGGCCTTGCCAATGCGCGGTTGTTTCAAGGTAAAGACAGTATTCTTTCCGGCCCGGCTGGTGGTGTGGTTGGTATGGCCAAAACAGCCCATCAAGCAGGTTTCGGTAAAGTGATTGGTTTTGACATGGGCGGCACGTCCACTGACGTGAGTCATTTTGACGGCGAGTTTGAACGCATTTTCGATACCACCATGGCGGGTGTGCGTATTCGTACCCCGATGATGCATATTCATACCGTGGCTGCTGGTGGCGGATCTATTCTACATTTTGATGGCAAACGTTTTCGTGTCGGTCCTGACAGTGCGGGTGCGAATCCTGGCCCAGCTTGTTATCGTCGTGGCGGGCCGTTAACGGTAACCGATTGCAACGTGATGCTAGGTAAAATCCAGTCAGCATTTTTCCCTAACATTTTCGGCCTAAATGCGGATCAACCATTGGACGCAGCGATTGTTCGTGAGCAATTTACGCTGCTAGCGGCCGAAGTAAGCAACGCCAGTGACAAAAGCTATACGACTACGCAAGTCGCCGAAGGCTTTCTACATATTGCCGTGGAAAACATGGCGAATGCAATTAAAAAAATTTCCGTCGAAAAAGGCCATGATATTACTCGCTATACGCTAAATGGCTTTGGTGGTGCGGCAGGGCAGCATTTATGTTTGGTGGCCGATGCGCTGGGTATGGAATCGATATTCATTCATCCATTGGCGGGTATTTTGTCTGCCTATGGCATGGGTCTGGCTGATATTACCGCGATCAGAACAGCCACCGTTGAAACACTACTCAATGAAGAATCACTACTAACAGTAGAGAAAACGCTGGATGATCTAGCGCAATCTGCCAGTGATGAAGTGGCGGGTCAGGGAGTTGCTACTGCCAATATCAGTTTCGTCAAGAAAATCCATTTGCGCTATCAAGGAACAGATACTGCCCTGGCGCTTATCGCCGCGCCATTGCAAAATTTACGTACAAATTTTGCCGACAAGCATATACGTCAATTCGGTTTTATTCAGCCTAATAGTCATCTGGTCATTGCCACCGTCTCGGTAGAAGCCATTGGTACAACCGGCCATACTGCCGAAACCAAAATGATCCCTGCCAACCCAGAGAATGTCGCAACTGTAAAACCACGACAGATTGAAACCATTCAGATGACCAGCGCTGGACAGGATTATCAGACATCGATACATGATATGACGCACTTTGTTCCTGGCGACCAAATCAAAGGCCCCGCAATTATCAGCGATATCAACGCTACCCTAATTATTGAACCGGGTTGGCAAGCAGTCTGTGGTGCAGGTGGTGGTTTGGTGTTGACACGCCATCAACCAAGACCGCAACGAGAAAGTATTGGCACCAATGCCGATCCCATTATGTTGGAAATATTCAATAATTTGTTTATGTCCATCGCCGAACAAATGGGCGCTACGCTAGCCAATACAGCTTCATCGGTGAATATCAAAGAACGCCTGGATTTTTCCTGTGCGCTGTTTGACCGTCACGGCAATCTAGTAGCGAATGCGCCGCATATCCCGGTGCATCTGGGGAGCATGGGTGAAAGTGTCAAGGTTGTCATCGCAGAACATCTCACCCTATGCCCAGGCGATGTCTTTGCCACCAATGCACCCTACAATGGCGGTACGCATTTGCCAGATATTACTGTTGTTACGCCGGTATTTGACGAGCAGGGCGACCATGTTATTTTTTACGTCGCCTCACGTGGTCATCATGCCGATCTTGGTGGCATTACGCCCGGCTCTATGCCGCCCAATAGTGTGAGTGTGGAAGAAGAGGGCATTTTATTTAACAATGTCCAACTCGTGCGGCACAACACCTTTTTGCAAGCAGAAATCCGCGAATTGTTAAGCAACAACAAATATCCTGCACGTAATCCCGAACAGAATATTGCCGATCTCGGCGCACAGATTGCGGCGAATGAGAAAGGCGCAAACGAACTCAGGCATATGGTCGATCACTTTGGTTTAGAGGTGGTAGAAGCTTATATGCAGCATGTGCAAGACAACGCCGAAGAAGCCGTGTGTCGGGTGTTGAATGGGTTGCCCGATGGCGCGTTTTCTTACGCCATGGATGATGGCTCAGTCATCAAAGTGGCGATTCGAATCGACCGCGAAGCTCGCAAAGCCGTAGTCGATTTTACCGGTACCTCCGCGCAACGCCCGAATAACTTCAATGCGCCACTACCCGTATGCCGCGCTGCTGTTTTGTATGTTTTTCGCACGCTGGTGGATGACGACATACCGCTCAATGCAGGTTGTCTAAAACCTATCGACATCATCGCCCCCGAAGGCTCAATGCTCAACCCAACCTACCCAGCCGCCGTCGTTGCCGGAAACGTAGAAACCAGCCAATGCGTTACCGACGCATTGTATGGGGCACTGGGCATCATGGCCGCCGCACAAGGCACGATGAATAACTTCACCTTCGGCAACGACCAATACCAATATTATGAAACCATCTGCGGTGGCGCAGGTGCAGGTCCGGATTTTGACGGCCAAAGCGCCGTACAAACCCACATGACTAACTCTCGCTTGACCGACCCAGAAGTCTTGGAATCACGCTATCCAGTGCAAGTGGAAAGCTTCTCCATTCGTAAAGGTTCAGGTGGCAATGGGAAGCACAAAGGCGGTGATGGTGTCGTCCGACGGATCCGCTTTACTGAAACAATGAACGCTTCAATACTTTCTAATCACCGCAAAATTCCGCCATTTGGGTTGTTGGGCGGTGAAAATGGCATGATGGGTAGAAATAGGGTGGAACGTTGTGATGGTACGGTTGAGGAAATGGGTGCGACTGCTAGTGTTCAGTTGGAGAAAGGTGATGTATTTGTGATTGAAACGCCTGGAGGTGGGGGATTTGGAAAGGTAAGTGATGAATAGACTGTTGTGTTAATGCTTATAATTTGGCGGGTATCAATAACGTCATTACTGTTTTGTTAACATACGCGCAAGAGGGCCTGATCCGGCCATAGCTAGGTCTAAATCGACATCGAAAGGATATATCGCAGGAGGTTACTTTTTCAGTAAATGCTCTGAATGCGCCGAAACACTAATGTCGATATCGCTGAAGTCTAAGGTTTGACGTTCTCAGAATGGAGTAGCCTATTCATAGACCCCAAGATGACAACCGCACTATTGGACCGACTGACTTATCATTGTCACATTATCGATACCGGCAACGAATCATTCCGCTTTAAGCACAGTAGCGTAAATGCAAAGAAACGAATTCAATCGCGGGAAAAAGAAAAATATTCACAACCAGAAAAGAGCACTGATTTCTAATCTACTACTATCATGTTCAATAACATCAATAGGAGGCAAAACGATTTCGGTCTGGTCGGCTTATCCATAGCAATATAGTACGCTGTGCCACTATAACGCCTGGTCAATTTTGAATTATCATAGGTGGTCAGTTTCTAGTTAGCATCAACATAAATAAGACAGAAGTCATACGGCATCGTGGTCCTTGGCGCAATGTTGATGAAGTGGAATTCGCTACCCTGGAGTGGTTTGATTGATTTAACAATCGCCGTTTATTGGAATCAATAGGAAACATTCCACTGGCAGAATACGAAATGGCATATTATCGCCAATTATAGGAGTCAGCTGAAGCAGCTTGACCTAAACTAAAAAGTCTCCGGAAAAGCCAGGCCGATTCATCATTCTCCTGATTCTGATTCAGGAGAATGAAAAGACTCTAATTTGGCTTGAAACTTAACTCGTAGTCCGGCTTAAACGACGGCTAGGAAAGCGGCACGTTAGTACGTAGAAATTTGCTCGTCTTCATGCTGCCTTGGGGAGATGCAACATTGAGCGTAAATTTAGTATCGCTCCATTTCGGTGTACTTTTTAATTGCCAATCGAAACCAGTCAAAAGTGACTGCGTCAATAGCCGACCAAATTCAATAGCGACGTTTTTACCTGGGCAGATGTGGCCACTGTTTGAAACGGTAGCGTCGTGGCCGCCATGTGGCCAAATTAAGTGATCTGTAGATGCCGGTGTTTTGAATCGATCTGGGTTAAAGGACTCTGGCTCGGGATAGGTGTCGGGGTCTAAATGAGCCAGCGGGATCACTCCCATTAAGTGATCACCCTCTGAGATGGCATAGGTACCGGTTTTGGCTGCCAAATCAAAGTCTTTTTCAGCTCGGCCATAGATAAAGAATACCGGTGGATGTAAACGCATGACTTCCTTTAGTGTGTTATCGAGTTTAGGTAAATTGCTTAACGCGCTCAGATTGAGTGGGGCCATGGTCGAATCCTGAGCATTTTGCATCTCCTCTTTCAGTTCCTTGCGTAAATCTGGGCGTAGAGTTAGCTCGCCAACCAGTGCTTTGGAAAAGCCCTGCAAGCCTAGAAAGTTATTCATACCCGTTAGAAACATCAGTTGCTTTGTGATGGCATCTTCATCGTTTAGACCAAGTTTTTTAGCGGCTTCTAGGTGCTTCTCCAGTCCCTTGCTGGATTTTACAAAGTTAAGCAGCTGTTCGAACATGGGTATGGATTTGTTGTAGCTTGACCACGGTAGCAATTTCAGTAGGCCGAGGGGTTTATGTGCAAATAGGTTGCTGTATAGGTAACGGACTTTGTCTACGTCTGGTCGTTGCCCAAAATACCATTCAAAAACAAAAGCTGCGCAGAAACGTTCGAGCTCTTCGGTAAAACTAAATTGACCTTTTTCTAACCATTGATTGCTGTAATCGCAAAAGACTGAATTAAATACAGGTTCAAAGGTGCTGGCTTGGTTTTTCAGAATTTCAACATAGAGCGATTTGTAGGTTTTATGCTCAGGGTTTGTTTGAAAGACACTTGGTACAATATTTCCCACGAGTGCCTGTGGGGGAACTGCCCAGCCAAAGCCATAATCTTTTTTGAGTCGGCCGTCCCAATTAAACAGTGGGTCAAATCCTTTATGATCCAGTATGGCAACTGATTTCATCAGCAAATTTATCTTAAATACGGAGCTTTTATATTTCTCTTGGCGTTTTAAGAAAAACTTTTTCCAGCCGGATAGGATGAAAAAGTCTAAAGTATCATAGAGGATGCCGAATGCAGGGAAGCCATAATTGCCGGGTACTGGCATAGGTGTTTGGAAACTGGCGACAACTGAGCCGCTATCACGCACATTGCGATGAACAATTTCGGCTAATGAATTGGTTTCATCGATGACAAACAGTCCGACCGTTGAAAAGGTCTCTGCACTACTTACATATTTCGATAACAGGGGGTTCGTGAGGGCGTGGGTGAAGGCGTCGTAGGCCACCATACGTGTCATGAGCTCCCCGAGCATAGTGTGTTTTTTATGTTTTTCGGCAAAAATACCGACATGCCATTCCAGATCATCAATCTGGTTATTGTAGAGTGATTTTAATTCTTGTTGTAATTCAACGTCATCAGTCAATTGCTCAAAACTGGTGAGACGTTTAAAGCTAAAGGCCTCTCGATAGTCGTTAAACGAGCGTAATTTGCGCTGGCGTCCCATTTCGACGGTACGAGTCATGACGCTACGGTTGTCAGCGCCTACGGGTAAGGGGTCGAAAAAGAAATCGGGTGTGTTATGTAGCCCGATACGCCCAATGCGCTGTTGCGATGCGGCGGTAATGATGGGTCCGACGCCATGCTCCGTTACAAAAGGCGTATTCCCACGAATTACATCCAATTTGACCTGTTTATTGTTCATCATAAAATAGTCCGGCACCATCGAATGCCATCGATACAGCAGGTCGAATTCCAGTGTAATCCAATTTGAGCGGTACCAATCTTCTGTTTCAGCCATGCCCGGTGAAGCTTCTAGTGGAAATTCAATCGGCATGATATGACCAACGTAGTCTTTTACGACAATTTTGATTAGTAACACGATCATTGTGTTACGAGCGGTTTGAAACAGACGCTCATCGTCCCAGGTAGGATTGCTTTCTTTTAATAGACCGCAGATTCGGTTGTGTTCGCGGATCAAAATCGTATTTAAAATAGTGTAGCCAATTGAAGAGTTGCCATGTTCTAATCCGACCGCGAACATGTACTTTAATCTGTCTTCTGGCACACCATTAAATATAAACTCTAGGGCGGGCCGAGGATGTAATTTTTCCATGTCTTCGTCGGCAAATACCCAATTGTCCGTCGTTGTTTGTTCGACATTAAAAAGATAAGGTGGATAAACCTCTCCTTTGATGATCTGATACTTCATCAGGCCATCTTTTTTGGCACGTAGGCGGTGGGTGATTTCTTCTTTCAGACCATAGATTTGGCATAGATCTATTTCGTGGTTGGATGTATTTTTGCGGCGATCGTTGAAATCTGTTCTGAGGAAACTGTCGGTAAACCATTGAGCGAAGAAGGAGAACAATAGACTTGAGTCGTTCGAGGGGATCTCTTTTTTGTCTTTTCTGCGCCACAGTTCGACGATTGCGTTGAGATCCGGTAGTGGTTGGGTTTCCTCTGTCTCTGGCAGGTGACGCCCGGTGAATGTTCGGTCCGTTAATGATTGCCAGGTAGTATAGGGGGCGGCCAATGAAAAAGGACGAGGACGTGGATTAGTGGATCTGGCAATGCCTTTAATTATAAAGTCGCTAATAAAAAGTCGAACCCATTTAATTTTAGACAGGGTTTGTATAATCCGTGGATATTTAAATACGAGATCGACGAGTAGATCTGATATTGTTTTCATAGCGTTTATCCTAAATTTATATCGATTGCTATTGGGTTACACCTAAATCTAGTGAACCATTATGAAGTATATTTTGGGCGAGTCTTTTAATTAATTTTTATAAATCAATGGTATATCTTTAAATATTTTCCTCGCGCCCTATGATTGGGTCGTGCTGACTGCATTAAATGACATCATGTGATCCTTACCCCTGTCGTTATTCAGTTGGGCTAATCAGTTTACCCTGTTTTTTCGCATTGACGCGAATCTTTCCCAAGAGCGCTTTGGATGCAAATTAATACGTTCGTGCAGCAACTCGATAACAACGGGCCAATACCATGAGAAATAAATCAGGCGCTCGAATATCAATCATAGCGTCTGTCGGCTTCGGCATCATCGTTGATTTGTTACTCATCGTCACTGCGGTCAGCCTTGTCAGCTTGTTCGGGACTGATGGCAACTTCAAGCAATACCGTACACTGGCCTGGCAAACGAATGAAAGGGTCAAATCGTACGCCGTTATCGACAATTTATCTAGGCAGGTTAAAGTCCTGTTAAAGGGTCTACCATCGTATTTTGCATGATGACACGCCATAAAACCGTAGGTTAACAACCAAGAGTCCTGTTTTTAGTACTTAAAAAAGGGTGTTCTAAATAGACATTGTAATTTAAAGGATACTTTTTTCTTTGAAACTCAAACTCATCAAGCCATTAACCAATTGATTTCTTACGGGACTCACTTGTAATTGGAAAATAGGATAGGTGCTACGGCCATCAACTCTCGATCAAATATGTTATCAATAGTAAAAAGAGGGGGGCGAAATTAACACCTCCTTTTGACTAAGATTATATGGCTTTCTTGACAAAAGTTTATAAATAGACTATTTTTTATATATAGTTTATATATGAACTAATTCATTAGGGGTAAGTTATGTTACCGGTCACGCAAGATGAGCTTCAGTTTGAAAATGCCAAAGTGGCAAAAGGCGCTCTACATACTTTTTTTAATATAATGAACGCATGGAGTCTTGATACTAACGAATCTATGACTTTATTAGGATTAGATTCTCGGAGCACTTACTTTAAATGGAAGAAGCACCCTGAAACGGCCAACCTTAATAGAGACAAATTAGAAAGGCTCTCCTATATTTTTGGTATCTATAAGACACTACAAGTTTTGTTGCCAAAATCAGATTCGGCCGACCAATGGATAAAACGTCCTAATTCGGCATTACCTTTTCAAGGTAAATCTGCGCTTGAACGTATGCTCACAGGTCATGTTGCTGATTTGTATATTGTTCGCCAATATCTTGATGGACAGCGCGGTTGGTCATAAGCTTCCTGCCGCCAATAAGTCACATAAACTGGACTCCTTGTTGGAGAATAGTTCCTAGCAGATTTCCTCCGGCTGGCTTATTTGACCGTGTAGCTGATCCGGAAGACCTCGATATTATTTTTACAATTGAAGCTCTCACAAATGATCGTCTGCGGGATGGCGCTGGTGAAATTTCGCTTGTGCCTCCTGGCGAACGTATTTCAGGTCCAGGAACTACGCCGATTATGGCAGCTTTTACACATCTTAATTCTGAGGGAAGTCGTTTTACTGATGGAACTTATGGTGTGTACTATGCTGCAAACACTATTGATACAGCTATGGCAGAAACCAAATTTCACCGGGCTTTGTTCTTATCCGCGACGAAAGAGCCGCCAATAGAAATAGATATGCGTAGTTACGCCTCTAATCTGAATGCTGGTTTGCATGATATTAGAAAGCTCCAAACCAGCATGCCAGAGATTTATACGCCCGATCCGAATTGTTATGCCAATGCTCAGTCTATGGCGGGAGAATTGCGTAACGCTGATTCGAATGGAATTGTGTATGATAGCGTGCGATTTTCTGGAGGAGAATGCGTTGCTATTTTTCGGCCTCGTCTTTTGCCTCCTGTACGGCAAGGCTCACACTATTGTTATGTATGGAATGGGCAAGAAATTACACATGTTTATAAAAAATCGCTCGTTTAACGGATTTGATTTTAGCTGTTTTTTTATAGAAAATAATGTGTAATCGAATCTATAGAATTTATGAGCAATTCTCGTGGCATGAAAGATGAATTAGTGTTCTTTTTATGAAACGTGTAAAATTCCGCCTTTATTCAATTTGTCCCTACTTAAGGTAATTTCTGTAATTCTGTGGCTTTCTATATTCAAAAATACGGCGGCACGTCGGTTGGTAGTACTGAGCGTATAAAAAATGTTGCGCGTCGCGTGGCTAAATTCCATTCTCAAGGTCATCAGATCGTCGTCGTGGTTTCTGCGATGAGCGGTGAGACCAATCGTCTTATCTCGCTAGCTAATGAAGTGCAGGCTAATCCTGACCCACGTGAACTTGATGTGATGATTTCTACCGGTGAGCAAGTTTCTATCGCGCTATTGTCTATGGCGTTGATGGAATTAAACGTTAAGGCTAAAAGCTATACGGGCTCACAGGTAAGCATTCTGACCGATAGCGCGCATACTAAAGCACGTATTCTTAACATTGACGAAGACAAGATTCGCAAGGATCTGCAAGACGGCTATGTTTTGGTTGTTGCGGGATTTCAAGGCGTTGACGAAACAGGCAGTATTACAACACTAGGGCGTGGTGGTTCTGACACGACAGGGGTCGCATTAGCTGCGGCGCTTAAAGCGGATGAATGTCAGATATACACGGATGTCGATGGGATTTATACGACAGACCCGCGTATTGTGCCTGAGGCAAGACGACTCAAGACGGTCACGTTTGAAGAAATGTTGGAAATGGCGAGCCTCGGCTCCAAAATACTGCAATTAAGAGCGGTGGAATTTGCCGGAAAATATAAGGTTAAGCTACGTGTTCTCTCAAGTTTTAAAGATGAAGGGGAGGGCACGCTGATCACTTATGAGGAAAATGAAAATATGGAGCAACCCGTTATATCAGGTATTGCGTTTAATCGTGATGAAGCGAAAATAACGGTATCAGGCGTGCCTGATCATCCCGGTATTGCTTATCAGATTTTAGGTCCGGTTGCTGATGCCAATGTTGATGTTGACATGATCATTCAGAATATCGGCCATGATGGTTTAACAGACTTTTCATTTACAGTGCATCGACGTGACTTTAGCGGCACAATGGAAATTCTAAAAAATAAAATTCAGCCGCATGTGGGCGCACGTGATGTGATTGGTGGTGACAGAATTGCCAAGGTATCGGTTGTAGGTGTTGGAATGCGCTCGCATGCAGGCATTGCCAGCAAAATGTTTAGAGTGTTAGCCGAAGAAGGCATTAATATACAAATGATTGCCACCTCAGAGATAAAGGTCTCTGTTGTTGTCGACGAGAAATATATGGAACTTGCCGTGCGCGTATTGCATAAGGCATTTGATCTAGAGCAAGTTGTTCAGAGTTAAAAACGATATTTAATTTGACCAGGTTGGCATAACCCGCTATCCTGCTGCTTCTTAACGGAGACTTGGCCGAGTGGTCGAAGGCGCTCCCCTGCTAAGGGAGTATGGGGTTTATAGCCTCATCGAGGGTTCGAATCCCTCAGTCTCCGCCAGCAAACCTTGTATTCATGCTGGTTTCAAGCTTAAATAGTATTTAATTCCACCAATAGAAAATAACTGATTGTAGACTGACTGCAATATCTATTCTTACCACTAAGATATATTCAAAGCAGCAATGGCAACTCTCTCTGTGGTGAATCAGCCGTTGCTTGTGAATCGTGGGCAGAGGAAAGCGTGGTGACACGTACCCCGAGTAATCTTAGTTTTTTCTCTAAAGTAACACGTCGCAAACATTCTCCCGCCGCACGTCGAATAGCCGCAGGATCAGCGGTATGGGCAGCAAGTGTTAAGTCTCTTGTCACCGTATGAAAATCCTCGAATCGCAGTTTAATGCCGATGGTACGACCAACATAACCTTTACGCTGAAGATCCGCTGCTACGCGTGTACACAGCGCGGTGAATGCCTCTGACAGGGCAGGGCGATCATGGCGAGGATGGAGATCTTGCTCAAAAGTGGTTTCCCGACTGATTGATTTTGGTTCGGAGTGGGTGGTGACTGGACGATTATCAATGCCGTGAGAGACTTCATGCAGCCAGGTTGTATAACTGGCACTAAAATGGTTACGCAGAAAACTCAGTTCCGCTTGTGCGAGTTCGGCAATGGTGGTGATGCCTAATGATTCAAGTTTCTTGCTTGCTTTGGGGCCGATGCCATTAATTTTTCGCACGGCCAACGGCCAAATACGCTCAGGAATGTCGGACAACCCAAGAATAGTAATGCCATCGGGTTTATCAAGGTCTGAGCCTATTTTGGAGAGCAGTTTGTTTGGTGTGATGCCGATGGAGCAAGTGAGTCCGGTGGCTTCAAATACGGCTCGTTTGATACGCTGTGCGAGGACAAGCGTGTCGCCGAGGAGGTCAGTGAGGTCGATGTATATCTCATCAATACCCGTGCCTTCGATCTTAGGCGCAATGCTCGCTACGGCAGCCTTAAACAGTCGCGAATAATGACGGTAACTGTCAAAATCCGTAGGCAGAAGAATCGCATCCGGGGCAAGCTGCGCGGCTTTCATCATGCCCATGGCTGAAAAAACACCCAATGCACGCGCTTCATAAGTAGACGTGGTGATCACACCACGCCCGACGTATTCCCGTAGTTTATAAAAATGTCTGCTGCCATCCGTTTGAGTCTTCGGCTGGTGCATCGTGCGTCCGCCGATTACAACCGGCAAACCACGTAATTCCGGGTAACGTAACAATTCCACGGAGGCATAGAACGCA
>RCMY010002293.1_pt1 | contig 17387 bp, 12 predicted proteins | sample 2041341 | NCBI WGS metagenome assembly RCMY01 (sample SAMN09708234, study PRJNA481090) | Marine sediment metagenome, whole genome shotgun sequencing project. | reverse complement strand
CAGTCGCTCGAGGCGGGCGTCGACCAGTCGGCGAGGATGCCGGCGAGGACCGTGTCACGACGGTTGGCGTCCGCAGCGATGCCGTTGCGGGCGATGTGGAGGGCGACTGCGCCGGCGACGTGCGGCGACGCCATCGACGTCCCGGACAGCGATTCCGTGCCGCCGCCGTTGCGGGTCGACACGATGCAGGATCCTGGTGCGGCGATGTCGACGACCGCGCCGAAGTTCGAGTACGAGGCGAAGCTGTCGTCGCCGCCGGAGCAGGAGCCGGAGGCGAGGCCGCCGGGCTTGCCGTCGAGGTCGGTGATGGCCGAGACCGTGATGGCGCGCGGGGCGTTGGCCGGCGTGTAGCCGGACGCGTTCGCGGAGTCGTTGCCCGCGGCGACGACGGTGACCACGCCTGCGTCGGCCGCACCGGCGATCGCGGCGTTCGTGGCGGCGGACGTTCCGGAGCCACCGAGCGACATGTTGATGACCTCGACCTCACCGGTCCCGGTGATCCAGTCGATGCCGTCGATGATGTCGGAGGTCGAGCCGGAGCCGAGGACCCCGCCGAGGACCTTCACCGACCAGATGCGCGCACCCGGTGCCATGCCGACGACGTCGAGGCCGTTGTCGAGCGCGCCGATGGTGCCGGCGACGTGGGTGCCGTGGCCGTTGTCGTCGTCGCCACCCGAGTGGTTGGTGCCGGTGCGGTCGATGCACTCCGACGCCGAGAAAAGGCCGCCGTTGGAGTAGCAGTCGATCACGCGGACGACGTTGAGGTCGCGGTGATCGGCGTCGGAGCCGGTGTCGATGACCGCCACGTCGACGTCGACGGTCTGCCCGGTGCCGATCGCGGAGCCGGAGATCCGGTCGGCGTCGGTGCGGTCGATCCCGAACGGCACCTCACCGGCCAAGGCGGTGAAGGTGCGCTCCGCCTCGACGAACTGCACGAGCGGGGAGCGGGTCAGCGCCTGGACAACGGGGGCCGGGGCGGTGACGGCGAACCCCTTCAGCGCGTGCTCGTAGATGTGGGTCGGTGCCACGCCGAGGTCGGTGAGGAGCTCGTCGGCAGCGGCGCGAACGTCGGTGACCGAGTCGGACAGCACCACGATGTGGCCGCTCGTCACGACGTCGACGGCATCGAGGCCCTCGAGCTGGACCGCGCCTGCCGCGGTCGGCAGGGAGAGGGCGAGGACGGCCGTGGCCGTCGTGAGCATCTTCAGGTGTCGCATGTCGTGAGGTCCGTCCCGGTCACCCGACGCGTCGTCGGGGCGGACGCACACGGCCCGCTGCTGGGGTGACGAACGAACCCGTCGTCGTGTGAACAGCGGCTCACCATCTCGTGCGCTGGACGCTCAGCCGGCCTGTGCCGTCGCGGTCATGACGCTCGCCGCTTCGTCGACGGGCATGGTCCCGCCGGCGACGTCGTCGATCGTCAGCACGTAGGTCCCGGCAGGGCCCTCGGTCTGGAAGGCCACCTGGCCGAGCAGATCCGTCGTCCCCATGCCATCGGCAACACGCTCCGGCCCGTCGATGTGGACGTAGACGGCGAGCTCAGGACAGCGCTTGCCACTCGCATCGCGGATCCTGGCCCTGAAGGTGACGGCCCAACGACCGTCACCTCGGTCCTCCGCCTCGAGCACCTTGATGCGGTCCACGGTCAGCGGGTGGTCGAAGAACTGGGCCTTGGGCACGTCGTCGGACTTCGGCACGACGACGCCGCCTTCTTCTTCAGTTGGCTGCCACGGGCGGCGTCGGAGCATGGTGCGGACCCTGGGCTGGGGGATCGGGGAGCGCAGAGGCTACGCCCCTGACCCGCTCGCGTTGACACCGGCCCGTGTTCCTGCGACCCTGCCCGTTCTCGCCGGCTTCGTCGGCGGCATTCGTCGTGCACTCGTGCGCCGGGCGCCGCGAACGAGGCTCCGAGCCGCGACGGCAGATCGCCGACGTGCGTGCACCACCCGAAAAGAAACCCACCGTGACCGACCAGACCCAAGACGCCCCGTACGAGACGAACCCGGAGGCCATGCCGGCCGACGCGATCGTCGTGATGCAGAACCCGGGCAGCCAGATGACCTCGACCGGCGACGTGATCGTCGACGTCGACATGACCGACGACGAGTTCGAAGCCGCCCTCGACGACACGATGAAGACGATGCAGGAAGGCGCCCTCATCGAGGGTGTCGTCGTCAAGATCGACCCCGACGAGGTCTTGCTGGACATCGGCTGGAAGTCCGAGGGCGTCATTCCGTCCCGCGAGCTCTCCATCAAGCTCGACGTCGACCCGAACGACGTCGTCCAGGTCGGTGACGTCGTCGAGGCGCTCGTCATGAACCGCGAGGACGAGCAGGGACGTCTGGTCCTCTCCAAGAAGCGCGCCCAGTACGAGCGCGCCTGGGGAACCATCGAGGGCATCTACACCGATGACGGCACCGTCGTCGGCACGGTCATCGAGGTCGTCAAGGGTGGCCTCATCCTCGACATCGGGCTCCGGGGCTTCCTCCCCGCATCCCTCGTCGAGATGCGTCGCGTCCGCGACCTGCAGCCCTACGTCGGCGAGCAGCTCGAGTGCAAGATCATCGAGCTGGACAAGAACCGCAACAACGTCGTGCTCTCCCGCCGCAAGTTCCTCGAGGAGACGCAGGCCGAGTTCCGCAACGAGTTCCTCGTGTCGCTGCAGAAGGGCGAGGTCCGTCAGGGCGTCGTCAGCTCGATCGTCAACTTCGGTGCGTTCGTCGACCTCGGTGGCGTCGACGGTCTCGTCCACGTCTCCGAGCTCTCGTGGCAGCACATCGACCACCCCTCCGAGATCGTCGAGGTCGGTGACGAGGTCGAGGTCGAGGTCCTGGACGTCGACATGTCGCGCGAGCGCGTGTCGCTGTCGCTGAAGGCCACGCAGGAAGACCCGTGGGACAAGTTCGCCCGTGAGCACGCGGTCGGCGAGCTCGTCGACGGTGAGGTCACGAAGCTCGTGCCGTTCGGTTCCTTCGTCAAGGTCGCCGAGGGCATCGAGGGTCTCGTGCACATCTCGGAGCTCTCCGAGCGTCACGTCGAGGTCCCCGAGGCCGTCGTGAACGTCGGCGACAAGATCGAGGTCAAGGTCATCGACATCGACACCGTCCGTCGTCGCATCTCGCTCTCCCTCAAGCAGGCTCGTCCTGGTGAAGAGGGTGGCAGCGAGGGCGGTTCCGGCGGCGGCGCCGGCTACTCCTACGACGACGCGCCGGCGACCCCGACGTACTCGTCCGGTGGCGACAAGGAAGTCCCGCTCGACCGTGGCGCGATGGCTGGTGCCTTCGCCGACGCCGGTCTGCTCCGTCCGGCCGCGCAGTCTCCGATGGAGATGGCGCTGGCCGAGGCCGAGCTCCCGGACGCCGTGTCCGAGCGCCAGGAGGCCTCCGAGGCCGTCGACCCCGAGCCGGAGGCCACCGAGCCCGAGGCCGCTGAGGGCGACGACGCCTGATCGCAGCTGAGCAACCCGAACGACGCCCCGCACCTCATGGTGCGGGGCGTCGTCGTTGACCACCAAGGGAACATGTGCGCCAGCCGACACGTTGCAGGCTGCCACAAGGGTCTGACGTCCAAGGGGTTGACGGCGTGGCGAGTGCACAGCAGATGGATCGCAACGCCGCGTGGATGGCTCGCTGCGTGGGGCGGGGCGAGCTGGCACCGTTCTCGGAGGCCGAGATCACGGAGCTCATCGCCGTGGTCGGGGTGACCCGGTACGCCGCGGGCGCCCCGCTGATGCAACCCGGACAGCAGGTCGCGCAGATCGGCCTGATCGTGTCCGGCGAGGTCGAGCTCTACCGCCGCAAGACCATGCGGCGCGTCGTGCTCCAGGTCCTGCGTGACGGCGACGTCTTCGGCGACATCCCCGTCCTGTGCGGCAAGCCTGCCCCGTTCGGTGCCCGGGCGCTGACTGACGTCGAGGCGATCATGTTCGAGGCGCCGGCCCTCTGGCAGCTGCTCGAGCGCAACCCGCAGGCGACGCGTCGGTTCCTGTTCTCGCTCGCGTCACGGCTGGAGCGGATGCAGCGACGTCTCCTCGAGCTCACCGCCGGAGACCTCCGCCATCAGGTCGCGGCGCTGCTCGTCGACGAGACCGACGACGAGCGCGCGACCGTGCGCCTCAGCCAGTCCACGATCGCGGAGCTTCTCGGTGCGACACGGCCGAGCGTCAATCGGGTGCTCAAGCAGCTCGAGACCGACGGGATCCTCGACCTCGCGTACCGCCGCGTCGAGGTCGCCGACCGCACCCGGCTGCTCGCGATCAACGCGGACTGACCCGGGCCTCCCGACCAATGGAGCGGGCGGCGTGTCCATCGTCCGGGGGTTCGGCGCGCAACGTGGTACGCAGGGGCATGAGAACCGGCAGCACGAAGGACCTCACATGTTGCTCATCGGGCTGACCGGTGGGATCGGCAGCGGCAAGTCGACCGTGGCGGCAGCGTTCGCTGCGCGCGGGGCGATCGTCATCGACGCCGACCAGATCGCGCGTGAGGTCGTTGCCGCCGGCACCGACGGGCTCGCAGAGATCGTCGCGCAGTTCGGGGAGGAGGTCCTCGGTGATGACGGTGAGCTCGACCGGCCGGCGCTCGGCAAGATCGTGTTCGGCGATGACGAGGCCCGCGCGACGCTCAACGACATCACGCATCCGCGGATCGGCGAGGTCACCTTCGCCAGGTTCGCGGAGATCGCCGAGATGGAGCCGCCGGAGCGCGTCGTCGTTCACGACGTGCCCCTGCTCGTCGAGGGCGGGATGGCCGCGTCGTACGAGTACGTCGTCGTCGTGCTCGCCGACGAGGAACGCCGGATCCAGCGGCTGCAGGAGCATCGGGGGATGGACCCGGACGATGCCCGCTCGAGGATGCGGGTGCAGGCGAGCGATGACGACCGCCGCGCTGTCGCGACCCACGTCATCACCAACGATGGCGACCTCGACGAGCTCGAGCGCCAGGTCGACGCGGTGTGGAGCGCGATCCGGGCGATCGGATGAAGGACGTCCACACCGTCATCTTCGACGTCGGCCTGACGTTGCTGCGCCCCGCGCAGACGTTCGCCGACGTGGCGCTGGCCACCACCGGCGTCACGCTCGACGCCCCCGCGGTCCCCGGCGCGATCGGGCCCGTCTGGCGTGAGTGGCAGGCGTCGTGGGCGGCCGACGGCAACACGTCCCCGCACCTCGGGCACGGCCCGTCGGAGATCGCGTACTGGACGGGCCTCTACCGCCAGCTCTACACCCACTTCGGGCTCGACGACGTCGACGTCCTCGCCGACGCAGCCTGGCAGACCTTCTCGACGCATCGCGGCTGGCAGCCCTTCAGCGATGTCACGGGCATGCTCGATGACCTCGACGCGCGGGGGCTCCGCATCGGGGTTCTGTCGAACTGGGGGAGCGGGCTCCGCCAGATCCTGGAACACCACGACCTCCTCGCTCCGTTCACGCATGTGACCGTCAGCGGGGAGATCGGGATGGAGAAGCCGGACCACGGGGCGTTCCGGCACGCGCTCGACGGGATGGGCGCGGTCGCCGGGCCCGGCGTCGCCTACGTCGGGGACTCTCCGCGCCATGACGTGGCCCCGGCCGTCGAGCTCGGGATGCAGGCGGTCTTCGTCGATCGCTGGGACCGAGGTGACGCCGCCCTCGCCGACGAGGTCGACCCGGAGCACGACCGTGTCCATCGGGTGACGGGGCTCGATCAGCTGTCCGCGCTGCTCCGAGACGTCTGATGCGCCGGTTCTCGTCGCTCGTGTCGCTCGTGGTCCTGGCTGCGGCCTGCTCCGGCGCGCCGGCAGCGCTCGAGACGCTCGAGCCCACGACCCCAGGCACGCCGATCGCGACGAGCGCGGCGCCGGACCCGACGGAGGATCCGCTCGATGACGCGGCAGCCGAGGAGCTGTTCGCTGATCCGGTGGCTGCAGCCGCGGCCGCACCCGAGCGCCTCCTCGCCGCCGGGCTCCAGCTCGCGACGTCCGGGTGGACGGAGCTGGGCAACCCCGCGTACCCGGCCGTCGAACGGCCCGTCTACGTCGTCGAGGGGGACCTCACCGGGGACCGTGACCGGCTCGACCTGCACGCGGTCATCGCGTGGCGTGCGTCGGTGGACGCGAGCGAGGCCTCGCTGCGTCTGCTGTCAGCGTCCGCTGCGCTGACGACCAACGCGGGCGAGCCGGAGGTCACGGTCCGCCGGGGCGGTGCGGTGGTGGCCCACCGCCTGGACGGTGACGGGGCACGGCTGCTCGTCGCGCTCGACCCGCCGGTGCTGGCGGGTGAGGCGGTGGCGCTGGACGTCCGTGTCGGGCAGGATCTGATCCCGCTCTCCGAAGTGCGCTCCGAGAAGGGGCCGGCGGGCTTCGGGCTGCAGGTCGCGGAGCCCGACGTCACCGTCCTCGGTCATGTCGTGCCGACCCTCAACATCGCGACGAACGCCGGACCGCTCGTCCCGTGGGGCGACGTCGGTGGGTTCCCGCCGGCGGTGTTCAGCGTCCAGCTGCGCCACGAGGGCGTGCTCGTGACGGGCGGGGACGACGTCGCATGCCCGGGCGAGGTCGACGGCTGCACCTGGGGGCGTGGCGTGGCGTTGCGCGACGTGTCCGCCGTCGCCTACGACGCGGGGGTGCGCGTCCACGAGGTCCCGGACACGATCCCGCAGCTGCGGGTGATCGGCCCGGTCAGCGAGCCCGTCGCGATGCGGATCGGCACCGAGTCCCGCCTGTCGCAGGAGCTCTTCACCCGGCTGTACGGCCCGCTCGCGTGGTCGACGGTCGACGTCGTCGTGGCGCCGCTCGCGAAGGGTGCCGCCGGGATGGAGTTCCCCGGGATGGTCATCGTCCGCGACGACACGGTCGCCTCGCTCAACGGCGGCTTCGGCACCTACGTGATCGCGCATGAGATCGCTCACCAGTGGTTCCACGCGCTCGTCGGCAACTCCTCGCTCGAGGACCCGGTCGTCGACGAGTCCATCGCGCAGTACCTGACCTACCAGTTCTTCGTCGCGCAGTACGGGCAGACCGCCGCGGACAACATGGTCCAGCGACGCATCCGCAGCCGGTACGTGAGCTTCGTCGAGGCCGGCGGGAACGACATCGCGCCCGCGTCGCCGTCCGGCGCCTTCACCGAGCGCAGCTACGGGCCGCTCGTCTACGGCCGCGCTCCGCTCGCCTTCATCGACCTCGACCAGGCAGGCAGCGCGGTCGAGGTGGTCGCGTTCCTCCGCTCGCTCGTGCAGGCGGAGGCGTTGCGCGAGGTGACGGACGACGAGGTGATCGACCGCGCCGCAGCGACCCACCCCGACGTCGGGGCATCCCTGCAACGTTGGTGGGCGTCGACGAGCCCGTGATCGCACACCGTTCCGAAGATTGTGGAACGACGTTCCGTTGAGCGGTACGGTCCGGGGCCGGGTGCTCGGGAGGCTGCTGCGGTGCATGGAACGACCAACGATGGGGACAAGTTCGGGCCGCTGCGCCTGAGCGACGGCACCTCGAAGCGCAACATCCGGACCTACTACTGGCTCGCGCTCTCGTCGATCATGATCTTCACCTTCGTCCCGGGGGCCCAGGCGGCCCTGCTGACGACGTTGCTCGGCATCGCCGAGGAGGACCAGGGCTCGATCACCGGACTGCTCGGCGTCGCCGGCGAGATCACGCTGATCATCGTCGTCGCGGTCTCAGGGGCCTGGTCGGACCGGATCGGACGACGTCCCGTCGCCGCGCTCGGCTACTCGATGATCGGCCTCGGCCTGATCATCACGCCGTTCGTCCCGAACACCGCCATGCTCGTCGCCGCTCGCGTCGTCACCGGCATCGGCATCGCGTCGGTCTCCGGGATGATCACCACGATCATCGCCGACTACGTGCGCGACGAGACGCGTGGTGCGGGCAACGGAATCCTGGGCGCCGCGAACGGCGTCGGGGTGATCATCACGTTCACGCTGCTCCTGGCGCTCCCGGACGTCTTCGTCAACGGCGGCATGGAAGAGCTCGCCGCGTTGCGCGTCACCTACATGATCGTCGCGGGGCTCTCGTTCATGACCGCCACGATCATGTGGCTCGGGCTGCGTCCGGGCCGTCCGGACCAGGCGTCGGAGCACTCCATCCCGATCGTCACGCTGCTGAAGACCGGGCTGCAGGCGGGCAGGCGCCCGGGGCTGAGCTTCTCCTACGCGGCGGCCTTCGTCGCCCGCGCCGACCTCGCGCTCGTCGGCGCGTTCCTCATCCTCTGGGGGACCCAGTACGGCGAGAACGTCCTGGGGTTGTCAACCTCCGAGGCGCTCGCGAAGGGTGGCCTGCTGGTCGCGGCGGCCAACGGGCCCGCGCTGCTGATCGCCCCGCTCTCCGGACTGCTCGCGGACAAGATCGGCCGCGTCGACGCGGTCATCGCGTCGATGGGCATCACCGGGATCGGGTACTGCGCTGCGCTGCTGATCGACAACCCGTTCGCGCCGCTCGGCTACGCGGTGGCCATGCTGATCGGTGTCGGTCAGATCTCCGCGGTCATCACCTCACAGGTCCTCGTGCAGGAGCAGGCACCGCTCTCCATCCGCGGCTCCGTCCTCGGCATGTTCGGTCTCTTCGGCGGCATCGGGATCATGATCGCCCTCGGCGTCGGTGGCGTCCTGTTCGACGGCTGGCGTCCCGCTGGCCCGTTCGTCCTGTTCGGCGTCATCGCCTTCGGCGTCATGGCCTACGGACTGCTCCTGCGCTCGAGGATCCCTGCGGGCGAGGTCGCCGACGACTACGAGGTCGCCTGAACCGTCACCGCAGGTAGGGCACGTGGGTGAAGTACTTCGGCCACGCTTCCAGCCGAACGTGCAGCCACGGGACGCCGAGCCCATGCGTGCTCAGCCACCGGAACGGGGCGTCCTGGTCGATCGCATCGAGGACCTCGCGGCCGATCGCCGACCAGAACGTGTGCAGCAGCGGGTTCGGCGAGGTGCGATGGAAGGACATGAGGTCGCGCCCGTCGCCTGCTCCCACGGCGTGCTCGTGCGGGACGATGAGCCGAGCGGAGCCGGACCGGTTGGGGAAGACGACGACGTCGGTCCCGGCCGCGGCGACCTTGCGGAACGCACCGAAGCTCGCGGTGACGTGGGCGAGCTCCGACGTGGCGATCACGACGCACTCATAGGGATCGTCGACGGTCTGCGCGTCAATCAGCGGGTGCTCCCAGAAGCAGCCGGCTCCCCCGAGCGCGGCCAGGGCCGACCAGTAGGTGGAGCGCAACGCCGGGTCGTCGCGCCAGCCCACGAGCACTTCACGGGTCGTGAGCAGGCGGTCATCGCACCGCACACGTAGACGCGACGTGCCGGAGCTCAGCCACGTGACCTCTGGTGAACAGCCCGTCATGAGGCGAACGCCGCGGCGCGCCGGATCCGCTCGACGGACGACGGGTGGGTGGCGAAGAAGATCTCGACCCAGGCCGGGCGATCGGGGGAGGAGAACTCCTCGATCACGAAGCGTCTGTGCAGCGCAACCTGGGCGTCCGGGTCGGCGCCGAGCTCCAGCGCACCCTGATCGGCGGCGGCCTCGACCTCGCGCGACAACGCCAGGCCGATCGGGGTGACCACGAACTCCAGCACGACGAGGAGCGCGATGCCCGCTGCGACGAGGCGTGGATCGCTGGCGGAACGTGACGCGACGAGATGGTTGACGCGGTCGTCGTCGACGAATCGTCGGATGAGCAGCAGCGCCGGCAGCAGGACGGCAGCCCCGAGCACGGTGGCGCGCAAGGCGTCGACGTTGCGGGCATGGACGAGCTCGTGGGCCAGGATCGCGACCGTCTGGTCCTCGTTCTCCGCCAGCAGGTTGTCGTTGACCTGCACCCGCATCGTCGGACCGATGCCGAGCACGAAGGCGTTGACGCGCGTGGACCGACGCGAGGTGTCGAGGACCTCGATCGGCAGCGAGGCGTCGAAGCCGGCAACGACGACGAGCGCCTCGATCCGATCGCGGAGCTCGCCCTCCGGCAGCGGAGCCGTGGCGTTGAACAGGGGGGTGACGAGCAGCGGCCACACCATGGATCCGAGGAGCGTGAGCAGCGCTCCGCCGGCCATCGCGCGCCAGTGCCAGTCCGTCGGCCAGCGGCGGATCCCCCACGCCACGAGCGCCGCGCCGACCGCGACGATCATCAGCTGGATCCCGACCGCGATGGCGAAGTCGCGGACCCAGTCGAGCGGGCCGGCGGTCCGGAACCCGAACCGGGTCTCGCGGACGTGGCCGAACCAGAAGTTGATCGGTGCGAGCACCAGGTCGGCGACGCCCAACATGACGACGGCAACCAGCGCGGCCCGCGCAGGGGAGTGGTCGCGGGGTCCGGCGAGCCGGTCGAGGACGCGCCGTCCTGGCTTCGTCACGACGAACGCGAGCGGGAGCGCGAGCCGGACCAGCAGCCCGACCGGGGCGATGAGCCGGCCGGGAAGCCGGTAGTCCGCGAGGAACGCCAACAGCTCCGGGTCGAACGCCTCCTCGGGCACCGCACCCCCGACGACGGCCGGGGCCCGTGGCAACGTGAGGAGGCCCCACGCCCCGGCGGCGAGCAGGATCAACGCGAGCAGCCACCATCGTCGATCGGGGCGTGCCGAGGGTTCAGTCATGGACGCGAAGGTAGGCGGCAGGCGTGTCACAGGCCGGCGGTAGCCTCGCGCGCATGAGCACCGACACCCCCTTCCGCGTCGTCAGCCCGTTCGAGCCGGCTGGCGATCAGCCGTCCGCGATCGCCGAGATCGTCCGAGCGTTCCGGGACGGTGAGCGCGCCACGACGCTGCTCGGCGCCACAGGAACGGGCAAGACGTTCACCGCCGCCAAGGTCCTCGAGCAGATCCAGCGACCGTGCCTCGTCATGGCGCCGAACAAGACGCTCGCCGCGCAGCTCGCGAACGAGTTCCGGGAGTTCCTGCCCGACAACGCGGTCGAGTACTTCGTCTCCTACTACGACTACTACCAGCCGGAGGCGTACATCGCCTCGAGCGACACCTACATCGAGAAGGACTCGTCGGTCAACGACGAGGTGGAGAAGCTCCGCCACCGCGCGACCGCTTCGCTGATCTCGCGTCGTGACGTCGTGGTGGTCGCGTCGGTCTCGTGCATCTACGGGCTCGGCTCACCCGAGCGCTACAAGGCGCACTCGTTGTTCTTCCGTGTCGGCGAGGAGGTCGGGCTCGACCATGCGATCCGCCAGCTCGTCGAACAGCAGTACACCCGCAACGACCTGAACCTGATCCGCGGGACGTTCCGGGTGCGCGGCGACACCCTCGAGGTCTTCCCCGCCTACCGCGACGAGGCGCTGCGCATCGAGTTCTTCGGCGACGAGGTGGAGCGGATCATCCGCGTCGACACGCTCACGGGGGAGACGTCTGCACCGCTGGAGGAGGTCTCGCTGCTCGCTGCTTCCCACTACGTGACGGACGCCGAGACCACCGCGCGCGCCGTCGCCCAGATCGAGGTCGAGCTCGCCGAGCGGCTCGAGGTGTTCGAGCGGCAGGGCAAGATGCTCGAGGCGCAGCGGCTGCGGATGCGCACCGCCTACGACCTCGAGATGATCCGCGAGCTCGGGTTCTGCAACGGCATCGAGAACTACTCGCGGCACTTCGACGGTCGTGAGCCGGGTGAGGCCGCGTACACGCTGCTCGACTACTTCCCGTCGGACTTCGTCGTGTTCATGGACGAGTCCCACGTCACCATCCCGCAGGTCGGCGGCATGTACGAGGGCGACAGGTCACGCAAGGACTCGCTGGTCGAGCACGGCTTCCGCCTGCCCTCCGCGATGGACAACCGCCCGTTGAAGTTCGACGAGTTCCTCGACCGCATCGGCCAGCGGTTGTTCATCTCCGCGACGCCCGGCCCGTACGAGCGTCGCGAGTCCGACTCGATCGCCGAGCAGGTCATCCGCCCGACCGGGCTGATCGATCCCGAGGTGATCGTGCGACCCACGAAGGGCCAGATCGACGCCCTCATGGAGGACATCCGTCAGCGGGTCGCCGTGAACGAGCGGGTCCTCGTGACGACGCTGACGAAGAAGATGGCGGAGGATCTGACCGACTACCTGCTCGGCAACGGCGTGAAGGTCCGCTACCTCCACTCCGACATCAACACCGTCGAGCGCGTCGACATCCTCCGGCAGCTCCGTCTCGGTGAGTTCGACGTCCTCGTGGGCATCAACCTGCTCCGGGAGGGCCTCGACCTCCCGGAGGTGTCGATGGTCGCCATCCTCGACGCGGACAAGGAAGGGTTCCTGCGGTCTCAGACCTCGCTGATCCAGACGATCGGGCGCGCGGCTCGCAACGTCAACGGCCAGGTCGTGATGTACGCCGACAACGAGACGGACTCGATGCGCATCGCGCTCGAGGAGACGTCTCGGCGGCGCGAGAAGCAGAAGGCCTACAACGAGGCGAACGGGATCAACCCGGTCAGCGTCAACAAGAAGGTCGCGGACATCATCTCGGCGGCCCGCGCCGCGGAGTCCGGCCAGGCCTATGACGGCGAGTCGACGCCGGTGCGTGAGCTCGTGCTCGGCGACGGCCAGGTGCCGACCGTCGAGCTGCGCGCCATGATCCAGCGGCTCACCGAAGAGATGCACGAGGCTGCCGCAGAGCTGCGGTTCGAGTACGCGGCTCGGCTCCGCGACGAGCTCAAGGACCTCAAGCGCGAGCTCTCCGCCATGGAAGCCGCGGGGGTCTGATGCACACCGAGGATCCGGCAACCGAAGCGGCGCTCGCGGGCCCGGTCTCCCAGGCGCTCCGCGTCGTCGGGGCGCTGTGGCCTGCGTGCATCATCGGCGTCGCGGTCGCCCTTGCGGTTCCCGCGACGTCGCTCGAGCAGCCGGACGGGGCGTTGTCCTTCGCCCTGACGCTCGTGACGACGAGCGTGTTCTGGCTCTTCGTGAGCATCTTCCCGATGCTCGCGTGGGTGGCCGCCCTGTCGTGGGTCGAAGCGCGTCGCGGCGCGCGCGTCCGCGCGCTGCTCGCCGTCCTGACGCTGATCGCCCCGATGAGCTTCATCGTCGGGACCGCCGTGGTGGCGGGTGACCGAGGACTGCTCATCGGGGCGTTGATCAGCGGGGCGCTGATGGCGATCGTCGCGGCTCAGGCCGCCCCGACCACGGAGCTTGACCACCCACCGACGGGGTGAGCCGGGCCAGTGCCACCGACCTGAAGGACGTCACCGGTGCCGTTCGGCGTGGTTGTTCGCCACGTGTCGAAGGTCATGGTTCCGTTGTTCCACGCGAAGGCTTGGAGGTCTGCGCGCGACACCACGTAGGTGTTGCGCTGGAAGCGGTTCGTGCCGCTGGTCCACGCGGCCGGGTCGGCGTTGCGGTAGAGGCCCTGGCCGATCGAGTTCGCTCGGTCCGCGACCATGGTGTTGTCGTGGACCCAGATGTCGGAGCCCTGCGGCGTGCGGAACCCGTCGACGCGGAGCCAGACGAGCTTCCAGCCACCCTGGAGGACGTTGTCGCGAACCTCGACGTGCTCCGAGTTCGAGACGTAGACCTGCGAGCCACGGATGTCGTAGTCCGGCAGGACGTCCTCGCCGTTGAAGCGCACCTCGTTGTTGGCGATGAGGGCCGGCCCGCGGGCCAGCTCGACCATGAGGCCGCGCGTGGAGTTCCGTTCGACGAGGTTGCGGGTCATCGTGGTGGTCTGGCAGTCGCCGTCGCACCACGCGCCGACACCATCGTTGTGGTGGAGGTGGTTGTTCGTGATGACGACGCCGTCGCCCTGGAGCACCTTGATGCCGCCGGACTCGAACGAGGTCAGGTAGTCCAGGAAGCCGTTGTCGCGCACGACGTTGTCGCGGATCGTGATCGGGCGACGCTCGCCGACGCGTGGGCCGTCGACGTACGCGCCGCGACCGACGATGCCGATCTGGCCGTTGTCGTGGATGATGCTGTTCGCGATCGACATGCCCGGACCGACGCCAATGCCGCCACCGTGGTTGCGTCGGACCGTGACCTTGCGGATGGCCCAGTCGATGGACTGACGCCCGTTGAGCGCGCCGTAGGACGAGCGGCTCGCGTACTTCTCGATCGTGACCTGCTCGATGGTGACGCGGGCCGTGTACTCGCCCTCGAAGGCGTAGGGGACGGTGGCGAACTCCATCGCCGGCAGCGTCGACGGGTTGACCGAGATCCAGACCCGCTTCGCGGTCTCGTCCCAGTACCAGGTCGCGGGGCGCAGGGCCTCGCGTGAGGGAACCGGCTCCCATGCGACGTCACCCACCCACAACATCTCCGGGCGACCGTGCAGGACGTTGCCGTCGAGCTTCGCGGGGTCTGTCACGAAGCCGGACTGGGTGAGGCCGTTGACGTACCAGAGTCCGGTGTTGAGCTTCCAGCTCGCCGCTGGAAGGAGCTTGGAGCCGTTGAGGACCGTGCCGGCCTCGCCGACGAAGCGCATGTCGTCCTTCGCGACGACGCGGAACCCGCGGTGCGTGCCCGCGGCCAGGACGAACGTCGTCCCGGACGCGGCGGCGCTGACGATGCTGCCAGCGTCGTCGGTCGGCAGGATGCGGATCGCGTTGCCGGGAACGGGCGTCGAAGTCGGCGTCGGGGTGGGCGTCGGGGTGGGCGTCGGGGTGGGCGTCGGGGTGGGCGTCGGGGTGGGCGTGGGCGCCCCGCCGATGTTGCCGTCAACCGTGGTGATCTTGACGGCGTTCAGCATCGCGGGCAGCGACGTCGAGCGGCCCTTCAGGACGGAGACGTTGAGCACACCGTCGGTGACGGTGGTGGAGTAGGAGAGGGTGAGGCCCTTGTTGGTGGCCTTGGCCCAGACGTCGAGGTCGTCGAGACGGCGACGGCCCTCGACCCACAGGTCGAGCTGGCGACGGCCGGACCGGTTCACCTGCCCGTCGATCTCCGCAAGGTGGAAGCTCACGTCGTACGTGCCGTTCGAGACCGGGACCGCGTAGACGATCTCCTCGCCCGTGCGTGCGGTGGCGAAGATCGCCACCGGGACGCCGGACGACGTCGAGTGCGCGACGGGGATCGTCGCGGAGCCGATCGTGGCGGTCGAGGCGACGAGGGTTGCGTGGGCAGCGGCCGCCGTGTCGCGGGCGTACCCGGACTGCTCGGCACCACCGCTGTTGATCGCGAGCGTCCGGACGGGGCCCGTGGTCGGGGTGGGCGTCGGGGTCGGCGTGGGAGTCGGGCTGGGCGCCGGGGACGGTGCCGGCGTCGGGGAGGGGACGACGGCACCGTCCGCGGTCGTGATCTCGACGGCCATCAGGACGGCGTCCGCGGACGTGGATCGGCCGCGCCGCACCTCCACGTCGAGCAGGCCGTCGGTGACGGTCGCCGAGAACCTGAGGGTCTGCCCGGCATCGCGACCCTTGGCCCAGAGGTCGAGGTCGTCGAGGCGGCGACGCCCGTCAACCCAGAGGTCGAGCTGGCGCGCGCCGGACGTCGTGAACTCGGTCTCCGCGAGGTCGAACGCCACCTCGTAGGTGCCGTTGGTGACCGGCACGGCGATGCTGATGACCTCACCGGAGCGTCGGGAGGCGAAGACGGGAAGCGTGGTCCCGGCCTGCACCGATGCATTCACGCGGGTCGGTGCGGTGCCGACGGGCGTGACCTGGCCGGCCGTCATCCAGCGGTGGGGTGCGGCTGCGGTGTCAGCCGCGAAGCCGTCCACGGCAGGGCCGCCGATGTTGATCGCCATGACGCGCGTGGCGGGGGCCGCGAACGCGGCGGTTGGAAGCGAGGACAGCGCCACCGCAGCAGCGGTGGCGATGACAGAGCCGTATCGACGACGGGCAGCACGGATTCTCACAATTACCAAACCTCCCCAGGTTCTTCATGGTGTTCGTTGAGGCGGACGATAGGTGTCGGGACACCTCCTGAATGCAGCGCACCGGCCACCTTGGATGGTGGCCGGTGCGAAGATGCGTCGAATGGAACCCGGGAGCGTCCGAGTGGACGCTCAGGCGCCGTAGAGGGACGCGGTGAAGGCGTTGCTGGTCGGCTGCGACGGTGGGGTGCCACCGGTGATCAGCTGGCTGCCGTTCCCGTTCGGCGTGTTGTTCTTCCAGTAGCTGAAGTCCCTCGCGCTTCCGCGCCAGTCGAAGACCTTCGTTGACTGGTTCGGGGCGTAGATCTTGTTGTCGTAGAACCGGTTCGACCCGTTGGTCCACGCCACCGGGTCGGCGTCGCGGTAGAGGTTCATGCCGATCATCGAGGCCTTGTTCGCGACCATCCAGTTGTCGTGGACGTCCGTCTTGGCGCCCTGCGGGTCGCGGTAGCCGTCGACGCGGATCCAGACGATCTTCTTCCCGCCGATCAGCAGGTTGTGGTGGGCGTTCACGTTCTCGGAGTTCGAGATGTAGAGCTGCGCTCCACGGAAGTCGATCCGCACGTTGTCGCCGTTGTTGCGGGAGGTGTTGTAGGCGATCTCCGCCGGACCACGACCCAGCTCGAACATCAGGCCGCGGGTCTCGTTGAGCTCCGCGAGGTTGGACGTGATGGTCGTGCGCTTGCAGTCCCCGTCACACCACAGGCCGGGGCCGTCGTTGTGGTGCAGCCAGTTGTTGTGGACGAGCAGCTGGTCGACGGACAGCAGCTTGATGCCGCCGGCCTCGTAGCTGGTCTTGTAGTCCAGCCGGCCGTTGTGGTTGACCTGGGTGTCGCGGATCGTGATCGGACGACGGGTCCCGTTCAGCGCCCCGCTGCGGTACTCGCCTCGACCCATGATCCCGATCTGGCCGTTGTAGGAGAAGTGGCTGTTCTTCACGACCATGCCGGGACCGACGCTGAGCCCGGCGCCGTGGTGCCAGCGTGACGTCACCTGGTTCACGATCCAGTCGATCGTGTGCTTGCCGTTGATGGCGCCGAACGACGAGCGCGTCGCGTAGCGCTCCATGACGAGGTTCTCGATCTGGACGTCGCTCGTGTACTCGCCGGAGAAGGCCCACTGGCGGTGCGACCACTCGACGTTGCTGAGGTTCGACGGGTTCTGGGAGATCCAGACGCGGCTCGCGTTGACGTCCCAGTACCACGTGCCGGGTCCGAGGGCGCTCTTGGATGCCACGGGGGCCCAGGGGGTCCCGTTGACGAAGAGCCACTCGGGGCGGGCGTGGAGGATGTTGCCTTCGATGAACCGGTCAGGCGACACGAAGCCGTCCTGGGTGAGTCCGCCGAAGTACCACCGGCCGCCGCTGGACGTCCAGCCGTTGGTTGCGAGCACCTTCGCGCCTCGGAGGATCGCGCCCTCCTCGCCGACGAAGCGCTGCCCGTTCTTGACGTTGACCTCGAAGTCGCGGTGCACGCCCGCCTTGACGAGGAACGTCGTGCCGGCCGGGTTCGCGTTGACGATGCTGGCGGCGTTCTGGTTCGGCGAGATGGTCACCGCGTTGGCCGGGACCGGTGCGATCGTCGGCGTCGACGACGGCGCCGGGCCGGGAGGCGAGGCGGTCTC
>RCMY010002292.1_pt1 | contig 17391 bp, 15 predicted proteins | sample 2041341 | NCBI WGS metagenome assembly RCMY01 (sample SAMN09708234, study PRJNA481090) | Marine sediment metagenome, whole genome shotgun sequencing project. | reverse complement strand
GCCCGCGCCGCAGAGCTCGGCCTCGACCTCTCGACGGTCCCCGGCAGCGGCCCCGACGGCCGCGTGCTCCACGAAGACCTCGACCGGGCGCTCCGCGGTAGCGGTACTTCCTCGCTCCGTCGCCCGCCGGCCTCGGGTCAGACACCGGCTGCGGGCAAGGGCGAGGTCATTGCGGTGCGGGGCGTTCGTCGCCAGATCGCCGAGCGGCTGTCAGCTGCCTGGCGCGAGATTCCCCACATCACCTACGTGGACGATGTCGACGTGACCGAACTCGAAGACCTACGAGCCGAACTCAACAAGCCGGAGAACGAGCGCGGCACGCGGCTTACGATGCTGCCGTTCGTTGCACGGGCGATCGTTCTGGCCATCTCCGATCAGCCGGGCATCAACGCGCACTACGACCACGCCGCCGAGACGCTCACGACCTTCGGCGCGGTCCACGTCGGCGTCGCCACGCAAACCGACGGTGGTCTACGGGTGCCGGTCGTGAGTCATGCCGAGGGTCGCGACGTTTGGGGCCTTGCCACCGAAATCGGCCGAGTAGCGGCTGCCGCGCGAGATGGCTCTGCCACCCGCGACGAACTCATGGGGTCAACGATCACGATCACCTCACTCGGCGCGCTCGGCGGCCTGGTCACCACACCGATCATCAACCCGCCGGAGGTCGCCATCATCGGCGTCAACAAGATCGAGACCCGCCCGGTGTGGCGAGCCGGCTCGTTCCAACCCCGGCAGGTGATGAACCTGTCCTCGAGCTTCGACCACCGCATGGTTGACGGCTATGACGCCGCCACGTTCGTGCAACGAATCAAACGGGTTCTCGAAACCCCGGCCCTGCTGTTCATCGACCCTGCGTAGCGCCGCGGGTTCGCTGACCGCGGGTCGACCCGTCGGCTACCCCTCGGCGACGATCCAACCCCGGCGTTGGAGCTCGGCCGCCAGTGCTTCGGCCGGGTACGTGCGTAGGGACTGCTCGGTGGGGGAGAGCTTCTGCGCCTTCTGCACCGGGGCGATGCTGTCGACCTCCATCTCGGACTGCTCCTGCAGTTTCTCGATGTACTCGTCGGCTTCTTCATTGGTGAACTTGCCGCCAGCCTGTCGCTGGGTGAAGTCCATTGGGTAGCGGGCTTCCTTGAAGCTCTCGAAACCCGCCTCCATCAGAAGTTCGAGAAGCTGGTCGAGCTGCTTGTGAGTTGCCGGAGGTCCCGACGCTTGTCCAAAGGCCATGGCTATTCCCGAACGGATCCGATGTGGAAGCTAGTAGCGGTCGTTCGTCTTCTTCTTGGGCGGCGTCTTGAACGGTGCTTCGATGAGCGACTCGAATCGGGCGTCGTCAGGCTGCTTCGGGTCGTTGAGACGCCGTAGGTAGTCCTTGAGCGCCGAACGGCCGGCGGCAACGTGGTCGCCCTTCACGCCGACCGAGCGAGCCAGCGCGTCCTTGGCCTTCGCGACGCGTTCTTTGCGGAGTGCCTTCTCTTCCTCTGAGCGGGTGACAGGTTTCCGGGTGCTCTTGGCTTCCTCAGCTGCCTTCCGGCGAGCTTCTGACTCTTGCAGTGGGGTGGGCTTGTTTGCGGCCACGAGGGCTAACTCCTGAAAATGGTGGTCGTGTACAAGGACTTCTGTCCCTTGGTCTGTCTCGCAGGCAGAGGGCCTGCCGGTTGCGATCTGTTTAGCAACCGAGCGCCGAGCCTACCGCTTATGGCGATGTGACCAAGGTAATCGGCTCTGGGCCGTCGACCTGATCGACCTGCCACGTCCAGTGGTGGCCGTCGGCCGAGACCGAGAGCGACCAGCTCAGCTCGTCACCGGCGGCCACCATCAGCGGCTCGGCCAAGGGGAGAAATCCCTGAGACCAGCTCGAATCTGAGCGCGGTGGTGAGTTGTCGACGGTGATCCCGGTACACAGCAGCGAATCGAACCAGCAGGCCAGTCCATGCAGGGTGCCATCGCGATCGACGCGCACCCGGCCGGCCGAGGCGGTTGTCTCGTTGGGAGCCGACGTCAGGTCGATGTCGGCGGCGAGTTCGGGCTGGCCGAGGAGGTTGTTCGGCGTGAGATCGGCGAACCACAGGGTTCGGGCTGCGCGGCGGTGGGCTGCGGCGTAGTCGTAGGGCAGACCTGGGGCCCACCAGTCCGAGACCAAGGCGTGATCGTCGAACGATTCGGCGGCCGCGACCCACAACCGAAGTCGCTGCGGCAACAGCACTGCGCCGGGACGGAGCAGGCGCTGCCGGGCATCGGCGGTCCAGGCGACAATCCCCTCATCGAGTCCGGCATTGCCGATGGTCTCGGTGATGAGCACGTCGGCCGGTTCGGGGAGGCCGACATCGATCGACCAGCCGTCGAGGAAGTCGATGCGATCGGCGAATCCGTTGTCGATGGCCAGTTCGCGAGCCGCCTCGATGATCGGCCCGCCTTCGATGGCATAGACCCGCTTGGCGCCCGCCTCGCATGCCATGAACGTCAGGACGCCGGTCCCGCAGCCGATGTCCACGACGACGTCGCCGGGCTGCACCGACGCGTGGATGGCCCGTCGGTACGAATCCATTCGAGCCGTGTCGAGCAGCATGCTCAGGTGGTAGTCGAGGACCTGGGCATGGGAGCTGTCACGCTGCCAAAAGGGGCTTCCGGGCAGGTGCGGCATCGCGTCGAATCTAGTGGTTTCGATCGCCACTGCAGCGCTGGCGCCGCCCGACGGTAGTGTCGTCGTCATGCGTTTGCTCGTCCGGAAGATGTCCCGAAAGACCACGGAGCAGGATCTCCGTGACCTGTTCGAGCCATTCGGTTCGGTCCAGTCGTGTGTGATCGTCACCGACGCCGAGACCGGACAGTCGAAGGGCTTCGGTTTCGTGGACCTACCCAAGGCCGGCGATGCCAAGGCGGCGATTCAACACCTGAACGGGTACGAACTCGACGGCGAGATTCTTCGGGTGAAGCGGTCCACGTGACAAGGCTCCCCGGTCGATGACCGACCTCGACACGAGTGGCGAAGCGCCGGTTCTCGAGCGGATGTCGATGCTCGATCGGTTCTTGCCGGTCTGGATCATCGCGGCGATGGCGCTCGGTATCGGGCTCGGCCGGGTCTTCCCGGATCTGAATGACTGGCTCGACAAGGTCAAGATCGGGACCGTTTCGTTGCCGATCGCCATCGGGTTGTTGCTGATGATGTACCCGGTCCTGGCCAAGGTCCGGTACTCCAAGGTCGACGAGGTCGCCGCCGATCGGAAACTCATGGTCAGTTCGCTGATCCTGAATTGGCTGGTCGGCCCGGCCCTCATGTTCGCCTTGGCCTGGCTGCTGCTCCCGGATCTGCCCGAGTACCGAACCGGACTGATCATCGTCGGCCTGGCCCGCTGTATCGCGATGGTGTTGATCTGGAACGACCTCGCGTGTGGCGACCGCGAGGCGGCGGCGGTCCTGGTCGCCCTCAATTCGGTCTTCCAGATCCTCGCCTACGCGGTGCTCGGCTACTTCTACCTCGAACTCCTTCCCGGCTGGCTCGGCCTCGATACCGCCGAACTCGATGTCTCGATGTGGGAGATCGCCAAGATCGTGCTGATCTTCCTCGGAATCCCACTCGCTGCCGGCTATCTGACCCGGCGGTGGGGCGAGGCGCGACGGGGTGTCGAATGGTACGAGAACCAGTTCCTCCCACGCATCGGGCCGTTGGCGCTCTACGGCCTGCTCTTCACGATCGTCATCCTGTTCGCACTGCAAGGCGAGACCATCACCGACAAACCCGCCGATGTCGCCCGCATCGCGCTTCCGCTCCTTGCGTACTTCGCGCTCATGTTCGGCACGTCATTCGCCCTCGGCCTCCGCCTCGGACTGTCCTACGAGAAGAACGCGACGCTTGCGTTCACGGCGGCGGGCAACAACTTCGAACTGGCGATCGCCGTCGCCATCGGTGTTTTCGGCGTCACCTCGGGCCAAGCCCTCGCCGGCGTTGTGGGCCCACTCATCGAAGTGCCGGTCCTCGTCGCCCTCGTATACGTCGCGCTCTGGGCCCGAACCCACTTCTATCCCGACGAGCCCGAAGCGGAGGGCCGCTCCTGAACTGCGGGGCGGCGCGGACTTGGCCGCAACCGCCGCGGCTCACATGGTGGGGTTGACCAGCACCTTCTCGCCGGTGGCCTTCTTGTCGTAGCCCTTGGCGATGTCGGGGTGGACCATGTCCATCAGACTGATTTCGTCGGTGTAGGCGCTGTGGAAGATGCCGTTGCGTTCCTCGACGCTGTAGGCGCGCATTTCGATCATGCGTTCCATGCCGACCTTCTCGAGATGCGGCGTGAGCAGCCAGCCCCCGACGCCCCAGTACAGGCCGAAACCGCTGCCGAGGGTGGTTTCGCCGGTGTCGAGACGGCCATAGATGTAGACCTGCTTGTTGACGCTCGAGCCGTACACGCTGAACCCTGCGCCGCGCTTGGCTGCGGCCTGTTCCATCGCGGTGAGGATCTTGCTGGCCATGTTGCCGCCGCCGATCGCATCGAAGCCCAATGTTGCGCCGGTTTCGGCCAGCGCGTCGATCAGCTTCGACATGAAGTCATCCTTTGTGCTGTCGAGCACGTGGGTCAGGCCAAGGTCGACGAGGATTTGCTTCTGCTCGTCGGAACGAACGATCGCGACCAAGGGCACGCCTTCCTTCACGCACAGTTTGGCGAGCATCTGCCCGAGGTTGGAAGCCGCGGCGGTGTGTACCAACCCATCGTGACCCTCGGCGCGCATGGTATTGAGAAAGCCCTGCGCGGTCATCGGGTTGACGAAGAGCGAGGCTCCCTCCTTCGCGGCAGCGCCCTCGGGGAGTGCCACACACATCATCGCGGGAATCACCCGATGCGTCCGGTACATCTCGCCGCCGATGAGGCTGACGGTCTTGCCCATCAACGCTTGCGCGTCGTCGGACGATCCAGCCGCAACAACGGTGCCCGCACCCTCGTTTCCGGCCGGCAACTTCTGCCCGGTGCGGCCCTTGAAAGCGGCCTGCTTCGCCGGCTCGACATCGGCGACCAACGCCGGATGACCGTCGACGGTCTCTTTCCGAGCGGTGCCCATATCGGCTGCGGCCGTGAGGAGGCCGAGGTCGGACGGGTTGATCGGAACCGCTTCCATCCGAACCACCACCTCATGCTCGGCCGGTTCCGGCACGTCGTAGGGCTCGATGGACAGTATCGACCTGCCGTCTTCTGTCACCGTGGAGAAAAGCTGACGTGCGTTGTCGATGGTCATGAGGGTCTTCCCTTTGAGGTGCGTGTACTCGGTTTGACGGAGCGTAGTAGCGGGCGGACCACTCGTTGGCGTTCGCGTGCCTAGGTCGGCACGAAAAGTAGGCAGTCGGCCCCCGGCGTGCACCATTGTCCTTCTTGGGCCTCGGTGAGGGGAGCGAGCAGCGGAATGGCGGCACGGTCCATGATGATGAGCTGAATTCCTGCCCCCGGCGTCGATGGGCACAGCGTATGAATCAGCACGGGGTCGTCGATGGCCAGTCCGAGCTCGGCCGGCAGATCCCACACTCGGTTCTCGCTCAGACCACAGGCCGGGGTGAACGAAACTTCGCGGGCCGGGATCGTGACGTGGTCGCCGGTGTCGAGGGTGATGTCCACGGCTTGTTCGTCGATGACGATGGCATCGATGGGGTTCTGTTCGAGCTCGGGGTTGTTGGCGTCGGCGTAGCGTCCGGCGGGATCGACCCCGGAGGAGAGCAGGAGGCACGACTCGTCGGCCCGGCACGAGACGTCTGGACCGCGTTCGTCGGGGGTGCGGGGTTTGATGGTGATCACGGGGCTCTGCTCGAAACTTCCCGGCCAGATCACCGGCTCGTCGATGATCAGCTCGCCGAGGACCAACGTGTCGGCGAGGACGAGGAGCTGTTTCTTGGCTTTGAACGGACCGGAGCCTTCACGGTCGGTGACGTCGATCCGATCGACGATGCTGTGCGTCGCAGCGACGTCGCCGTCGAGGCGAAAGATCACCTGGTCGGCGGTGATGTCGACCTCGATCAGGTCGACGCCGCTTTCGCGTAGGTCGGCGATGCCACCGGGGAGCGAGCCGCCGGCATCAGCACCGAACTGTTCCTCGAAGGGCACCTGTGCGGCGTAGGTTCCCTCGGCGACCTCGTAACCGGCCGATGTGCCACACCCGACGGCCACAAGGGCCATCAGCGAGAAGACGAACCCGGCACGCCAGCCCAACGCGACGCGAGTTCCCAATGAATTGATCCTGGCTCGGTCGGTCGTCACGGTGCCAACGACCCTACCGATCGGCCACCGCCGGGTTCAGTGCCAAAGGTCCCGCCGCCAAGACAAACTCGGCTGCTGAGAACAGCGCCGTCGAAAACGGGACGTTGGCCTCTGCCCCGGATATCGGCACGCGGATCAGGCTGCAATCAGCGGCCATCACCATCGAGCTTCGATGGAGAGCCGACGACATGAGGAGTTCGCAATGAAAGCGCTCGTCTACCACGGACCAGGCAACAAGGCATGGGAGGACGTACCCGACCCGAAGCTTGACGCGCCGACCGACGCAATCGTCAAAGTCGATCTCACCACGATCTGCGGCACCGATCTGCACATTCTGAAAGGTGACGTGCCGGCGGTGACGGAAGGCCGCATCCTCGGGCACGAAGGAGTCGGAACGGTGTTGGAAGTCGGCGACGCCTGCTCGAAGGTCAAGGTGGGTGACCGGGTGATCATCTCGTGCGTGAGCAAGTGTGGCGAATGCGACTACTGCAAGCGTGACATGCCGTCACATTGCCAAACCCTCGGCGGCATCGGCTGGATCTTCGGCCACCTCATCGATGGGACGCAAGCCGAAATGGTGCGGGTGCCCTTTGCCGACAACGGGTTGATTCCCCTGCCCGACGGCGTGACCGCGGAACAGGGCGTGATGCTCAGCGACATCCTCCCGACCGGCTACGAGATCGGCGTGCTGTACGGCGCCGTCACCGACGGCGACGTCGTCGCCGTCATCGGTGCCGGCCCGGTAGGGCTGGCGTCGGTCATGACCGCCGGAACGCAAGGTGCGTCACGGGTGATAGCCGTCGACGGCAATGCCTTCCGGCTGGAGCTGGCTCGTTCGTTTGGAGCCACCGACACGATCAACGTCGGCGAGGAAGCCGACGTGGTTGCCGCACTCAAGGCCATGACCAAAGATGGCCTGGGCGTCGATGTCGCTATCGAAGCCGTGGGTCTTCCAGCGACGTTCTTGACGGCGCTTGATTCGATCCGGCCCGGCGGACGCGTTGCCAACGTCGGTGTTCACGGCGCCCCGGTGTCGTTTCCGATCGACCGTGACTGGATCAACAACATCACGATCACCACCGGTCTGGTAAACGCCACGACGACCGAAGAGCTGCTCGCTGGCATCGAACAGGGGCGGATCGCTCCGGAGAAGTTCGTCACCCACCGGTTTGCCCTCGGCGACATCATGGAGGCCTACGACGTCTTCGCCAACGCCGGCGATCATGACGCCCTGAAAGTCGTCCTGTCGGCCTAGTCCCGACTCGCAATTGGGGCGAACCTTGGCAATATCTCCGGGTCCAAGTTCACCGGTAGGGCGGTTTCGCCAAGGTCACGCGTCGGGGGTCGACGCGCGTTGTGGTGAAGGCCGATCGGTCCTATATGGTTCAGAACTGCGAGGCGGGATCCTCTCATTCCTGGGAGCGCGCCAGTCGTCGCACAGTACCGACCGCAAAATAAAGGAATCAGATATGAGTTTGCATCTGGGCGACACCGCTCCCGATTTCACCGCCGATACGACTGACGGCGAGATCTCATTCCACGACTGGAAGAAGGGTTCGTGGGCCGTGTTCTTCAGTCATCCCGCCGACTTCACGCCGGTGTGCACCACCGAGCTCGGTCGTACGGCTGCGCTGAAGAGCGAGTTCGCCAAGCGCAACACCAAGGCGATGGCGCTGTCGGTCGACCCGATCGAGGACCATCGCAACTGGGCTCCCGACATCGGCGAGGTGGCCGGAACCGACCTCAACTTCCCGATCGTCGCCGACCCCGACCGCAAGGTCGCAGAGCTCTACGACATGATCCATCCTGGCGAGGGCGACACGTCCACCGTCCGCTCGGTGTTCATCGTCGATCCCGACAACAAGGTGCGATTGACACTGACCTATCCGAAGTCGGTGGGCCGCAACTTCGACGAGATCGTACGGGTCATCGATGCCCTCCAGGCCACCGATCGCGACGCCATCGCCACACCCGCCGACTGGCGCCCCGGCGATCGGGTGATCGTGTCTCCCGGCATGTCGACCGAGGATGCAAAGGCGACGTTCCAAAACGTCGAGGAGATCAAGCCCTACCTTCGCTACGCAGACGCACCCTCGTCCTGACCCACTGAGCCTCGGGCCGAAGAGGACCTTTGGCCCGAGGCTGAAACGCCGGTCGAGCGTATGGTGCATCTCCGGCAGGTCCCTTTCCGGATCTGCTTCTCATTGCAGGGAGACGCGACAGTCCAATGACCGGCAAAGGCCCATTGACCGCGGCATCGTCCGCTGATCTGGAGCAACCGGGGGGCGACATGACGCGTCCGACTGGCGACGGTCTTCTTCTCGAGGTCGACAACCTCACCAAGTGCTACGGCGACCACGCCGTGGTCGAGGATCTTTCCTTTGTGGTAACCCCCGGGCGGGTCACCGGCTTTCTCGGTCCGAATGGATCCGGCAAGTCCACGACCATGAAGGTCATGCTTGATCTCGCCGCGGCAGACGCCGGGACATGCACGATCGGCGGTGTCCGTTACCGAGACCTCCCCAACCCGGCTGGCACCGTCGGAGTGATTCTCGAGTCCGACGCTTTTCACCCCGGCCGCAGCGGCCGGAACCATCTCCGGGTCTTGGCCGACGCCACTGGCGTTGCTCTCTCGCACGTGGACGACATGCTCGAACAGGTCGGTCTGGCCGACGCGGCGAACCGGCGCGCCGGCGCATACTCCCTTGGAATGCGTCAACGGCTTGGCCTCGCGTCGGCGCTTCTCGGTCAACCGGAGGTGCTCATTCTCGATGAGCCCGGCAACGGACTCGACCCCCAGGGCAGCCGGACGTTGCGCGAACTCCTCCGGGCCCACGCCGCACGTGGCGGAACGGTCCTGGTGTCGAGTCATATTCTCGCCGAGGTCGAACACCTCGTGGATGATGTGATCGTCATCAATCATGGTCGCCTCGTGGTGCACGGCGTGCTCGCTGATCTCCAGCGGGCAGCATCACTCGTGCGGACCCGTGAACCCGATCGACTTGCTGCGGTGCTCGAGAGCGCAGGGGCCTCCACGCAACCCTGGGAAACCGACGCTCTGGTCGTTCAGGGTATGGCCCTCGGCGAGATCGGCGATCGCGCCTTCACGAATGGCATTGCGCTCCATGAGCTGTCCCGACACGCCGGATCGCTTGAAGAGCTGTTCTTGAACTGGACCGCGAACCCCAGTACCCCTGAAGCGGTCACGAGGCAATGACGATGAGACGACTTTTTCGATCGGAGCTCCGCAAGCTCACCAGTACCCAGATGCCCCTGGCGTTCCTCGGCGTCCTTATTGCAATTGCAGTCATCAACGCAATCATCGTGATTGCCGGCACCGACATGGACGGATCAAAGAACTTCATCTCGACCGAAGCAGATCAGCAGTCGCTGGTCGCCTTCGCCTCGAACGGGTTCACGCTCGCCGCCTTGTTCGGTGCCGTCGCGGCCGCCCGCGAGTACGGGCACCACACCGTGATCCCCACGTATCTCGTGTCCCCGCGGCGGCACCGCACCGTCGGTGCGCAACTCGGCGCAGTTGCAGTGGGGGGCGGCGTCCTCAGCCTTGTCGGTGCGTCCCTTACCGTGAGCGCCGTCTTTCTCGCTCTGCCCACGACAGCGTATGGATTTCTCGTTTCGGTCGACCACGTCGCACAGATCCTTGCTGCTGCGACGTTCGCCGGAGCCGCCGGTGCGGTGCTCGGCGCCGGAATCGGAACGATTGTACGCAGTGTCGGCGGAGCGGTCACCGGCACGACCGTCGCGCTGATCGTCGCCCCGCCACTGATCGTGCAATCCGCCAACGGGACCGCATCCTGGATGCCCAATGCCCTCGCAAATGTTCTCGCCGGTGTCGGAACCAACGTCAGCACGCCGGCAGCCATCGGCGCACTCGCTGTATGGGCACTCATTCCTGCGGCGATCGGCCTCATCACGGTCGAGCGGCGCGATGTGGTCTGAACCAGCGCCGTCGGCCGAATCTGAACCGGGGGGCAATGACCGATGCGTGTTTCGCCCGCCGAGGGCTGGGATATGGTCATGCCCAGATAGCGAGAACGTCACCCAACGAAAGGACACAAGTCGATGAGCAGCGAGAACTTGACCGACGAGGGAGCCAACCCGTTCGTCACCGACATCGAAGCCGACACCCTGAGTAACGAGAACTACCGCACCACCCGGTGGACCGGTTCTCACCTCCAAATGACACTGATGACGATCGAGCCGGGTCACGACATCGGTCTCGAGGTCCACACCGACGGCGACCAGTTCCTGCGCGTCGAGTCCGGCACGGCGCGAGTGCAGATGGGTCCAACCGAGGACGACCTGCCGTTCGATCGCGAGGTCGGCGACGATTGGGCGATCCTCGTGCCCGCGGGGATGTGGCACAACGTCACCAACATCGGCGACGACGCCCTCAAGGTCTACGCGATCTATGGGCCGCCGGAGCACGCCCACGGCACGGTGCATCCGACGAAGGCCGACGCTGACGCCGACGAGCACGAGCACTGATCTCGAGCACGAATTCCGAGCAGTAGGTGGGCAAACGACGAGGGTGTCCGGAGCCGGGGACGGAGGCCGCGAAAATGTCCCGAAGGAACGCTTTACCCCGGCCAATAGCGCGTCGATAGGTCCGTGATGTCGGAATACGTCCGACCAAAAACCTTCGAGGCGCCATGCGGCGAAACCGAGTCTTCGTCACCCGGATACTGGCAACACTGGCGCTCCTGGGTGCGCTCGGCATAGCGGTTGCAGGCACCGCCGACGCCGCCGTCATCCGACCGTTCGGCGTGCGATTTGCGATGAACAGCACCGGTGCCATCACCATGACCGGCAACACCGTGCTCACGTGCCCGGCGACGGCGTCGGGTTGTCTCGGTGCCCGTACGGGCACCGCGCCGACCCTTGCCGGGAACAACAACAACAGCTACGCCATGACGTTCGTCGACATCGACGGCGACCCCTCCACCTTCAACTCGAGCCGCAATACGTTGTCGATTCCGGCAACGTCGACGGTGGCTTGGGCTGGTTTGTACTGGGGCGCCGATGTTTCGGCGGGTACGGGCGGTTCGGTTGCGCCCACCACCGCCGCGCGTAACACCGTGCGATTCCAGACGCCGGAAAGCGGCGGCTACGTGCCGATCAGCGCCACCCAGGTCGATGCGTCGCCATCGCCGAATGGCTCGCGCTATCAGGGCTTTGCCGACGTGACCGCACTGGTCGAGGCGGGCCGGTCGGGTGAGTACACGATTGCGAATGTCCAGGCCGGCCGCGGCGCCGACCGCTATGGCGGCTGGGCCCTGGTCGTCGTCTATCAGGATCCCAGCGAACCGGTCCGCAACCTGACGGTCTTCGACGGGTACGCCGTGGTGCAACAAACCCCGACGGCCGACCAGAACGTGGCGATACCCGTGTCGGGGTTCTTGACGCCGCCCACCGGGCAGGTCCGGTCACGCGTCGGCGTCGTTTCCTACGAAGGCGACCTCGGCTTGGTGGGGGACAGCCTGCGACTGAACACCACGTCGCTCACCAACTCGCTCAATCCCGCTACCAACTTCTTCAACAGCAGCCTGACGGGGTTGAACTCCACCAACACGACCGGCGACCCGTTCCAGACGAACATGATGGGATTCGACATCGACACCATCAACGCTGATGGCGTGCTCGCAAACAACGCCACCTCGGCGACGATCAACCTCAACACGAACAGCGACACGTTCTTCCCCGGCGTGGTCACGTTCTCCACCGAGCTGTACGCGCCGCGCCTCGACGTGGCCAAATCGGCCGTTGACCTCAACGGCGGATCGCTCGATGTCGGCGACGAGGTGCTCTACACGATGCAGGTGTCCAACCGCGGCGAGGATGGTGCCGGCCGTGTGGTCCTGAGCGACGTGATCCCGGACGGGTCGAGCTACGTCGCGGGAAGTACCCGAATCGACGGTCAGCCGGTGACGGATGCATCGGGAGATGATGCCGGCGAGGTGTTGTCGACTCCCGATCGAATCGTCGCCCGATTGGGGACCGGTGCTACATCGAGCGTCGGCGGATCCATGGCAATTGCCGACACACGTACCGTCTCGTTTCTCGTGACCGTGGGCGTCATCCCGCCGGATGAGTTCCTGACGAACGTCGCGACTGCGACCTACCGCGGAGCCACGTCGGGTCTACCGCTCGATGGTGTCTCGAACACCGTGGTTCTGACGCCGCGGCCACGCTCGGACCTGTCGCTGCTGAAGTTCGGACCCACCGCCCCGGTGACCGTGCCCGGCGCCGCCGACTTCACGTTGGTTGCCGTCAATCGCGGGCCGGCAATCGAGCCGGCCGCGGCCGTCACCGACATACTTCCGGCCGGCTACGCCGCATCGGGCGCCACGTCGTCCAAGGGCTCGTGCGTCATCGACAACACCGCCGGCACCGTCGTGTGCAGCCTCGGGAGCCTCGCCGTTGGTGAGGCAGCTGCGATCGAGATCGACGGCGCGTTCAGTACGGGTTCGGGGACGGTCACCAACGTCGCAACCGTGGAGGGCGCCAATCTGGATCTGCTCTCGAACAACAACCGGGCGAGCGCCGCGGTTGCGCTGAACAACCCTCCGGCCCCGATCGACCAATCGGTCTCGACCTCGAGCGCGACGCCCGTGGTCGTCGCAGTGTTGACGGGAGCCACCGACCCTGACGGAGACATCGTGTCGACCTCGAGCGCCGGGCCGAGCAGCGCCGGATCGATCGTCGTCAATGACGACGGCACGGTCACCTTCACCCCGACTGCATCGTTCAAAGGTGTTGTGACGTTTCCATTCACGGTCACCGATGGGCAAGGCGGATACGGCTCGGCCATCGCAACGGTGACGGTCGCAAATGCGGCTCCGCTCGCTGTCGACGATGCAATTGCAACGTTGCCGGCGACCCCGGTGACCGTGGATCTGCTCGCCAACGACTCCGACCCCAACGGCGACTCGCTGAGTGTCACCGCGGTCACCCAACCGCCCGGCGGCGCCGCGACCGGCACCGTGATCGACAACGGCGATGGCACCGTCACCTTCACGCCGGCGCTGGCGTTCCGAGGTGTCGCAACGTTCACGTACACGATCACCGACGGCACCGATACCGCCACCGCCACGGTTTCGGTTGTCGTGCCCGACGCGGCGCCCGTCGCGGTCGACGACGTCGCAACCACCGCCTCGGGCACGGCGATCGACCTCTCGGTGCTGGACAACGACCTCGACGACAACGGAGAGGTGCTCACGATCAGTGGGTTCACCCAGCCGGGTGGGGGCGTTGCAACCGGTGTCGTCACCGACAACGGCGACGGGACGATCCGCTTCGCTCCTGCGGCGCCGTTCAAGGGGGTGGCGACGTTCACCTACACGATCACCGACGGCACCGATTTCGACACGGCGTCGGTCACGGTGACCGTGCTCAATGCTGCGCCGAGCGCCGTGAATGACACCGCGTCGACCCCGCCCGCTACAGCTGTCGGCATCGTGGCGCTGGGGAACGATTCCGATCCGAACGGCGATGTCCTCTCGGTGGTCGGCGTGTCGGCTCCGTCGAATGGCATGGCTGTCGTTGGTCCCACAGGGCTCGTGACGCACACGCCGAACCCCGGATTCGCCGGCGTGGATACGTTCACGTACACGATTTCCGATGGCGAGGACACCGGCACTGCGACGATCTCGGTCACGGTGGCCAACGGTCCGCCGGCGGGCGCCGCCGACCGCCGCACGATCGCTTCGGGTACCTCGGCGACGATCCCGGTGTTGCTGAACGACTTCGACCCCAACGGAGACCCGTTGAGCGTGGTCTCCGCGACGATGCCGGCCAACGGCACGGTCACGATCAACGCCGACAACACCGTCACCTACACGCCCGATTCCGGTTTCGCAGGCATCGACCGGTTCGTCTACACGCTCACCGACGGGCAGGACACCGCAGTTGCCACCGTCACGATCACGGTCCTCAACGCGCCGCCGGTCGCAGTCGACGACGAAGGTGCAACGCCCTTTGAGACGGCGCTGACAATCGACGTTCTGGGGAACGATTCCGATCCGAACGGAGACGGTCTGTCGTTGCTGTCGGTTGTCCAACCACTCGATGGCACCGTGGTGATCAATCCCGACGGCACGGTCACGTACACGCCTGACGATGGGTTCGTGGGGATCGACACGTTCACCTACACGATGACCGACGGTTCAGAGATCGCGACTGCGACCGTGACGGTCACCGTCGCGGCGACGGCGACCACACCGCCGGCTCCGACTACCCCGCCGGCCCCAACCACGACCACGCCGTCCACACCGACGACCCCAACTACCACCACCGCTACCACACCGACGCCCCCGACCGGCCCGCCGCTTCAACCGGCGTTCGAAACTCCCGGTGCTGGGCCTTCTCCTCCGTCGGGCCCGTTGGCGCTCACCGGCGGCGAAGTCTGGTCACTCGTCACGACTGCATTGGTATTCCTGTTCGGGGGAACCGGTCTGATGGTGGCTGCGACTCGGCGAGATCGTTCGTCATCGTCGGCTGAGGGTCGGGGTCCGCGCCACTGAGGGGATCGTTTGCCGACGATCAGGCGGCGAGGCGACCATCGATGATGTGCACGCTGCGGTCGCAGAACTGCGTAATTCGTTCGTCATGCGTCACGACGATCGCTGAGGTCTTCCGCCGCTTCATTTCGGTGCGGATCAGCTCCATCACCTGTTCTCCGAGTTCGGTGTCGAGCGCCGAGGTCGGCTCGTCGAAGAGCACCAGCTTCGGGTCGTTCATCAGCGCTCGGCCTATGGCCACGCGCTGGCGTTGGCCGCCCGAAAGCTGGGAGGGCAAGTTCTTCCGCCGATCGCCGAGGCCCAGTTCGTCGAGGAGTTGATCCGCGCGCTGTTGGGCAGCCTTACCGGTGCGTTTGCCGAGTTCGTCGACGACGGTCAGGTTCTCCTTGGCGTTCAGGAACGGGATGAGGTTGACCGACTGGAACACGAAGCCGATCGACTCCTGCCGGAATGCAGTGAGTTGCCTGTCGCCGTAGTTGGAGATGTCCTCGCCGGCGACGACGATCTTGCCCTCGGTCGGCGAGAGAATCCCGCCGGCGATCGAGCACAACGTGGTCTTGCCAGAGCCCGACGGACCGATCAGCGCCACGATCTCGTCGTCGGCGACCGTCAGGGACGCACGGTCGAGGGCGACGACGTTGGAACCGTCACCCATGGTGTAAATCTTGCGGACGTCGGACAGTTCGAGCGCGTTCATGAGGTGGTTCCGATGGCTGAGGCCGGGTCGACCTTGAGGACCCGGCGAAGCGAAAATGAACAGCCGGCCGCGGCGGCCAGCAGAAGCAGCCCCGTACTCGACAGGATCGAACCGACCGAAACGTAGATCGGGATCGATCCGGGTGGGATGAGGAGGTCGAGTACCACGACGAGCGCGGCGGCCACCGCCGAGGCGATGAGCGTCACGACGACGGCCTGGACCAGCAATCCACTGAAGATCGTCGTGGAGCGCGCCCCGAGGGCCTTGAGGACGCCGTACAGGCTGAGCCGCTCGACGGTCAACAGTGCGAAGAACAAGCCGATCACAACCAGCGCAACCGCGATGGTGACGCCGATGATTTGATTGAACGTGCCCTGCTGCTCCTCGACGCCGGGAATGGCGTTGACGGCATCGGTGATGGTGTAGCTGTCGGTCGCGCCCGCCGTAGCGGCATCGATCCGATCGACGACGTCGTCGCCGCGTACGACGAGTGCCTGCCATACCCCGTCGGCCAACTGCGCGTCCGGACGGTTCTCGCTCAACGTCGACCTCCATGTCGACTCCGACGCCCACAACCCGCCCTGTCCGTTGAAACTGGTGTCGGAGACGAATCCAACCACCTCGACCGGGGTACGGGCCGGGCCGAGCAGGATCGTCATACCTTCCTCGACGCCGTCGGCCTTGAGGACGTCGTCGGCATAGGCCTGCCCGTCGGCCGGCGGTGGCGGAACCCGGTCGGGTGCGAGCTCGTAGCCGAAGAGAGCGACGTTCGCGAGATCGCGCGGTCCGTTGCCCGGGACCCTCGCGCCGAGCTGCACGAGGCCGATACCACCGACCTCGTCAACACCGGGGATCCCCTCGATCTGGGCGCGGACGTCGGCGTCGATCCGGCTCCGGGGAAACGACGCTTGCGCGGTGCTCGAATAGACGATGGCGTCGGCATTCTGCGCGCGGATCGCTCCCGTCGATGAGCGGGTCAAACCGTCGAGCAGGCTGGAGAGGAACATCAGCAGGATCGCTATGAGGGTGATGATGACGGTGGCCGTCGCGAATCGGCCGGGTCGGCGTCGCAGTTCTTTGAGCGCGAGGTTCATATTCCCACCCCTGCGCCGGTGGTGGCTTCGATCGGATCGATCCGCAACACGCGGCGGGCGGCGACGAGTGAGCTGGCCACGCCGAGAATGAGCAACAACAACGCCCAGAAGATGAGCGCGTTGGTCTCGAACCGGAGCGAAAGCCCACCAAGTTGGGCCTGCGACACCGGGTAGTAAAGCGCTGTTCCGACGAGCAGCCCGCCGCCGATCATGAGTACGACCTGAATGAGCAGCGACGACACGAGCCGTTTGGCCGGCACCCCGATGGCCCGGAGCAACGTCAGGCTGTTTGCCTTTTGGAAGGTCACGATGAGGAAGAACAGGCCGGTGACGCACGGGACGACGAGGCCGTAGAGCAGGAAGATCAGTTGGAACGACTGCTGCACTTGGGACACACCCGGCGTTTTGGCGGCCGCGTCGCTGCGGGTGAGCGCATCGAAGTCGAGCGAGCGAGCGTTGATCGCCTCGACCAGTTGATCATCGTCGACTCCGTCGGCGGGCGAAACAGCCATCACGTTCGGCAGCGGTTCGCCGGCGTCGGGATTGACGGACTGCACCGCGTTCGACCACGTGTCGTACGAGGTGAAGAGTGTCGGTGTCACGTTGAGCTGGATGTCATCGGCGAGCCCGACGATTTCGACCGTGAAACCGCCCGGTTGCAGGACGACGGTATCGCCGACGGCGAATTCGAAGTCGCCGCCGGTACTGGCCACTGCTTCGAGATCCCCGGCCGGGTACCGACCGTCGGCCAGTCGACGAGGCGCGCCGAGCCCTTCACCATCCGGCCCGAGTTCGTACCCGAGAATCGTCGTGTCGAACGTGTC
>RCMY010002291.1_pt1 | contig 17403 bp, 13 predicted proteins | sample 2041341 | NCBI WGS metagenome assembly RCMY01 (sample SAMN09708234, study PRJNA481090) | Marine sediment metagenome, whole genome shotgun sequencing project. | reverse complement strand
GGGGCCTGTTCTCTACCTCTATAAACCCGATTTTCCGTAAAATATTGTTGAAGGCTTCCCCATGCGGAAAAACGGATGCGGATTCGCTCAGATAGGCATAGGCAGATCGATCTTTTGAAAACAGCTTTCCGATGACGGGCAGAATGTTTTTCGTGTAGAAACCGTAACCTTGTTTATAGGGCGTTTTGGTTGGCACGGAAGTTTCCAATACCACAAAAGTACCTTGGGGAGCGAGAACGCGATATATTTCGGACAGGCCCTTGTTTAAGGTTTCGAAATTGCGGACCCCGAAGGCCACTGTAATGGCGTCGAAACTATTGTCGGTAAAGGGCAGGTCTTCGCTATCTCCCGTCACCATCTCTATGATATTGCCTAAATTTTTGGCAGCAATCTTTTTTTTACCTACTTCCAACATTCCTGGGGAAATATCCAATCCCACAATTTTAAGGGCACCTGTTTTTACCAGATTTATGGCAAGATCCCCCGTACCTGTCGCAATATCCAAAATGGTCTTCGGCTTTTTTTTGGTAAGGATATCAACCACCCGCTTTCGCCATTTCACGTCTATACCAAAAGAAATAACCCTATTGAGCCCGTCATACTTTTCCGAAATCGTATCGAACATCTGGGTGACCTGCTCTTTCTTACTTAATTCGGAGTCTTTATACGGGGTAACTTTTTTGGACATATCTGGCAATTTTTGCCGCAAAGATATCGTTTTTGAAACGAAGGATGGTTCAGGATTAGTGGATTAATAGGATAAATAAATGGAAGGTAAAATAGAAGCTCAAGCTTGAAATTTCCTTTTGCAACCCAACATCCTGATTTTACACCAAATTAATATGTAATTTTGTAGCGCAAACTCGATACGTAAAGTACGTTAATGATTTTTGGTTCTCTAAACTTTAAGTGAGGCCAATGGATTGCATACCACACAACGTTGCCCATAAATGAAAATAATTATTGCGGGTGCCGGTGAAGTAGGTTTTCACTTGGCAAAGCTGCTATCGTACGAATCGCAGGATATTACCTTGATCGATACCAAAAAGGAGAGTCTGGCCTATGCCGATACCCATCTTGATATTCGGGTCTTGAGAGGTGATGCCACCTCTATTGCAGTTCTAAAGGATGCGCACGTGGCCCAATCGAGTTTGGTGATCGGAGTCACTTCTTCCGAAACCACCAATATTACTCTATGTATGCTCGCCAAGCAGTTGGGTTGCAAACGTACAATTGCCAGGATTTCAAATACAGAATTCATCCATTGTAAAGACACCATCCGGTTTTCGGATCTGGGTATCGATGAGCTGATCTCGCCCGAGGAATTGGCTGCGAAGGAAATTGAGATGCTGCTTAACAAATCGGCTTTCAATGACACTTTCGAGTTTGAGGATGGTAAACTGATAATGGTCGGGGTCTCGTTGCCTGTTACAGCTCCGTTCGTGGGCAAGATGGTCAAAGAGGCCGCAAGAGTTTTTCCCGAGCTTCATTTTATGGCAATCGCCCTGCAGCGAAAAGGCACGCAGTACACCATTATTCCGCGTGGGGATACTGTCTTTAAGGATGGTGACCAAGTCTATTTTATTACCACTAAGCAAGGGGTGGAAGAACTCTATAAATTGACAGGCAAGAAAAAAGAGGAAATCAAAAATGTGATGATTCTTGGTGGAAGCAAGATCGGCTATAAGACGGCACGGGACCTGTGCCGTAAAAAGTTCAACGTAAAACTGATAGAGAAGGATAAAGAGAAGGCGTTCGACCTGGCCGATGAGCTGCCCAACGCCCTTGTAATTAACGGTGATGGTAGAAACGTGGAACTTTTGCAAGAGGAAAGCCTTGAATCCATGGATGCGTTCATTGCCGTGACCGGCAATTCTGAAACGAACATCATGTCATGCCTTGTGGCGAAATCCAAGTTCATCAAAAAGACCATAGCGATGGTGGAGAACATGGATTATTTTCAGCTATCGCATTCCATTGGCATCGATACACTCATCAATAAAAAGTTACTGGCCGCCAATAATATTTTCAGGCACATCCGAAAAGGGGAGGTTGTAGCCTTGATGCGCCTCAACAACCTGAACGCCGAGATTTTGGAATTTGTGGTTAAGCCCGATTCCAGGGTTACAGGCAGTGTGATTCGGGAGCTCGATTTTCCGAAGACGGCCGCTATTGGAGGCGTAATCCGTAATGGAGAAGGCATTATAGCTTTGGGCGGATTCGAAATCCTTGCCGGAGATAGGGTAGTGGTATGCTGCCTGCCCGAAAGTATATCGAAGATCGAACGGTTGTTTTTGTAAATTTTTACCCCAATTTCATGCGTTTAAACTCCCAAATAATATTCCACATCATGGGTCTGCTCATGCTCTGCAACGGTGGTTTTATGCTTTTGGCAGCATTGGTCAGCGGAATTTATGAGGATGGGGCCACTTTGAGTATTTCGCTTGCGGCAATAGTGACCATGTTCGTAGGTATTTCTGCCATGTTCTTTACCAGGGGACATAAAAAGGAAGTAAAGCGCAAAGAGGGATATATCATCGTAACTTTTGGGTGGCTGGCACTGACCTTTTCAGGGATGTTGCCCTACCTGTTTTCGGAGGCCATTCCTGACATTACCAATGCCTTTTTTGAGACCATGTCCGGTTATACCACGACTGGAGCGTCGATATTGGACGATATCGAAGTGATGCCCGAAGGTATTCTTTTTTGGCGTAGCCTTACCCATTGGATCGGTGGCATGGGTATTATCGTACTGGCCATTGCAATTCTCCCGCTTTTAGGAATCGGAGGTATGCAGTTGTTCGCCGCCGAGTCGCCGGGTCCGAGCGGTGATAAGTTGCATCCAAGAATTACCGATACCGCCAAGCGACTTTGGCTGATCTATTTAGGATATACCATTGCGGAGACCGTATTGCTTAAACTGGCGGGCATGAGCTTTTTCGATGCCGTCAATCATTCACTAGCCACCCTCTCGACCGGTGGATTTTCTACCAAAAATCTTAGTCTGGCCTATTGGAACGACCGGCCCTTGATACAGTATATCACTATTTTATTCATGTTTTTGGCGGGTTCGAACTTTGTACTGAGCTATTTTGCGTTCAAGGGAAAGGTGCAGCGGATTCTTAAGGACGAGGAATTCAAGATGTATACCTCATTTATCGTATTCTTTTCCTTGATTGCTGCTTTGGTCGTTTATTTTAGGGCGGATGTACCGGTGTCGGAGTATCATCCCCAAGTTTTTGGCGCCGCGGAAAGCGCTTTTCGCCACAGTCTCTTTCAGGTGGTATCGGTGATAACCACAACCGGCTTTGTAAGTGCCGACTTCACCAGTTGGACGCCTTTTTTGACTGTCTTTTTCTTCGGATTGATGTTTCTTGGCGGATCTGCCGGATCGACATCCGGGGGCATAAAAGTAATGCGGCATATCATCATTATCAAAAATGGACTGTTGGAGTTCAGGCGCACCTTGCATCCCAACGCCATTCTTCCGGTACGGTATAACGGTAAATCGGTAAAGGAGAATATCGTTTATAACGTCATTGCTTTTTTCGTGCTGTATATGCTGCTCTTCATTATAGGCGCAATGGTATTGGGCGCTATGGGTATCGACTTCGTCAGCGCTATCGGGGGTGCGGCATCCTCATTGGGCAACGTTGGTCCGGCATTCGGCAGCCTGTATCCGCTCACTAATTTTAACGGACTTCCCGACGCAGGAAAGTGGTGGCTAGGTTTTCTAATGCTTGCAGGAAGGTTAGAGCTTTTTACCGTGCTCATCCTTCTAACTCCCTATTTCTGGAAACGCACGTGATATATCGATTAGCGTCCTATCTACCTTTCTGTAAAACCATCTTGAGTTCTGTTCAACACATTCGCTTTCTTGACAAAGGCCCTACTTTTTTCAATGTCATCCGCAGTGAACAAACTGAACCCTACAAAAAGTGTTAGCGAAATACCGATACCGATTAAGGCCTGGGTCGCCGATGCGATTTCCCAAGCGATCGGAAGATCAATGCCCAAGGCTACCAAAAGGTTATACGTAGAAAAGAGAAGTCCGAAAACCATCGAAACTGTCGCCGCTTGTGAGGTTCCCTTGGCCCATAAAAATCCTAATACCAAGGGTACGAAAGCGCCGCTGGTCAGAAAATCGGAACCGATCCATGAAATGGTGAGCACGGATTTTATTTCCATAGCAATCAATAGGGCTAAAGCTCCCATTATAAAGGTTGAAATACGGGCTATTACGACACTTCGGGTTTCACTGGCTTCCGTATTAATGTATTTTTGGTAAACATCGACGGTCAAAGAAAGGGCGCCGGTGTTGATAAGCGAATCCATGGTGGACATAATGGCGGCTGATAATCCGACAAAGAGAATCGCGCTCAGTAGGGGGTTTGAAATGTTGCTGATCATGTCGGGCACAATACCGCTTGCAGGCACCGTTTCATAAAGCACGGAAGCGAACATACCCGTATAGGTCACCATGAGGTACAGCGGAATAAAGGCAGTAAACGCGAACAGCATCATTTTTTTTGCATCCGTAGCCTTTTTAGCCGCGGATATGCGCTGCCAGATATTGGCTTGTATCATCCAAGAGGTTCCGAAGGTGATGACGTAGGCCAAATTGTCGGCCACATTGTTGAAAAATGAGGTATAGCCTAGTTTTTCATTGGTCAGGGCCGTGGCTTTTACCGCATTCCATCCTCCAGAAGTATCGTAGGTAACATAAAACAAAAAAATGACGGTAAACAGAAAGAACACAAATTGCAATAAGTCGGTAAGCACCACGCCTTTAAAGCCGCCGAACAAGGAATATGTCAAGACGATCAAGGTGCCCAATACTGCGCCCATTTCATAGCTCATGTCGAAAAAGGCCTGAAAGAATTTGCCCACAACAATGACCTGTACCGCAGAGGCGATGACCATGAAAATGATAATAAAAACCGTCAGCAGTAACGAAACCGTACTGTTATAGCGCTGTTTCATTAACTGTGGCTGTGAGATGGTCGCCACGTTTCTGATACCTTTGGCGAAAACGTACATCAGCGCCGTGGCAATGAGCACCGGGACGCCATAGATCCAAAAAGTACTCAGTCCGTTTTGATGGGCGTGATCGACGAGGTCAATGGCCGATCCGCCGCCCCACCACGAGGCGATAAAAGTGATGGCCAGTAACCAGGCCGGTAGTTTGCGGGATGCCAAAAAATAGTCCTCGCTATTTTCGCTCTTACGGTTCCAGATGCCGACCGCGATAATACCGATAACGTAGAGGGCCAAAAAAATGGTGGTAATGGTGGTGTTCTGCATTACATGCTATATGTTGAAACGGGAAATTAAGAATGATTTTAATGAAGATGGATTTGGATTAAAAATAGGATAGCGAAGAGAAAGGTGTTTTTTGATTGGGGGTATGGCTACCGTTTTTATTCCTCCACAGTTTTGTCGGATGTTGAGCCAAGCTCCCGTAGAATCTGATTGACATCCTCCTCGGTGGTTGCGAGCTTGATTTTGCAAATAGCTATCAATTTGGAAGCTCTTTTCACTTTTTTGGAAAGTTCATCGACCGATATTTCCCCTTGCTCTATTTCCGTAACGATTTCCTGTAATTCTTTAAAGGCTTCCGTATATTTTGGAGTGTCATCTTTTTTCATTTTTTGGCATCGTTTTTAAATTTTAAAAGGTATGGCAGTTTAGGTTGGCAAAGTTAGGCAAAGAAATACCCGTTTCCCGAATGCCCTGAGAAAAACTAAAATTGGATTTTAAAGATTCTTTAGCCTTTATCCGTCGACTTCACCGTACTCAAAATCTTGCCTTCGTACAACATCGTCGTAAGCGAATCGCCCTGTTTTACTAAGTCTGAAGAGCGCACCGATTTCCCGTTCAATTGAGTGATACTGTATCCTCTTTTAAGTACATTTTGTGGACTGAGATTATGTATATTTTTTTCAACATTTTTCAGGCGAAGGGCAGTTTGTTCAAGCTGCCCCTGAACATCCTTAAATAGGTTCTCCGTGAATCGTGAAATATACCGCTTTTCGGCCGCGCAGAATTGGTAGGTCGCTTTCTTGAGGTCTTCTCCCTTAAAAATCAAGGCTCTCTTTTCGTTCCTCAACCGAAAACGGGATTGTTGTGATAGGGATTGCGCCTGCTGAATGACCTCGTTCTTATTTTGATCGATAATGTTACGGGTAACCGAACGCAATAATTTTACTTCAGATGCAAATTGGCTTTGCGCGTCCCGAATCAGTCTTTGGGTCCGGTCATTAATTATTTCTTCCGCCTTATCAACGGGTACAGAGAAGTCATGAAACTTTTGGATCAAAAACTCCGCCAGTTTTGTCGGGGTAATGGAATTTTCGTGAGCTATCAACTCCACGACCGTCTCGTTGGTGGAATGGCCGATACCGGTAATCACGGGAATGGGAAACTGGGCAATCGCTTTGGCAAGGTCATAGTTGTTATAGCACGATAATCCGATATCTGCACCACCGCCCCTGACAATGGCCACTACGTCAAAATGATGCTTAACTTTTTTGATACGTTTCAGTTGTGCGATAATCGTACGTGCTGCGTGGTCGCCCTGCAAAAGGGAAGGGAACAAAAGCCTAAAAAATGAATAGTTCCATCTGATGACGGCTGATTCGAATACATTGATAAAATCGGCATACCCCTTGCTGGTTTCCACGGAGATTATGGCGATGCGCTGCGGAAGTAAAGGAAGTTCTAGTTGTTTGTTCTTCGAGAAAATACCCTCGAGCTGTAATTTTTTGATCGTATCCTGCTTTTCCTTTTCCAAATCGCCCAAGGTATAGCTAGGGTCGACATCTCTGATTTTTAAGGTCAGCCCATATTTCGGGTCGAAATGGATGGTCGCCAAAAACAGAATTTTGATGCCGTCTTTTAATGGCTCTTTCAAGACCTTTTCAAAGTCTGCGTTCACCCTTTGGTAATCGCTCCTCCATAAAGTGGCTTTAATTTCGGCGATTACCTTTCCGTCTTTCTTCTCCACCAGCTCAGGAAAGCAATGGCCCGACCGTGCATAAAGGTTGAGCTTGTTCATTTCCGCCTTAACCCAAAAGGCACTCTGGTAGCGATTGGCAATTGTTTTTTGGATGCTTTTAGTGACCTCGCGCAGGGAGAATATTTGTTTGCCTTTTTCGTTTTCGGACATTTGTTTGTGTTTCACAGGTAAGCATTGGTCTGCAGTATGGCAAAGGCAACGGTGGATAATACCTGATTCTAATCTTACTAGAGGCATAGTCAGGGGGAGTCAAAGATACCTTTAGATTTTTAATTATTAAAACTCCTTATTTTAATGGGATTCTATATACTATTCCTTTAAAAATACGTTTATCTAAAAGAGAAACGTATCATAACCCTAAACAATTTTCCAATGAGAACTTTCTTGAGAATACTGTGTATGGCTCTGCTATTCATCAGCCTACCGATCAATGCTCAAACCTGTACTTTGGATATTGGCGGAAAGAACGCCGAAACCATGGTTACCGTATTTCAACTGAACGAAAAACAGATGGCGGCCCTTGAAACCTTACAGAGGGAACTTGCCGTGGAGACGAAAAGCTTGGAGTCGCAAATTGAGAAACTTCTGGCGGAACACCCGCAAAGCACGGAGGAAGAATTGATCAAACTGGCGGATAAATATAAGGTGTTGCAGCAAAAAATCGTCACCGCTTCTTATGAAAGCGATAAAAAGCTTTTGTCGGAATTCAACGCCAAACAATACGATCGGTATCTTCAACTTTGCAAGGCGGCGATTCGAAGGCCGATTGCCATTGTTCCGAAGGTTTATAATGATAGCATTGACCCTAGGTAAACGACATTTTCGCCTTGCCGCCCTTATAAACTTCTGAACTAATAAACTCCTTAACTTTTTTTAAGTTCGTACTTTTGACAAAACCACCTCTTCGTCCATGTACAAGACCATTGTTCGTCCCTTCCTGTTCCTGCTCGATGCGGAACGTGCCCATCACCTGACTTTTTCTCTCATCCGTTTTCTGTCCAGTATCGGTTTTTCTGGTATTTTCAGAAGGATGTATACTTTGGAGGATAAACGTTTGGAGCGCGAGGTTTTAGGTATCCGTTTTAAAAATCCAGTGGGATTGGCCGCCGGCTTTGATAAGGATGCCAAACTCTACAACGAACTTTCAGATTTCGGATTCGGTTACGTAGAAATCGGTACGCTCACCCCTAAACCACAGGAGGGAAATCCTAAAAAACGATTGTTCCGTCTAAAACCGGACCAAGCGATTATCAATCGCATGGGTTTCAACAACCATGGTGTTTTCGATGCCGTCGAACGCCTTAAAAAAAAGCATCGCGTTTTGGTCGGCGGTAATATCGGAAAGAACAAAGTCACGCCAAATGCCGAGGCCGTCAAGGATTATCTGATCTGTTTCGATGCGCTTTTTGACCATGTCGACTATTTTGTAGTCAACGTGAGTTCCCCCAATACCCCGGGATTGCGCGAACTTCAGGACAAAGAACCACTGACCGCTTTGCTGCTTCAGTTAAAAGAGCGCAACACGAACTGCGCCGTAAAGAAATCAGTCAAGGAAAAGCCTATCCTTCTAAAGATTGCTCCAGATTTGACAGATGATCAACTTCTCGACATCATCGCCATTATCGAAGCCACCAAAATCGATGGCGTAATCGCCACCAACACCACCATTTCCCGTAAAAATTTAAAATCAGACATGGTACAGACCGAAGAAACCGGCGGTTTGAGCGGAAAGCCCTTGGGAAGAAGAAGCACGGAGGTAATCCGCTTCTTAGCGGAAAAAAGTAACAAAGCATTTCCCATTATCGGGGTAGGAGGCATCCATTCTCCCGAGGATGCCCTTGAAAAGTTGGATGCGGGCGCAGATTTGATTCAGTTATATACGGGCTTCATTTATGAAGGGCCGCGTTTGGTCAAGAGAATCAATAAGGAGATTTTGAAGAGGGGCTAGACTCATCCATGAGACGGACAAATACAAAGATAGAGGAGAAAGGTATATAATTCAAAAGCTACTTAGCAACTGTTCAGGAGTGCTTCCCTTAGAGGCAGGGTTAAGGTCAAAATTTACGCGCCTTAAACTTTAAACCTACCGCAAGGCCGCATTGAACACTTGACCTGAGCTTGGTCGAGAGGTAAAACACTTCCGGGATTAAAGGCTTATTCATTCTGCGACCAGTAGTCTAACACCAGCACATCATCCAAATGCGGCCCCAAAACGTCCCCGAACGCTTTGTGATCGGGATGCGGTAAATAAACGGCACGATCTTTCTCGCTGTTGAACGTCAAAAAAAATATGTGGGTAAAGCCTTTATCAAGGCCTTCTGGGCTATTGTTGGTGCCCCATTCATAAGAAGCGATCTGCGGGATTTTAGAGGGCAGCGCACTAAAGGCTTCCTGCACTTTTTTGATATCGTCCTTTGTAGCAGTTTCCTTAAATTTGAACATCACTACATGTCGTAAAACGCTATCTTGTTGCATGGTCGTTTCTTTTTTGTTTGATCTTAAATCCTTCCAATTGAAGGATACCAAAGTTAGGGAGAGAAAAACTAGAAATAAAGTGATTGCCCGGTAGATAGGTTTCATAATTTGAAATGTTTTTTGCCAAGATATGAAAAAGTACTGTTATTATACGCTTGACACCTGAACTTTGATTAACGAAACCCTGTACGCCTTTACGATTGCCACTGTGGCACTCGCCATCTCCCCGGGTCCGGACAATATTTATGTATTGACCCAAAGCCTGGCGAATGGAAAGAAATACGGACTGGCCACAACTGCGGGACTTTTATCGGGCTGTTTGGTACATACTACGTTGCTGGCTTTTGGTGTTTCTATTATCATTCGTGAGAGCGAGACCTTATTCTTGGGCATCAAAATTCTTGGGGCCGTTTATTTATTTTATTTGGCTTTTCAAGTCTATCGCAGCGACACTACTTTGAATATCCAAGGGGGAGGTGTTCCTAAAAAGGGACTGTGGCACTTATTTAAACAGGGCTTTATCATGAACGTACTCAACCCCAAGGTCACGATTTTTTTCTTGGCCTTTTTTCCGGGATTTTTGTTTAGTGATACCCTGAGTACAATAATTCAATTTTACGTACTCGGACTCTTATTCATGTCCGTATCGGGACTTATTTTTAGTGGGATAGCCATGCTATCGGGAACCATCTCTAAATTTCTTGTCCATAATAAAAATATAGGCCCGGTACTGAAATGGCTACAGATTGTCGTGTTTATCGGTATTGCTTTATATCTGTTGCTATCTGATAATTAATGCTAAATTTGATGTGCCTATCGAAGTCCAAATGTCCGAAAAAGTGAAGCTCATCGAATGTCCCCGAGATGCCATGCAAGGTATCAAGGCCTTCATTCCCACAGCGGAAAAAGCGAAGTATATTCAATCGCTGATGGGCTGTGGTTTCGATACTATTGATTTCGGAAGTTTTGTTTCCCCAAGAGCCATTCCGCAAATGGTGGATACTGCTGAAGTACTAGCGCAATTGGACCTATCTAAGACTAAGAGCAAACTTTTGGCCATAGTGGCCAATGTTCGCGGGGCACAGGATGCGTCTGAACATCAGGAAATCGATTATCTGGGCTATCCTTTTTCTATTTCCGAGAACTTTCAAATGCGGAATACCCATAAAACTATTGCTGAATCGGTAGACATCCTTCAAGAAATATTGGATATTGCCGTTACATCCGGCAAAGAGGTAGTGACTTACATCTCGATGGGATTCGGAAACCCCTACGGCGATCCTTGGGATGTTGACATCGTCGGGGAGTGGACGGAAAAATTAGCCGATATGGGCGTAAAAATACTATCACTTTCCGATACGGTAGGCACCTCCACTCCTGAAAACATCGATTATCTTTTTTCCCATTTGATTCCCAAATATGCCGACGTCGAATTTGGGGCCCATTTGCATACGACCCCGACCCAATGGTATGAAAAAGTGCATGCAGCATACAATGCCGGTTGTCGCCGGTTCGACGGAGCGGTTCAAGGTTTCGGCGGCTGCCCCATGGCCAAGGACGAACTGACCGGAAATATGCCGACCGAGAAGATACTTTCCTATTTAACTGCCGCAAAAGCGGATTCCGGTATAAATTGGATGGTTTTTGAAGCGGCCTACAACAAGGCTTCCGATTTGTTTTCGGCGTATCATTAAATAGGTATGAAATAGCCTACTCCGGATTCAATTCCGGTAAAAGTGGCTTCATCCCTTTTTTTGGCGAGATGCATCTGCTTCATATTTTTTATTCCGACAGTCTGCCGGTAGGGATGAAATCTATCAAAGTCCCTTTAAAAAGGATAAGCATAGATTGGTTAAAGGAACTTTTCCTTCTCTTATTAGGGATATTTTACTACAAAACCAAGCCCAAAGCAATAAATTTTCTTTTCATTTTATCACCAGTCCCCAACCCCTGTTCAGCCTATGAATTCGATCCATTGTTAATAACCATGTGGAAAAACTTAAACCACTTTCAAACAAATAAGGTGATTTAATTGAGACCTTTATACTCACTTCATTTACAAAACAATTAATGCTATCTGCTATGGAAATCACCCAGGTCATCAAACGGGATAATACGACCAAACCCTTTCATTTACACAAAGTTACCAATGCTATTCTAAAGGCCATGACCGCTGTCGAGCTAGGTGGCTTCGCCGATGCCGAACGCGTTTCGGAGAAAGTTTATACGGGACTTCTCGAACGAAAGCAATTCGATGAAACCTATGTGCCAACCGTTGAGGAGGTGCAGGATTTCGTCGAGAAAAAACTCATGGAAAGCGGTTTCTTTGAAGTGGCCAAGGCATACATTCTGTACCGTAACGAGCAGGCCCAAAAACGCAAGAGCAATATATTCGAAAAGCGTATTATGTTGAAGCCTTACGAATATCCTGAACTTTACGAATATGTACCTGCCATCCGACATTCGTACTGGATACACTCCGAATTTAACTTCACCAGCGACATACAGGATTTTAAGACCCGACTTACCGAAACCGAGCGTAATGCGATTAAAAATACCATGCTCGCCATTTCCCAGATTGAGGTGGCGGTGAAAAGTTTTTGGGGCGATATCTATCATAAGATGCCCAAGCCAGAGATCGGTTCGGTAGGTGCCACCTTTGCAGAGAGCGAAGTGCGACATGCGGATGCCTATTCACATCTGCTCGAAATCCTCGGACTAAACCAAGAGTTCAAGAACCTCAAGAAGAAACCGGCCATCATGAAGCGGGTGCAGTACCTGGAGACTGCCCTAAAGAATGCGAAAAGTGAAGATAATAGGGAATATGCGGAGTCCATTTTACTCTTTTCCCTGTTCATCGAGCACGTTTCCCTGTTCTCCCAATTCTTGATCATTATGGCCTTTAATAAACATAAAAATGTATTGAAGGGGATTTCCAACGTGGTCGAGGCGACATCCAAAGAAGAACAGATTCACGGGGATTTTGGTATCGATATCATCAAGATCATTAAGGATGAAAATCCCGATTGGTTCGATGAAGAACATGCACTCATGATCCAGGAGATGTGCAGGGACGCCTTCAAGGCCGAAAGCAAGATTGTAGATTGGATCTTCGAGAAAGGCGAACTCGATTTCTTGCCCAAAGCGGTGATTAACGAGTTTATAAAGAACCGTTTTAATAATTCTCTCGCAAGTATTGGTGTCGCCAAGGTTTTCGAAATAGACGATGCCCTATTAAATGAGACCGAATGGTTCGATGACGAGATTATCGGTACCAAACACGGTGATTTTTTCGTGAAACGCTCCATTAATTACAGCAAAAGAACCCAAAGTATAACCAGTGATGACCTTTTTTAAATGAACGATCCAGAAACAACCCTAGACACACAGACAACAACAACAATTTCAAAAGGCGATGCCCTTGTCGATGCAAGAAGAGCAACCCTAAGAAATCACGGAGAACAAAACCGAGGCGGTTTTGAATGGCTTACCGAAAACAGTCGGAATTTTTTGGCATCGGGATACTTGACCGAAGGGGTGACCCCCGAACAACGTATCCGCGAAATTGCCGATCGGGCCGAACAGCTTTTAGATATGCCCGGTTTTTCGGATAAATTCTACGGCTATATGTCCCAAGGATTTTTCTCCCTGGCATCCCCCGTGTGGTCCAATTTCGGAAAGCAAAGAGGACTTCCCATTAGCTGCTTCGGGTCACATATCGATGACGATATGGGCAATATCCTGTTTACACAATCCGAAGTGGGCATGATGTCCAAACTGGGTGGTGGCACTTCTGGGTATTTTGGTAAAATACGCCCGCGTGGTGCGGCGGTGAAAAATAATGGCCAAGCGTCCGGGTCCGTACATATCATGCAACTTTTTGAATCGATGGTCGATGTGGTCAGCCAAGGTTCGGTACGCCGTGGCAGATTCTCCCCGTACCTTCCCATCGAACATCAAGATATTCTGGAGTTTCTGGAAATCGGCACCGAGGGAAATCCCATTCAAGAACTGACCCATGGTGTTACCGTAACCGATGCCTGGATGCAGGATATGATTGAGGGAGATGTCGCCAAAAGGGCTATTTGGGCCAAGGTTTTGCAGCGTAGGGGCGAGATGGGCTATCCGTATATATTCTTTAAGGACAACGCCAACAACGGTGCTGCCGATGTATATAAGGATAAGAACCATACCGTTTACGCAAGTAATTTATGCACAGAAATCATGCTGCCATCCAATGATCAGTGGTCTTTCGTATGTGTGCTTTCATCGGTAAACGTATTGCACTATGACAAGTGGAAAGACACCGATGCGGTAGAGACGATGGTGTATTTCTTGGATGCCGTAATTACCGAATTCATAGAAAAATTGGAAAGCTATCGGGATTCCGAAAGTCGCGAAGATCGTCAGACCTTCCTATTTATGGAACGTGCCTACAATTTTTCAAAGGATAATCGGGCCTTGGGTCTAGGGGTATTGGGATGGCATTCATTGCTACAGTCCAAAAAACTGCCGTTCAACAGCCAGGAAGCCTATAACCTGAACAGCGAAATCTTTGAGAGCATCAAAAAGAGATCGTATAAGGCATCCGAAGAATTGGCGGAGAAATTCGGCGAACCGACCGTCCTTAAAGGATATGGAAGGCGTAATGCTACCTTGAACGCTATTGCACCTACCACCTCGTCAGCTTTTATATTGGGGCAAGTATCCCAAGGGATAGAACCAATCTGGTCGAATGTCTATGTGAAGGACATTGCCAAGGTGAAAACCACAATAAGGAATCCGTTCTTGGAAGAAGTACTGGAAGAAAAAGGGCAGAGTACGACCGAGGTTTGGCGAAGTATCCGTGATAGGGACGGCTCCGTACAGCATTTAGATTTCTTGACCGATAATGAAAAGGAGGTTTTCAAGACCTATTCCGAAATCGATCAAATGGATATCATTTATCAGGCCGCCAACCGGCAGAACCATATCGATCAAGGTCAGTCGGTCAACATCATCGTACATCCCGATATGCCCGTCAAGGAAATCAACAAAATCCACGTAACCGCTTGGAAACTGGGTCTAAAATCCCTCTATTACCAACACAGTATGAACGCTGCCCAGAAATTCAAGCAGAAAAAAGAATGTGCGAGTTGTGAGGCTTAGGTTTTAATTTAGTCAGAATGCAACTGCCTAAAAGTTTTGAAATAACAGTAAATCTGAAAATCGACTTTCTTACGGAAAGTCGATTTTTTTTGGTTTATATCTAGTTTAAGGAACTCCCATTTTTAGACTTCATCCTTCCAAACGTTAAAATTTCTCTTTTTATTTAGATTTAATACAAATAGAGTTGCCAAATAGCAGCTCATGCTTTAGATTTGCCCAGCTATTTAAAACAAGTCTAAATAATATAATCTTTTATGAGAAAAATTTCCTTCGCCGTAGCCATTGCGACCGGTCTTATTTTTGCATCCTGTAGTTCCGATGATAATGGACCAGATGTTCAGGCCGTTACACCTACATGTACCGACGGTATTCAGAATGGGGATGAGTCCGGTGTTGATTGCGGTGGCAGTTGCACACCTTGTGAAACCGATAGCGAAAATTCTATAGTAATTCCCGCCACCTATGCCTTCGAGAGAAACGGAAGCAGTACCGTGAATTTTAGCGGGCAGATTACCCGATTGAAAATGGGCGGTGAATTTCTTTCCGCGTTGTCCGATAATACAAATACGGCCGAACAATTACAGGCCATTTTCGCCCATGAAGAAGGTGCGGCGGACTTTAAGGATGCAGATCTTAACGCTTCCGATAAAAGTATAAAGAGCAAAACGGCGGCATCTAAAGATCTGTTCGGCGACAATGCCACGGTCCAAGCCGCCATACGTGCCGATTTTGATGGGTGGATTATCGGCCAGACCGAAGAGGTTTTTGTGAATTGGGAGACCATTGCTGCCCCGGGTATTGCCGGGCAGGTTCCGCAAGGGGAAAGGGTACGTTATGTCAACGCCAAGGGTCTTGAATACAACCAAATGATCGCTAAAAGTTTGATAGGGGCGTTAACGCTAGATCAAATCGTGAACAATTATCTCAGTCCCGCCGTGTTGGACGAGGGCGAGAACCGGGCCAATAACGATGCCGGCATCGTAGAGGAAGGGAAGTCCTTTACAACGATGGAGCACAAGTGGGACGAAGCTTACGGCTATCTGTTCGGTCTGAATACGGATACCGCAAATCCGGTGGCAGGCGAAAATGATGGCGATCGATTTTTGGGAAGTTACATCGGGCAGGTGGCCGAGGATCCCGACTTCAGTGATTTGATTACCGCTTCTTACGATGCTTTCAAATTGGGAAGGGCGGCCATCGTAGCCAAGGATTACGAAGTTCGTGACGAACAAGCAGCGATTATTAAAGCCAAATTGGCGCTCGTGCCTTCCGTTAGGGGCGTTTTCTATCTACAGGTTGGGAAAAATGCCTTGACAGAAACAGTACCCAATTACGGTGCAGGTTTCCATGCATTGTCAGAGGCGTTCGGATTTATCAATAGCCTTCAATTTGCCCAGGACCCTACCACGGGAAAAGCGTATTTCACTAAAATGGAGGTCGATGCCCTTGTGGGCCAGCTAGTGGGAGATGGTGAAAACGGACTTTGGGACGTGACCCCCGAAACATTGGATAGCATTTCAGAAACTATCGCCACTAAGTTCGGCTTTACCGTTGCAGAGGCAGCGCCAGACGCCATCTAAAAAAAGCAGTGATATTCAATTAAAAATTTAGGGGATAATTCCATAGGTATTTTGGAGTTATCCCTTATTTTTGCAAAGTTGATTTAGAATAAATAAAAATAAGATATGCGAAGAATTTGGGGAGCATTTTTAGTATTAACCTTGGTTTGGGCCTGTTCATCCGATAATGGCAATGGCTCTGGAATGTCCGACGATGTGAATCCGGGACCCGGCCCCTCAACGGAAACTTTTGAAAGGGGACCCATGTTGGCCAATTGGGCCGACAATATAATGGTTCCCGTTTACACGGATTTTTCTGGAAAACTGACCGATCTATCCACAAATCTGGAAACTTTTAAAACGGAGGGCAGCGAAGCCAATCTGGTCACCTTGCGAAATGCTTGGTTGGAAGCGTATAAAGCATGGCAGCATGTCGATATGTTCGAAATTGGCCCTGCAGAAGCGGTGGGGCTGCGCTTGAACATCAATTCCTATCCCACCGATACCGCTATCATCGAAGCAAACGCATCAACCGGAGTTTATGACCTAAAATTACCTTCGAACAGGGTCGCCAAGGGTTTTCCTGCCTTGGATTACCTGATCAACGGTCTAGGAGAAACGGATGCCGCTATCGTGGAAAAATTAGGTTCGGAAATCGCCAAGGCTACCTACATCGCCTATATGGATGCCGTATTGAAGGATATGCAAGAAATGTTGAATCAAGTGCTTTCGGAATGGCAACAAGGTTATCGGGACACATTTGTAAACAACGACGGCGCATCGGCCACGGCCTCCGTAGACCGTTTCGTAAATGACTATATCTTTTATTATGAAAAGTTTTTAAGGGCGGGTAAAATGGGCATCCCCTTAGGTGTTTTTTCCGGAACTACCCTTCCCGGAAATCTGGAAGCCTATTATGATAACGAGGTATCGAAAGTTCTGTTTTTGGAAGGTTTGAACGCCTCACAAGATTTTTTCAATGGAAAACACTTTGCATCCGAAGGGAAAGGTGAAAGTTTGGCCACCTATCTCGATGCCCTTAATGCGATTAAAGGTGGGGAGGACCTGAACCTAATTATCAATAAACAGTTCGATGCCGCCCGCGAACAGGTAACTGCTTTGGACAGCTTTTTGGAGGAGATCGAGAATAACGATCCTCCAGCCAATATGCTGCTGGCCTATGATGAGGTGCAACGGATCGTT
>RCMY010002290.1_pt1 | contig 17403 bp, 16 predicted proteins | sample 2041341 | NCBI WGS metagenome assembly RCMY01 (sample SAMN09708234, study PRJNA481090) | Marine sediment metagenome, whole genome shotgun sequencing project. | reverse complement strand
TCATGCCGAGACCGTGTTTCATCGCCAGCACGTACTCGGCAATGAGGTCGCCGGCATGCTCGCCGACGATGGTCACGCCGAGGATGCGATCCTTGCCCGGCACAGTGAGCACCTTGACGAATCCGTGCGCCTCGGAGTCGGCGATCGCGCGGTCGAGGTCATCGATACCGAACTTCGTTACCTCGTAGGCGACGTCCTCGGCCTTGGCATCCGCTTCGTTCAGACCGACGCGTGCGACTTCGGGTTCGACGAAGGTGGCCCACGGAATCACCGAGTAGTCGGCCTTGAAGGTCTTGAACGGATCGAACAAGGCATTGACGGCGGCATACCAGGCCTGATGTGCGGCGGTGTGGGTGAACTGGTAGGGGCCTGCGACGTCGCCGGCGGCATAAATGTTGGGATAGTTGGTTTGCAGGAAATCGTTGGTGTCTACCGTTTTGCCGGTCGGAATGCCCAAGGTCTCGAGCCCGAATCCGGTCAGGTTGGCTGCCCGGCCCACGGCCACCAGCAGGGTGTCGAAGGGGATGTGTACGTCCTTGCCGTCGTGTTCGGCAATCAGCAGCTTTTCGCCGTCCTCGATCAAAAACTGCTTGGCTTTGGTGTTGACTCGCACGTCGATGCCTTCGGCAATGAAGCGTTCCATCACCAATTTCGATACCTCTTCGTCCTCGCGTGCCATGATCTGCGGCAGCATCTCGACCTGTGTCACCGTGCTTCCGAGGCGCGCAAAGGCCTGCGTCAGTTCGCTGCCGATCGGCCCGCCGCCGAGCACCAGCAATCGGCGCGGCTGCTCGCGCAGTTCCCACAGGGTGTCCGAGGTGAGGTAGTCCATCTCCTCGATGCCTGGGATCGGCGGCACGAAGGGCCGTGCGCCGGTGGCGATGACGATGGCGCGAGTGCTCAGCGTCTGAGTGCTGCCGTCGTGGCGCGTGATGTCGACGGTCCACGGCGAGGTGATTTTTGCCGACCCTTCGATGACATCCACGCCGAGATCGGTGTAGCGCTCGATCGAATCATGCGGTTCGATCGCCTTGATAACCGCCTGCACGCGTTCCATGACCTTGGCGAAGTCCATCTTCGCGTTCGCCCCATCCATGCCGAATTCTTTCGCGCGTGCGACATGCGAGAGGAATTTGGCCGAGCGAATCAGCGCCTTGGAGGGTACGCAGCCGGTATTCAGGCAATCGCCGCCCAACTTGTGCCGCTCGACCAGAGTGACCTTCGACTTCACTGCGGCGGCGATGTACGAAGTCACCAGGCCGGCCGAACCGCCGCCGATCACCACTAGATTGCGGTCGAAGCGGGCGGGTTTCCTGTCGGCCCAGCGGGCATAGACTTTCCGCCCCTTGACGATGGCGACGATGCGTTTGGCGATCAGCGGAAAGATGCCCAGCAGCACGAAGGAGCCGAGCAGACCGGGCGAGAGAATGCCGGCGAGGGACTCGATCTGCCCCAGCTGCGTGCCGGCGTTTACATACACGGCGGTGCCGGCCAGCATGCCGATCTGGCTGACCCAATAAAAGGTGGTGGCGCGGATCGGCGTCAGCCCCATTAGCAGGTTGATGACGAAAAAAGGAAAGGCGGGTACCAGGCGCAGCGTGAAAAGGTAAAAACCGCCTTCGCGTTCAACGCCTTTGTTGATCGCCTTGAGCCGGCCGCCGAAGCGGCTTTGCACCCAGTCGCGCAGCAGGAAGCGGGACACCAGAAAGGCCAGTGTGGCGCCGATGGAGGCGGCGAAGGAGACGATCAGCAGCCCCCACCAGAGGCCGAAGATCGCGCCCGCGATCAGCGTCATTACGGCTGCGCCGGGGACGGACAGGGCGGTGACCGCGACATAAATGCCAAAAAAGATACCCGCCGTCGACCACGGATTGGCTGCGCGGTATGTCTCGATCGCAGCTTGCTGGCTCTTGAAGTAGTCGAGGCTGAAAAAACGACCGAGGTCGAAGATGAAATAGCTCGCCACGAGGACGAGAAGGAGGACAACAAGTCCGAGTTTTTTCTTGTTCATGATCGGGTGGCGCTCCGCGGATCGTAAGTGTCGTGTCGAGGTCATGCTGCGCGCTCGGGTTCGGCGCATGTGATCAAACAGACCGCATAGGGGCCGAAAACCTGACACTTTGCGCGTTGTACTCACGCTCTTCACCCTGAATACTGTTTTGTGCCACGCACCAATATCCAGTAGAATGCGCGTCTTATGGCAGTCTTTGGGGCGTTCTCCGCGCCGAGCTGCAGATTCAACAAGGCGCGTCAGGCGCCTCCGTTTGTGCCGGCGCCTGACGCCTGCCGCATTGTGCAAAGTTCAAACGTCGGGCCAACCCGTCAGCATGGTCGGCATTTCTGCCGCCAGCAAACGCATTATTTCGCGTGTCCGTGGTTTTACGGCGCGCCTGCGCTCATCGTGCTGCGCCATTGCGCGCCGTGACCGCATGAAAAGTTATTCAGGAGAAAGAATTCATGGCTAAAGAAGATCTGATTCAGTTTGAAGGTGTCGTCGAGGAAGTGCTGCGTGATGCGCGCTTTCTCGTCAAACTCGACAACGGCATGGACGTCGCCGCCTATGCGTCGGGCAAGATGCGCAAGTTCCGCATTCGTATCCTTGCCGGTGATCGCGTCACCCTCGAAATGTCGCCTTACGATTTGACCAAGGCGCGCATCTGTTTCCGCCACAAGGAAATCCGTCGCGGCGGAGCGCCGCACTGAGCGTAGCGCACTCAGCACAAAAAAGGCCCGGCGATGTCGCCGGGCTTTTTTGTGGGCGTCCGCTCTACTGTGCGGTCGTGAGGTACTTCAGGATTTCGACGATCTGCGCGGGTGTTTGCGCCCAGGCGATCGCCGAGCCGTCCACCTCCTTGAGCGGGTGAATGATGTCTTCCGCATGCAGCGTGATGTAGGGCGTGCCCAAGGCCGCGCAGTAACCGGCGTCGAACGCGGCGTTCCATTGTTTGTACTTGTCGCCGAAGCGCACGACGGCGAGATCGCATTGTTCGAGCAGGGTCTTGGTGCGGATGGCGTTGACCTTCGACGACTTGTGATCGCGCCAGAACGGGTTGCTTTCGGCGCCGAGCACGTCGCCGGCGGCGTCGCTCTTTTCGTGGTTGGTGACGGCCGACGTGAAGCTCACCGGCAGACCCTGCGTCTTGGCGCCTTCCATGATCTGTTCGCGCCAGTCGGTGTGGATCTCGCCGGAAAGATAAACGGTCAAATTCATGCAAGCCTCGCTGGTCAAGTTGTTGGATTTGCTGTTGACCCGCGCTGTATTGGCAAGCCAGGAAGGCCCAAAGTATAACCCGCGAGGCGGCGAGTTTCAGGCGGCTTGAGCGAGCTCGCTGAGCATGGCAGCGCGCACCGTGTTCTCGATGAAACGTCCGATCAGTGCCATGTCCGGCGCCGGTTCGAGATCGCGGGCGGTGGCGACGCGCCCGGTTTGCCGGGCTTCGAGCGTGCCGTTGATTGCGGTCGCGAGCACATATTCCCCGCCACAGTTGCGACAGTGGAGCAGATCGCCGGCGCGCTGCTCGCGGCGTGCGACGAGCGTGGGGCCGCACATCGCACAATGCTGTAACGGTGTGCCGTCGTCGCTGTGGCCGACGATGTGTTTGAACATGCCGGTGTCTGCAAGGGCGAGAAAATGCTCGCCAAGGCGGGTGTCGAATTGCGTGCCCAGATTGTCGCGGATGACGGTCAGCGCAGCGGCGATCGGTATCGCCTTGCGATACGGGCGCGCGCTCGTCATCGTGTCGAAGGCTTCGCAGATCGCGACGATACGGGCGTCGCGGGGAATCTCGTCGCCACGCAGCCCTTGCGGGTAGCCGGTGCCGTCGGGCCGTTCGTGGTGGAAGCGCACGGCGTCCTGCGCGAGGCTCGCCAGCGGGTGGCTCGCCAGCAAGCGTGCGCCGACATCGGGGTGGGTGCGCATGATGTCGCGCTCATCTTCGTCGAGCGCGGTTCGCTTGCACAGGATGGATTCGGGAACGGCGATCTTGCCCAGATCATGCAGAAAGCCGCCGATGGCGATGCGATGAACGTCTACCGCACCCATGCCGGCGCGGCGGGCGAGCATCTCGGCGAAGCGCGAAACGCGCCACAAATGACCGCCGGTGAAGGGGTCGCGCGATTCGATCGTGCTTGCCATCATCAGCAGGGTGCTCAGGGTGGCGCGAGCGTTCTTCAACTCGGGCTGGCGTTGGCGGGGAAGCGGCCAAAAGGTCATGACGTCGGACTCCGGAAACCATCTGCCTCGCAGTTCGAGGCTCTGTCCAAATTATCGAATGTGCCGATGCATGATTGAGCGTTGCGTGAGGGAGCTTCGTGACGGGGTGCCGCTTGAGTAGTGAATCCTGGCGCGTTTGCGGGTGGCCTGGGACGTAATGCCCAGGGCGTAATCCAGGCCTGACGTGATGCGTGTGAAATGCGACACGAACGCTGACGTGCGGTCACGGGCCATGATGCGGCCTGGCGTATTCAAGCGGTGCTGGCGGCGGCGCTGCGACGGTGGCCGAAGGCGAGCGGCACCAGGAAACCGGCGGTGCACATCAGCAGACCGTAGAGGTTGGTGCCCAGCAACATGGCGTATTTGCCCTCGCCGATCGCCCAACTCGCCGGTAGGGCGCCCAAGGCAAGTAGCACGCCGAGTGCCATGCCGGTCCAGAACGAGAGGTGAAACGATAGCGGCGAATAGCGCACATGGCGGGACAGCAAAAAGACCGGCGCGAGTCCGATCACCATCGTGCCCGATAGCGTTGTCGCCATGAGAATGTCGGTGCCGGCCATCATCGGCAGGTTGCCGAGCAGGGCGAACAGCGCCATCGTCACGACGCCGTTGCGGATGGCGCGCGTGCCCGGCGTGCGACCGGCGAGCAAGGGCAGTTCATACGCGACCGATTTCGATAGCGACGTAAAGGTGGAATCGAGCGTCGACGCCGCTGAGGAAATCATCACCATGCTCATTGCGAAAAAGCCGGCCACGCCCATCGCCCGTGCCACCTGCGCTGGCACGTTGCTGCCGGTGGCAATGCCTTCCAGGCGCGCGTGAACGCCCACCAGGCTGAAGGCAAGGATTGCGAAGAAGCCGAGCACGCCGGCAACCACGAAGGCGCGCAACATGGTCTTTTCGTTAGTGATGAAGGCGCGGTCAGTCAGCACCGGGTCGTGGAATGGGTACGAGAGCACCTGCAGCAGCGCGACGAAGAACAGGTCGGCGCCGGCATCGAGCGCGAAGCGGCCCTCCGAGAGCAGTGCCACCGGGCCGTGAGTGGGAACGATCCACGCCAGCACCAGGCCCAGAAAGAGTACGAAGACGACCGCCTGGATGACGTCGGTGAAAATCGAACTGCGCAGACCGCCCTTGAGGCTGTAGAGCAGTACGGCAGCCGTGAACAGCAGTGCCGAGGCGATGAAGCCGAAGCTGCCTACTTCGCCGTAGTAGCCGCCGACCACGGCGGTGTTGCTCCACACTTCGTTGTACAGTCGCACGAGGATCGCCGCGGAGAAGGCCAGCGCCGCCAGTCGGCCGTATTTTCCGACCAGAAACGGCACCAGCCCGGTGGCGCCCTCGCGGGTCCGCAGGCGGTAGATCACCCAGCCGGCGAACGGGATCGACAACCAGTAGGTAGCGTAGGCGAGTCCGCCGACGATGCCGTAGGCGGCGCCGAGGTTGGCGGCGTTGGTGACCGATTTGGCGAAAATCCAGCTGATGAAAATGCTCATCATGAGCGACCAGGATGAAGCCGGCCGGCCGTTCGCGTCGGTGCCGCGGAAGAAACCGCCTTCGTCCCGCGCGCGTGGCGAGACGAGATACATGACGACGCCGAAGACGACGAGAAATCCCCAGAAGAACAAGCCCTGGTAGTCAGCGGCGGCAGACATGGCGCGTCCCTCTTTCTGTTCTCTTCAGATTCAGTCGAGCGCGCCGCTGCAGCTCGATCCCTGTCCGGCGGTGCAGCCATAGCAGTGACCGGCCACCTGGATCGCGCCGCCTTCGAGCATTTCAGCGGACACATCGCGCAGGTGCAAGGCGCGCCCGCTACTGTCCTCACAGCGCAGATCGAGCATCTGGTTGAAATCGCAGTCGTACAGGTTGCCCTGCCAGTCGACGCTGACCAGCGAGCGGCACATCACGCCGTCGAGGTTGTCCTCGCGGTGAACCGATTGCAGCAGTCCCATGTACTGGTTGAATTTGCCTTTCGACAGCAAGGTGGAGCCGAAGCGCTGGATGGGCATGTTGGTGATCGTGAACAACTGATTGAACACGATGCCAAAGTGCTCGCCCAGATGCGTCTTGTAATCGGCTTCCAGCGCCTCTTGCGGTGGCGGCAGGTTGGTGCCCTGCGGGTTGAAGACGAGATTGAGCACGAGCGCGCTTTCGGGCTGGCCATATCCCAACGCATTGAGCTGCTTGAGCCCGGCGATGCTGGCTTCGAACACGCCCTTGCCGCGCTGTGCGTTGACGTTGTCTTCCAGATAGCAGGGCAGGGAGGCCACCACTTCCACGCCTTGCTCGGCGAGAAACGCCGCCAGTGTTTCCTGACCCGGCTCGCTCAGGATGGTCAGGTTGCAGCGGTCCATCACCTTGCAGCCGCGCGCGCGGGCGGCGCTGACCAGTCGGCGGAAGTGAGGGTTGAGCTCCGGTGCGCCGCCGGTCAGGTCGAGTGTTTTCACGCCGGGGTTGTCGTCGAGAAAGCGGATCACCAGATCGATCGTCTCGCTGTCCATCTCTTCCGTGCGATTCGGGCCGGCGTTGACATGGCAGTGCAGGCAGGTCTGATTGCAGCGATAGCCGAGGTTAATCTGCAGCGTGTCGATGCGGCGACGGGTGAGCGCGGGGAATTCGGTTTTGCGTAGCAGCGGTAAGGTGGCGAGCATGCGCCGTCTCCTGTGTCGGTGGGGGCGGCCAGGCGGCACGCGCGTGAGGATTGATCAATCTGACCCGCGGGCCGGCGAAAATCTTACATCAGTCGGCATTGGCTACCCGCGGTCGCCGCGCAGGTAGTGCTGCTCGCACGGCGGACCACCTGATGGAAGCCCCCGGCATTGACGCAAGGTTTGGTGCGGTCGGCCCTCGGCAAACAGCGAACTGAATTTCCCCCTGTTTCGCAGTTGCCAGGGGAGTTCGACACACTACCTTGAACTGTCTCGCTCGACCTCGCGATCCCCAAACCAGGCATCGTATTCGGGGTAGTCGAACAGTAGCGATATTACGTCGGCCACGAGGAGAACCCGCCGATCGTTGTCATATAGCCGTGTAGCGGGAGGTCTGACGAACACGATCATGCAAACGAGAACAGTCCATGGCACGACATGGGGTGCGGACACCGACCTGTCAATCCACGGGCTCGCCGGCGTTCTCTCGGGGGTGTTCAAGGCCCTGAAGCATCGACGCCAACTGGTCGGCAAGTGCGCGCACACGCCTTGGCTGGGCCCGGCTGGGAGGAAACAGCATTTGCAGGGGTGTGGGGGGCGGCGCATGGTCGGCCAGAAGCTCAACTAGCTTTCCAGCCCTGATATCGGGCCCAACATCCAGTTCCGATTTCAAAATGATCCCATGACCGGCAAGCCCCCACTGGCGTACGAGCGCGCCGTCATTCGCCACCCGGTCGCCGCGCACGGTAACAATCTGCTGCAACGTGCCTGGACCAAACCGCCACACATTGTCGAGATTCGCGCCAAACCGCATGACAAGGCAATTGTGATCCTTCAGATCGACGGGCTTTTTCGGCAGGCCGTGTTTTTCGATGTAGTTGGGCGCGGCGCAGACCACCCGCCGTTTCTGGCCAAGGCTTTTGACCCGCAGTGAGCTGTCGGTGACTGGCCCGAACCGCAGCACGATATCAAACCCCTCACCAACGATGTCGACATAGCCGTCTGAAAGCAGCAGCTCGACCGAGATGGCGGGGTGTTCTGACAGGAAGCGATTGATCTCGGCAGAAATAACGGTCCGCCCAATATCACTTGGGGCGCTGATCCGGATCGGACCTGACAGCGTTTGCGCACCAAAGCGGATGCGGGTTTCAAGATCCTCGACCTCGCCGAGAACCCGTTTGGCACCTTCGACCAGCGTGCGCCCTTCGTCCGTCAGGCTGATCGCGCGTGTCGTGCGGTTCAACAGGACAACGCCAAAATGCGCCTCAAGGGCGACAAGCCGCTCGGATACGGTGGTCGAAGACAACCCGGCTTCACGACCGGCAGCGACCAGGCTGCCCTTCTCGACGATTTTGAGGAACAGGGCGATGTTGTTGAGCAGCATTGTACGGATTTTCCGGATTATTAATTCGCATTTTGCCAGTTTCTCCGGTTCTGACAAGCAGCTACATTGCGTCAACACCCAATCAAGGAGTTCAGCAATGACCAAACTGACCATCGTCGCAAACATCCACGCCAACCCCGACCAGATTGATCTGGTCAAGGCTGAGCTGGAAAAGCTGGTTCCGATCACGCGCGCCGAGAAAGGCTGCATTCATTATGAATTGCACCGCGACAACGACAACCCGGCGCATTTCATGTTTTTTGAGAACTGGGAATCGCGCGACCTGTGGCAGACCCACATGAATGCCCCGCACCTTGCCGCCTATATGCAGGCCACAGACGGCGCCGTTGCAGAATTTTCGTTGAGCGAAAAAACTCAGATCAGCTAACCACCCACAGAGACCCGGAGATTCAACAATGAAAGCCGTCGCACTTACACACTATTTGCCCGTCGAGAACCCGAATGCGTTTCTTGACGTGGATCTGCCCAAGCCTGCCGCAACGGGTCGTGACATTCTGGTCGCGGTGAAGGCTGTGTCCATCAACCCGGTCGACACCAAAGTCCGCGCCCCGAAAGACACCGTTGAAGAAACCCCGCGTGTCCTTGGCTGGGATGCCAGCGGCGTTGTCGAGTCTGTCGGCCCGGACGTCACGCTCTTCAAACCCGGCGATGAGGTGTACTACGCCGGCGATATCACCCGGTCCGGTTCCAATGCAGAATTCCAGTTGGTGGACGAGCGCATCGTCGGTTTCAAGCCGAAGAGCCTCGGCTTCGCCGAAGCCGCGGCCCTGCCACTGACAACGATCACCGCCTACGAGGCCTTCTTTGACCGCCTCGGCATTGATCGTGACGGCGCCGACAAAGGGCAGTCGGTTCTCATCATCGGGGCTGGCGGTGGTGTTGGCTCGATCGGGATTCAACTTGCCAAGGCGGCCGGGCTTGTCATCATCGCCACGGCTTCGCGCCCGGAGACGGAAAGCTGGGTCAAAGCGCTTGGTGCGGATCATGTGGTCAATCATCGCAAACCCATGGTTGAACAGGTGCGTGCCCTCGGCTTCCAACATGTCGATCACATCGCGATCTTCAACGACATGCGCCACTGGGACACGGCGGTTGAACTGATCCGTCCGCAGGGTGGGATTGTCACGATCGATGACACCGACCTGCCGATGCCGATGGCTGGCATGAAGATGAAGGCCGCCAGCCTGCATTGGGAATTCATGTTCGCCCGCGCCATGCACCAGACGCCGGACATGATCGAGCAACACAAGTTGCTGACCTACGTGGCAAATGAAATCGACGCGGGGCGCATTCGCACTACGCTCGACAAAGTGCTCAGCCCGATCAACGCCGAGAACATCCGCGCCGCCCATGCGCTCATCGAAACCGGCACGGCCAAAGGCAAGGTCGTCGTCGAATCCTTCTGAATTCGATGCCAATCGGTTCCGGATGGGAACCACATCGACATCGATTTTTCTGCAGATGAATGGGCGCGCATGGGGGCGCGGCTTTCGGCCGGTCTGGGGCGAGGGGTAACTGGCCCTCGCCGTCGACGTGCCGCTAGAGCTCTGCTCCAAGCAAATTCAATTCGGCGGGTGTGGCTTCTGCGCGCGCCGACACATCGCCCCGCGGATCGGCACGATCAACAGACGGCACGATTGGGGCAATTCAATCTGCTTGCCGAGCGCTACGCCCGTGATCTACCTCGGTCGGGAATATCACCAATCGCCGCACGGTCGCCGGTTGACGAAGCCGGCGATATCGATTGTGTTTGCGGTCAGACGATGCATTACCACTGTTCGGAAAAAGGCCGCGCGTCTTGCTCGAATGTCCAGGCGGTTCGCGGCTGGCTATGGATTTGCCAGTAAATGTGGGCCAGATCATCAGGCTGGATGACGCCATCTTTCTCTTTGCTGGCAAATACATCGGGCAGGAACGGGGCGGTTGCTTCGTTCTGAATCAAACCATCGACAACCACATGCGCGACGTGGATTCCCTGCGGCCCAAGCTCTCTCGCCATACTCTGAGCCAACGCTCTCAAGGCATGCTTCCCCCCGGCGAACGCGGTAAAGCCGCTACTTCCGCGCAGGCTGGCAGATGCGCCAGTAAAGATGATGGTGCCTTGTTGTCGAGGAAGCATCCTTTTCGCCACTTCGCGACCCACGAGAAAACCAGCGAAGGCACACATCTCCCAGACCTTGCGATAAACGCGTGCGGTGGTTTCGCAAATGCTGAATCGGACATTTCCGCCCACATTGAAAATCGCAACGCTGATCGGCCCCAGCTCCGCTTCCACTTTATCGATCAGCTCAACGACTTGCGCCTCGTCTCGCGCGTCGGAATGCAATGCGGTCGCGCTCGTACCAAGCGCTTCGATTTCCTTGACCAGTGGCGCCAGGTCGCCTTTTCTGCGAGTGGCGACGATATGGAAGCCTTCGATCGCGAAGCGTCTGGCGATAGCGGATCCCAGGTGGTCCCCACCGCCTACGATCAATGCAATGGGTTTGTCCGTCGCTGCCATTGCTCTCTCCTGATCAATGGTTTGGCGCCTGAAAAATGTCTGGTTCGCTTGTCACTTTCAACGCGCCGCGCTGCCGATCGATACGGCAAAGCAGATATCGACGGATTCATGCGCACGGCGCCGAAGTTGCGACAGGCCATCACGATGCCTGCCAGCGCCGAATGATCTGATCAGCGAGGTCGGTCAGTTCTGATGCCACAAGGTCGGGGATCGGCACTTCCGCCGCGGGCAGGACGGCGTTGTGGGGGCGCGTAACCAGTGCGCCACGGCACCCCGCGGCCTGGGCACCCACCGTATCCCATAAATGACAGGCGACGAGGCACAGGTCCGACGTCTCGACACCCATCTCCTCAGCCACCAGTTGGTACGTTTCGGGGGCCGGCTTGAATTTTCGAACCGCCTCAACGCTGAAAGAGCGTTCGAAGAATCCGTCGAGCCCGGCGCTTTCCAGCGGTGTGGGCGAAGATCCGCTCGCGGAATTTGTCAGCGTCACAAGCCGGAAACCCACATCGCGCAACCGGGTGAGCGCCGGTACGACATCGGGATGCGCCGGCATCGTATTCATCCGCGCTTTCAGCTCATCGATGTCGCCGTCGGCAACCGTCACACCATGAATTGTCGCGACCATATGCAGGCTTCCCACGGCCAACTGGCCGAACGGCGTGTAGAGGCCCGAAAGGGTCATTGTCTGCGAGTAGAGGATCAGTTGTGCGAACCATTCCCGCAGAACGGACGGGTCGCCGAAGGCGCGATCAAACAGGGGCTCGAGCGTGGTGATATCGAGAAGCGTCTCATTCACGTCGAATACGATGATCGAAACGGGTGTGTCATTGGACATAAGTCATCCTTTTCCGGCAGTCGCCGGCATTAAGCGCGCCTTCAGGCACGTTGGATCCGGCACTGCCGGTCGCTCACCCGGCTGGCAAGCATCGTTATCTCCATTTCGCCTTGTTCGACTCATTATTTTCTCTCGCGTCGATCGCAAGGCTTCGATTTGCCGCTTTGTTCCGAAGAGCTCGGAACAGCGATCAATCCCTGGTTTCGAGCTTGTCCCCGGTGCGATATTCGAAGTCGCTGGCGTCGTGCCGCTCGCGTAGCTGTTCTTCCGGTTCGCCCCAGACGCGGTTGACCATACGGCCGCGAATTACCGCGGGGCGGCGGTCGATCTCTTTCGCCCAGCGTTGTACGTTTTCGTAGGTGTGTACTTGCAGGAATTCGCCGGCGTCGTAGGCGCGACCGAGCGCAAGCGCGCCATACCATGGCCAGGTGGCGATGTCCGCAATGCTGTATTCGTGACCCGCGAGGTAGGCATTGTCCGCCAGCCGACGGTCCAACACGTCGAGTTGGCGTTTTACTTCCATGGCGAAGCGGTCGATCGCATATTCGATCCTGGTCGGCGCGTAGGCGTAGAAGTGGCCAAGTCCGCCGCCCAGATAGGGCGCGCTGCCCATTTGCCAGAACAACCAGTTCAGTGTCTCCGTGCGGGTTGCGGGGTCGGTCGAAAGGAAGGCTCCGAATTTTTCCGCCAGATAGAGCAGGATGGACCCGGATTCAAATATTCGCGTGGGAGTGGCCGTACTGTGATCCACCATCACCGGAATCTTTGAGTTCGGATTGAGTTCGACAAAGCCGCTGGAGAACTGGTCGCCTTCGGAAATATCGATAAACCATGCATCGTACTCGGCGCCAGCATGGCCCAAAGCCAGCAACTCTTCGAGCATGACCGTTACTTTCACGCCGTTGGGCGTTGCCATCGAATAGAGCTGTAATGGGTGCTTGCCCACGGACAGTTCCTTGTCGTGGGTGGGCCCTGCAATGGGGCGATTGATACTTGCGAATTTTCCGCCGCTTTCCTTTTCCCAGGTCCAAACGGCAGGCGGTGTGTAAGCTGATTCGTCGTTCATCGTTGATTCCAATAGCGAGTGCATCAAGCGTGCATTTTTGGTCAGCGCGGCGCCGACCCTAAGACCGGTTCGGTTGCCTTGTGCCAGTCCTGCTTGACATCAGCGCGGACAGTCGGCGACTTGATTCTGCTCAGCCAGATTGACATCGGTGGCGAAAGGGAGCGTCGGGTTCTGGCATCGGACAGCGGAAAGCAAGGCACAGTCGTTGTCCCCTGTGACTCCGACGCCAGCGCGAAACACCCGCCGCTCAGCGGTGACGCTGGTCGAGCGGGCTTCACGTGTAGCAGATATCGTGGGCAAACATCCGAAGGTAACCTTTTGGTCACGGTGGTCTTGCTCGAATCAGCCGCCCGATCTATTCCATGACCCAACCATGGCTGACGATCAGCGACTGGCCAGTCAGCGCGTTGCTATTGGCCCCCGCAAAAAACAATACCGCTTCAGCAACGTCTTCTACGGTAGTGAATTCACCGTCGACGGTTGCCTTGAGCATCACGTCCTTGACGACTTGTTCTTCGCTGATACCCAACGCTTCGGCCTGCTCGGGAATCTGTTTCTCGACCAGTGCTGTGCGCACGAAACCAGGACAAACCACATTGGCGCGCACATTGTGTTTAGCGCCTTCCTTGGCCACCACCCTGGACAGACCGAGTAGGCCGTGCTTGGCGGTGACATACGCGGACTTTAGCTGTGATGCTTCCTTGGAATGCACCGATCCAATGTAAATGATCGACCCGGTGTTGGCTTCATACATGTGCTTGAGACAGGCCTTGGTCGTGAGAAACGCCCCATCCAGATGAACGGCGAGCATTTTCTTCCACTCGGCAAAAGGGAATGATTCGATCGGATGAACGATCTGGATGCCGGCATTGCTAACCAATATGTCGATCTGGCCGTAGGCGGCGGCGACCGCGTCAACGCCGCGATTTACCGCTGTCTCGTCGCTGACGTCCATGTCGACGCCCATCGCGGTACCGCCACTGTTGACGATTTCGGCAGCAGCCTTCTCGGCGGCTTCCAGCTTGAGATCGGCAATGGCTACTTTGGCGCCGGCAGCGGCCAGCGCCTGCGCGATTGTGTTGCCGATACCACTGGCGGCACCAGTGACGATCGCGACTTTTCCCTTGAAACGGTCCATGAAGCTGATCTCCAGAATTCAGTAGTTAACGAGCAAGATAGTCGTGAGCGACTTCACCCAGATTCAGGGTGAGGTCGGCGACCAGATGGACAGCAGAAAGTACTTCCAGTACAGGCAGGTCATTGACTGGCGCCAAGGCATGCGGATGCAGTTCGAGAGCTGCCGGCCCTGACCAGGCACCTTTCAGGTTCACATCGCCAAGCTGATATCGAACGATTTCACAAATACGCGGACGGCCATCCACGTGCGGAATGATTTTTAACAGATAGGCTGGCTTGCCCAGCGACTTCAGTACCGTCGCGTGATCGAGCGCCTCGTGCTTGTAGCCCATGCTGCCGGTCGCGATGCGCACCGGGCCAAAATCCAGAGTGCCCAGCAGGGTATCGCGCTCGACCCTGAGCGTGGGTGAGGCCAGTTTTTTCGGGAAACCCCACAATTCGCGTCCACCGGCGATCGGTGGATCGTCATCCAGGAACATGGCATGGACATAGTCACCCTCGACGCCATCCAGGCTCACCGGTATGACCTGACCCGACTCGGTATAGTCACCGAAGCCGGTGCTGTCTGGCATGCGGATGAATTCGTATTTCACGACCGGTTCAGCAATTTCAAGTGGCTTCGGCACCACTCTGTCCAGCGCCTCGCGACTCGTGCGATAAGTAATAACGAGGTATTCGCGGTCAATAAATCGATACGGCCCCGGCGGATAGGCCGGGTTGTGCAGGGGCATTGAAAAGGCGCGTTTGCGAACGTCTTCAGCTTTCATGGCGAGGTTTATCCGGTTGGTGTCAGGCGAGATAGTCGTGAACGACTTCGCCAAGACTCAAGGAGAAGTCGGCGACGAAATGCGCGCCGGCGAGTACCTCGAGTACGGGCAGGTCGCTAAGAGGCGCCAGCGCATGCGGCTTCACTTCCAGCGCGGCGGGGCCGCGCCAGGCGCCCTTGAAGACGATGTCGCGGCGAAAGTAGCGCACCAGCTCGCAGATCCGCGGTGTGCCGTCGACATGCGGGATGATCTTCAGCAAAAATCCCGGCTCTTCCAGCGGCGCCTTCGCCAAATCGGTGGCAATTTCGGCATGCTTGTAGCCCATCGTGGCCGTCGCCACGCGTTTTGGCCCGTAATCGAGCGTGCCGATCAGCGTGTCACGGGCAACGCAAAGACCGGGCGCGGCAAGCTTTTGCGGAAAACCCCACAACTCACGACCGCCAGCGATCGGCGCGTGCGCGTCCAAAAACATCATGTGGGTATACGAGCCGCGCTGTTCGCCAAAGCGAACCGGAATATGCTGGGCTGCGCCCGAATAATGCCCGAATCCGGTACTACTTTCCATGCGCATAAACTCGCAGCGCACGACCGGCTCGTCGATAAGAAGTGGTTCGGGAATCAGGCGTTCCAACGCCGCCGGATCGGTACGGTAGGTGACGACCATATGTTCGCGGTTCGTGTAACGGTATGGTCCACACGGATAAGACGGGCTGGTGCGCGGCATCGCAAACGCGCCTTCGATGACCTCGACAATCTCCACAGTCGCTGCTCCTGTTATGCCGGGCGCTTGGCGCGCCGAATGGCGGTTGAAACGTCGATGTCGAGCTTTTTGGCGGGTGCCGGCGTGGCGAGCGTATCGCTTGCCGGTGTCGTGGTTGGCTGGGTTGTTGCGCCGGCGTTTTTTGCAACCAGCAAGTCGTGCATCACATCGAAAACACGGACGCCTACTTGCGGCGGCTTTGCTGCTAGCCACGGCGCGACCTGCAACGTCGTCCGCGCGTCGGATTTGCCTTGCTCCCAGCGAGCATTCATCGTGTTACGGCTGAATTCATAATCCTTCGCCGCCCCTTGTGGGGCAAACGGGCGATAAATGACTTGCACGATATCCATCTCGGTCACGCAACCAAAGGAGTGGAGGTGTTTTCCCTGGTCCGTCCTGGTGAATTCATCAGGCAGAATTTTGAACATTTCGTTGATGGCGTGACGCACCTCGTGCCTCTGTTGAAACGCATCGGTATTGACTCGCGTTCGACTCGAGAAGCGAATGTCCTTCTCGCGCTCACTGACTTCCTGAAGATTCTCCGGCAGGTGGCCATGCGCCTGGAACACATCGACCTGAAAGCTCAGGCGACTGCGGCGCGGATAATAGTCCAGCACATACTGTAGCGGCGTATTGGAAACCAGGCCGCCATCCCAGTAATGTTCGCCATCAATCTCGATCGCCGGAAAACCCGGTGGCAAAGCGCCGCTGGCCATCACATGTTCCGGACGAATAGTGATCTCCTCGCTGTCGAAATAGGCGAAATTGCCCGTACGAACGTTGACCGCCCCCACGCTGAAGCGCATTTCCCGGCGATCATTGATGCGATCGAAATCTACCAGGCTCTCGAGGGTGCCTTTGAGCGCTGACGTGTTGTAGTAGCTGACTGGTTTTGTCGGCGAGAACCAGTCTGCTAGGGTCAGCGGGGAGAAAAAGCCGGGCTGACCGCGTGTCAGCGACGCCTGCGCGGCCATAATCCGTTGCCAGTCGCCAAACCAGCCGTCCTGGGCAGTGGGCCAAAGTGCCGTTGGCGCAGTGATTCCATCCCAAAAATTGCGCAGTTTCTGAACCCGATCTTCTGGCGCATTGCCGGCAATGATCGCCGCGTTGATCGCGCCGATAGAAATACCGGCCACCCAGTCGGGCAGATACTCCGAGCCGGCGAGCGCTTCGTAAACACCTGCCTGGTAGCTGCCAAGTGCGCCGCCACCCTGCAGGACAAGTCCGATTCTCTTGTCGTAAGAGTCGGGGCGTTTTGGTGTGTTTCGAGTTGCCATGATGCGGTTCTCCCAAGTCAATGTGCTTGCCACTATCGGATTGAGTATAGGAAGGATTAATACCCACCGATTTCTATTAACTCTCACATCAGATGGTTTATTTCAAGGTTTGAAAAAGGGTTGGCCGGCCCCAGAGCCGGCATTTTTCTATGTGCGATGTACAGCAATCAGCCCTCAGGGACAGCCGCAACCACTGACACTTCCACCAGATACTCCGGATTGGCCATCTCAGCTTGAACGCATAGGCGGGCAGGGGCGTGGCCGGTGGGTAGCCAGCTGTCCCATACTTCGTTCATTTCTTTGAACAGGCTCATGTCTTTGACGTAAATGGTGGCGCTTAGCAGGTGTTCGCGATTGCTGCCGACTTCGGTCAGCAAGGCGTCGACTTTTTCCAGCATCGATCGGGTTTGCTCTGCCATGCCTTGGCTGGTGTCTTTTGGAACCTGTCCGCAGAGGTAGACGGTGTTGTTGTGAACAACGGCCTGGCTCATGCGTGCGATGGGGCGGATGCGAGTTATGGTCATGGCTACTCCTGATGGTTGTCGAGGTTTGAGTGCAGATAGACAGTGTAAGGGCAGGGTTTGCCCGACACCACTTTGTTTATTTAATCACCTGAATTTTTACCGGAATAACACCCACTTTGAGAGAACCAAGGCTTTTAAAGGCCGATTGCGACAAGTCGATAACCCGACCGCGCACAAAGGGCCCCCGGTCGTTGACGCGGACTATGACATCGGCGCCGGTATCGCGGCGATTGACCTTGACCATGGAGCCGAAGGGCAGGGTCTTGTG
>RCMY010002289.1_pt1 | contig 17405 bp, 14 predicted proteins | sample 2041341 | NCBI WGS metagenome assembly RCMY01 (sample SAMN09708234, study PRJNA481090) | Marine sediment metagenome, whole genome shotgun sequencing project. | reverse complement strand
GGGATTGTTGGTCCGCTGAATAGGTGAGCCCTCCGAGCGAGGCTGTGTGTCTTCGACAACGCACACCACTCGCAAGGAGAGCTCGATGGCACACGCTAGAACCCAACACCCGAACGCGTCACTGACACCACTCGGTCGCCGCAAGATGATCGCCTGCGTGATCGACCGCGGCTGGACGATCGAAGCCACGGCGGAACGGTTCCAGGTCGACGCCAAGACGGTGCGCAAGTGGCGCGACCGGTTCCTCGCCGAAGGTCCGGCTGGGTTGCTGGACCGTTCGTCGCGACCGCATCGGTCACCGAACGCGACACCGGATGAGTGTCGGCGTCGGATTATCGAGCTCCGCCAGCAACGTCGATGGGGTGCAGCCCACATCGGTCACGAAGTCGACCGGGCCGGCTCCACGGTGCAGAAGATCCTGACCAGCGAAGGGCTCGGCCGGCTCGATTCCGGTGACCGAGCCACCAAAGAACCGGTGGTGCGCTATCAGCGTGATCGACCTGGTGAGCTGGTCCACGTCGACGTCAAGAAACTCGCCGGCATCCCCGACGGAGGTGGCTGGCGGATCCACGGCCGCGGCCAAGCACCCACGGCACCACGATCATCGACCGGATACAGATTCCTCCACTCGGCGCTCGATGACCGGGCCCGCCTCGTGTAATCCGAGATCCATCCGAATGAACAAGCCGTCACCGCCGTCGCGTTCTGGGCTCGAGCCAACGCCTGGTTCAACGACCACGGTGTCACCGTCGAACGGGTGATCAGCGACAACGGATCCTGCTACCGATCGCGACTCTGGCGCGACACCTTGACCGACGCTGGGATCACACCGAAGTTCACTCGGCCGTTCCGACCTCAAACCAACGGCAAGATCGAGCGATTCCATCGGATCCTGCTCGAGGAATGGGCCTACATCCGCGACTGGCACTCAGACCACGAACGCACGATCGAGTACGACCACTTCGTCCACTTCTACAATCACCACCGAGCACACGGCGCACTCGGATGGTCAACACCAATCGACACGCTCAAGGACAACGTCCCCGTCATGCACACCTAGACGATCGGCGGTCGGCCCAACTTGGTCAGACGCCAGACCGTTCGCCAGCGCATGGGACATCGGGGCACCGGCTCCTTCCAGCCCGCCCACCAGCCTCGCCCATAGCTGGAACGACAGGCGCCGGCGGGAGCCCGGAACCACCCGACCACCAGCCACGCCACGACGTGTGGGACGGCGACGACCCACGGGAGGTTGCGCCGAGCAACCATGACGCGGTTCCGGCCGGTGTACCACCACCCGTCGGGATGACGACTGATCGGCGTGGCCGGATGGGCGACGCGAACGTCGGCGAGGTAACGGACCGTGTAGCCGAGGTCGTGCAGCCGCCATGACAGGTCGAGTTCCTCGTGGGCGTAGTGGAGGTCAGGCCAGTAGCCACCTGCCCGCTCGTACGCATCGCGGCGGACGATCGACGCGCCTCCCAGGAAGTTCACGACATCGCCGGAGCGGTCGGGCCCGGCTTCACCGATCCGGGGCACGTGCCGACGCGCGGTGGCGCCGTGCTCGTCGACGATTCGCATGGTGATCGCTCCGACGCTCTGGTCCGACTCGAACACGTCGAGCACCCTCGATGCGGCACCGACGTCGAGGAGTTCGGCGTCGTCGTCGAGGAACCCGATGATCGGCGCGGACGTCGCGGCAACGCCGACATCGCGCCCGCCGGGGATGCCGACGTTCTGATCGAGCGAGGTGAGCTGGACCGAAGGAGGCAACTGCGCAACCGCACCGCCGTTGGCGACCACGACGATGTCCCCCGACACGTCCTGTGCCTCGATCGATGCGACCGCGCGCTTCAGCTCCTCGTCGCGGTCACCCATGGTGAGCAGTACCCAGCTGATCGCCGACGCAGTCACGACGGAGCCCCCGCCACGTCGGCGAAGGCCAGATCCAGTCCCCGTCGGTGGGCCATCGCCACAGCACGAAACAGACTGTCCGGCACCGACCAGGTGTGTGCGCCTCCCGCGCGTCGTCTCAGGACGTATTGGAAGCCGTGGGTCCGATACGCAGAGCCGCCGATCCGGCGAGTCGTCGCAAGCAGCTCACGATCGACCCCGCGAGCGACCGACTGCCAACCGCCGATCCGTTCGATCCATGACGTGGAGGTCAAGAGTGCTCCTCCCGCCAACGTCCAACTGTAGGACTCCGCACCGAACGCGAAGCGGCGAATCGTCATGTCTGACTGTTCGAGATACACGAACTCTGCGGCCTTGCCGACGACATCGGCCCCAGAGTACCGATAGGCGCGCACGAGGTCGGCGAGGTGATCAGGCCCGTACCAGTCGTCGTCGTCCCACTTGACCACGAGATCGTGACGCGCTTCGTCAGTCAACGATCCGAGCACGTCGCCGAGATTCTGCTCGGCGTCGAAGTGTCGGACGGTCGTGTCGGGTGGTGCGAGTCGCTCGATCCGGCGAGCGTCATCGTCGGTCCACGCCGGCCCGTGCAACCCGACGAGCAGTTGTGGGATCACTCCTCGTTGGTTCGCCACGAACTCTACGGCGCGTTCGACGTCGGCCGGGCGCTTCGATGCAAGCAGCACGGAGACGTTGGTCGGGGTGACAGTGCCGCTTCGCCCGTCGAGCGCATCCAGAGCGGATCGGCGAATCCGGATCGAACGCAGCTCACGGTCGTGGAGATCGTGAACGGGCGGATGAACGAGGGCATCGCTGAGCTCGCGTCCCAGGTCCGGAGGGAGCTGGCACCGCGGGCCGGCCCAACGCAAGGGAACTCCTGCAGCACCGAGCGCGACGATCGCCTCGCTCGCCCAAATCGCGTCCAGGGCTTCCGGCGCAAGGGTCACCTCCCGACGCCGACGTGCTGACAGTGCGAGCTGCTCGAACTCGGTAGTGTCAGGCCGCGGAAGGTGGGCGAGTAGCCCGTTTCGGCGGCCCTGTTGCGGGAAGTGGATCGGTCGATACCGGTCGGCGATGTGCGCGGCCGACCCCACCCTCCAACGACCGGTCCGGGTGGCGAGTCGTGATCGCATGATCGGCGCCAGAATCCGGCTGAGAAGGCGACGTCCTGCGACGAACTGCGTCCACCGAGCTGCGAGGATGCTGACCTTCGGCACGAGCCAGACGCGAACGGTCGACATGATGGGTCAGACTAACGATCCGGGGCAGGCGGCGAGCTTCGTTCGCCCGCGGTCAGGGCGACTTCGGACCCGCCGGCTTGACCACGTGGAACCCGAAGTGTCCGCAGAACTGGAGCATACGGTTGTTGAGATCGCGGATGACGCCGCGTTGGTGGCGCTTCGACTTGATGATCTTCTCGTTCAGCGGTGAGGTCTCGGCGAAGTATCGGTTGAGTTCTGCGGGCCGTCCGCGAATCTGGCGCTCGATCAGTGTGGGGCCGTCGATGCCGGGCCGCATCTCGACCAGTTGCATGCCGGCGTCCTCGACGATCGTCTTGAAGCCGAACGGGGTGAAGTTCCAGTAGCTGAGCGCGTGGTACGGCTCGAGATTGGACGTACCGCCGACGAATGATGATCCGGGTTTCAGGATCCGGTTGACCTCGCTCAGCAGGCGTTCCGGGTGGCGAACGTGTTCGAGGACCTGGTTGCTGTAGATCAGGTGGAAGGTGTTGTCGGCGAACGGCAACCTCACGCCGTCGAACGCGACGAAGCGTCCGTGCCGGCTCGGCTCTCGGCGGTCGACCGCGGGTGACGACACGATGTCGACGCCGACCCAGACGAGGCCCCGTTCGAGCGACTTGAAGACCCGCTCCGACCGCCCCAACCCGCAGCCGAGATCGAGCACGATCCCGCCAGCGGGCAGCGTCGATCCGACGGCCTTGATGTAGTAGTTGCCGTCGACCTGAATCGCCCGGTCGTCGGGCACGGCGTCACCCAAGAGGTCGATTTGCTTGGCCATCAACGATCCTCCTCGTCGGTCGCGGTGGAACCCTACCGTTCGCTGCTCGCGACCCGCAGGTCGACCTCCCGCTCGATCCGCGCCTCCGAAGGGGCGTGTGCACCGGGGTGGACCGCGAGCGCCCGCTGATATCCTCGGACTGCGATGTGCAACCCCGGCGCCAAGGATGACGCCTGGCCGGTCGCCCCCTGTGGGGCCCGCCCGGAGGCGACGAGCTCGAGGTGACGACGACACCATGACGACGGCGAGAAGAGACCCAACCCGTCCCCACGTCGCATTCGCGATCCAAGGACTCCACGGTACTTCCGGCGGTGCCGAGCGAGTCCTCGTCGACGTCGCGAACGGGCTTCATCGTCGCGGATACCAGGTGTCGGTGCTGACCTTCCAGGCGCGGAACGGACCCAGCTTCTATCCCCTCGACTACGGGATCGCCCGCCTCGACGGTAGACGCCGGCATTCCAGGGGGAACGGACGCAACCCGGTGGATGCACTGGCGAGCGTCGCGAACCATCATCGATCGGTCGCGGTCGCGACGTGGCTGGCCAAGTACTCGCCGAAGACTTACCGCTATCGCCAGCTCCTCCGGCTCGCGAAGCCCGACGTGGCCGTTGGCTTTCTCCCCTCCACGTTTCCGTATCTCATTCTCGCTGCGGCGGGCACGGGGATCAGGACCATCGCGTCGCTGCACAACGTTCCGTCTCGCGACCTCGGCGGCGACGCCGAACGGTGGGATCAGAACCCCGTCGACGTCGCCGCCCGCCGCCACAGTCTCAAGACAGCGGACGCGACGACCGTGCTCCTGCCATCTTTCGTCGAGCAACTCGATGGCGACGTCCGGTCGAAGACGTTCGTGATTCCGAACCTGATCCACCCCTACGACGGAAATCCGGCTGACGTCACCGTCGACGATGACGACAACACGATCCTGGCGGTCGGGCGCCTGGCGGGGGCGAAAGACCACGCCACCCTCATCCGAGCGTGGGCCCAGCTCGAACAGGAATTCCCTCGCTGGCGTCTGCGCATCATCGGGTCCGGACCGCTGCAACGAGACCTCGAATCGTTGATCGTCGAGCACCAGCTCGAGCGCGTCACGATCGACGAGCCGACGAGCGACATCGAGGACGCGTACACATCCGCGAAGTTCCTTGCGATGCCGTCGCGCTACGAGGGATTCGGTTTGGTCACTGCCGAGGCGATGGCGTGTGGGCTTCCTGTCATCGGGTTCGCCGATTGCGAGGGCACCAACGAGATCGTGATCGACGGGGAGAACGGCCTGCTCGTCGAGCCGGGCTCGAACCGCGTCGACGCATTCGCGGCGGCAATGCGGCGGATGATCGACGACGAGCCGGAACGCAGGCGACTGGCCCGCCAGGCTCCGGCGACGGCAGACGCGTTCCGCCCGGAGCCGATCATCGACGCCTGGGAGAACATGATCCTCCGCGTCCTCCGGGGTGAGTTGCCGTCGTGATCGAACTCACCGTCTGCATCCCCGCGTTCAACGCGAGCGAGCACATCGAGCGCGCGATCCGGTCCATCCAGGTCGACGAGGTCGACGGTGACGTCGAGATCCTCGTCTGCGACGACGGTTCGACCGACGACACATGGCAGATGCTCGAGGGCCTGTCCCACGCCATCCCGCAGCTGCGCCTCGTCTCGAACGGCCGGAACCGGGGCCGCCCGCACACCCGCAACGCGCTCCTGCGCGAGGCCCGCGGTCGGTTCCTGACATGGTTGGACGCCGACGACGAGAAGTACCCGGGAATGCTGCGTGCGCAACTCGATCAGCTCCAGCGTGTCGAAGCGGAGCAGGGCCCTGAGCGCCTGGCCGGATTACTCGTCTACACCAACTACCACTGGCTCCGACCCAGTTGGGATCGACCGACGCTGATGGCACCCGTCGAGCCCGAGGACCCCATGATGTCGCTCCTCGACGCCAGTTTCGGAGGCTACCTGTGGCTGATGATGGGCCTCCGCAGCACGTTCCTCGAGGCCGGCCCCTTCGATGAACGACTCCCACGGCTGCAGGATCTCGGCTACTTCATCCGATTCGCCGAACTCGGCGGACGCTTCGAACGAGTCGCCACCGATGAGCCGCTGTGCGTGTACCACAAGGAAGACAGCGGTCGGGGCACCATGGAGGTCTGGCGGTCGTGGAACCGGATCTGGCGAAAATACCGACATCACTACGTGTCGTACGGCATGCGGAACGCCCGACGCTGGCGTCGCCACCACTACCGAGTCGCCCGCCGCTACGCACGAGCGAACGACGCCAAGTTCGTGTACGGCTGGATCCTGACCCTCGAGATCCTCTTCGTCGTACGCGGCCGCTTCAGACGCCTCATCTTCGATGCATAGGCTCGCCGGCTGGCGGATCCACGGAGACCACAGGTCCGCGAACCAACCGGCATGACTACCATCGCAGTCACATGAGTCAACGCACACCCCTCGTCGTCTTTCCGTACTGGCGGTCGAATCCGTACGTGACGTTGACCCTTCTGGGTGCATCGACAGCCGGATTCGACGTCGTGCCGACGACCACTCTCAACCGGCTCCTTGCTGTCCTGCAAGACCTCGGCCGCGGTGCCATCTTCCACCTCCACTGGACCTCAAAGATCTGCCAGGACGCAACAACGGAGATCGAGGCAACCCGACACCTGGACGACTTTCGCACAGCCGTTCGGCAGTTTCGGACGCGTGGGGGTCGTGTGGTGTGGACGGTCCACAACGCGCAGCCACATGAACTGAAGTGGCCCGAACTCGAGGGATCGCTGACACAGTTCCTGGCCGACACGGCGGATCGAATCCACGTGATGAACCCGGCGACCAGCGAGGTGATGAGCCCGGTGGTGACGTTGCGAAGTGATCGGGTCCGCGAGGTGCCGCACCCGAGCTACGTCGGTGTGTATCCCAGGGCTCGATGCCGCACGGAGGTGCGCTCGTCGCTCGGCTTCGACCCAGACGTCCGCGTCGTCGCCCTGATCGGCGAACTCCGTTCGTACAAGGGTGTCGACATCCTGATGGAGGCGATGAAGCGGGCCGCGTCGATCTCGGATCACCCGCTCGCGTTGCTCCTGGCCGGCAAGGTCGCCGACGACGAGATCGAATCCCTGCAGCGCTCGATTCCCACGGAGTTCCCCGTCGTGTTTCGTCCCGGATACATCGACAGCGCGGACATGGCCGAGTGGTTCGAAGCGGCCGATCTCTGCGTCTTTCCCTATGAACGCATCCTCAACTCCGGCAGCGCACACCTGGCAGCGACCATGGGCGTGCCCGTGGTGCTGCCGGGCGTTCCCCACCTGACTCAGATCTTCGGCGACCAGCCCTGGGCGCACTTCTACGACCGTGACCGCACGGCCGAGAGCCTGGCCCTGAAACTCACCGACCCGGCGACGTTCGAGCGACATGACGCGAGCGCTCGAGACTTCTGCCGCGAGCTGTCGCCATGGCGAATCTCACTTCGAATGTTGGAGCAGATCTATGTGCCCCTGCGGCGGAGCGCCGCGCCCAAGAGCGCCTGACGAGCCCGGCGAAGCGCTCGGCGTACGACCCGACGCACGCGGGCGGTGACCCGCCGCACGTCTCTCCGAATTCCCGGTATCCCCGTCACGCTCACCACGGATCGTGCGCCGTCGCCGTCGGACACGCGAAGGTAGTCGCCGACCTGTGATGCCGCCTGTTCGGTGACGTGCAGGGGCACGCGGAGGTAGAACCATCCCTCTCGCCCCTGGAAGCAGTCCATGACCAGGGAGGCTGAGCCGTCGCGTGGCACGCGCGCCAGATCAATCATCGTCGACCACCTCCGCATCGCCGCGTTCTCGGTGACCGGAAATGTCGCGACCGCCTTTCCTTCACGTTGAACGTGAAGAGCAAGGTGACTCGCCGACACATGCGGCGGCAGTGGACCGCTGAGCCGTAGACGGCCTCGTCGTGGAGCGCACTCGTCGACGAGGACCCCAGCCGTCTTCAGGGCCCGATACGTGGAGAGCCCCGCAGCTCCGAACGAGTCGTAGACCGCGACGACGGGAGCGGCCCGGCGAACTCCACGGTCACGGTACCGCTCGACTGCACGGCGCCGCGAAGCCACGAGTCGTTCCCACTGATCTTCGGGGATCTCGACCTCGTCGTCGAGTGCGGCCTCGATGAGTGGCCGGATGCTGTTCCGCCAGATCAATCGGACTTGATCCTGTGACGGCGTCATCCCGTCGAGCAAACTCAGCCAGTCGTCGGCAGTCGCAGCAGCTGGATCGTCCAGGGGCCGGGCGGCCAGCAGCGCCAGCGACGTCCGCAACTCGTCCTGCGTGGCGGACGCCACCGCGAATTGCAGCGCCGCCGAGACGATGGGGTGCAATGCGTCTGGTGGCGCCAGGTCGAGCGCGCGGCGCAAGGATTCACGAATCTCTGAGCCGGTGACACCCCTCGCTGCGAACTCGATCGCCGGGCCGACGTGACGCTTGTACACGCTCGCGTACGTGTCGTCGTCAGCCGTCAATTCGGGCACGAACTCGATCGCTTCGAGCCAGCCGTCGAGAAAGCTGAGCGCGTTTCCGCCCGCTTCGCTCCCGGGGTGCCGAAGTAGTGCGGTAGCGGCCGAACATCGCCCGAGTGCAAGGAGCCGAACGACGGCCTGCCGCTCGGCAGGTTGCTTGGCGACGACCTCGGAAGGAAGCTCTGCGAGGATGGCGTCCACCAGCGGAACAATGGCGGGGGTGAGTTCGTTGCCCTCCGAAGCGACCCTCTCGAGGTGTGCCCAGCCGTCAGCGCTCACGAAGAGCGCCGTCGCTGTTTCGAGCAGACCTCGGTCGCCGTCAGCGCGGATGAGCTGCACGCACTCGAGCTCTTGCGAGAGGTAGCTCACCAGCCCCGCCGTCGAGGAGCTCTGCGAAGTCATCGAGGACTGTCCGGGACGATCGCGATAGAGGTACACGTCACGGTCGACGACATCGACGTGTTCCGCACGCAGCAGCGCTCGGGTCATCGGCACGATGTCGTTCGACCTGGGAACCTCCGGGAAACTGAGGCCCTCGTCGACCCAGAATTCACGCCGGAAGACCTTGTTCCAAACTGCGCGGCCGCGGATGAGCCCCGGGGCGTCGCGCACGTCCAACGCGATGCCTGGACGGTCGAACACACCCCATCGCCTCGTCGGCCGCCAGATTTCGGCGGGAGAGAACTTGTTGAAGTTTCCGATGGCGATGTCCGAGTTCGAGCGTTTGAGACTGTTGACGAGCGCCTCATACGCGCCATCGGGAACGATGTCGTCGCCGTCGGCGAAGACGATGAACCGGCCCCAAGCCAACGATGCGCCGACATCTCGTGCGTTGGCGCCGCCGCGGTCGATCGCGTCGATCACCATGAGCCGCGGATCGTGTGCGAAACGCTGGAGCACACCGTCGATCTCGTCGGAGGAGTGGTCGTTGACCGCGATCACCTCTATACTCTGGACGCCCTGACGAAGAATGCTGTAGAGCGTCTCGTCCAGCCACTCGGCGACATCGTGTGCCGTGACCACGACCGAGAGCTCGGGCGTAACCGGCTCAGCGAGCCAGGTGAACTGAGATGAATCCCGAACGTTCCACCGGCCGGTGTCGGCGACCGGAGCTTCATGATCCAACGTCTCGCGCTCGGCGATCGCCACGCTCTGGAGCCGCCAATCCAACTCGCCCCGCAACCTCATGAGCCGAGGCGCAGCCAGACCCGGGGTTCGGCGCACGCGAGCGCCACGGACCCATTCATCACCGGTGTCCCAATCGAGCCGAAGCCCGAAATGAGCGACTCCCAGCGGAATGTCGGCGAGGCGCAGTACCAGAGACCACCGGAAGTACGGGTAGTCGACGGACACGGCCAGCTGTGCCGCCGAAACCGGCGTCTCGCTCCCGTCGTGAAGGAGCACGGCCCGGGCTCCGACCGCCGAACGGAGAATGGATGGACCAACTCCGAGACCGTTGAAGTGCCACTCGAATCGGTCTTCGTGCAGGGCTGTCGACACAACTCGTGTGTGGGTGCCGACAGCGTGGCGCAACGCAACCCGCTTCACCGGACGAACGGCACCGTCGACCACCATCTTGATGATCTCGATGCCCGGATCGTCATCAAGATCGAGGTCCTCGATGCGGTCGCCCACGAGGTTCTGGAGTGCCGTCGCGAACGGCTCGAATCGGTCGTCACGGAGCCGATGGGCGTACGAGCGAACGAGCGGTGCTCCGAGGACTCGCACGAGCGCCCGCACCATGGCGAGGCCACCGCGATCATCCCGATGGACGTCATCGAACTCATCGGTGAGCAGGTTCGTGACCGCGTCGAGCGTGATCGCAGCGTCCTCGCATTCGGCCTCGGCCGGAGCGGGGGCTTCCCCCCACAGGTCACGCGGGAAGGCCGCGCTGAGCGCTTCGAGGTCGGCCTCTGGAGGTGGATACCCCCCGAGCGCCAGGGCATCTTCCACCGAACGAGCGAACGTCTCCTTCGAACGTCCAGTCGCAAGAAGATAGTCGTGGTACTTCCAGGGGTTCTCGACCGGGGAAAGCAGGAAGCGCGCCGGAATACCGAGCGACTCGGCGATGATGATCGCGTGCAGGGAACTCCCGACGACGAACTCGGACTCGGCGATGGTCCGGACGACCGACCAGGGCTCGGCCACTGGGCTGAGTACGTTCGGTCGACCGTCGAATGCGGCAAGATCGTTGAGATTCGGGACGATGGTGATCGGGCGTCGCGCGTCAACCCAGTCGCGTACGTCCGGGAAGACATCCGGAAGCAGGCTGACCGGATCCCCCACGACGTTCGGTACGTTGGCGCCAGCGAGGAGCAGCGCTGCCCTCGTCAGCGGACCACGGACAGCTCGATAATCGAGTTCGCTCGCCGACGCGGGGACCGGCCGGACGAGCTTCACGTTGAGGCCCGAGCCCCAGACGACGTCGTTCGGTCGTGCGACCTGGATGATGGACCCGGCCGACAGGAGTCTGGCTCCCGATCCCCTCCCAGTGGCCATCTCGGCAGTGATCGCGTAGCCGAGGTAGTCACCGACATTCTCGACTCGCACCGCCGGCTCGCTCGTCTCGTCCACTGGTGGCACCCAGTGGGTCACCGTGACCCCGCGCACATCGCTGTCGACGAACCCACTCACGGCATTCTCACCACGCCACACCACACTGCACCAGACCGTGCGGTGAACCGGCGCACACGCCGGTTTGCAGACTGGAAAACGTAGCGACTGACGACCATGAGGCGAGGTGGGCGGTTCGCGTCGGCTGACACACGTGCCCAGCGACGAGTGTAACCGGCGTCGAGGACCCCATCGTTGGTCCAGTTGATACGTTCATTGCGCAGGTTGCCGAATCATCGCCGCGCCGCCGAATCAGATTGGCCACGCCGAACAGACCGACATTCAGCGGCCCGGCTCCAACACGGCGGCAATCTCCTCGACGAGATATGGGACGAGCGTCTTGCTGAAGCTCGCCGTGATGTGATGCCGGTCGCGGTAGACGATCACGTTCCCGATGACGACCGGGCAGTCGTCACCAACGCAAAAGGCCCGCTCGGTCACGAACAGGTGCGCACCGTTGCCCGCTAGCTCGACCGCCCGCGGCAGCGCATCGGTGAATGCCATCGCGGTGTCTCGGCGCATGGTGCACTCGGAGGCGTCCGACGCCGTCTGGACGGTGGCCAGGCACTCGACGGTCACGTCAGGCAGAAGCGGGTTGTCTGCCACTGCGAAAACGGCGGTCCCACGTTCGATGACGGGCCGCCAAGCGGCGGCGAAACGTTCGGACCGCGGATCGTCGTGACCTATGGGAACCCTTTCATTACGTGCGGCCGTGACGATGATGACGTCGTAGGGCTCACCGGACAAGAACAACTCCTGGAGTGCCCGCTGACGCAACTCACATTTCGCATCGTCTTCGTGCGGCGCCATCCAGACGCAGCCCCGACCGACGAACGTGTCGAGCGACCAGTTCGCAGCTTCCAGCTCGGGCCACAATCCGGGGAGCAGGGAAGCAGCGTGCGAGTCCCCGACGATCGCCACGCGTCGAGCGTCCGGCGAAGCGGAGCCGTAGCGGCAGGCCCGGTACTCGACCTGTTGGTCAGCTTCGTAGCAGCTGTACGCGCCGCCGGTATCCTTCTTCACAGCGACCGGCCGCGGGATCAGCTCGGCACCCGGCGCCGCCCTCCCCGACCGCGGCCGCTGCTTCGTCGTTGGCATACTTCAGACTCACCGCGCCGAGCCCGCCAACGACCGCCATGGAGAGACCCGCCATTGCGTACGTTCGCCACGCGCGCGAAGCGATGCTCCGATTCCAGCGGACCGGGTCCTCCACGAAGTACTTCGTGCCGGCGGCCAGGGCGAAGGAGAGAACCAACATGACGACCTTCTCGCGCCGACCGACGATTCCATCGAGCACGAATGGTGCGAACACGATCACCGGCCAGTGCCACAGATAGAGCGAGTACGACACGTCGCCGATCCACTGCGTGGCGGAGTTATCCGCGACCGCCGACAGTGCCCATGGCATCCCCCCGGGGCCTGCGCCGACCACGAGCAAGGTACCGACGACAGGCGCGAGCGCGGCCCATCCGGGAAACTGAGTACTGCTGCCGTAGAGGAGCGCTGACCCCACGATCAATGCCAGTCCGGAGACGGTCGCCACGTGACGGATCTGCTGTCCGGGTTCGCCGGCGGCAAGCGCTCCACTCCAGCGCGCTCCGACTGCGATCGCCAGCAGGCCTCCCGCGCCGAACTCCCAGACACGAGTCGGCGATGCAAAGTAGGCGGACGCAGGCCTCGACCATGTCCACAGCACGGAGACTGCGAAGCCCGCCACGCAGACCGCCGAGATCGCGACAGCTACCGAACGGGCGATCGACGATCGGACTCCACGAGTCGTGACAGCGACGACCAGTGCAATCATCACCGGCCAGACGAGATAGAACTGCTCCTCAATCGCCAACGACCAGAAGTGCTGGACCGGTGACGGCGAATTCTCCGCTGCGAGGTAGTCGACGCTGTCTCCAGCCAACACCCAGTTCTGGACGTACAAGACGCTGGCGAGGATCTCTTTGAAGAACTGCGGCCATAGCGAGCGCGGCGCCCAGACCCAAGTCGCCAAGATCGAGGCGGCACAGACGAGCAGAGAGGCCGGCAGGAGCCGACGCGCTCGTCGCGCCCAGAAGACGCGCAGACGGACACGCCCGTCCGAGGTCGCTTCTCGGAGGATGTGCCCGGTGATCAGGAATCCGCTCACCACGAAGAACACATCCACGCCGACGTAGCCACCCGGCACTCGATTCGGCCAGAAGTGGAACAGGACGACGAGCATCACCGCCAACGCTCGCAGCGCCTGGATGTCGGTACGCATCTGTCCGCGAACTGCGGCGCTGTCAGTTTTGGGCCGAGACGGTTCGAGTCCGTCGACGACGTGCGCCGTCATCGGCTGCGATGAGAGACCGAATCGCGGAACGAGAACTTCGTCAGTGTCGAGATCGCTGGACGCGCCATGTGACGAAGACGATATCAGCAACGATCCGCCGGTTCCGGCCACCCGAGGGACGTCAGCGGCGCGACACTTCTGCGTTCCCACCTGTTCGGAACGGGCGATCGCATAGGCTGGCCGTCGTGCCTTGGACCACAACAATCCGACGTCTCCTCCCGCACAGCGTCCGTGCATGGCTGCTCGAGACATCGCCCGGGCGCCGATTGAAGCGACTCGCGACAGCTTGGCCGGAGCCGACGTCACTCGAAGCACGATTGCAGCCCTCAAGCCGGGCAGCCGTGTCCTCCAATGAGAACCCGGCCACGAAGTCGTCCCGGCCGCGTCTGGGACTGGTCGGCTTCTTCGGCCATGGCAACTATGGCGACGAGCTGTTCCTGGAAGTATTCGATCAGTTCTTCGGGGAGGATTTCGAGCTGAAGATCATCGTCGACCGCATCGAGAAGCCCTACTACTCACGGCCCGTGGAAGAACTCGTCGACGACGTCGACGCGATCGTGATCGGCGGTGGCGACCTCATCCGTCCCTGGGCGTTGGATCAGCGATGGTTCAACAAGGCGTATCTGCGCAAGCCCGTCTACATGGTCGGGTTGGGCGCAGCGATCCGGCCCAACATCGTCGAGAAGGACTTCGTCATCGACCGATACGCGCGGTTCTTCCGGAATCCGAACGTCCGCTTCATCGGTGTACGCGACGACGTCTCACGACGCTGGGTCGAGTCCCGCCTCGCACCCGAGGTCGAGGTGCGATCTGAGCCAGACATCGTGTGCGCGCTCGATCTGCCGACGATCGAGCGGCAACCGAATCTGCTTGGAATCGTCACACGACTCCGCCCGAATCGGGAGGTCCCCGACGACTATTCGGCGCTCGAGCAACTGGCGCTCGAGCTCATGTCGCGCGGGTGGAGCGTCCGGCACATCATCGCCGGCACCGGACTGGTGGGCGAACGTGATCTCGCCAACTCGGTCGACTTGCACGTACCCGGCAAGGAACTCGTCGTCAGCGAGGATCTCGACGTGCTCACCGCCGCGATCGGCGAATGCGCTGCCCTCGCGAGCATGAAGTTCCACGGATCGGTCGTGGCCACCATGTACGGCGTGCCATCGCTCGTGTTGGTCCCCACGAGCAAGAACGTCAACTTCATGAAGCGGATCGAACGCGCCGACCTCATCGCCCACTTCGAGGCCGACGACCTCCTCACTCGTTTCCAGCCGACACCGGCGCCCCACGACGAGGCAGCTGTCGCCATGCTTCGGGAGCGAGCCACCGACCTCATGTCCGAGCTCGCGACCCGGATCCGTGCCGATGTGCTGACGCCTCCCACGCCCGACGATCGTGCATGAGCGAGCTGTGGCCACGTGCGCACGTCGGTGCGCGGCTCTCTCACCGGATTCCGCCACACCATAAGTGCGGCGCTCGCGAGGACCGTGGTGACTCCATTGGGATCGGGAGTCGTCGCTCCAGGGGTCGGCGACGAACCTGCTGAGCGAAGCACTTCTCGGAGAGAGCCGGGCCCACCGAAATGGTGTCGACCCACGCGTCGCACGCACTGACGGAACGTCAACGGGACGAACAGAGTCCGTTCGCAGAGCCTGCTGCTACGGTGCGCCCACGATGGATGTCAGCCCGACTCGCAACTGGTGCGCGCTCTGCCGGCAGTCGGTAGCTGCCTGGGACTTCGCCCCGAGGTTCGGGACGCGCCCGCTCTGCCCCAACTGCGGATCGCTCCCGCGCCACCGACTCCTCGCGGAATCACTCGGCCACCTCGAACCCGTCATCTCGACCGCAAGCACGGTGATCCAGCTCGGCCCTTCACCCCCGGTCACTCGGCACCTCGTCGACCTCGTCGGACACGGCAGATACCTCGGGCTCGACCTCGGGCTCGAAGACCGCCACGTCGACCTGCTCGGCGATCTCACTTCGTTGCCTCTACGCGACAACTCGGTCGACGCGCTCATCATCGTGCACGTGCTCGAGCACATTCCCGACGATGCTGCGGCGATGACAGAAATCTCCCGCGTCATCGGCGACCGCGGCGTGGCGGTGTTGCAGGTGCCATACCGAGCCGACCGGCCGACCGACGAGGATCCCGCAGCCCCGAGAGGGGATCGAGTCCGGCGCTTCGGCCAAGCCGACCACGTTCGATGGTACGGCATCGACTTCGCAGCCAGGCTTCGAAGCGCCGGCCTCCAGGTCAGCGAGTTCGTCGCCGACAGCGAGTTCGAACCTGCAACGGCCGCATCACGGGGGCTCTCCGGACAACTCTGGTTCGCGACCGGAGTCGGCTCTGACCCGAACAACTGGCGTCAGCAGATCGAGACGCTGACGCGTCGGCGAGGAACCCTGACTCGTCGCCCGATCAAAATCGATCACGCTCGACGCCTGGTGGATACGGAGCAGGAGGTCAGATACCTCCGCCGCCGCCTCTTGTCCGAACACGGCCAGGCTCGGAGGCGGGACGGCGACATGAGAGCGTTGCGGGAACAGCTCGATCGACGGGACGCCGAGCTCGCCGCAGCTCGCTTGCACCTGCGGGCTCAGCGTCGGCAGTTGAAGAAGACGAAGCGGCACGCGTCAGACGTTCAGAAGGAGCTCAACGCAGTCCGCAGCTCGCGCAGCTACCGGGTCGGGCATACCGCTCTTCAGCCGGTTCGCCGGCTCAGACACATGATCTCCAACCTCGTCGGGCACAGCGGGTAGCTGGGCGCTGCGGATCGATCCCGGCGTGGACGAGAAGTTCCAATCCCCTGATCCAGGTTGGCGCGATCGGGTACAGCGCGATGCTCGCTTGACCAAGAACATCCTGGCCGTTGTCCTGCAGGTCGACTCGTGCTTTGTCGACGTCGGGACCAACCGGGCTCAGGTTCTGCGCGAGGCTATCCGGCTCGCTCCGGACGGCGCTCATGTTGCTTTCGAGCCGATCCCGCACCTCGCGCAACAGCTGCGCCGACGATTCCCTTCGATCACGGTGCACGAGCTGGCGCTCGCCGACCTCGACGCGCGAGCACAGTTCTACATCCCGGAGGGGCGGGACGCCTGGAGTGGGTTGCGACCCCCTCGCGCCTTGACGAACGAGATCACTCCCCTCGAAGTGTCGGTTCGAGCGCTGGATCACGTCGGCCTCGAACAGCCACCGGCAATCCTGAAGATCGACGTCGAGGGCGCAGAGTTGCCCGTCTTTCGCGGTGCGAGGTCGACGGTCCGAGCAGGTCGTCCGATTGTGCTGTTCGAGCATGCGACCATTCACGCGCAGGACTACGGCTACGGCGCCGATGAACTCTTCGACGAACTTGGGCACGGCCTCGACTTGGTGATCTTCTCGATGGTCAGCCGACATCTGCTGTCCCGAGCCGCCTTCGTCGAGACCTGCCGCCGCTCGTTCGAGGCGGGATACGGTCGCTCAGCAGAAACCAACTTTGTTGCGGTCCCGATCGAACTCGTGGACGCGGCCACAGCAAGCGAAGCCGACTTGGGCTCCGCAGTGGCTCGACACGGTCCCCTCCGACAACGCAGCTAGCGCCCTGGTCGCGGCGTCGGCGGACCAGCGTCCGTCACGCTACGTCAGGGCGAGCATCGCCGTCGCCGTGATGACGGTGGTGATCGTCAGCGGGAAGCCCACTCGGGCGAAGTCGGTGAACTTGTACCCACCGAGGCCGTACACCATCAGGTTCGTCTGGTAGCCGATCGGCGACAGGAACGAGCACGATGCGCCGATCAGGACGGCGATGGCGATCGCTCGCGGATCGGCCCCGACCTCGGCAGCGGCTGACAGGCCAACCGGGACCATCAGGGCCGCCGCGGCGGTGTTGGTGACCAACTCGGTGAGTCCGATCGTGATGATGATCACGCCGGCGATCAGGCCGACGTCGCCGGCACGCAGCACACCATCGGAGCCGAGCAGCGATGCGATCTCCGCCGCGAGCCCACTGGCCGACACGGCACCGCCGAGGCTGATCGCCACCGCCATCGTCAGCACCACGTCGATGTTGA
>RCMY010002288.1_pt1 | contig 17412 bp, 13 predicted proteins | sample 2041341 | NCBI WGS metagenome assembly RCMY01 (sample SAMN09708234, study PRJNA481090) | Marine sediment metagenome, whole genome shotgun sequencing project. | reverse complement strand
TGTATGGATTCCCCAATGTCTTCCATGATCATACGTAATTTATCATAGTTTGGATGTCGTAGACGAATCCAGGCGTTGGCCATATAACCAGCTTCAACAGCTTGTGTGGGTGTGCCAACGTTAGGGAAATGTGCTGCCACTATACAGTCACCATATTTCTGCTGAATCTCACTCACCCCTGAATAGCCACTGATACGTCCGTTTTGTTGCGGTCTTAAGGCAATCATTCCAGCGGAGTAACGCCTTGAAGGCTGTGTATGCACTACGCCGTGAGTTAGAGCATGTGCCCACTCGAAATACAGATCAAAATCATTTGCTGCATTGTAAACATCCCATTGCCCGACGCCGGGAGGACGACAGCCAATTTCAGAAAAGCGTAAACCTTTTGGACCAGCAAACCATTCCATATGTGTGGCTGATGTGCCCAGTTCTAAAATTCGATTAACGTCACGCGCCATTTTTCTTAACTCAGCATAACCGGGTGCGTCTATACGATTGGTCGTTACCATTTGCGGTGATATCCAACGCTCACGCATTGCAGTTAATACATTGGGATAGTAATGCGTAATGAATTCATGTTGCACTTCGCCATTGATGGTTAGTGTATCCAGAAAGCCTTCATGACCTTCAATAAATTCTTCAATCGCAACGGCTTTGCCAGCGGCTAAGCCAGATTCGATAATTATTTTTTCTAAATTTTTATCATCGTTGACTCTAAAAGTTCCCGAAGCACCTGCACCTGCAGGGGGCTTGATGATTAAGGGATAACCCACAGTGGCTGCAAAATCTCTAGCATCTTGTGGAGTATGGGCACGAGTTGATTGTGCACAGGGAATTCCTGCTTTACGTAAGGCATCTTTCATGGCGGGTTTATCACGACACAGAAATGCTGTTTTAACTGAGGTTCCTGGAATGCCGGTTGCTTCACGCACGGCCGCGGCAGCAGAGATATGAGCTTCTACGGTCGCTTCCAATCTATCTACCCAAATTGCTGACTGAATTGCTTTTACGGCTTTTAGTAATGAAGGTTCATGCACAACTGAAGGCACTTGTACATAGTCTGTTAACCAGTGCTTCATTTCTGAAGTTAGGTTTTCAATAGGGCGTTCACCAATGCCAATAACATTAGCGCCAACAGCGTGCAGTGCTCGCACAAATTCTCGTTGGTTGTAAGGAAACGACGGCTCTATAAATATAATATTCATGCGGTTTGACTCAGTTGTCGAAACAGTTTTACGTACTGCTCACCTTGTATATCCCAGGAAAAATCTTTGGCCATGCCATTGGTCTGTATTTTTTTCCACAATGTTTTGTTCATGTAAAGATCCAGCGCTGTATTGATAGCCCAAGTGAGACCTTGTTCATTATAGTCACGAAAAAGAAATCCGGTACCGCTGCCTGAGTTAGGGTCGACCAACTCAACCGAATCAGCTAGACCACCAGTAGCACGCACAATTGGAACAGTGCCATATTTGAGGCTATACATCTGATTCAGACCACAAGGTTCATACAATGAAGGCATCAAGAACATATCACTACCAGCCTCAATCCAATGGGCTAGTTTATTATTGTAACCGCGGTAAAAATGTACACGCTCGGGAAATGCCTTTTGTAGTTCAGAAAAAAAGTGTTCATAACGCGATTCACCACTGCCTAAAACAGCGAGCGAGAAATTACGTTGCTGTAATAATCTAGGCAGAACCGATTGCATCAAGTCTATTCCTTTTTGACCGACCAATCGACTTACAATACCAATCACAGGTTGTTTGATACCACCCTTGAGTCCAAGTTCTTGCATGAGGAATTTTTTGCAGGTTTTTTTGCCACTCAGATCTTTGGCTGTGTAGGTAGCGGGTAACATCTTGTCTGTTGCGGGGTTCCATTCAATAGTATCCACCCCATTCAATATTCCTAATAAGCTTTCTTGTCGTTGCTGCAACAAGCTTTGTAATCCCATGCCGTATTCATCACCCTGAATCTCGCGTGCATAAGTCGGGCTCACTGTTGTGAGAACGTCTGCATATAAGACGCCGGTTTTCATGAAATTGATAATGCCTTTTTTTAAATCGTCTTGATGTATTTTTTCTTCATAGCCTGAGAGGTTCAGATCATTAAGAATGTCGGCACTAAAGATTCCTTGATAGCCGATATTATGAATAGTCAAAGTACTTTTGCTCTTGGCAAAAAGATTATCCCAGGCATAGAGAGTTTTTAAATACAAGGGAATTAATGCTGTATGCCAGTCGTGACAACTGAAAATATCTGGGGCAAATGCCATGCGTTGACACATTTCGATGGCGGCTCTGGCCAAGAGAATGAAGCGCATATGTTCATCGTCGTCTTGGGTATACAAACCATTTCTTTGGTAAAGATCTGGGCAACGTAATAAATAAATTTTTAAGTTTGAATCCGGCAAAGTGGTGTAGTCAATCGAATAATGACCATGTGCCGTGCCTATGCGAATAGGAATACCTTGTAAATAATCAACCGGCACAATATCTAGACCGCTGGTATCAATGGATGAATAAAATGGAATCAGGACACGCACATCATGTCCAGCTTTATCGAGAAACAATGACAGAGCGGTAGCGACATCGGCTAAGCCGCCAGTCTTGGCCAGTGGTGTGAATTCAGAACTAACCAGACAAATTTTTAAAGGTTTAGACAATTCAAGCTCTACCATACTTTATACAAAATGATACTATATCCTAGACAGCACCAATCGTGGTAATGGAAGAAAAATACGGGCAATAAAAATGAATGTACTAATTATATCTCCAGGTTATCCAGCCGACATGCCAGAGTTTACACGCGGGCTATCAGAAAGTGGCGCGCATGTAATTGGTATTGGTGACCAGGGAACGCATGCACTGCCAGATTTGGTTAGACATCATCTTAGTGCTTATATACAAGTGCCAACGCTGTGGAAAACCGATGTTGTTATTGCCGAATTGCGCAAGCAACTGCAAGGTAAAAATCTTGACCGTATCGAGTGCTTGTGGGAACCGGGCATTATGTTAGCTGCAGAATTACGTGCCCACTTTGGTGTACCAGGTCAGTCTATTGAGCAGGCACATTGTTTTCGCGATAAAGAAGCCATGAAAATTGCGCTGGAAGCGGCTGGAATACGCACGCCCAAACACATTGCCGTTAATACCGTTGCGGCTTGTTGGGATGCCGCTCATGAAATAGGTTTTCCAGTAATTTTAAAGCCAATCGCTGGTGCGGGATCGAGTGACACCTATCGAGTCGAGAGTGCGGATGAGTTGCGATCGGTATTGCCACTTTTACGACATGTGAATACGGTGAGTGTTGAAGAATTTATTGATGGTGAGGAGTTTACTTTTGACACCATTACAGTTGGTGGAGAAATTCGCTATCACAATGTTGCTTGGTATCGTCCACGACCACTGGTTGCCCGAAGTAATGAATGGATTAGTCCGCAAGTCATCGCTCTAAAAGATGTTGAGCAAGCTGATTTAGCTGACGGAGTAAAAATGGGTCAAGACGTTATCAAAGCTTTAGGTTTTGATACGGGATTCACGCACATGGAATGGTATCGTAAGGCGGATGGTGAAGTGGTGTTTGGAGAGATTGGGGCACGACCACCGGGTGCACATCAGGTGGATCAAATGAAATACGCTTGTGACTTTGATGTGTTTCGTGCCTGGGGTCAGGGTATTGTTCAAGGCAAAATGGATATCGAATTTGAACGTCGTTACAACGTTGCCATGATATTTAAACGAGCGCGAGGAGTAGGTCGAATTACTCGTATTGAAGGCATGGAAGAATTACATAAACGTTTCGGCGAACACGTAGTGTGGGAAACATTGCTAAGACCAGGCACGCCACGTAGAGACTGGAGAAAAACATTAGTCTCAGATGGATTTGTCATGTTACGTCATCCAGACTTGCAATTAACTATGGAAATGGCCGACGCGGTAGGCAGCGAATTACATTTGTTTGCTGAATAAAGACTAAAGCACTATGTAATATTTAGTATGCAAACTACTTAAGCGTATTTTTCCAGATAGTCTGGCAACATCGCTCGCCAAGTAACCCAGTCATGGTGATATTCTTTGCCCCAAGGATCCACACGGTTAGGAATTCCTTTGCTGCCAAGTACTTTTGCCAATTGCCAAGACTCACCGATGTCTTCATAATTTCCTTCACCAGTTGGAATCACAATTAATCTTTTTTGTAAGGCATCTAACACTGGCCCTTTTAGGGCAGGTAAAAAGTGCAGGGGAGAAGAGTAGTAAAAATCTTGGTTAAAGCGGCCTTCTAAGTATTTAGATAAATCGTAAGTGCCACTCATGGCAATTGCCATTTTAAAAACATCAGGGTGACGACAAACCGTAGCAACGGCATTGAAAGCACCAATCGAAGCACCGGCGGCAATAATTTCAATATCTTTACTTTGACAATCGGCCCGAATGGCTGCAGCTACTTCATGATAAATAAATGAATCAAACCTATTTTGTAAGAGTGAGCAGTACTCTCCCGAATGATCGCCAGAAATCCAGGCTTTGCCAGCAACGCTGTCAGTGGAATAAACTTTAATGCGACCTGCATTGATTAATGGTTCAAGTACATGAATTAGTTTAAAGCGTTCCACTTCTTCGGCGTCACCACCAGCTGTTGGAAACAATAATACTGGAGTTCCAAACTCACCCCAACGTACTAATTGCACTTCTTGTTCTAGATATTTAGAATGCCAGCGTTCTGTTTGTTTGAGACTCATTACTTTTTGCCTTGCTCATATTTAAGTGAGTTTTGTACGCGTTGCCAAAACATTTCTGTAAATTCTTCTACTTCATGTTCTGGATATAAGGCGACGACTTTTTGATGTATTGCATCTTTTGCAACAGCACTGGTGAAAAACTTGTTAGCTACTTCATCAAGGTCAGAAAGATGCTTGTCACAAAATGCATTAAAGCGTTTTGTATCAAAATGTTTATTAGCCAATTTGACGTATTGTTGAAGTTTCTCTTCAAAACTTGCATCTGTATCAGCAATTTTGAAATATTGGTCCCAATTAAAATTGGTCTGCATTTTACGTTTTGTTGCTGCACAAAATATTGACCAACGCAAATTAGATTTAATCAACCATGGGAAATGAAAATGTAAAGAAGTCACTTGCGAATCTGGACAGGCATTGGCAAAATCAATTGGATGCCAAACACCTTTACTCCGTAAAGATTCACAAGAATTAAAATCCCAACCAAAAAATGCATTAATGACCAGTGTTAGGTCCTGCATATGTTGTTCATCTTTAGCGGAAAGAAAATCCGCATCCATTTGATAACGGTCATGCAGTGGAGCATCTGGATCGTAATTAACACTACGTGTTTGTGGCCCCATGCCAATGCAACGTACAAAAGCATCAAAAGGTGAAACGCCTTTTTGTAAATGCATTAATCGTTCGCCACTTTCGTTGTAGGCGTTTTTAAGCCCTTCACGGTCTTTTATCGCTGTGACGCCAACCCATGCGCCGCCATCATAAGGCTTCATAAACTGAGGGTAACCAAGTTTGTCACCAATCGCACCTAGGTCAAACATTTTTGCGTATTGACGTAAGGTTGGTTGTAAGTCGCTAGATTCTGCGTATTCTTTAGGTGGAATCATCCAGGTTTCTGGAACCGGAAAACCCAGTCTCATCATTGCACAGTAAGTCGTTTGTTTTTCCATGGATTGTAATGACCATGGATTATTTAAGACATAAAGGTCGTCGGTAAGTATGGATTTTTTTATCCACTCACGTGAGGTGTGATACCAATGGGTTAGTCGATCGATGACCAAATCGTAGGAACAAGGCTGTTGCAGATTAAAGGGTTCAATATGAACGCGCTCTGATTCAAAACGAATCTTATTTTTACCAATAGTAATGTTTAAATCAAGATCCTTCAGAATCGCTTCATAGCAAATTGGCCAGCAGATATCTGCACCCAGCGACAAGCCTATCTTTCTTGTTTCTACTGCCATCTTCTTATGCTCCCGTTAGATTCTTTATATTTACTAGATAATAGCATTAACAATGCGGTATTTTCTACTCTGTTATTATTTTTCATGTTGTGACATGATTTTATTTCTTATTCAATTTTTATTCGTAGACCATCCACACTGGACCTGGAAATAACCACGACAAGCCATTTTGCAAACGGTCCCGCCAGTTTTCCCAATTATGTGCATCACGAGCTTCTTCAAATTGTAATTCAATTTGTTGTTTTTGTAATAAGGGAATGAGTGAGCGATTTTCATAAATCAGTGACTCATAAATGCCACAGCTTAAATACATTTTTTCTGCCGGCATGCCAGGGGCTTCACGAAATTCATTCATAAATTCCACTACCGGATCAAATACTGGCCCACGTTTGTGTTGGCCCAGGTCACTAAACGCAAAGGAACCCGATTGTAATAAGAGATTTCCAAACAGTCCTGGATAACGCCACGCCGTATGCAAAGTGGCTACCCCGCCAAAACTGGCGCCCATGATGCCGCGTGATTTTGCTTCATCTATTAGTGGATATTGCTTACTTAGGAAAGGCAATAAATCTTCGGCAATAAAGGCAGCGTGTCGATCATCCGCAGCGTACTCTTTCAAACGATCGGGCGACTGGGTCATGGCCACAATCATGGGTGGAATCTGTAGATTGGTAATCAGATTATCCAAAACGGTGCCAAGTGAGGCGAATTTCATGTAGTCAATTCCATCATGCACAATCAATAATGGATAACGGCGATTTTTTCTAAAGCGCGCGGGTAAATAGATGTTAACTTCACGCTTTTCGCCAAAGGCCTTACTAGGAATAGTGGCGTGTTGGTAAGTGCCCGTGCGAGCGTTGGGATCGTGCAAGGTCCATTCAGGTCGTATATAACCTTCACCCTGACAAACAGAATTTGCACCAAAGGGATCTTTTGCAATAACATCATTCAGAGGGTCGAGAATTAAATTGTGATGACCATCGGATATGACTTCGAACTTGTATTCAATGCGTGATCCTGCTGGCAGTTCAATGGTGGTTGCCCAAACATCCGAATCGTGTAAACGTTCTAGAGGTTGCGCCGTATTCAAACCAGATATCCAACAGCGCAACAACACTTGCTTGGGATCGCCGCGGTAAATAAAGGTAATCTTATTGCCGTCTACCAATGGAAACGTGGTGTCGGCTATAAATGCGTCGATAGCAGATTTTTCAGGCTTGTTATTATTAAACAAGGCTTTAAGTGTGCTGTTGATCATAGTGTAAGTTCCTTAATGTCACCAGCACTGGTGATAGTCTCGATGCCAACAGCCGTCTGTACTTGTTTCTCGGCAATGCATAAATGTGAGCCATTGTTTAGCGTAATACATTCGCTTGGTGCAAAGCGTTGGCTAAAAATTCCTAAACGTACATGATCTGATTCACGCAAACGTTTATTGGCATCAGGTAGAAAAATTCGCTTAGGTAAGATGCCCATGCCAGGTCCAACCACTTCAGGATCACGACGACCCAATGGGTTCCTTTCGTGATAAAGCACAATTAAATCACTTAAGACCATAGCGCCTGCAGACCATGCGACGATATGCCGACTGGCAAGCAGATCTTTCATATCAAACATTTGTAAACGATTTAACATGACTAAAACATTACCGCCGGTTATCAACACTGTAGAACATTCTTTGATAGATTCATTAATAGAATTTTTTTGTTCCTCTATTAAATTATTTTGTTCATCTGTAAGCGATTCAGCATAGTCATTATATACATCAGCAATTCTGCTTAAATGATGTTTGTCCAATTCTCTGAGTTGATGCATTGCGTGTTCTTGAGCTACCGCAATCAGATCTGTATTACCTGTGGCTTTATACATTTTGCGTGTGGCGTTCATCATTTGCCGTAAGCGAGCATGGTATAAACGCTGTAGTTCTTTTAGTTGGTCTTGCCTGATACGATAGGTCTTGAGGAAATTTTCATCCTTGTGAAATAGTTCTTCGGCACGATGGTAAAGTTTTAGATCAATCAGCGGTCTTTGCACCAATTGATACACATCATCAATATCGCCTTCAGCTTCTTGCCAACCTGTGGAGATCACGGCGATTGGGCCTTCAGGAATTGCTGCTTGTTTAAAAACCGAGTCAAGGTTTGTAATAGGGCGTTGCGGTCCTAATAAAATTCTTTGTAACATAGTCTTCAGCCCAACTCTATGTGCACAAGGGACACAATTTCTTGTAAAGCGTTTTCAACCACGTCGGTTTGTGAGTGGCGGATTATGATGTAGCCATCACCTTCGTAACTGTCAGACGGAAATTGACCTTCTTGTGGTAGTTTTACTTCAACCACCAGATCACCAAACTTTTCTTGTGCTTTTTCCAGTCCATGAATTCGTTTAACACGCCCTTTCCCTTGGCCGCGTATATAAGCCGCTCCGCAAGCGTATTTGCGCTCGGGCGGTATAAACTCGTCATACACCATCAGGTGTGGCCAGGCTCTATACAGGTTAAAGTCGTAAGCGTATGAGAGCAGGGTGGTGAACTGTGCACCGGGAGGGCGCGCACCCACTTCTGAAATTGCGATGCGATTATTTTGTAATTTAAACCATTCCATATGACTTAAACCGGTGGTCATGCCCAGTGCTTTGAGTCCAGCAAAAGCTGCCTTACGTATCGGATCAAATTCAGGACCACTTACATCACGCGGCAACATCACGCACCATTGAATCCAGTCGTTTTCCATTACGGTCATTGGTGAAGGCATATATTTGGATATCGAATGCCAGATTGGTTGGCCATTAATCATCACACTGTCAAAGGAGTATTCGGAACCTTGTACAAATTCTTCATATAAATAGGCTTGCTGCTCACTGTGTGAATAGCGGGACAAAAACTGATCCAATGCACTGGCATTGTCTAATCGAAAAGTCGTTTTACCACCGGCACCAGCTGGTGGTTTAACCACAACAGGAAATCCTACTTCATTAATGAATTGCAAAACACTTTGTTTGTTACTCGCTAAAATATGACGTGCACAGGGCACACCCGCTTGACTTAAGACATCCTTCATTTGCGACTTGTCACGAAAATTAATACTGGCCTGTACTCCCAAACCGGATATACCCATGGCTTCTCTAGCCATCGCCAATGGAACTTGCAATTGTTCAAGTGCCCCGATGATGCGGACGGCTTTTCCAAAAGTTTTTTCCAGGTTCCTAGCACCTTCAACCAACTGGTTTGCATCCAGTGCATTATCCACACGCCAGTGTCCGGCGAGTTTATGCCGAATGTGTTCAGGAATTTTCTCAGCTGGGTCTTGGCTGATGACTGTTAAGTTGGTATTGGGCAGGTGAGTTGCCCCATTAATAAACGCCAAAGTGGCGTCCATAAAAAATGGCGCAGCAAAGATTACATGCAATTTGTTATTTTGATTTTGGATAGTGTTTACCGTTGCTTATCTTGCCTGTTTAGGAAATACCTAGCAGGGAGTTTTTCTAGAGTGAAATTATAGCTCAGTTCATACACTTACATGACAATTCGATGTGTCTGAATCTTAGGCAGTTGTGTGCCCAATCTGAAGAAAAAGGTGAAGTTATACAGTCACTCGGTTGGCGTCGTACTAGGAGCATTGCAGGCGCTTTATCATAAGATTAAACGCAATTTTCAGCTAGTGAGAGCTCAGTTGGTAATTATTGTTGTTGAGAAAGTCTGATAGACTGGTATCAAATTTAGTAAGAGTATTTACACTCAAGGAAAAATGAAATGTCATTAATTATTAGAAGCAAAAATCTTATTACCTTAATCTTTACTCTGGCACTGCTTAGTGCCTGTGCAAACCTGCAGGATTCAGCCGAGAGTGAAAGCCTTGCCATTCCCATTGATTCACTCGTCAGTACACAATGGCTAAGTGAACATATTAACGATCCCGATGTAGTCGTCTTAGATGCGAATGTGGTAGTAGAAATGGATGAGAATGGTGTGCGTTCACTAAGTGGACGATCTGTTTATGAACAAGGTCACATTCCTACAGCAGGTTTTGCCGATTTGAAAGGTGAATTGCGTGATGGCAATAGTGACTTAGAATTTGCCTTACCTACACCAGAACAATTTGTAGCGGCCATGAGTGCCTTGGGTGTTGACGATAATTCCAGAGTGGTTTTATACGATGCCTACGGTTCAGGCTGGGCGGCGCGAGTGTGGTGGATGTTGCGTTGGGTAGGTTTTGATAATGCAGCCGTTCTTGATGGCGGTCTAGGCGCTTGGACAGCAGAAGGTCGTGAACTCTCTACAGATGCAGCAACAGAAGCTACAGGTAATCTCAGTTTAAATCTGCGTCCTGAAATTTTCACGGATCGTGATGAAGTGTTTGCAGCCATTAATAACGATGCAATCACACTCGTAGATGCAATGCCAGAGCCACATTATCAAGGCGGCATGCAAATGTACGCACGTCCTGGACATATACCTGGCGCGATTAATATTCCTGCTTTCAGTTTGTTGGATGCCGATGGACGCTATAAATCGGATGAGGAACTTGATATGAGCATTGAAGCTGAACGCGATAAACGCACCATTACCTATTGTGGTGGCGGCATTTCAGCGTCTAATGATGCCTTTATGCTTCATCGCCTTGGGTTTACCAACGTCGCAGTGTATTCGCCATCATTACAAGAGTGGGCAGCAGATGAGAAAAATCCTATGGCGACTGGGGAGTAGTTTTCAAAATTATCATAGTTGCTATAAATTAACTATGCTTTTATCTGCGTTGCTTTTCAAATATTAAATGTGAGAACTACATGAATAAAATGGCTATTGCACAATGGGAATCACTCGAGAATAAAAAACCAAGCTACGCTCTAGTGGCTGATGTTGATTTAGTGATTGTTAGAGTTGATGAGCAAGTCAGTGTTTTATATGGACGCTGTGCACATCGCGGGGCACTCATGTCAGACGGCCATGTGGATGGCGACAATATTATTTGTGGTGTACATGGCTGGGATTACCGAATCGATACCGGCATTAGTGAATATAACAATTCAGAAACCTTGGCAAAATTTACCGCGTGGATAGATGACGGCCAGGTTTTTGTTGATCAAGACGAAATATCAGCGTGGGCCAAGAAGCATCCTCAACCTTATAAACGCGATACTTACCAAGGTTTATATCAAGACCATACCGGTACCAAAGATGAGCCACATGTAAAACAGATTCGTAAATTGGCCAGTAACGGTTTATCAAAAACAGGACACCACGGTCCATCAGCTGCTATGGGCGTACCTAGGGATTCATTACCTAAATGGGATGATCTGCAATTTGTGGTTGCTCAATTACACAAGCTACCCTTATTAGATGAAGAAAAGGTAGCAACCGAATTAGTGATTGGTCCAAGAGCCAAAAAACCACTCAAACTTGATATTCCATTATTTGTATCCGACATGAGTTTTGGTGCCTTGTCGCAAGAAGCCAAAACGGCTTTAGCCATGGGTGCAGAATTATCTGGTACCGGAATTTGTTCGGGCGAAGGGGGCATGCTTCCAGAAGAGCAAGAGGCAAACTCACGATATTTTTATGAATTAGCCTCAGCCAGATTTGGTTTTACTTGGGACAAAATGCAACAAGTACAAGCCTTTCATTTCAAAGGGGGGCAAGGTGCCAAAACTGGAACAGGCGGGCACTTACCAGGAAATAAGGTGCAAGGAAAGATTGCTGAGGTACGAAACCTAAAGGAAGGTGAAGCCGCTGTTTCCCCATCAAGATTTCCAGATTGGACCAGTTTAAATGACTATAAAGAATTCAGTACCGAGCTAAGAGAACGCACAGGCGGCATTCCAATTGGCTTTAAGTTATCTGCACAACACATTGAAAAAGATATAGATTCTGCTTTAGAAATTGGCGTGGATTACATTATTTTGGATGGACGAGGTGGTGGTACAGGGGCTGCTCCATTAATTTTTAGAGATAATATTTCCGTCCCCACCATTCCAGCAATTGCCAGAGCGAGGCGTCATTTAGATAAAGCAGGAATGTCGGATGTCACTTTAATTGCCACCGGCGGATTACGCACACCTGCTGACTTTGCAAAAGCCATGGCATTAGGAGCCGATGGCGTTGCCTTAGCAAACTCAGCACTGCAAGCCATTGGTTGTTTAGGCATGCGTGCCTGTCATACCAATAACTGCCCAGTAGGTATAGCAACCCAACGTAAAGACTTACGTGCCCGATTAATTATTGAAGAAGCCGCACAACGTTTAGAAAAATTCTTTGGCGCTTCAGTAGAACTCATGCAAGTACTTGCACGCGCTTGTGGACACAATGATTTAAATAAGTTCTCATTGGCTGATCTCACCACCTTTAAGCAAGAGTTAGCTCAATTAACCGGCGTACACTATGGAGGCACAAGTTATTAAAGCATTAGCTCCACTTACGGGAAGAGATTGGCGTATTAGCCTGCAAGCTATTCGTGCATACTCAGCCTTGCTAGGGAAAATTAAACTCAGTATTAGCCCTGAGCAAAAACACTGGTGGCACGCGGCCTTAACACCAAGCTTAAGTGGACTCAGTACCGGAGCTTTAGAAAAACAAGCCCTGGATTTTGAATTAGATCTGGATTTATTAAGCTCATACCTGTGTATTAATTTTCGAGAACATGCCGACGTTATGATTCAGCTAACAGGGCAATCTAATACCAGCCTTTTTGATGAAATTAAAACTATTCTTAATGAAAAGGGTGTGAGTCTTAGCATTGATGAAAGTATTTTAAACACGACTAAATATCCTAAGTACTCAGCCGAAGATGCACTGACTATTATCAACGCTCTATTTTTTGTGACTAAGTCATTCCGCATGGTTAGCTACGCCCAAAGAAATGAAACCGGACCCGTGGTGCTATGGCCGCATCATTTTGATGTGGCATTTTTATGGTTTTCTGGCCGTCTTGTTCCTGATAAAGATCCTAAGGATGCAGAAAATGCTGATGAGCAAATGAATATTGGTTTTTTATTTGGCGATGAAACAATATCGGAGCCGTATTTTTATATCACCGCTTACCCATGGCAAGATGCCTTTAAAGACACAGAGTTACCACAAGGTGCTTATTGGAATGGAGAGGGCTTTAATGCCGCTATATTGCCTTGGAGTGCTTTACAAACTCAAAAAGAACCGCAGCAATTTCTTAAGGAATTTTGTGAGCTCTTATTAGATACTGGAAAAACATTGATGCAATAGCAATATTATTGCAAATTAAAAGCAATTGGATAGGTTGAGTGTGAACATGATAGAAACCGTGGTAATTTTTGCTGTATTAATTTTAGTAGCCATGCTCATCGAGCCCTTGGCAACTAAAATTAAATTACCTTTTTCTAGCGTCTTAGTTGTCTTAGGTTTTGTTGGTTCAGAGTTTATTGTTTTTCTGGGATTTGATACAGGTTTCCGTTGGCATCATTTTGTTGAGATAATCTTGCATCTTCTGGTGCCCATTATTGTTTTTGAATCAGCATTTAATGCAAACACAAAAGCACTACGTGAAAATATAAGCACCATTTTATTCTTAGCAATTCCTGCCATGCTAATTGCATCAGGCATCACAGGCTTTATCATTTATTTAGGCATTAATGACAGTGTTAATTTCCCTTTAATTACAGCCATGCTAGCGGGGGTTATTCTCTCAGCAACTGATCCTGTTGCGGTAGTTGCTATATTTAAAAAACTGGGTGCACCTGACAAATTAACAGCCTTATTAGAAGGCGAAAGTTTATTTAACGATGCCGCCGCTATTGTTGCCTTTACAATATTAGTCAGTATCGCCTTAGAACCAGAAACGGCCGTGAGCATTACGGGCTCGATAATGTTATTTTTTAAAAGCATTTTCGGTGGCATAATAACTGGCGTAGTCATTGCATTGCTTGCGGTGCAGTTATATAAATTTTGTAAAGCCACTTTTGCACCAGCAATTTTAGGACTAGTAAGCGCCATTATCGCGTTGTTTATTGCTGAGCATTTATTGCATGCTTCTGGTGTTGTTGCGATATTAGTTGTTGGTTTGTATCTAGGCTCACGTTGCCGTGAACAAAATAGTGATGAAGCATTTGCTGAGAAATTCTGGGAATTCTGTGCCTACATAGCCAATGCAATTTTATTCATTCTAGTTGGCGTGACTATTACGGTTTCTATGTTTACAGGGCAGTGGTTGGCAATGTTAATTGGAATTATTGCCGCGATCATTGCCCGTGTAGTTGTTGTATACGGTTTGTTGCCCGTATATACCTTATTGCCGAAGCATGAAAAAACCGATGCGAATTATAAAAAAGTTATGCTGTGGGGAGGTTTGCGAGGAGCAGTTTCCTTAGCACTTGCATTATCCTTACCCACTGAGGTCGAAGCTTGGTATACAGTTCAATCCATTGTTTATGGAGTTGTGCTGTTTACACTTTTTGTTCAAGCACCGTTTATGGATAAATTGGTGGCTAAGACTTTAAAATCTTGTGCGTAAATATCTTTCATCACCACAAATTAACATGCATACAATAAAAAATACTAAACACTTTATACTATTTACTAATAGTCATCATTTATAACACATAGAAGATAAAGCATGCGTGGAATGGGTCGTACTACCGTTGAACTTAGCCAAGTAAATTGGTCTAGCCTAAAGCAACTTATACCTTATTTAACCGCGTACAAAGGTCGCTTATTCTTTGCGATTGTGTGTTTGATTGCCGCTAAGGTGGCTAGTGTGGCTTTGCCCTTTATATTAAAGGATATTGTTGATCAAATAAATACGCCGCAATTAACGGATGACAAAGTTAATCTCACAGTGCTGGTGCCTCTAGCATTATTACTCGGCTACGGTGTGGTGCGTTTTTCTAATGTGCTCTTTGGGCAACTTCGCGATACTATTTTTGGTCGCGTAACCGAAGGGGCCATGCATCGTATTGGTCATTCAGTTTTTCAACATTTACATGCACTAGATTTAGCCTATCACCTTAATCGCCGAACCGGTGGCGTATCGACAGATATTGAACGTGGTGTCAGTGGCATTAGTTTTTTAATGCGTTTTATGGTGTTTAACATTGTGCCTACGTTTTTTGAAATAGGCATGATTATTGTGCTACTGCTTTTAAATTATTCGTACTGGTTTGCGGTTATTGTTTTTGTCTCGGTTACGGCGTATGTATTTTTTTCGGTCATTGCCACTGAATGGCGCACCAATTTTGTGCGGCAAATGAATAAGGCGCAGTCACAAAGTAGTACTAGAGCCATTGATAGTTTATTAAATTTTGAAACCGTAAAATATTTTAACAATGAAGACTATGAAGCAGAACGTTATGATGAAGATTTAGAGGCGTGGGAACAAGCCAGACGCCGTAATCGTTTAAGTATGTTTGGTCTTAATGGGGGACAGGCATTTATTATTGCCGTTTCGATTACGTCGTCTATGATTTTAGCCGCCTATAATGTGCAAGCCGGCACCATGACCATAGGTGACTTTGTGTTAATTAATGCACTCATGATGCAAATTTTTGTACCCCTAAACTTTTTAGGCTTTGTCTACCGAGAAATGAAAGGTTCGATGGCCAATATCGATGCGATGTTTGCTTTACTGTCGATTAACTCTAGCGTGCAAGATGTTGACCAGGCCAAAGACTTAATTGTGAGTGAGGGTTTAATAGAATTCTCTCAAGTCGCGTTTGGCTATCATCCCGAAAGACCGATACTTAAAAATGCTAGTTTTACGGTTAAGCCCAAACAAAAGTTAGCCATTGTTGGCAGCAGTGGGGCGGGTAAATCAACCATTATGAAGTTGTTATTTAGGTTTTATGATGTTGATTCAGGACAAATACTAATCGACGGTCAGGATATTAGTCAGTTGAGTCAAAGTAGTTTACGTAAAGCCATTAGTATTGTGCCGCAAGAAACGGTTTTGTTTAACGCCAGTATTTATGACAATATTCAATACGGCGATGTACACGCCAGTGACAAAGAAGTGTGGTCCGCCATTCAAATGGCGTATTTAGATGACTTTATTCAGCAACTACCTGATGGTGCCGATACGCAAGTGGGTGAACGCGGACTTAAATTATCTGGTGGCGAGAAACAACGTGTGGCTATCGCCAGAGCGATCCTTAAAAAACCATCTATAATGGTGTTTGATGAGGCGACGTCATCATTGGACAGTCAAGCTGAGCAAAGTATTTTGCAAGCCATGGAACGTGTTAGAGGCTCGTACACCAGTGTGGTGATAGCGCATCGCTTATCAACCATAGTCGATGCTGATCAAATTGTGGTATTGGATGCCGGTGAAATAGTCGAGCTGGGTACACATGCGAGTTTGTTAGAACAAAATGGTTTATACGCCAAACTTTGGGCCATTCAAGATAATTCTTATCGCAAATAAATACAGGACCGTTTAATCAGATGAGTAAAGATGCCTTACAAGAACTAGAAGTCAAAGTTGCCTTTTTAGAGCACGCCCTTAATAAGCTAAGTGATGAATATTATCTACAGCAAAAGGAGTTGGATAAACTAAAAATTAGCTACCTCACGCTTGCAGAAAAAGTAAATAGTGGCGGGGGAGATGATGGGGGACAAGATTTTCAGGAAGAAGAAATTCCACCTCATTATTAAATAGTTGCCAAACAAATAATGAAATACCATTCTTTAATGTATATTAGTACCAACTGTTCGTATATGGCAGAGTGGATTGAATCATCAGATTAAAAGGATAGGAAAATGAACATTAATTTCAGACATACATGCTTGCTAACAACTCTACTTTTCATGTTAACGCTTGGCGCTTGTGCCACCACAACATCAGGTGGTGCCGTTGGAGCGGACCGTTCACAACTTTTATTAATCTCGTCGGCTGAGGTTGATCAAATGGCGACTCAGAGCTATGCCAAGTTAATTGAAGATTCAACTAAAAAAGGTGTATTGAATAAAGACCCTCAAATGCTCTCACGCATACGTGCAATCGCAAATCGTCTAGAAAGACAAACCGGCGTTTTTCGCAGTGATGCACCCGGATGGAATTGGCAAGTAAATATAATCCAAAGCGATGAGTTGAATGCTTTTTGTATGCCGGGCGGAAAAATAATGTTTTACTCAGGACTGATTTCAAAACTAAATCTTAGCGATGCAGAAATTGCGAATGTAATGGGGCATGAAATTGCTCACGCATTACGTGAACACTCAAGAGAGCAAATTTCCCAAGCGATCGCCGCTCAAGGCGCTATTAGCATTGGAGCATCTTTGTTAGGCCTTGGTGATGGCTCTACCAAAATTGCCGGAGGCGTTTACCAAGCCTTAGTCGCTACTAAATTTAGTCGTACCGATGAAAGTGAAGCCGATCAAATTGGCCTAGAGTTAGCCGCACGTGCTGGCTTTGATCCACGAGCAGGCGTAACTTTGTGGCAAAAAATGATGGCTGCCAATTCTAATGG
>RCMY010002287.1_pt1 | contig 17420 bp, 14 predicted proteins | sample 2041341 | NCBI WGS metagenome assembly RCMY01 (sample SAMN09708234, study PRJNA481090) | Marine sediment metagenome, whole genome shotgun sequencing project. | reverse complement strand
GCGATTACGGGATCACCCTTTTCCGAGACCATCTCGAAAGGGAGGTTGATAAGGATGAAGAAAAGGATGGGCCCGAGAAATAGGCCGAGTTTTTTGCTCAGGTTCATGGGTGGCGATTCGTGTCGTCTAAGCTAAGTTTTTTCTTTTGACCATGAAAGGCCAATCTCTTATGAGAAGTTTTGCGGGTCAAACTCCCTAAATGACGATTTACGCCAATATCTCCCGAATAACCTCTCCCTCGACATCCGTTAACCGAAACGGCCTGCCTTGAAAATCGAAGGTGAACTGCTCGTGATCGAATCCTAATAGATGCAAAATAGTGGCATGAACGTCATGCACGGATACACGCCCTTCAACGCCTGAAAATCCGATTTCGTCGGTTTGGCCGTGTGCCGCCCCTTTTTTGATGCCCCCGCCGGCCATCCACATGGTAAAGGCATCGCCGTGGTGGTCGCGGCCCTTAAAGCCCATTTCCTTGCCTTCGCGATTTTCCTGCATGGGGGTTCGGCCGAATTCGCCGCCCCATACAACCAGGGTCTCATCCAATAATCCCCGTTGCTTTAGGTCTAGCAAAAGTGCGGTCACGGGACGGTCAAGTTCCCGGCATTTGTTGCGTAGGCCTATGTCCACCGCAGTATCACGGCCTGTACCGTGGGTGTCCCATCCCCAATCGAACAACTGTACGAAACGGACCCCGTCTTCGACCAATTTTCTGGCCAAAAGGCAGTTATTGGCAAAGGATTCCTTACCGGGTTCGACCCCGTACATCTGTTTGATGTTCTCGGGTTCGTCATTGATGTTCATCACGTCGGGTACGGCAATCTGCATCCGGTAGGCCATTTCATATTGGTTGATGCGTGCCAAGATTTCGGGATCGGCGTATCTTGCGTATTCTTCTTTATTAATTTTATTAATGGCATCGATCGTACTTCTTTTCAGGTCTCTCGAAATGCCGTCCGGGTCATCGATGTAAAGTACCGGGTCGCCTTTAGAGCGGCATTGTACGCCTTGGTATACCGAGGGCAAAAAGCCGCTGCCCCAAACGCTTTTTCCGGCACTAGGTGCTTTTCCTCCAGAGGTAAGCACGACAAATCCGGGCAGGTTCTGATTTTCGGAACCCAATCCGTACGTAACCCAAGAGCCTATACTGGGGCGGCCGAGACGCGGACTACCGGTATGCATGAACAACTGCGCCGGGCCGTGGTTGAACTGATCGGTATGCACCGCCTTAAGGAAAGCGACCTCGTCGATCACCTTTCTGAAATGCGGTAGGTTATCGGAAACCCAGTTGCCTGATTCCCCTTCTTGCTTGAATTCTGCCTGCGGGCCCAATAATTTTGGCGTACCACGAATAAAAGCGAATTTCTTTCCCTCTAGAAGGGATTGCGGACATTCTTGATTGTTCAGTTTTTTAAGCTCTGGCTTGTAATCGAACATCTCCAGTTGTGAGGGTGCACCAGCCATATGCAGGTAGATAACATTTTTTACCTTAGGCCCGAACGGTGGCGCCAAGGTAGCCAGCGGGTTCAGGTCACGATCTGAAAATCCGGATTTCGCAAACGATTTATCATTTTTTAAAAAATCTCCGCATCCGGCAAAAATGGAACCAAGCGCCAGTCCGCCCATACCCGTCGCGCATTGTTTGATAAAATGGCGTCGGGTCTTGGCCTCCGCCTCGCGGTTTATCCTTTCCTGTATTAAGCGTTGTATCTTATCTTTCATTATTTTTATTTCTAATCGCTAAAGAAACTTTGAGAGTTTATTGGTTTATACTTCGACTGGCTCAGTAACCGGAAGCTTAGAAAAAAATTGCTTATTACTGCTCACTGTATTTTTTCTTTACTCCAATCTCCAATCTCCAATCTACACGTCCATATTCGTGCGTATAGCGCATGGCGCAAAGCGTATAGCCTTTTTCAAGCCTTACTCAAAAATTCATCCAAATTCATAATCGCATTTGCCACCACGGTAAGCGCGGCCTGTTCTGGAGTGGGTTGCTCTTCGAGCGTAAAAAAGTTACTGCTGATGTTTTCACTACTATCGAATTCCGATAGGGATTCTTCATACAATTGTTTTAATGCCTCCAATTTTTCAGATGTTATTTTGGAATAGGTCGCTTTTTCATAGCCTTTGGATATGCCTTTTTCAACATCGGTTCCATTCATATATTTTGCCAGAGTGTATGACGCTTCGAGATAGACCGGGTCGTTCAGGGTCACCAAGGCCTGCAAGGGCGTATTGGTAACTGTACGACGGATGGTACAGACCTCTCGGCTGCCCGCATCGAAGGTGATAAAAGAAGGATATGGGCTTGTTCTTTTCAAATAGGTATAAACGGCCCTTCGGTACCTGTCCTCACCCTCGCTATTCACCCATTCTTCATTGCTGTAGACCGAATTCCATACCCCGTCGGGCTGGGGCGGCATTACGCCGGGACCATACATCTTATCGCTCAACAATCCCGAAACGGCCAAGGCCTGATCGCGGATCTGTTCTGCGGATAAACGTCTGCGCGGCCCTCTGGCATAGAGGTCGTTATTTGGGTCTTTTTGATAGAGTTCGGGACTGTTTTCGGAACTCTGCCGATAGGTGCCGGACATAACGATGTCTTTGATCAAGGCTTTCATATCCCAGTCGTGTTCGTTCATAAAACGGAGCGACAGCCAATCCAACAATTCGGGATGCGAGGGCGGGTCTGACTGGGTCCCCATATCCTCTAAGGAGGCTACGATACCGCGGCCAAAGAGCTGGTGCCATACCCGGTTGACAAAAGTACGGGCCGTTAGCGGATTCTTTTTGCTTACGATCCATTTCGAGAGTCCCAATCGGTTGCCTTGCCAATCGCTTTCCCAATCGTTCAAACTATTCGGTACCCCGGGGGCGACCGTATCCTTTTTCAGCAACCAATTGCCCCTTTCAAAGACTTGGGTGGCGCGCGCCATATAACTGTGGTTTTCGGCCATTACGGGCAGTTCGGGGGTGTCTGCGTTTAGCAGTTCCAAAAAGGTTTCGTTTATTTCCCTGTAACCCGATTGCGATTTGCCCGGAATGTCCTCAAGAAACGCGAACCAGGTAATAAAACTGGTAGAGACCTGCTTTTCTATTCGGTCATTATTTGTCTCCAAATAGAGGTCGATACTTTCATCGGTGCCTTTGAAAGGTATTTTTCGGATCGTATTGCCATCGGTCTTGTTGATGGTAAACTGTGCCAGGATTTCCCCCTTGGCATTATTTTTCCGGATGGTCATTCGGGTACCATCGATATCCGCCCGGTGGTTCATGTACATAAAACCCGCCCCTCGGGTGTAGACGTTCTTCAAGGTGCACGAACCATCGTCCCACAGGGCCAGATATTTGGTATCAGCAAGTTCGCCGTTGGTAAAATCCACCGCATTATGGGCGAGGTATTTCGGTTCCTTAAAGGTCAAAAAGTCGTCATAGAGCTCGGCCACTTCTTCCGAGCCGTATTTTTCGACCCAAGCATTTACCCGGTCCACATTTTGCCTTTGCCCTTCATCGTAAAAATTGATATTCGGACTTTCATCAGGAGTATCCTCGTCCCTTGAATTGTTGAAAAAGGCCATGGCCTTGTAATATTCCTCATGGGTAAAGGGGTCGTAAGGGTGGCTGTGGCACTGTACACATTCCATGGTAGTACTTTGCCAAACGGAAAAGGTGGTATTCACACGATCGATAACGCTGGCCACCCGAAACTCCTCGTCTTCGGTACCGCCTTCGTCATTGTTCATGGTGTTTCTATGGAAGGCCGTGGCGATCAACTGGTCCGTCGTCGGATCCGGCAACAGGTCGCCCGCTAATTGTTCCGTGGTAAACTGGTCGTACGGCATGTTTTGATTAAATGCACCGATAACCCAATCACGATAGCGCCACATGTTTCGCCCCGTATCTTTTTCATAGCCTTTGGTATCGGCATACCGGGCAAGGTCGAGCCACCAACTGGCCCATTTCTCGCCGAAATCCTTTCGGGCCAACAAGGTGTCGACCATGGTTTCGTAGGATAGCTCACCTTCAGTAAATGCATTAAAAAGCTTTTGATCGGGCGGTAATCCCGTAATATCCAAGGCCGATCTTCGGGCAATGATATTTTTTTCTGCGGATGGATTGGGTTGCAGGGCTTCGCTTTCCAGCCGGGAATAGACGAAATTATCGATGCCGTTTTGGATGAAGTTGGATGAACCGTCCGCTGCAAATCCCGCTTCTTGGGATATGGCGGGAACATCTACTTTATCCGGAAGTGAATACGCCCAGTGCTGGCCCCATTCCGCGCCTTGTTCTATCCAACGGGTCAACAGATCAATCTCATCCTCGGATAGCGGCGGTTTTTCGTAAGGCATTCTGAGTTCTGGATCCGTCTCGTGTATTCGGCTAATCAGCTCGCTGCCGGAAGCATCCCCGGGAACAATGGCCGGTTTTCCGGATTCGTTGACCGCAAAGGCCTCTTTCTCGAATAGCAAGCTAAAGCCCCCATTCTTTTTGACCCCGCCATGGCAGGTAATGCATTTATTGTTGAGAATGGGCTTGATCTGGGAGCTGAAATCGACACGGTCAGCGTCGCCGCAGGACTGAAAGAAACCGGTTACGGCAATCAGTATAACTGCCGATAGTATTCGTAGAGCCTTACAAATTTTCTTTTCCATCTTAATTAAAATACGCATTTTTTAAGGTTAAAAATGCAATTTACGAATCAATGGTCTAAAAATAAGAAGATTTCTACAATTTAGAGATGGACGATTTAGGGTAAAGTATGGACTATTATGTGATAAAATTCGTTTGGTGCAGTCATTGCGAGGAGAAGCACTACAATAGAATATGGCAACCTGTTTAAGATTCTAGAATGTTGACAGGATTGCCACGTCGTTTTAATCAACAGAACATAATGTTTAACGGATTGCTTCGTCACTTCGCTTGCGGCTCCCCTCCTGGAAATGGCCTTTTAGGATAGCTTTTCAGTTCCACAGTTTTATTGTCCCCATCGACCACTACATTAATCAATCCATGCTTGGTCAAGCCTTTCATCGACTTATCCCATTTCTTGCCGCTAAGTCCGGATTGGGATTTGAGTTCGTTCAGTTCCATGCTGCCGGATGGTTTGAGAAGCGCAACGATAGCTTTTTCTTCATCAGTCAAGTCAAGGGCCTTCTTCTCCGGTCGCATCTGTGGAAAGAAAAGTACTTCCTGTATCGAAGAATTATTGGTCAACAACATCACTAATCGATCAATACCGATGCCGATACCGGAAGTCGGGGGCATACCATATTCCAGCGCACGTAGAAAATCCTGATCGATGAACATGGCCTCGTCGTCGCCTTTTTCGGAGAGTTTCAGCTGATCTTCAAAGCGTTCCCGCTGATCGATGGGGTCGTTAAGCTCGGAATAGGCATTGGCGATTTCCTTGCCATTGGCAAAGAGTTCGAAACGTTCGGTCAAAGCCGGGTTGTCGCGGTGCTGCTTGGTCAGCGGACTCATCTCTTTCGGATAGTCCGTAATAAAAGTGGGCTGAATGTAATTATGCTCACATTTCTCGCCAAAGATTTCGTCGATCAGTTTACCGATGCCCATGGTTTCGTCAACCTCGATATGCAGTTTTTTGGCAGTTTCGCGTAGTTCGTCTTCTTCCATGCCGGCGACATCGAATCCTGTATGGATTTTGATGGCTTCTAAAATCGGTACTCTCGGGTAGGGGGCCTTAAATTCGATTTCGTTTTTGCCTACGGTAATTTTGGTACTTCCATTTGCTTCGATGGCCACTTTTTCCAAAAGTTCTTCGGTGGTGTCCATCATCCAATGGTAATCCTTATAGGCTACATAGAGTTCCATTACCGTAAATTCGGGATTATGGGTGCGGTCCATGCCCTCGTTGCGGAAATCCTTTGAAAATTCATAGACGCCATCGAAACCGCCTACGATTAAACGTTTTAGATAAAGCTCGTTCGCAATGCGTAGGTACAGCGGAATATTGAGCGCATTATGATGTGTCAAAAACGGACGCGCCGCCGCCCCGCCCGGAATCGGCTGTAATATGGGCGTTTCAACCTCCAAATACCCCATGTCGTTATAAAATTGACGGATGGTATTGGTAATCTTGGTCCGTTTGATAAAAGTTTCTTTTACTTTCGGGTTGACCACCAAATCGACATAGCGTTGGCGGTACCGCTGTTCCGGATCGTTGAACTCGTCAAAAACATGGCCTTCCGCATCCTTTTTGGGTAGAGGTAGTGGTCGCAAAGCTTTGCTTAACATGCTGAACTTTTTGACCATAACGGTCTTTTCCCCGACCTGAGTGGTAAAAAGTTCGCCCTCGATACCGATGATATCCCCGATATCCAAAAGTTTTTTATAGATGTCGTTGTATTGGGATTTATCCTCCCCAGGACAGATTTCATCCCGATTAAAATAGATTTGAATTCGGCCGTCACTATCCTGCAACTCGGCAAAGGACGCTTTCCCCTGAATCCGTCGTGACATCAACCTGCCGGCAATAATCACTTTTTTTCCATCCTCATAATCCTCCTTAATACTTTTAGATGTAGCATTTACGGGATATAAAGCGGCGGGGTAGGGATCTATGCCCAGTTCGCGCAATTTGGTCAATTTTTCCCTTCTGATGGTTTCTTGTTCCGAAAGTTGCATATAACGATTTTTAATGGCTGCAAATATAGGTACAAAGTGCTAATTTTTCAACGCGGGAAGAATAGAGGGAACAATTCGTTCAACAAATTTGGCATAAGCAATGCCCGACGGATGTAGATTGTCGGTCGTCACCAGCTCGGGTACTTCGATACCCTGCGTTGTAATATCGGTGATGTTCACGAAAGTAACCTTGTTCGCAGTAGCGGTCGATTCGGCGAATTGGTTATACGTATCGATTTCACTCGTTATTTTTTCCGTATCGAATCCCTGTCCAAACGGGGTATAGGCCCAGTTGGGTATAGAAATGACCACGACCCTGTTGGCCCGACCGCCGGCCATGGCAATCGCTTTGTTCAGCAGCATCGGGAAATCTGCCTCATACTTTGAAAAGGAAACGCCCTGATATTGGTTGTTGACTCCTATAAGTAAGGTCACCAAATCATAGGGCGGGTCGATTTCTTGGCGTTCGAGAGCGTTCAATAGGTCATCGGTACGCCATCCGGAAGTTGCTATGATCTGTGGTCTAACCGCGGAACCGAGTTCCGTTTGCAATCGATTCTTTAATTGGTACGGAAAGCTCTCTTTCTTGGTTACACCGGCACCAACGGTATAACTGTCCCCCAAGGCCAAATAATCGAGAGTCTTGGCGTTATTGGTATTTGTGTTTGAGTTAGTATCGTTGGCCTCCGATGGTTTGGGGGGTTCACTAATATCAGCCGTACTACAGGAAAACGAGAGCATGGCACATACAAGGGCACAGACTAATGATGGTATATGTTTTGAGGTATGCATGGTTGTATGTACGAGGTTTTGAGTTCTTGAGTTTTTTATCCTATTTTGAAATCCATTTGTTTTTTACAGAGTGGGGGGAATGGTTACTCAGAAACTGTTTTGAAACATATTGTTTTTTCGCACCTACTTCCGTAACAGCCAAAGGTTATTATAATTCTATCAGCCAGCTATTTCACGATAGTCGCTACATGATAATGTCTAAAAATAGCCGATTTTGTAACAAAGTGGCTATTTGGTCGTCAAATAAGTACATGAATATGCCAAATGGCAGTTCGTCAATCAAAAAATCAAATCACCATGAGTTTTATACGCGTATTGCTCGCCCTTCTTTTTCCGCCCTTGGCCGTTCTCGGTAAGGGCTGCGGTTCTTTTCTAATCGTCCTGCTGCTAACTTTCTGTGGATGGGTGCCGGGGGTTATCGCGGCACTGGTTATTTTGAATAATCCGAATTAAGTCCCCTTACTAAGCCTTTGCATTTCTCTCGCTGTGCAATCCTGTCGTTCTTGCCTACCACGTCGGTTTCAGTGGGGCGCTCGTCGGATGCAATAGGGGAGAATACCTATCATCCAAAAATCGACCTCGCAACATAAATGGTAATCATCGTATCTTTGTGGGATGAACAAAAGGGTTTATTTAAAAGATTTAGGGCTGAAAGACTACAAAGAAACGTGGGACTTTCAAGAATCACTTTTCCAAAAAACGGTCAATCTGAAAATAAGGAACCGACGCGAGGAAAAGAACGAAGAAACTCCCAATCATTTTCTTTTCGTAGAGCATCCCCATGTCTTTACCTTGGGCAAAAGCGGCGATATCAAAAACCTGCTGGTCGACGAGAAACGCTTGGAAGAAAAGGATGCCAAATTCTACAAAATAAACAGGGGAGGTGATATTACCTATCACGGCCCCGGACAGATAGTGGGCTATCCGATTTTAGATCTCGATAATTTTTTTACAGATATACACAAATACCTACGGCTTTTAGAGGAAATGGTCATCTTGACCTTGGCCGATTACGGACTGAAAGCCGAACGTTCGAAAGGAGAGACCGGGGTCTGGGTCGATGTCGGCACGCCATTTGTCCGAAAGATCTGTGCCATGGGCGTTCGCGCCAGCCGCTGGGTGACCATGCACGGGTTTGCGTTGAACGTAAATACGGATTTGGGGTATTTTGATTTGATGATTCCTTGCGGGATTAAGGATAAGGCGGTGACTTCGTTGAATGTAGAGTTGGGGAAAAGCGAAATGGACTTGGATGGGGTCAAGGAAAAATTACTGAACCATTTTACCCAGCTTTTTGAAGCTGAGATTGTAAAAGAAAAAACCGAGGTTTAGGGCCTCGGTTTTTGATGATTTTTAATAATGTAATTCAAAGTAATCCATTACATCTTCGTAGCTCATTTTCGAAAAGTCGATTGTGCTTTTTGCAGAGATATTGGATGGAATCGCAATATATCTGAACTCACTGCCTGGCGAAATGGACCAAGTGTCGGCAGGACCTTCTTGGCGGTATCTTATTTTTAGGTTCGTTGGGGAGAAATAATAGGTATAAATATGCTCGGTTGTTCCGCCACTAATAGTCAAGGGCAATGGTGCGCTATGATTCTCTGGCCAAACTTGGGGAACGAAATTGCTAAATTTAGCATAAACCAGCAGCGTTCCATTTTCATATATCTCGGAATCAAGATTAGTTATCTTTCTATTGAACTCCGCATATCTAGTATATCCATTGACCACAAAAGTTTGCCTATCAGGACCGAACCAATCTGAAGCGATGACATTGGCATTGCCGTCTTCTCCCTCAGCACCATTGGTGCCGTCAGTTCCATTAGCACCTGCTGGGCCGGTATCACCGGTATCGCCTTTGGGTCCTGCAGGCCCTGCCTCTCCAGCGGATCCTGCCGGTCCGCTTGCGCCCGCTGCACCAGTATTACCTTTAGGTCCGGGCACCCCTATCGCCTCTCCATCTTGCCCAGCTGGTCCTTCTGGCCCGGCAACTCCCATCTCGCCCTGATCCCCTTTGGGACCTTTTTCTCCCTGAATCCCCTGTGCGCCGTTTTGACCGGATGTACCAGAAGTCCCTTGCTCCCCTTGAGCGGTTTGTGGAATAACGGCATCTTCCAAATTATCTTTTTGGCACGATGCAGTGAATGCGGTAATGGCCAAAGTCACCAAAAAACACTTTACTAATTTCATTGTAGTTTTCATAATCATTAGGTTTAAAAATTAATAGATTTTCGTTTTTATGTTTAAGAAAGGAATAGGTTAACGTCACGGTAAAAAAAAAGCTCAAGATTTACTTTCTTGACCTTTTTTTCGCAATCATATATTCGGTAATTCAAGTCGAAAAGATGCATCACCTGACGCTATCCCATCCTCCCTACATTAAAAACGGGGAATGGCCGGTCTATCTCTCGGTATCTCAACGGGTACGTAATATTTTATTTTTGGTTTGATGCTCCAGACATATTTTGAATTATCCCACCGACCAGTTCCTTCTAAATAGCCACCCAATAGCAACATCTCATTATTACTAGATAACAAAGTAGCCTTATATAGTGGCTTGAACGATACATATCCAGTGTATTTTCTCCAATTTTTCATGTCCCCAGAATACCAAATATCATTACTATAGTCCGAATCCCTGATCGAATAACTGGCCGTGTCTTTTCCCCCCGTTATCCATACTTTATTGTCATGCGCCACGACGCTATAACCCAATTTTAAGGGAAAATTTTCTGTTGGGTTAAGATAGTCTGGTGTTGCGCCCGAAACCCGCGACCAATCGCGTCCGTTGGTAGATTTGAAAATTTCGCTAGGTGTTGCAGTGCCAAGATGGGCAGTTGTAAAAAAATAAAGGGCATCCTTAAAGACTATCGTTGGAGCGCCACTCGACGGTATAGTGCCATCTTCTATTGGTAAACCCCGAATGTTTTCGGAAATCCAGTTGATTCCATCAATCGAAGAAAAGACCTTTTTATTATTATTGTCCGAATTCGAAAAAATATATTCTCCGAATACTAATATTTTATGGTTAAAAACTACGACGTGAGCTGGTGAGTCGCCATAAAAGGGTAGTCCAGATGAGACAGGATTCCACGTAAGACCACCATCTGTTGAAGTATATGCCCAGAATTCGATGCCGTCACCCGTGTCGTAACCTAATTTACACAGGGCCCAAATTTCATTATTATGAACTATCATATTGGTCACATACTTACCGACGGGAAAGTTACTTCTCACTGTCCACTCCGATCCGTTAGAGCTTGACCATATTTTACTGCTATAGCTACCGTCCATCCTTTCTGTTATTGCAGCCAAAATACCTCCGTTATATAGTACGGTGTGATGTTGCCTTAAGCCGTCATAGGCCGCATTATAAGTTCTTCGGCTTATCCGTAACGATAGACGAGGGCCTATTTGCGCAGTCGCTTTAACGGGTTCATCAACATCGTGTACTTCTTGAACAGGTTCTAACAATTCTTCCTTTTCGCAAGAGGCAAAGGCCAGAATAAGTAAGACCGTTACTAATTGCATAGTAATCTTACTTGAGTTTCTGCTGATTTTGTTAAGGCGTTCGTGATTTTTCATGATTTTAAGTTTTAGAAGTTACATTCTTTTAGGATTTATGTTTTTATGGGAGGGAGGTTAACATCTAGATAAAAAAAAACAAGGTCGATTACATTGTTTGAAAAATACAAGAAAGTCTAGCCTGCCTCATGTCAGGTAAATTTCTTGATTCTTTCAGCGCAGCGGTCTTATTTCTAATACCTCGGGCTCTGCGTCGATGTAGTTCATTATTCGTTCTGTGGTGGACTCTTTTCGGTAGCACCCATCAAACTTTTGTCAAAACTGCGTTTCAACGAATCTTTTTTCTTCGAATCCAGGCTCAGGTCATAGATTTTATATTGTTCGCGAAGCGTCTCTTTCTGTTCTTCCGGCGCATCCATTTTTTCAATGAGCTCTTCATAATTCCTTGCTCCGCCCAAGGGGTTTTCCTCCCCTGCGCCGCCTAAGTCGAAAATTTGTCCGTACATCTTGGTCTGTGAGTCGAGTAGGTTCATCGGTTTTACGGTATCCTTTTTTGAGTATTCTTGTTCGATCTGTGCTTGGCAGATTGCAGAAAAGCCCAAAAGGCAAATAATCGATAGTGTTGTAAGTGCTTTCATAATTTCAATTTTACTATTTACAATTTTGTCAAAGTTCCGTTCTAAGGGTATCCTTCTCTATCTGATCTGTAATTTTAAAAGGATAAAAACGCTTATGGCAAGGGCCAGTATCAACAGTCTTTTTAGTATTTCCAGTTTTTCATAGGTATCCATGCGTATTGCTTTTTAGTGTCATTCCCTTTTGTTCACTGAGCCTTGCCGAAATGAAAAGGGGAATCTGGGTTGCTACTTTATGAAGGGATGAAGCAAAGGTTAACGTCGGTCTGAACTTTTTTAAAAATGAAGAAGGATTTCGTAGATGTTTCAAATATTATGAAACCGTAGTAGGAGTACTACAAGGATTGAGTTATAAGGAATTATCCCAAATTTTGAGAAAAACCGAGACCAAAAAATCTTAAATTAGCAGAAACCACTGTTAACCTTCTTATCGGATTTACATTAAATGGAAAATGTACAGGCAGAAATTTCACTCGAGGACCTCAGAAAGGGTTCCGATACTGTTTTAAGAAAGGTATATGAGGAGAATCGGGATAAATTCTTGAACTACGCTAAACGATACCACCTTTCGGAAGATGAGAATATCGACATTTATCAAGATGCCTATATCATCTTTTACGACAACGTAATGAGCGGAAAAATAGAAAGCTTTACAAGCAGCATTTCTACCTATCTGTTCTCTGTCGGTAAATACCTTATTTTTAACCAGATGCGAAAGAACAAAAAGACTGTGGGCAGCAATTATGACCTTTCAAGGGTAGGGGACGACGACATTTCCGTCAATGCTATCGAGATGGAAAGGCCGATTTTGACCACCGAGCAGATTTTGCTACAAAAGCATTTTACCACACTTGGTGCCAGATGTCAGGAACTTTTGACCCTGTTCTATTACCGAGGTTTTACGGTACAGGAAATTATGGAACATGAAAATTACAATAGCGAAAATGTAGTCAAGGCCGCAAAATCGCGTTGCATGAAGACCCTTCGTGAACGAATACAAGAAAATAGCTAGAAGATGGACAAGGAACAATTGCTATATCATTATTTTTCGAACGCCCTGACCCCCGAACAGGAACAGCGATTGAATGAACTATTGGCTACCGATACGGAGTTCAAACAACAGTTCGAGTTTGAAAAAGACCTCAAGCGTGTCATTCGTGAAAAGGAAACCAATACTCTAAAGGATAAACTATCCGGATTTGAAAAAAAGATTTCAAAAGATACCCCGGTTCGAACCTTGCCGCATACGAACTATCGAAAATGGGCCCTGGCGGCCTCGATCGCTCTTATCATAGGTTTGGGATGGATAGGATACAACAATTTTACCGGGCCGGATTACAATGCCTTATATCAGGAAAATTTTCAAAACTATCCGAACACGGTGTACACGATAAGCAGAAGTGAAAGTGATGAAACCCTAGAGCGTGATGCCTTTGTGGCCTATGAGTCAGGTGATTTCAAGGAAGCTGCCGATAATTTAAAGATAATTTCGAAGAATAGACCCAGTGATTACCTCGATTTTTATTTGGGTATGTCATACTTAAATCTAAATCAATTCGAAGAAGCAAAAGCTTACTTTACGAACACCATAAATTCAAAAAGTGAATTTGTTGACGAGGCCTATTGGTATTTGGCACTTATCGCCCTCAAGGAGAAGAACAAGGATAGCGCCAATGAATATCTAAGGAAACTTACCGCTAACGACGGCTATAATCAGGAGCGGGCCAGGCAATTATTGGAAAAGCTGAACTAAGCGCTTTTTCTACGATAGGCATATCCCGCTGTAGCACCTACAATCAAAAGGATACCGCCAATCAGCCAAGGCCAAACGTGCTTTTTTTGTTTTATCGGTTTCATATTGCCTGACACTACGTAGCCGGCCCAGTAGTAAGGATGTTTCAGGGCGTTTTGGTCGTTCTTGTCCAAAAACAGGAGTTTCGCCTGTCTTAGTGCCTCGTCTTTTGATTTGCCCTCGGATAATTGCCTGTAAAACTCGCCCATAACATCAGAAGTTGAGGCGTCGTTTACCTTCCATAGCGTACTTGCGATACTTTTGGCACCACCATAAAAGAAGCCCCTGGCCAAGCTAAGAAAACCTTCACCTTTTCTAAGTTCGCCAATATTGGTTTCACAGGCGCTTAACGTAACCAAGGCCGCATCGGTCTTCAAATTATATAGGTCGGCGGTAAAAAGGACATCATCGCCATTTTCATTGCCTTTTTGTGAGAAGGCGAGGTATGAATATTCAGGAAGGGCGTCATCAAAAATGGCATGCGTTGCGAAATGTAGCACTCCAAAATTATGAAGTTCGGATTTAAAATTTTCAAGGGTGGCGCTATCATCCAAAAACGATTTACCGGAAAAGGATTGCAATACCTCGGCAACCTCTTTTTTGTTATGGGGCAAGGGCGATAGCTTTGAGCGGTCGGTATTTACTTCCGTTGTTCCGTCAAAACTTGGGGCAAAAGCAAGAACATCGCTATTTTTTGATGAATCTTCGCTTAATTTCTCTAGTAAGGTCGCAGAACTGGCATAATTGACCGAATGCTTTTGTATTAGATACCGGGTGCCCAAATCAGTCGTGTTCAATGCCCCAAAGGGGATGTAGTTCAACAGCCCATCGGCGACAATGGTCAGTTTTGTCGTGTCGTTGGATTTTACAAAGGGTTCGAGAATAATTTTGTAAAGTTCATGTGATGCTTTCGCAAGGACATCAATATCCGATTTTGGGTCCGCAAGCATTTTTTGAAAATTCCTTATTCTTGCTTCAAACAAGGAATCGATAGGAATATTTTCGAATTGTTTCCCACTCTTGCCGATTCCTATCGCGAATATGGTTTTGTTTCCATAGAAATAGCTGATCAGTTTTTCATCCTCTTTCAATTTTTCCTCTACTTCTTCGAGGGAAACTACTGCCGTGCTATACTTAAGGTCATAATAGGTCTTGTAGTTGGCCTCGATATCTTCTACCAATTGGCGATATTCGCTTTTGAGGTCGAAAAGGTCGTCCTCTAACGTTCCGGCATCCGTTTTGGAAGCGTTCAGTTTTTTTTCGGTAAATGTAATTTCTGATTTTAACTGGCTTTCCCTCTCTAGTATAGGTTCAGGGATGTTGGCAAAATCGGTAGCCTTAGACGCCAGCAAGGCTTCTAATAATAATACGGACTTGCTTTTTTCGGAATAATGATGGGCTAGGTCAATGTACTTTTCATCATTGGTCAAACTATATAAATTAAAGGCAGCTTCTATTCCCGCTTCAAATAGTGGAAAAGCATCTTCGATCAATAGCAATTTGTCTGCATGGCTTTTAAAGGTAGGTTTCAGGTTATCCAATGTGGCTATGCCCATATCTACGGATAAAACGGCCTTTAAATATTCAGGTTCCGTTTTGATTTGATTTAAGACCTGTGCCTTATTTTTGAGAATCTGAACCATTTTACTTTGATTGATGGCGGTTCTGGAACTAGTGAGTTGTTCCATGGCAAGATCAAAACTTTCAATCGCTTTTTGTGGTTGGTTAAATTCATTATGCAGCTGACCTATTTTGTTCAAGACATGGGCGATTTCCCAATGTTTTTTGCCCTCCCATTTTTGCTGGATTAGTTGCAGGGCTTTTTCAAAATCTTTTAATGCTGCCTTATAATTTCCATCTTGTTGTTGAGTTTCGGCACTGACTTGAAGAAAACTTGAGATGAATGGATCGTCCTCGTCCAATAAGCCATTGGCAATCCTCAAATAATATTGTGCGCTATCAAGTTGGGTAAGGTTGTTGTGGTTTTGAACAATATTCAAAATTGATAGAACGCTAGTTTCATTCTTTTCTGCTAGATTATTTTCAAGTGTTTTTAATAGTAGCTTATTTGCCTGCGTGAAGTTTTTTTCTTGTTTGTGTACTTCCGAAAGTAGGTTCAAAGCATCGTGTACTAAATATTCCTCCCCGTTCACTTTCGCTAAAAACCTTATATTATTATTGCAATACAATTTGGCCAGATCGTATTTGCCTTCATCAATCATCATTTTAGTCAAATAATTGTAAGAGGTTGCTAAGTAGCCAATTTGCTCCTCTCCTCTCAAAGAATCTGGAAGTTTTTCAATTTGATCGACTATTTTCAAAAATACTTCTCTCGATTTTTGAAAGTCGTTTAACAAAAAATAGTAATTGCCATTCTCAAAATTTTGGTAAGTTAGGTACATGGGAAGTACAGATAAACTATCTAAATATGATTTATTTGAAAGCATTAATGAATCCAAATTCTTCAAATGGGATTTCATTTCACTAATATCGTAATGATATGCGGCAACTCTATTAGAACTTACCTCGGCATCTATCACATCTACCCAATCTTTTTTGGCAGTTGCAATTTTTCCTACTTTGTCATAATAAAAATAAGCTGAGTCTTGATTGGTAAAAAAGTGACTATCGGCTTTTATATATAGAAAATCCAACGAGTCGTTATAATTTTTACTTTGACCATTAAGACCATAAAGCACAAACATGGCACCAAAAAAGATTAAAATATTTCTCATAAAAAAGCCTTCAATTCAACATTGAAGGCTAATTTACAAATAAATAGAACTACTAATGTTCGGTTGAGACTACCTCAAGTATAACATCATAATCAGCAACCTCGTCCTTTTCGTTTTCAGTCCTGACCCTCAATGTAATTAGTTGTTCTGGCGTAGCATTAAAAAAATCGAATGGTAATATTTGTATTCTACCCCTTGTACCATTTAAAGACTTCAAATCGATATCTTCCGTTTGTCCCACAACCTCACCTTGCTTATTTATCGCGGTTATTTTGGCCTTTACTTTAGCATAGAATGCTATATAACTCACTGTAGTTGGAATAATGCCCGGCCCTGGACCTCTTGGTCGAGGGACGCGACGGCCAACTCTGTCCAGTATATCATCAAATCCGAAGGTATTCTTTTGTTCTGTCACATTGACCGCTAATTCGGTCTTGGCTTTAGGAAGTCTTTGTTTACCTTCATCATAGCCAGGGTCATTTGGTGCAAGTGCCTCGATAGTCTCAATTTCATTTTTTAATGCATCAATTTCCAGCCCCAAGGCAAATTTTGCCAGATCCCCTTCAAAAACATAGTTGTTCTCTGTGAGTACAATTTCATCGTCGTCTCCGTCCGAGCCATGGCCATAATGCAATTTTGAACATGAGGTCAGCACTGCGCAGACCAACAATACAAATGTAATTTTTGTTTTCATAATACTAAGGTTTATAATGATTACTTGTTCTAGTTTTTATTATTTGGTCGGCTCAACCTTAAAAGTCGGCCGGCAGATAAAAGTGTATACTGTCCTGACATTTCAATAAACCATCTGTAACCGTCTATATGATATTCAGAATAAATCAACGGCAGAGGTATCAATTATAGTTTTAGGCCTTACTTGCTGAACTTCGTCAGCTCTGATTTGCTCATAAGGTCCCCGTTCTTTTTATAACTTTCCTGCTTCACCATGCCTACACCTTCGGCCAACCAGATTTTGGATTCCAACTCGAAAGAGGCCCCCATGGCCTTTGAAGTAGTGGTTTCCGTAATAAGATAGCAGTCATACGTGCCGGCTGGCGTCGTAACGCTTTCTTTCTTCTCTACTTTACGGTCGGTCTGATCGACGGTGGTATTCATTTTTATACCACCTATTTTCATTTCCACGGACACGTTGGCGTCTGCCAGTTCTTGGCCAACACTCAGGTCGTTCGGGAGTTCGATATCGGTTCCGTTGATGTCCATTTCAATATCCATCTCCGAATATTGTTGCATCATCTGTGTCGGGAAAAGCGATTTATAATCGATTCG
>RCMY010002286.1_pt1 | contig 17423 bp, 18 predicted proteins | sample 2041341 | NCBI WGS metagenome assembly RCMY01 (sample SAMN09708234, study PRJNA481090) | Marine sediment metagenome, whole genome shotgun sequencing project. | reverse complement strand
AAGTTCCGTTGTTCTTGCAGCCCTTGGGTTGCCCGTCCTTACCGGTCGAACAACTGCTACAGCTCATATGTTATATCTTGGTCGCAAAAGTACCGTTTGGTCTTTCGCGATAAGGTTCTTATTTACTTAAAGGTAAAGGTAATGAAATTTTGATGGGATGTGAATTTAATGGTGGGCAGCCCAAAATTGTCTTTAATGAAAGAAATTTTAGCGCAGTAGAAGTATTGAACCTCCTTCCGCGCAGACTTGAACATTAAACGGGAAGCTTAGCAATCTGAAGCCATCTGTTTAGCTCGAGACGCTACGCATTTTACATCTACAATTAGACGGATAAAGCCCAGAAATCTAAAACCATCTGTCAAACAGAGACGTGCCGCATCTCGACCCTACGATTTGTACTTTAACACCGGCGAACGCCCCTTCTTGAAAATCTTGTTGCTGGCCCCCTTGCCCTTCCGCAATTTTTTCTGCACTTCGTAGGGCAGGTTATGGACTTCCTTACAGGCCTCGGAGCAGCAATCGTCCATTTTTTTGGCGCAGGTCCCACACTGAATAAACAGCAAATGGCAAGCCTCGTTGGCACAGTTGACATGGGTGTCGCAGGGGGTGCCACATTGGTGGCAGTGCGCGATAACATCATCGGTGATACGTTCGCCGCGGCGGTGATCGAAGACGAAATTTTTTCCGAGGAACTTATTTTCCAGCTTCCTATTTTCTACTTCCCGGGCGTAGTCGATGATACCACCTTCCAACTGGTACACTTGCTTAAAGCCCTTGTGCTTGTAGTAGGCACTGGCCTTTTCGCAGCGGATACCGCCGGTACAGTACATCACCAGTTTTTTATCCTCCTTATGATTTGCCAAATCCCTTTCGATACTATCCAAAGAATCCCGAAAAGTATCCACATCGGGCGTTATGGCATTCTTGAAATGCCCGATTTCACTTTCGTAATGGTTGCGCATATCGACCAAGACCGTATCGGGGTCTTCGATAAGGGCGTTGAAAGCTTCGGCACCAACGTGGATGCCCTTGTCGGTCACGTCGAAAGTGGCATCGTTAAGACCGTCGGCCACGATTTTATTACGGACTTTCACCTTCAATTTCAAAAAGGAAAGATTATCCTGTTCGATGGCGACGTTCAGGCGAACGTTTTCCAGAAAAGAAATACTATCTACATGTTTTTTAAAGGCTTCAAAGTTTTCAGCGGGCACCGATAACTGGGCATTGATTCCCTCATGGGCGACATAGATACGGCCGAGCACGTCAAGCGCGTCCCAATGGATAAAAAGATGGTCACGGAACAGTTTGGGATTTCCGAGATGTGCGTACTGGTAGAAAGAGATGGTCAGGCGTTCTTGTCCCGCATCTTGAATGAGCGCTGTTCTTTCCTTCGCACTTAAAGTATTATAAAGTGAACTCATTTAAACACTATCTTTTGCCTGCAAATATCGCATTTTGCGACCATATTTCCTCATTTTTGATAACCGTAGCTCTGCTATGTTGATAAAAAATGACTTCATCTGATCACAAAAGCCGGTATTTTCGGTTCAAAACAAAAAGTTTAAATGAGTTCAGTTGCATGCTATACCAATATTAAGTTTAAGAATGTATTAGGATGCAAAGATAAAGGATTGTCATCATTTGCGGTAGATAAGGTTGTATTATGACCGGACTGTCCCCACTTTGAACGAAATGACGGACAGAATTTCTATTTCGAAGGGGGATAAATGCAAAAGAAATAGTAAATTAGCAACCCTCGAAAAAATGCCCTCAATGCATTTAAAATCCCAATAATTAATGTCCAAATCCAAAGAAATGAGTTCCGAAAAAGAAGCAAAATTAAAAGCCCTTAAACTGACCCTTGACAAGCTCGATAAGACTTACGGCAAAGGCGCCGTGATGAAAATGGGCGATAGTGTAGTGGAAGATGTAGAGGCTATTCCCTCGGGCTCCCTGGGCCTTGATATCGCGCTCGGCGTGGGCGGTTATCCACGTGGGCGTGTCATTGAGATATACGGTCCGGAATCTTCCGGTAAAACGACCTTGACCTTGCATGCCATGGCCGAGGCCCAAAAGGCCGGCGGTATCGCAGCTTTTATAGATGCGGAGCACGCCTTTGACCGGTTTTATGCCCAAAACTTGGGCGTTGATATCGATAACCTCATCATTTCACAGCCCGATAACGGGGAGCAGGCCTTGGAAATCGCCGATAATCTGATCCGTTCGGGTGCTATCGACATCGTGGTGATCGACTCCGTGGCCGCCTTGACCCCGAAAGCCGAAATTGAAGGTGAGATGGGCGATTCAAAAATGGGCCTGCATGCCCGCTTGATGTCCCAGGCCTTGCGTAAATTGACAGGATCGATCAGTAAAACGAAATGTACGGTCATATTTATCAACCAATTGCGCGAGAAAATAGGGGTAATGTTCGGTAACCCTGAAACCACCACCGGTGGAAATGCCCTTAAGTTCTATTGTTCGGTACGATTGGATATCCGCCGTTCTACCCAAATAAAGGATACCGATGGTAATGTCAAAGGAAATAAAACAAGGGTGAAGGTGGTCAAAAATAAAGTGGCACCGCCCTTCAGAACTGCCGAGTTCGATATCATGTACGGGCAAGGCATATCAAAGGTCGGCGAGGTCATCGACTTGGGCGTCGAATATGAAATCATCAAAAAAAGCGGTTCTTGGTTCAGCTACGGCGATACGAAACTCGGTCAAGGTAGGGATGCAGTCAAAGCGCTTTTATTGGATAACCCCGAACTTTTCGAGGAACTCGACGGGAAAATCCGGGATGCTATCGGGGCGCTGGCTTAGTAGGCAGCAGCAGTTGCGGTTGGCAGTGACAACGGTCTAGGCCGACTGGCCAACAGATAAAAAAAGCACAATTCTTTAAAAGGCACAACACTACCGTATAGCGTTGTGCTTTTTTTATGTTAAGCGCCCTGCGAAAAGCGTTGAGCAAAAATAGTCCACCTATTGACGCAACCCTTCCCATCTTCTGTCATCTAATAGAAAAAGAACTAATAGTATGAAACGATTATATGTTTTGTTATGTGCCGGTATCGTGGCCATAATATCCGTGTCTTGCAGCATTGATGACGACCAGACGAATTTTAAATATGCCACATTAAAAACCGTGAGCGCCAATTTGCCCGATACTTTTGAGTTAGGTAGGGTCTATAAAATTGATGTAAAAATGCTGCGGCCTGACGATTGCACGTATTCTGAAACTTTCGATGTGCGTCGAGATTTTACCGATTCAATCAATATAAGAACCGTTGCGGCCATCGGTCTCGTTCTCGACGAGGCGGAATGTACAGTAGTAAACGATTCCATTCAAAATTCCTTCCAATTCGAGGTCATTTATACCAAGCCATATTTATTTAAGTTTTACACGGGTGATGATGAAAATGGAAAGCCCGAATTTCTGGAAATCGAAGTCCCTGTAGCACATAATCAGTAGCCCCGACAGAACGGTCATATTCCGTTTACCATTTCAGGTGAAAATTGGTATTATATTTAGGGCGTGATACACGTATTTAATCCAACCCACAATTTTGAGTCTCGAAGAACTCGTTGAAAATTGCAAAAAGGGCGATAGGAAGGCGCAAGAACGATTGTACAGGGAGTATTCCCCCATTTTGTTCGGCACCTGCCTCAAATATTCACGCAATAAAACGGAGGCCGAAGACAACCTGCACGACAGTTTTTTAACCATTTTTGACAAAATTGGGCAATATCGCGCCCAAGGTTCTTTTGAAGGTTGGGCCAAACGTATTACGGTGAACACAGTCATGCAGAAATACCGCAAAGAAGAACATTTAAAAATGGTCACCGACAATTTCCAAGATCAAGATGAGGTTGAGGTCGATTCCGGCTATACCAATATTGGACTGGACACCCTGTTGGGCTACATTCAGGAACTGCCCAACAAATACCGATTGACCTTTAACATGTATGTTTTGGATGGATATTCCCACAAAGAAATCGGAGCGCTTTTGGGTACTTCGCCAAGCACATCGAAATCGAACCTGGCCCGTGCCCGTATGATTCTGAAGGAGAAAATTGAAACCAAACGCAATATCGCTATCATCGGCATACTTCTATTTATCATAATGGAAAGTTGTTTGTAGTAAAGAAAATAGTAGGCCAAAGCCATTACAATGGACAAGAAAAATTTAGACGCACTCTTTCGGGAAAAGTTCAAGACCTTTCGGGAAGTCCCCGATGAGAAGGTCTGGACAGCTATCGAAAATTCGCTGGACAAAAAGCGAAAAAAGCGCATTATTCCGTTGTGGTGGCAATTGGGCGGTGTAGCTGCGGTCTTGGCCATTGCACTGGTTACCTTTTATACTTTAAATGATTTAGGAGATGAAACTCCAACTATTACCACTATTGAGAAGTCGAACGTCAAGGACAAAAAACAGCACGAGTCCGATGTCGATTTGAAGAAGGATCAAAAGGATGATTTACAAATTCCGGAAGTCAACAAAGACGCTGTTGCAGGTGGTGCGAAGGACGGCGGAAATATAAATACCGATATTGCGAATTCGGATGCGACATCCCCTAAAGACAAAAGCACAAAGAATTCCAGCAATAGGTCTCCTGAAAAAAATCAACTAGTGACAAATGCATCGGATAACAATAGAAAAACTGCCGATAGAGACCATGAAACAGCGGATAAAAACGAGGTGCTGAAAAATGATAATACCCATGTGCCAGAAGAACAAAAGAAGGATGCTATCGCAATGGCTAATGCAAAACCATCGAAGAAAATGGATACTTCACAAACGGATTCCAAGAAAAAATCCCAAGATGGATTAGCGGCGGGCGAAGGATCTCCAAAAACGATCTCTGACCAAGTACCTCCAAAAACAATTCCTCAAAACTCGGATAAAGAAATCGCCCAAAACGATCAAATTGGAAAAGACGACAACAAAGCCGACGACAACAAAAAGTCCATTTTAGATGTACTCGAAGAGCTAAATGAAGAAGAGACGGTTGTCGAAGAATCAGAAAGTCGCTGGTCGGCCGGGCCGAATGTTGCCCCCGTTTACTTTAATGCTATGGGCGAAGGGTCACCCATTGACCCGGGTTTTTCGCCAAATTCAAAGTCGGGAAGTACAAATCTGAGCTTCGGAGTATCCATAGCCTACGCCGTAACAAAGAAGTTGAGCGTACGTTCGGGCATACACAAGGCCGAATATGGGTACAACACTAACAACGTAGGGTTTTCACCGACCTTAGCCGCATCGACAAGCGGCAGATTGCAAAATATCGACTTTGCCGCCGGCCCGGAAAATCTTTCAGCGAGCAGTCCTAATTTGAATCTGGACTCTTCAGACTCCGTCGCGCCGGAGTTCAGCACCTTGAATTCCACTAGGGACGGTACTATAGCCCAAAGTTTCGGTTACCTCGAAGTGCCTTTGGAACTCAACTACGCACTGATCGACCGTCGGATCGGTGTGAACTTGGTGGGCGGTATCAGCTCTTTGTTTTTGATTGACAACTCCCTCAGCTTGAATTCCGGTGAGCTGACTACCGAAATCGGTGAGGCGAATAATTTGAACAACCTTAACTTTAGCACTAACATAGGTTTTGGGGTCAATTATAAGTTTACGCCAAAGGTTCAATTGAATATTGAGCCGGTCTTTAAATATCAATTGAACACATTTTCAAATGTTTCCGGTGAGTTTCGGCCTTTTACCATTGGGGTGTATAGTGGGCTGAATTTTAGATTTTGATTTTTTTTAGTCTTACGCCTTAATCCCAATAACTCGCCTGCAGAAAGGTCATACGTCTACTCTGAGAACTTAACGCATCTCCAATTCTCTCAAGATAACATTTCTTACATCCTCCCTAAGCTTGCCCTTATCCTCTTCCCCCAAAATGCCCGTTTCAAAATAGTGGTGCATTTTGGCCCGTATGCTTCCAGGACCACCACTTAAGAACGTAAATGAAAAACGTTTTTTATTGTCATGGAAAGTAATGGGCACTACGGGAATATTATGGGCTATCGCCATCTTAAAGGCACCATCTTTGAAAGTATCCAATATAATCCTCTCGTTATCGGGCACTCCTCCTTCCGGAAAAATACAGATACTAAGTCCTTGGTTCAATCGTTTTTGCGCCCGGCGATAGACGCCCGTTCTGCTTTTGGTGTCCTCACGGTCAACTAAGATACATACACGCTTATAGAAGAATCCGAATAGGGGAATCTTTACCAATTCCTTTTTACCTACAAATACAAATGGATTTTTGCTGACGTAAAGCATTAACATAATGTCGAGCATACTGGTATGGTTGGCCACCAACATATAACTTTTCCCACGTTCCATTTTCTGCTCCCTCCTTACTTTCGGAGGACATCCCATCCCATATAAAATCGGAATCGCCCATAGATTCCGTGCCATCCAAAAAAATTGTGGATACGCTTTTTCTGAAAGTGTGGCCAACGACAAAAAAGGAAAGAAAATTACAATGGGCAGCGCCACCAAAATATAGAACCAGATACGGTACAAAGTGTAGCCTATTTTTTTGTGAAAAGAAAGCATCGATCAAAAGTAAGGTTTTTAGGAGGTATCACCGATTTCTTTATCTTTGCTGGCCTGATGCTAAGTTAAGCCAAGATCGGCGCACATTCCCATGCGTTTTTTGCGTCATTTCAGCATAATGGCTAAATATTTCAAGTTCCAAACCATCAGATGAACCCACTATGGCAAGAATTTTAACAGGCATACAAAGTACGGGCACCCCGCATTTGGGCAACATTCTAGGGGCGATAATGCCTGCTATCGAAATGGCACAGGATCCCAAAAACGAATCCTTTCTTTTTATTGCGGACATGCATTCGCTGACCCAAATAAAAAATGCGGATGAACTACGGCAGAACACGTATTCCATAGCAGCGGCCTGGCTTGCCTTCGGCCTCGATATTGAAAAAACTGTATTCTATCGCCAGAGCGATGTGCCCCAGGTCACCGAACTGACTTGGTACCTGAGCTGCTTTTTCCCCTACCAACGCCTTACGCTTGCCCATTCCTTTAAGGACAAGGCAGATCGTTTGGGAGATGTCAATGCGGGACTTTTCAGCTATCCCATGCTTATGGCGGCCGATATTTTATTGTACGACGCCAATATTGTACCCGTTGGCAAAGACCAATTGCAACATATCGAGATGACCCGCGATGTTGCTTCCCGATTTCACGCCCAAATGGGAGACACTTTTGTGCTTCCCGAAGGTAAAGTACAGGAGCAGACCATGTATGTGCCCGGTACCGATGGTGAAAAAATGAGCAAGAGTAGGGGCAACCTGATCAACCTTTTTCAAACGGATAAACAGCTGCGCAAACAGATTATGGGGATACAGACAGATAGTACGCCCATGGAAGACCCGAAAGATCCGGCCACCGATAACGTCTTTGCCCTTTATAAACTATTGGGCTCCGTGGAACAAATCGAAGAAATGAGCGCCAATTACCTTGCTGGAAATTATGGATATGGACATGCCAAACAGGCATTATACGAACTCGTTCTTCAAAAATTCGGTGATGCCCGCGAAAAGTATGAGTACTACATCAACCATCTAGATGAAGTGGATCAAGCCCTTGCCATAGGTGCCGCAAAGGCGAAAAATATAGCCGACGATGTGCTGGAAAGGGTGCGAAATAAACTGGGGTACTAACCAGTACGTAGACCATTCGATCTGTACCACAACAATACGCCATTCTTAAAACTCACTTGAAAGAGTGTGTCAGGAAACAAATCCCTTTACGACAAAACTGATGGCATGGCAAGAATTTTGTCCTAAGTCCATCTTTACTATCCACTAAAATTAAATTGCAATGGCAAATACTTATTATGACGCGGCCGATCTGCGAAAATTCGGAAAGATTACGGAATGGAGCGAGGAACTCGGCAACAAATTTTTCGATTACTATGGAAAGGTCTTTGAGGAAGGCGCCCTATCTGCCCGCGAAAAATCCTTGATTGCACTGGCCGTGGCGCACGTAGTCAAATGCCCCTATTGCATCGACGCCTATACCAAAGACGGCCTCGAAAAAGGCATCACCAAAGAAGAAATGATGGAAGCCGTACACGCCGGTGCAGCCATTGAAAGTGGCGCGACCTTGGTGCACGGGGTGCAGATGATGAACAAGTATAACAAACTTTCGATGTAAATTTCTAGGGCAAAGGTGCTGGTTGCTTGGGGCTGGGTGCCAGGTGGCAGGTCGGTTCGCCTGCCCACCCGTTCAGTTCGGGCGGGAATGATAAAACTGGTCGGACATCGGGGAATCCAACCCCAAGAGAATAAATTTTGACAAAAACCAAATGGCTACAAAATCCTTAAAAGCAAGACATAACGAACTTGCAGAAAACAATAAACAACTCGAAATTTTGAACGGGGGAATCTTCGCCGATGGCGAACTGCCTTATTTTAGGGATAAGATAGCCAATGTCGGGAAATTTCCGTTGCGGCCAAAGAAATTGGAAATCCTTCAAATCAATGTCGGGTACATGTGCAACCAAGTATGCGCGCATTGCCATGTCGATGCGGGGCCCGACCGTAAGGAAATCATGACCCGCGAGACCATGCGACAATGTTTGGAAGTTATTAAAAATACGGGCGCACATACTTTGGACCTAACCGGCGGCGCACCCGAAATGAACCCCGATTTTCGGTGGTTCGTAGAAGAGGCTGCCCAGGCGGGAATCCAAGATTTTATCGTCCGTTCGAACCTTACCATCATCCGTGCCAATAAAAAATATCATGATCTACCGGAGTTTTTCAAGAAGCACAACGTTCATATCATTTCGTCAATGCCGCATTATACCCGCGGTAAAACGGACAAGCAACGCGGTTCCGGGGTTTTCGACAAATCCATTACCGCCCTTCAACAACTGAACGCGGTCGGCTACGGTATGCCCGACAGTGCGTTACGATTGGATTTGGTATACAATCCGTCAGGTGCCTATTTGCCCGGTAACCAGGCCGCCATGGAACGGGACTTTAAAAAGGCGTTGAAAGAAGATTTCAACATCCAATTTCACCAGCTTTTCGCGATCACGAACCTGCCCATCGCCCGGTTTTTGGATTATCTCATCGCCTCTGAAAATTATGAGGATTATATGTATGCCCTCGTGGAAGCCTATAACCCCGCCGCGGTCGAAAACCTGATGTGCACCAATACGATTTCGGTGAGTTGGGACGGTTGGTTGTACGATTGCGATTTCAACCAGATGCTCGACCTAAAGGTTGCCAGTAAAATCAAACATATCAAGGACTATAACGAGGAAATGCTTAACAATAGGGATATTATCGTTTCGCAACACTGCTACGGCTGTACTGCTGGGGCTGGGAGCAGTTGTCAAGGTTCGGTAGTCGAATAGGTCGGCTGAGAGAGAGTATGGTGCCACTATAAACGCCCATCCAATCTAGCGCGTTTTTGCTTGTATGGACATCGGGTGGCGTGTTGTTATTGCCTTTTTCTTGATTCTTCATTGACTGGGTGTTACAGGCCGTCAGACTTATCAGCAAAAAAATGATGCCTATTTTAATCTTATAATGACGCACTCTTTTAATACTTTGGTTGCCATTCCTCTATTTCCGTTCGAGCTTTATGTCATTTTCATCCCCTAGCAGTTCTACACTATTATAATCTTTGGAAAATTGGTAATTGAGTACCACATTCGACCTTTTTGTAGTCAGAATCCGTTCCTCAGGGTTAAATGAACCTTCCAGATAGTCGGTCTGGGATTCGGTGCCGTCAAAAGAGGCATCTACTTTTATTCCATAGATATTTTCCTTGATATGGGTGATATGGTACGTGATTTTCTGTTCATCGGTGTCGCCAACCGATTCGTAGCTTCCTACAATCGTATCTTCTTCGGATGTGTTTTTGCAGTTAATAGCCAGCAGCACCGTGCAAACTACGATGACGGACATAAGAGTTTTTAAGAATTTTTTCATAATATTATATTGAGGTGAATCCGTTTAAAATAAAAGTATGAAAGCCCTATTTCAGCCTTTATCTTGCCTAATTCCTATGCTGAAATTCTTCGAAAGGTTTTTTTTTGACTGATTTCGTTTTTCATCCTTTCTATAGAAACCGTATAAAAGTAATTGATGATCGGCTCCATGCTATTATGTTTTTCAGAAGCTTTCAAAGCTCCGATATAAGCCGGGTTGTCCTCTTTTAATATGATTATATGGGGATGGTTAAAACGTTCTAAAATAAAGTTGGACAGCAACCTACCTAACCGGCCGTTGCCGTCTGGGAAAGGATGGTTGTAAATGAAAATTTTATGAAATATCGCGCTGAGTTCTAGAGGATGGGCTTTCTTTTCATTTAAGTCCTCATCGAAACTTTTCAATAATTTCGGCAAATTTTCAATGGCCTTCTTGGTATCCCTGAAAATGGTATCACCGGCCGCCATTTGCGTTTTTGAGTATTCTCCAGGAGTGTGGCCCTTGTAAGGCAATGTATTTTTGGTCAAAATGGTATGGACAGATTTGATCAACTTTTCGTCCAGTTCAGCTTTCGACCGTTTCATCAAATATTCGTAAGCCTTGAAATGGTCGATAATCTCGAAAGCCTCCAGCAAAGTCTTGTTTACTAGGTTCAAACCATAACCCTTTTCCTTTAATTCACGGGTTTCGTCAACGGTAAAGCTATTTCCCTCAATGCCACAGCTATGGGCGGAAAAAAGGATTTCGTTATATGTACGGAAATCGGCAGCATCGAAAGAGGATATAATGATCGCCTCGTATTCTGTCAACAATGCATCATATTTTTGGTGTATTGCTACGAACGGATCTTTAAGACTCATCCAAGGCTGAAGTTTACACTCATAAAATCAAAATTACAAACATTTCGGGGGATGATCGAAAGAAAACTGAACATGAAATCGAATAGATGACCTTTACAGTATCATCCTATAGCCAATAATTCCACCTTTATTTTTATCCATATTCAAATACTATTTCATGGTGCTGATAAGGGATTTCCGGATATAAGCTGAAACAAGTGCCGGTTTTTTATCGTTATACTGTTCAACCAATAGAGAATTGTAGTTTTTGCTGCCATCCTCATAAACAAACAGAGGAAAAACCTGCTTTCATGGTCAAAAAATTGATTATCAATCTACCCGTTCTCTTATTTCCGTCTACAAAAGGTTGGTGCCCCTAAATTACGGAAAACCACAGTTACATGATTTTTTTTGGATGATAAGATTTTAAGTGGGATGTGTATTCTTAACCGCAGGATACCTTTAATTTGTCTTTTCCAGTACCAAAACCCAATCTTGATCACTCGGGGATTCGAATTGGGCCATTCCATTTGAACTTTGGTAAGTCCCTTTTTGCATTCTGCCGGTAATGGGGTCGAACCATGTCAATTCGTAATTTTTCGAGGATGGAAGGCGTAAGGAAAATGGCATGGCATGCGGTATATAGCCCATTATCAGATCTTGCGCATTGTCGGAAACGATGGAAATAAATCGGTTATAACCTTCCGAGGTAGGGTCACCGACAAGCAGTTCGGGGGCCGGCTTTTGGTTCCACCAGTCGTATTTTTGGATAAATTCGGATAACCTACCTATTTGAAGGCTTCCCGGGAATTCGATGCTCTTGCGCCAAGTGGAGGGGCCTCGACCATCGGGGTTTCTATGGTTTTCTATCAAATCGCCCTCCGTTTGAATCCAGGGCCAGATGCCGTTTGAGCCATAGGTGATTCCCGCTACGGGAGTGGCGAATAGGCTCCAATAGGATGCATTACGTACATCCTCCGCAGTAATCGCGAAGTTGATTTCCTCATAATTCGGCTCCATATTGATCAAAGGCTTCGCCGGCAATCGATACCAGGTTTTGGCCATTGGCCCTTTATTCAACCAATCAACTACTTTTTGTTTATTGCTGTGACTCGATTGATAGCTGACGATATCGAGCCAGTCTTCACCCTCAAAAATTTCTCCTATCCAAGAACTGCCTTGCGGGTGAAGCGTTACGGGAGCATTGTCGATACTGTCGAACACCTGTCGGCCGATATGTTTCCAGCGTTGCTCGTAGGGCTCTTTGTAATTGCCGTCTCCGCCGAGCAGCCATACTACATGATTGCCCTGTAAACGCGCGACGATATATTTGGCCAATAGCACTGCATCATCGTCAGGCAGCGCATAACCCGGACTCAAATGCCTGCCGGGGCCGCTGGGCAACGCCCATAAAACGACGGGCGCAGCAATAAGGCCATGTTGGTTTATCATATCGGTGCGCCTGTCGATACGCTTAAAGAAGTCGGTGTTTATACTAAGCGGGCCGTTGCTGGAATAGGCCTGTTCGCCCTCGGCATTGGTTTCGCCGCCCCGCCATTGGGTAGTGACATATTGAATGACGTTGTAATGCTTGTCTTTACGTTGTTTTAAATAGGTTTCCCATTCCTCTTCCGTGGATTTTAGGGCGCCGTTCCAAGCGGTGTCGGCCGTCCAGAAAAAGGGAGTTCCGTCGGCATAGCTGAGGTAATAGTCCCCTTTATTTGCCTGCACCGCTCCGTGCCGGTACAATGCATCCTTATTTTTGTTCTCGTTAACCGTAATCTTGCCCCTTTGGCTTCCCAAGCGATTATTATTTTTATCCGAACAGAAGGTCTTGTATTCCCAAGTACCCACCTCATCGGGCAGCATACGAATTTTCCACTCCTTTCCTCCATCCCAAAAACCGTTCAGTCTTTTCGTCTTTCCAGTAGGGGATGTAAAAATCGCTCCGAACTCCTGAACATCATATAAAGCATTATCGTAAGCTACATCACTGGTAAAGGATAGCTCGACTTTTTCCCAAATCGCATGGGACGTATTGTTTTGGGCGCTTAGCAATGGGCTAAAGAGAAATAAAATGTAGCTAGCAAGGATGATAAAGGGATGCATGACGATGATTTTTTTACAATAGATATGGTGAACTCGTTTAAAGATAAGAGTTTTGCCCTAAGAAAATACACGGTCTTGACTCCCAAAATGGGAAGGTATGCTTAAAATTTACTATATTTAACCATACAACCTTAAAAACCAATCCATTATGACATCATTAATCAAGCCTCCCAAAAGCTTTTGGGTCATCGGCATCGTAGCCCTACTGTGGAACCTCATGGGGGTATCCCAATTTTTTATGGCCACATTTATGCTTGATACCATGATAGAAAAATTACCGGAAGTTCAGGCCGATATGTACAGGGCAATACCCATGTGGTACACTGTTATTTTCGCCATTGCGATATTTTCGGGACTTTTAGGATGCATTACCATGCTGCTCCGCAAAAAAATTACGATAGCCCTTTTTGGCATCTCGCTATTGGCCGTACTGGTGGCCCAAGGGTACTGGATTTTAGGAACGGACGTCATGGAAGTAATGGGCATAACCTCCGTAATCATGCCGCTGATTGTAATCGTGATTTCGATTTTTCTATATTTTTACAATAAGGGAGCCGCCAAAAACGGATGGTTCAAATGAGGAAAGATGCGTTCTGGCGGTTTGCCGGGAAAGTTTTTCTATTTTAAATCCACCCTTCTACCAACTATCCGGTTTGTCACCACCTGATTTAAGGCGATAATCCATCCATTTTATGCGACACAGCGATTAAATCTGCCGCACATCCATCCCTATTAAATAAAAAGAATACCTCACGGTTTTACATATAAGACCTATGGGTCGGTTTAACTTTAAATCCCAAATTATGGAAAAGACACTTAAACGCATGGCCACCATGCAGCGAATGCAAGTCACCGGATTGGAACTGTTCTACAAAAACGGGTACTACAACACTAGTGTCGATGATATTTTAAAGGAACTATCGCTTTCCAAAGGCGCGTTTTACTATCATTTCGATTCTAAGGAGGATTTTTTTATCCAGATTATCGAAAATCTCTTGGCGCGTAAAATGTACAGCATGCTGATCGAACCTATCGAGGGCCATGAGAATACGCTGGACCTTATCTCACAGTGTTTTGAGGATGCCCTGGAAACGGCCGTACACAACGAACTGGATTTCGGTTTTGTGCTCAGCAATTTCATCAACGAATTCAACGGTCGTAACGAAAAAGTCATGAAGCACTTAAACGACATCCTCAAAATCTGGGAGGTCAATCTCGTTACCGCCATACAGCGGGGAAAATTTAACGGCCATATCGATAGGCACGTCGACAGCGAGGGCGTGGCCGTATTTCTTATGAGCGCCTATATCGGGGTGCGGACGCTAATGGTCGAAACTGCCCCTAGTGCGAGGAAATACCGATTTATGTCTCAGTTGCGGAATTATTTTAAGAGCATGGAGCCAAGGGTAAAGATGATGTAGCTATTATTTTCAACCAGAGTAGCCGTCGAGATTCTCCACCAAAGGATTACTTTCAAAAAGATATGTGAAGATCGTAACCCCCCAAGTGAGACAGATTCAGTATGACAATGGAACAGTTTGCATGCTGTTATCGGTTCAAAACGGCCCGCACTTTTTCAAACACATCCCTCGGCAAAATAGTTTCCATCGCCTTTTCATATCCCGCGGGCATTTTGTTGCCGTAGACCGAGGTTGGAATCCGCGGAAATGCTTCCCGATCTGCCAAAAGGGCATTGTTAACATCTTGGCCAAACGGATAAAACCCCACATACGGATGGGTAACTCCCCAAAGCGTAATCACCGGAATTCCGTACATAGCAGCCAAATGGCCGTTGCCGCTATCCATAGACAGCATGGCATCGAGGTTGGAAATTAGGGCGAGTTCTTCTGCGAATGAAAGTTTCCCGGTGATGTTGGTGCAAGACGGAAATTGGGCGGCAAACGCTTCCAGTTTTTGTTCTTCATCCTTCCCTCCCCCAAAAAGAAGTATTTTATACTCCTTGGTATCGTCGAGCTTCCGAAGGACTTCCTCCATCAAGTGCAACGGGTACATTTTCCCCTCAAAAGCAGCGAAGGGAGCTACTCCCAAGCATTTTTTGGTGTCCGAAGCTACAAGTTTCTGAGTCCTTTCGGATAGTTTTTCTTTCGACAAAGGGACTGCCTTGGACAGATCCACCGGAAAACCCATCGCATCAAAAACATCCGCATAGCGCTGATGGGTAGTCTTCAGGGATTTAAAAACCTTATTTTTTGAGGCGGTCAATCCTTTTTTATCCGCCCGGCCCTTATCCATCTGAAAAAAAGGGATGCCCGCAAAACTGAAATAGCGTTTTAAAACTTTACTGCGAAGTACATTGTGCAGATCCGCTACGGCATCTATACCGTTAGCGCGAAGTTCTTTGTGCAGCTTATAGAGTCCGAATACGCCTTTATGCCTTCCTTTTACATCCGCTTCGAATACTTCGACGTTCTCGAGCTGGGCGAACATGGGAGCGAAAAAAGTTTTGGTAAGCACTGTGATTTTTAGCGTAGGATATTGTCGGGTCAGCGCGGAGAGCACCGGTATTGTCATGGCCACATCACCCATGGCAGAGAGACGGATGACAAGAAGTCTACGCCCTCTAACGCCATCAGCGCGAACTACTTTGGAGCCATCATCATTATTTTTCACGAATTCGGGGTAAACAAGATTCTAATCTTATACTATCTTTTTAAGATAGCAAATTATTCCCCCTGGGGAGTCTTTCGCAATACAGGGTTCATCTCATCGTCATTGTACATCTTCATCTGTTTGTAGACCTTCATGTATTTGCTTCCGGACTCGATATCTGTCAAAAGTTGATCGATGGCAGTGGAAAGGTCTTTACGTTGCTCGATCAAAACATGGAGTTTGTCCCCACATTTTTTTAGGTGTTCGGCGGAGGCATCGGTTCGCTCGGCCTCCTCCTGCATATGGTAGATCTTTAGGGCCAAAATGGAGAGGCGGTCAATGGCCCAGGCGGGACTTTCGGTATTGATTGTGGCATCCTCCTTCACTTCCACAGCACTATATTTTTTAAGGAAATAGCTGTCAATGAATTCTACAAGATCTGTTCGGTCCTGATTACTGGAATCTATCTTTCGCTTGAGGACCAAAGCCGCTTTGGGTTCGATATCGGGGTCCCGGATGATATCCTCATAATGCCACTGCACCGTATCTATCCAGTTTTTCCGATAGAGCAAACGGGCGATATCGTCTTTAGCATAAGGATTGGCAAAAGACTGATACACATCGTTCTTAACATGGTACTTATCTATGCTTTCCTGAAATATTTTATAGGCGAAGTTGCTGAAATCCATGCTTTATCTTTTAAACAAAGTTATAGATAATAATTTTAGTTTAAGAACAATAAAAATCAACGACCTCGGTGCAAGCAAACGAGATACGATCAGAAACAATTTCTTAATTTCCGTGCAGAGCATAGAGGAATTAAACCCCTAGAGATTAAACCCTCGACTCTGCTCAGGGCGAGTGTTCCATTGCTAATTTCATAGGCTTTTCAGATTCAAGGCAAAACGACTTTGAACCTTAACCCTCCCTTGGCAGTATTGAACCATGCATTTTTGGGGAGGCTTACTTTATGGCGATCCCCGACAACAGCACCAAAAAAGGAACCACAATTGCGGCGATGAGTAAAACTTCCTTGATGCGAGCCCTCCGTATCGATTCAATGTATCTGGTCATAAATACTACGGCCGGAAAAAAGGTGATCATAACCGGGTATACATTATCCGACAGTTTGAGTAGGCTTACCCCTAGCCCGATTAAAAAAGAGAGTGCGATAAGACGCATGGTAACCACCCTCCCAAATCCTGCCTTGCCGAGTTTTAAAAATGCCAAAAGCCCTGTTAAAAAGGTCACTACAGCGAAAAGGATAAGTTTGGTGCTATGCCCCCAATACGAGAAATACGCAAGGTTAGGAGAAAAATGGAACTGATAATGTTCGACCAGGAATTCCTCTTTACCTGCCAAGATCATTATACTTTCCGCAATCATAAACACCGCGAAAAGGCTCGCAAAAGGTACCAACCAGTTGCGGATATTTTTAGGATCGTAGAAATAAATAGCGGCGAAGACCAAGGTAACGAACAATAAGGCCCAATCATAGAAAATACTGGAGACCAAGACCCATATCGTGGCATCGAATATTTTAAACTTCATTTCCCGCGAAGAACGCATGCTGATCAACCTTCTCATGGCCAACAAGAGGAAAAAACTGCATAAAATGGCATTCGGATCGATCAGCGTCTCCGGAAAGACTACAATCAACAAGGCATAAAAAAGTATAGAAAACGAATTAGAGCCTGTAATCTTGTTCCGCTTGACGATAAAATTGACCGCGAAAATACTGAAGAGCAAAGCCCCTAGAACCAACGTTCCCTGCAACAACTGCGGGGGAGAATAAATCCTATCGAACAGGAAAAAATGAACCCCCCAATAAAAAACGAACAGGAACGTTAAAACAATAATGTAGTTGATTGGCTTTGTTTTGCCAAAAA
>RCMY010002284.1_pt1 | contig 17427 bp, 16 predicted proteins | sample 2041341 | NCBI WGS metagenome assembly RCMY01 (sample SAMN09708234, study PRJNA481090) | Marine sediment metagenome, whole genome shotgun sequencing project. | reverse complement strand
TATCTAGCAGGGTCCAAACACCACACCCCGTGGTGTGTTTGGTGCATGCTGGGTGACACGAACAAGGAGAGGTTATGCGATACCAAATCAGCGGCAAACAGATCGACATCGGAGATGCGCTTCAAACCCACGTCAAAGAAGAACTGGGGGAGTCGGTCAGGAAATATGCAGAACGTCCGACAGATGCGATGGTGGTGTTCTCAAAGTCAGGACACGAGTTTGTCTGTGAGGCGACCGTACATCTATCTACCGGACTGACGGCATCGGCCAAGGCAAATAGCAATGACATTTACGGCGCTTTTGATGCCTGTAATGCCAAAATGGAAAAGCAGCTGCGGCGTTACAAGCGCCGGCTCAAGGATCACCACAAGGATCGCGTGGAACCTGTTGAATTGTTCGGCGCTTCCTCCTATATCCTCGCATCAACTGAGGATGCAGACGTACAGGAACCCGAAACTCTCCAACCCATGATTATCGCTGAGATGCAGACCAAGATTGCAACCTTGTCTGTCGGCGAAGCGGTGATGCATATGGAATTGGCAGGGGCCCCGGTGCTGGTGTTTCGCAAAGAAGGCAAAGACGGTGTGAACGTCGTGTACCGCCGCGAAGACGGCAACATCGGCTGGATCGATCCCCAATAGGCAATTGAGTGAGGGCAACCTCGTCAACGGAGCAGAGCGAGCTGGATGGAATTTTCAAAACTCCTTAAACCGGAAGCCGTAAAGGCATTGACCTCGGCATCCAGCAAGAAGCGGCTGATGCAGGATATCGGTGATCTGGTACATGTCGCTTATGGTCTGGATGCCAACCGGGTTGTTGATGCGCTCAACAACCGGGAGGCGCTGGGTCCAACAGGCGTAGGCCACGGTGTGGCCTTGCCTCATGCCCGTTTGAAAGGTCTGGAGGTTGTTGTGGGTGCCTTCGTTCTGCTCGACAAGCCGATTGATTTTTCATCCGTGGATCGACAGCCGGTTGATATCGCATTTGCGCTTTTTGCCCCGGAAGACGCTGGTGTGGAACATCTCAAGGCGCTCGCGCTGGTTTCCCGCACGCTACGCAATGCAGCGATATGCAGCAAGCTGCGTGCTAATGCAGATGCGGGTACGCTTTACACGATCCTGACAGAGGTACAGTCGGTACAGGCCGCTTGAGGTCGGTGACCGAGGCTATTTCCAGCTTGAAAATCCGAACATGACATAATCACGTTGATAGGCATCTGCCGCCAGCGCTTCAATCCCGTCGTCATAGATGTCTTCCAGCGCAAAAGGCTGATCCGGTGCGGTTTCTGGCAGGGGCGGTGCGTCCGGTCTGCCGATTGCTTTAGACAGATCAGCCAATTCTTGGGCCAAATCACTCTCGCGGATAATGCGGTCAGGCAGGCAGAATTCGCCAAACCCCATGATTGCCTGTGATTGAGTACACCATGCCTGATCAACCCGAATCGCCGTTTGACCCGACAGATTTCCCTTGAGAAACACCAAGAATGCGGCAAATGCAGCGCGGTGGGCGGCGATATCATAGCTCGCGTCAGGCCCATCGTGCGGCAATGGCATCTTGTAGCGGCGGATCATGGTTTTGCGCAGTTGCACATAGCTGCCCTTGTCCACCGGCAGGATGTGGCGGCAAAAAGCGTCATGCGCGCGTTGCACGGGATGGCGAAGCACGGTGAAGCTGCGATGGCCGGGATGCTTGCGTTTCCATTGCCGAAGATCTTTTTGGGTCATCTTGGTCAGCAGGTCAGACCGTGTTGCCCCGTCAAGTTCCGCAATCCAGCGCATCACCTGCGCCTGCGGGCCGCTGCGCAAGGGCAGATACAGCAGCGCAGATGCGGCAGCCGCCACATAGGACGGGACATTCGGCCCGCGGCGCGGTTCAAAATTCGGCGTGCGGGTCAGATCAAAACGGTCAAGCTGGGACAGCGCGCGCAGCATCTCGTCATAGTTGTGGACCTTGGCAGAGATCGGGCTTGGGTTTTGCTTCTTGAGGCTTTTATCCAGCGCCTCCAACTCCTCATCGACACCCAAAAACTTCGCCAATCCGTTCATCACCTCAATGCTTTGCAGGTCTTCATAGGCGACGTAAAATGCGGCTTGCCCAGAGGTCTGTAGCCGGTTCATCAATGTGATCTGGAACGCCTGCAAGGCTTCAAGATGGGCGGCAAATTCCTTGGGATCAAACTGTGCCTGCGCCACCTTATGCGCTTTCACATCGGTCAGCTTCCACTGTCCGGTCTCCTGTGCGATCTTCCAGCTGACGTAACTTTCTACTGGATTGCGGGTCAGGATGATCTTGGCGCAACTCTCGTCTTGCATGATCGCATCAAAGACGCGGGGATCATGGTCATGAAAGTAACGAAAACCACTTAGTCTCGCGGTATTGTTCCGGATTGCAGAGAACAGCACTTTAGGGTCGGCATCACGGGCCTTAAGGTCAATACCAAGGATCGGGTCGTTAGTGGGATACCCCATGAAATGCGGGTTGAATGCCTCACCATGACAGTTAATGCCGTTAAAGGCGTTGAGGTTTGCTTCGAGGAAATTCGAGCCGGTGCGCATTTCTGCGAAAACTACGAAACTTTGGGCCTTGGGTGCCATGATTTACTGAACCAAATAAGGTTTGCGCTGGGCTTTGGGGGTTGCTGCGACGCCCCGCTCAACCGGGAAATCACCCATCAAATAGGGATGCATGCCCTGATTCTTGAGATTTTGAAGGAATTGGCCAAAACCGGACAGGTCCACCATCTTGGGTGCTTCCGACAAGCGGCGCAATTTGGTGCGACCGATTTCATCGAGGATGCCCTGCAACGGCTCCATCGGCGCTTCGATGAATTCGGCCATGGTCCAGATACGCACCCGAGCTTTGGTATAAGGCGAACGCAAGATATCCATATGCTCGCTCTCAATCTTTTGCAGATTAGCAGCGATTGACCGGATTTCTGCAAAATCGAGGTTGGAGCGGAAAAGCGGCACGGCCCAGGCGCCCGTGATCACGGATATTTGCGCATTTGGGTCTTTCGATATTCGCCAGCAAACGTCTTGATTGTCTGCGGGTCCAAATTGGAAACACTGGCGTTCGCCGCGGGTGTTCCAGATCAGGTTCGTCAGAAACCCCTTGCCGTTATAGTCGCGCTGCGCCGGGCTGTCCGACAGCGCGCCATTGATTGCGCTCTGCCCGTCTGCGTAATGGACCTTGTCCATGGCAAACAGATGCCCATGCACCCGCGCACCGGTGGCGGAGGCCAACCATGGTTCGAAATTCTCAAACAGTTCGGCGAAACCCTGAAATACGGAATAGGGCGCGGCCGTTACGCCATTCTCCCAGTCCTCATTGGGAAAGCGGCTTTGCATATAGAGGCCAGATCGACCCCGCGTCCGCCGTTCGACGGCCTTGGAAAAGATGCGGTCGATCTTGCCGGGGTTCGGTTCGGTTTTCTTCATCGCGCCAGCAGCATCCGTCAGGAAGGATTCGTAAAGACGATCCGCATAAGCCCAGATTTTGCGCGCCACAAAACAATCCGAGCGGCGCAAAAGCTGTAGGTGGTCGTCATAGAAGATGTGCGGCTTGCCCTGAAAGTCGAACTTGGACAGGGTCAAGGAGCGGCTTTCAATATTGCTGGAATACTGCCGCGCGAGGGTCTGAAAGTATGATTCATCGGGAATCCAGACATGGCGGAAGAATTTATCATATGTGGGTCGCTCGGGATCCTGAAGGATCGCGGATAGCGTGCGCCGCGACAGGCACCACCACTGCGATCCCATATGCGGTATGATGCCATTCGGCATCTTGCGGCCAAGCCTTAGTTTTCGTTGCATATCCACAATGAAATCAAATAGATACCTGTTTCTTTTCCAAGACACCGGGAAGCGCAGGGTAAAGCGTTCTTCATCCAATCCCCCGACGGTCCACGGAACTTCGGAGGTCGTCGCGCTTTCGATAAAATCGGTGTGAGGACGTTCCTGGAGGTAATCAAGCAATTCTTGGACCGGACGAAGCGGAAGGCAGGAACCGGATGCCAGATAGGCGTGGCGCACATGTGGATAGTGCGCGAGCAACAATTCGGACGCGACCTGTGTCGCCTGAACAATGCCCCACGTGCCCCATTCACAACGATAGCGGCTGCTGAAGGTCACATCTTCCAGATCGGACAGGGCGCTGACAAACGTCTCATAGACCTTGCGCGTCACAACCTTGTCCACGTGTATTACCACGGGACAACCGGCCGCTGACCAATGCCGTGCGACCTGCTCGGCACGGCCAAGGGCAGTGTGGACCAGCATGACGATGCCGACGGTCATGCCCAGTTTCCTTTGGACATCAGGCCAAGGATCTCAAGCTGGCGCCAATTGATATAGCGTTCAGACCATTTGCACCAAAGTTGCGGATCATGTTTGAGGCGTTCGGCATAGGCTTTGTATTCCACCGACCCTGCATAATGCTGATTACGCTCCAATTCCTCTGCGGCTTTTTCGCCGAATGTATCAAGGAATTTTGCATGCAGCAAAACGCCGGACGCTTTTTCACCGCCCCATTCGTCGTAAACCTGATTCAGACCGCGTGGCAATAACATGTGTGTGGAGCTAACATAGGTATAGCGCTTGTCCCACTTGACCAGCGGCACTTTGTTCAGAGCCGGTGCTTTCTCGGGATTATCAGGGAAGAACACACGCGAGCGGGGGCCGCCTTGAATCCAGAGATTGGTAAAGCGGTGGTTGCGCGAAATTGTGTAATTGCCGCTGTCAAACCAGCAGGCGATGTCGATCGGGTTTTGGCCGGACTGGTAGGGCTGCTCGTCCAGCCGCCCTTTGGGATACATGTCCAAGATCATCGCCGAGAAGGATTTGATGGACGAGGCATCAAGCCAATCGGTCAGCGCACGCAGGGGACGTGTGTCACAGAAAGGAAAGACCAGAAACTCGTCCGGATCGACGGTCAGCGCCCAATGGCCATGGGCATATTTCATCTGTAACCAGTTGAGCCAGTCAACGCCGAAGCGCGCGCGTTTATAGCTGGCCTTTGTGCTCCAGACTGACACATCAGGCTGATCCGCCAGGTAGTCGAGCGAGCCATCGGTGCTGTCATTGTCCACGAAAAAGAAATGACCAACGCCCATCTTGCGGTAGTAATCCAGAAAATAAGGGAGCCGGATCGCTTCATTTCGCATGGTGCAGTATAATAGAAGGTCGTCCGCACGGATCTGTCCCGTTCGGTTCGCGACCCGCTTGAGTTCCCGACGTTTACGGATCGCCCGAATGCGCCAACGCTTACGTTGAAGCCTCAGCCTGTATGACTGGATTAAGCCCAAACCCCACCTTCTACCTTCAGAAAAACACCGCTCTTTAGTGCAATATCATTTTAACCTTAACACGGTCTTGAAATGATCAGTCCAGTTTGGACCAACAAAGGAATTTCCTTTGTTTGCTGGCGGCGGTGTTTTTTCCCAACTCTTTATTGTTTTTAGCCATAAATCTCGGTCAGAAACAGGGGCAAATGTGGCCGACTGCCCAAGAATTTCCCGCAATACGGTCAATTCGTTGCATAAAACACGCGTTCCAAGCTGTAACGCCTCGATTGGGGGCATGCCAAAGCCTTCGGCGTAGGATGGGAAAAGCATGCCTGCGCTGTTCTTAATCAAAGCGGCAAGAGCAGCATCGCCGAGACCTGTGATCTCATTCACGGGCGAACCCGGTGGCAAATTGTCCAGACGCGCAAAGACAGCGTCGTTGTTCCAGCCGCGATTGCCACAGATTAAAAGCGGCGGCGCGACGCGTCCCATTTGCTGCCAAAGATCGAGCAGAAAGGCGTGGTTCTTGCGTGGCTCAATGGTTCCGACGGTGACAAAATAGGGCTGGTTTGGTGGCAATCCCGCGGGCAACGCCTGCAGATCAAGGGCTATCGGGATCGTTCCCAAATGCGCAACAATCGAGAAGGGACAATTGCCCCATTCGCGCATCAGGACCTCTGTACGTCGGCGGGTATCTTCTGAGTTGTAGATGATCCTGTTGGCAAGCCTGCGCACGCGTTTCAGTTTTTCGCGAAAGGGCTTGACCGTACCGGCACGCTGAAAGTCTGGAAACTCCAGCGGTATCACATCGTGGATCATCACGTGGATCTCACCTGACGCATATTTAACGCTGTTAAGGACCCGCTCGGTCAAATTGCTGTGCCCGATGTTAAAATAATCGAAACGCTGTGGCAGGTGCTGGCCTAACATCTTGGGCAGCCTTGACGGCAGACAACGGGCCATTGCGCGTTTTCGCATATCGGTTTCCGCCCTTTTTTGGGTCTTGTTCCGCCGTCTGGGTAATCGGGAGATGACATCGGCAGCGCCCCAATCGGCGCGACCCTCGAGCCGTTCCTGGAGCGCACGTAACGCTTCGCGGTCTAGCAGGACATAGCCAAAGGCCGTTCGCATCAAACCATAGACAGACACATCGTCTCTCAAAAAATGATCCAGATAAGCCCGTTCGACACGGTCCACACCTGTGGCAATCCGGCCCGCGCGGCGCAGGCTCCTTGTCAAATCCAAGAGCCGTGCAGAGACCATTTTAAGCCTCGTAATGGCCCGACTGATGCCATCTCCATGCGTCGGTGATCATCTGTTTCATGGTGGAGCGGTGCGGGTTCCACCCCAATTCCCGAACTGCGCGGTTGGAGCCAGAGACAAGCTTGGTGCAATCTCCTGCTCTGCGGGCACCTTCGGTATAGGGGACTGCTCTGTTGGTGACGGCTTGGCTTTGATCCAGTACTTCACGTACGGAAAACCCGGTTCCGGTTCCCAGATTATAGACGCGGCTGTCCTTGCCATCCTTGAGCCATTTCAGACCCAGAACATGGGCATCTACCAGATCACAGACATGCACGTAGTCTCTGATGCAGGTGCCATCAGGGGTATCATAATCAATGCCAAACACCGTCAGTCCATCGCCTGTGCCATCAATCGCATCCAGCATAAGTGGGACAAGATGGGTTTCGGGCCGGTGGAATTCGCCCACCTCGCCGTCAGGATCAGCGCCAGCAACATTGAAATAGCGAAAGATCACGTGCCGCAGCCCATGCGCCGTTTCAAAGTTACGCAGCATATCCTCGATCGCGCGTTTGGAAGCGCCATAGGCATTGATCGGATTTTGAGCACTACTCTCGTCCAAAACAACATTGTCCTGATCGCCGTAGGTCGCGCAGGTAGAGGAAAAGACCAAATTCAAACAGCCAGCCTCTACAGCCGCTTCAATCAGGTTGAGCGATCCGATGACATTGTTGCGCCAATACAGCCCGGGATCCTGCATGCATTCGCCCACCAGACTAAGTGCTGCAAAATGCATCACGGCAACGGGCTCATATTGAGCAAATACAGAGTCTAAACGGGCGCGATCCAGCAGGTCACCCTGTTCGAACGGGCCAAATTTGACGGCATCCTGCCAGCCCGTAACGAGGCTGTCGTAGGTAACGGGCGTAAACCCTGCAGCCTCCAGCGCCTTGCAGGCGTGCGAGCCGATATAGCCTGCGCCGCCTGTGACCAATACATGCCCCATACACCGGGCTCCTTTTACTCAGGCGTTGCCGTCTAGCATGATACTTTTGAGATAGGAACGCAGATCATCACGCAGATCTTCTCTCGCCAAGCCAAAGGCGACTGTAGCCTGCAAAAACCCTGATTTAGAGCCACAATCAAAGCGTTGCCCCCGGAAACGAAAACCATAAACATTATTGTCTTGTTCGATATCGCGGGCAATCGCATCGGTCAGCTGAATTTCCCCACCTGATCCTGATTTGATCTGATTGAGGTTTTGCAAGACACTTGGCGACAGAATATAGCGGCCGATCACTGCGAGGTTTGAGGGCGCATCTTCGGCATTCGGCTTTTCCACCATACCCTTGACCTTGACCAACTGGCCACTGTCCTCAGTTATATCGAGTACACCGTATGAAGAGATTTTTTCCGGCGCGACTTCCATGGCAGCAACCATGTTGCCGCCAGTCTCGGCATAGGCTTCAATCATCTGTTGCAGGCAAGGTTTTTCAGCAGCGATCACATCGTCGGGCAGGATAACGGCGAAAGGCTCATTTCCGATCAAACGACGGGCGCACCAGACCGCATGGCCAAGGCCTAGCGCTTTGTGCTGGCGAATATAGGCGATGGCGCCGCTTTCCATATTGGTGGACTTGAGGGTGTTCAAAAGCTCGGTCTTGCCCTTTTTGCGCAGTTCCTGCTCAAGCTGGGGGGCGTGATCAAAATAATCCTCAAGCGCGCCTTTACCGCGTGAGGTGACAAAGATGAACTCTTTGATCCCTGCCGCGCGTGCTTCATCAATCGCGTATTGAATAAGCGGCCGGTCCACGAGCGTCATGATTTCTTTGGGAACCGACTTAGTAGCCGGAAGGAACCGTGTTCCCATGCCTGCGACTGGAAAGATCGCTTTTGTTACCTTTTTACGCATCTCATACCTCAAACGCTATTAACCGTGGCTTGTGCCATCTTGTCCGTGCCTCTGAATGAATTCAGGGACCTGCCTTGCTAGTCTTTGCTGAAACCGCGCTGTCTGGCAACGCGCCTTCGTTCCTTTTCGATTCGCCGTGACCTTGTTGTCATATGGAAAAGTGGCGTTTTTCGGTCGGACCGGCCAAAAAGACCGCCCCGTTGCACCCAGACACCGTGCGCATTGAAAGAAAGTTGGTGGTAAAGCGCGCTGAAAGACAAAGAGATAAGGGTGACGATTTCGCCCTTTTCCACTTTGCCTGCGGCATCCTGCATGTCTTTGGCAAACTGGAGGGGACGGGTTGCAAGCACATTGGATGGCCGCAGCTTGCCTGGAAACGGCTTGAACGGTTCGGACGGGTGCGCGGCCATTTTGACGGGGGTCAGCGCGCGTTCTTGTCCTTCGCCATAGCCCAGATCGAGCCGGCGCAGCAATTGCGTAACAGATCGTGGCTCCAATCCGCCGGAGACCATATGACGAAGCAAACGCTGGCGTTCCTGCGCACGAAGTCGTTTCCATTGTGCCGGGCGTTCGGAAACAACCACATATTTGCGCTGGAAAACCGCCCAGCTGGCGCCGATATCAAACAAGTCACGCGGTACCCGGTTTGTGGTCCGCATCCGGTTTGCCGCAAAGCCGTGATGCACCTCGGCCAATGGCACCAAAGCCGTGGCATGGCCCGCGCGCGCCAGACGCATGTTCAGATCTGTTTCATCCAGAAAATAGTGAAACGCGGGATCAAAGCCGCCCAGTTCAACCAACACGTTACGCCGGAACGCCATATTGGTGCCTTCCGTCTTGATCGCGCGGCCTTTTGGAGGATGTAGGATGGCGGCTTGATCAGTGTCTAGCGTCAGTTCATGCGCTTCGCCGAACCGATCCAGACTGCGCGCCTTCCATTGGAAAGAGATACCGTTGCGACCACGGACATATCCGCCCATCGCCGCCACATCGTGGGTCAATGCGGGGGCCACAAGATAGCGAAGCCACTGCGGTTCTGGCACTGCGTCATCATCAACAAATGCGACGATGTCACCTGCCGCTTGGAGAATACCTAAATTGCGCGCAGCAGAGATGTTTGGCTTGTCAAAAGTGATCAGCTTTAGGTCGTGTGCAAACGGCAATGATCGCGCTGCTTTGATGCCGTCAGGATCTCCAACAACAACGATTTCGAAGTTTTCAAATTGCAGCTGGGATAAACCGAGCAGGCAGCGTTTCAGCGCGTCGGGACGGCCCCGACTAACGACAACAACGCTGACCGATAGATCATTCATTCAAGGCCCATTTTGGCCATCATAGACTCTATTTTTGACACATCCTCGGGATTGTTCAACTCCCAGAAATCCCGCCCGTTTGCTTCGACCTCCACACAAAGAACAGAATGCCCGTTTTCCATAAAACGAAGCTGCTCCAGCCCCTCTAGCTGTTCCAAAGGCCCGGTGGGCCAATTTGGGTAGGCCGCAAGCGCGTCGGGACGATAGGCATATACTCCGACGTGGTGGAATACTGGGGTCATATCAGTCTCTAAATAGGACTTTGAGGTGTAAGGAACGACCTCTTTCGAAAAATAGAGCGCGCGGTAACCGGCATCGAAAACGGCGGTTGTGCCGCCCACTCTGTCTGCCTTGCGATCGGCCAGAAAGCTGTTGAGCGTCGCGCCATCACATCGCAAGACAGGGGTGGCAATTCCTGCATCTGGTGCGGATATTAGACCCTGTACAAGGCTTTCGACAAACCAATGCGGCGTTAGCGGTGCATCGCCTTGCAGGTTCACGACGATATCAAAACCACCACCCAGCGCGGCATGCGCCTCTGCGCAGCGTTCGGTGCCATTGGCGCAATTTGTTGATGTCATCACGACCTCAGCCCCGAAAACCATCGCGGCGTCTTTGATCCGCTCATCGTCGGTTGCGACCACAACACGGTCAACGCCTTTGACTTCACATGCGGCGCGCCACGAGCGTTCAATCAGGCTGCGCGATTGGCCGGTTGCCCCTTTGAGGGCGGCAAGCGGTTTGCCCGGATAACGGGTTGATTCAAAGCGGGCGGGAATGACAATGAGGACCGACATCAGGCGGGCTTTAGCGCAACGTTTGGCGCATGGGCGATGAAGAACGGATTGGCGAAATCCGCCTTGCCGTAGGTGAGCGGCGTGTGATCATCAAAGCGCACGACATCACCGCCCGCACCTAACAAGACGGCATGACCCGCCGCAGTGTCCCATTCCATTGTGCGGCCCAGACGGGGATAAATGTCAGCCTCGCCCGTCGCCACAAGACAGAATTTGAGCGATGAACCGGCGCTGGTCATATCGCGCACAGCGTATTTACCGATGTAGTCATCCGTCGCCTGATCACGGTGCGATTTGGATGCAACAACCATCAGGGCAGAATTGTCCGATTTCGCCACTGACATCGGGGTAAGCGGCCCCACGTGATCCTTGTCGAAATCACCGGTTTCCTCGACCGAAGCGCCGTCTGCCCCCGTGAAGAACATCCGCGATTTGGCGGGTGCATAGACAACACCGCGCGTCGGCTTGCCGTTTTCCACCAGCGCGATATTGACAGTGAAATCACCCCGGCGGTGGATGAATTCCTTGGTTCCGTCCAATGGGTCGACGATCAGGAATGTATCGCCTTTTATCGTATGGGTCGCGGATTGCTCTTCAGTGACCAGCATAACATCGGGGAAAGCGGCGCGCAGGCCTGCGCTTATAATCGCATCTGCGGCCTCGTCTGCGGCGGTGACCGGACTGTCGTCAGCCTTGGATTTTACGTTAAAATCGTCCTGACCATAGATCTCCATAATCTTGTCGCCAGCTTCCAATGATAGCTTGCGCATCACACTCACCAGTTTTTCGTAGTCCATACGCAGCACACCTTCAGGCTATGATTGATCACAATGTTCCGCATCCTTATGGTATCCAGATAACGGAACAGCAAGAATTCCGTGCAAAGGTACACTTTGTCAAAGGGCAGCTGGGTCAAAGGGCAGCAGATCATGTTTGAATCCACGAGAAAACCAAAGAGCGGGATGGCGTCGGCGCTGTCGATTGCGGAACTGATTTATCATTCCATCGTGCGGAGCGTGCGGGCACAACATAATAACGCCTTTGTCGCGATTGCGATGAACGTGATGCAAACGGTCATGTTTTTGGCAGCATTCTATCTGATGTTCTCCGTTCTTGGGCTTCGCGGTGCGGCTGTACGCGGCGATTTTCTAATCTACCTGATGACAGGGATTTTCCTCTATCTGACGCATATCAAAGCATTGGGTGCCGTCTTGGGGTCAGAAGGACCAGCAAGCCCGATGATGCAGCATGCGCCGATGAACACCATCATCTCGATTATGTCGGCGGCAATCGGCGCGCTTTATATTCAGGTACTGTCTTTGGTCCTTGTTCTTTTTGCATACCACGTTGCGTGGACCCCTGTGCACGTCGAACAACCGCTCGAAGCATTTGGTATGATGCTTTTGGCGTGGTTTTCGGGTTGTGGCCTTGGGTTGTTTTTTCTGGCGATGAAGCCTTGGTTCCCGTCGATCGTGGCACTGTTGGCTATGGTGTATCAGCGTGCAAATATGATCGCTTCCGGCAAAATGTTCCTCGCCAACACGCTTCCCAGCTATATGCTTACGATGTTTGACTGGAACCCGCTGTTTCATGTCATTGATCAGGCGCGCGGATATGCCTTTATCAACTACAATCCGCGTTTTTCAAATTGGGAATATGCGTTTTGGGTTGCGGTTGTGTTTATCATGATCGGGCTGATGGGCGAATTCTATACACGTCGCCACGCCTCGCTTAGCTGGAATGCGCGGCGATAGGCGTTACTCAACAACCCGCAGCGTCAGATTGATTCGCCCGCCTTTGGGCAGCAGCGTTGATGTAGCTGGTTTGATCCGGTCAACCCCGTGATAGGTCAGACGGGCATCGCCGCCCATGACCACCACATCACCGGATTGAAGCCAGATCGATTCTGTTTTGCCGCCGCGTGTGGTGTTGCCGATCCGAAACAGCGCATCATCGCCCAATGACACAGAGACAACCGGCCACTGGAAGTCCGCCTCGTCTTTGTCTTGGTGCATCCCCATCCGTGCATCCGGTGCATAGTAGTTGATCAAACAACACTCAGGCTGGCGTGTAATCCCCGTCACATGATCCCAGATCGCCAGAATGGAGGCCGGGATTGCGGGCCATGGCTGACCATCTGGGTGTTGAGAAACATAGCGATAGCCGGACTTGTCAGAAAACCACCCGTAACGGCCCGCCGCGGACATGCGCACGGACATCTGTTTGCCATAAGGGGTATCGGGGCGAAAAAGCGGTGCGGCTTTGACAACGGCACGGACCGCATCGACCACATCCTGCTGTGCTTGCAGATCAAGGTGATCCTTGTGAATTTCAAACCCACGCAGCGCCAAACCAGCCATAAACCCCCCGTTCTGCAAGATATGCGGAAAAATCCATGCAGATTCCCCCATTCAACCCCGCAGCAACCATTGCGAGCGCGTTACCTGCCCCCTATATACCCACCGAACCGCTGAGAGCACACGGCTTTCAGTGATATCAGATCGGGGTAAGGGTGCCGTAACGGGCCTGCGCCTCGTGTCATCGCCTTAAGTAGTAAAAGGGATCGAAAACATGGCCAAAGTAATTGGTATTGACCTTGGAACGACAAACAGCTGTATCGCCATCATGGACGGCAGCCAGCCCCGCGTTATCGAAAACGCAGAGGGTGCACGCACAACCCCGTCAATCGTCGCCTTTACGGATGACGAGCGTCTGGTTGGCCAGCCTGCAAAACGTCAGGCGGTTACAAACCCGGAGAACACAATTTTTGGCGTTAAGCGCTTGGTTGGCCGTCGCAACGACGACGTAAATCTCGCCAAAGACAAGAAAAACCTGCCGTTCAACGTCATTGACGGTGGCAACGGCGATGCGTGGGTTGAAGCCAAAGGCGAGAAATACTCCCCGAGCCAGATTTCCGCCTTCATCCTCGGTAAGATGAAAGAAACCGCCGAGAGCTATCTCGGTGAAGAAGTCACGCAAGCGGTTATCACCGTTCCTGCGTATTTTAACGACGCCCAGCGTCAGGCCACCAAAGATGCAGGCAAGATTGCCGGTCTTGAAGTGCTGCGGATCATCAACGAGCCGACAGCGGCTGCGCTGGCCTATGGTCTGGACAAAGAAAACACACACACCATCGCGGTCTATGACCTTGGTGGTGGTACATTCGACGTGACCATCCTTGAGATTGACGACGGTCTGTTTGAAGTAAAATCCACCAACGGTGATACGTTCCTTGGTGGTGAAGACTTTGACATGCGCATTGTTAACTACCTTGCGGATGAGTTCAAAAAGACCAACGGCGTTGACTTGACCAAAGACAAGATGGCGTTGCAGCGTCTGAAAGAAGCGGCAGAGAAAGCCAAGATCGAACTGTCCAGTGCCAGTCAGACAGAGATCAACCAGCCGTTTATTTCGATGGGCAAAGATGGCTCGCCACTGCACATGGTGATGAAGCTGACGCGCGCCAAACTGGAAAGCCTTGTGGGCGATCTGATCAAAGCGTCAATGAAGCCTTGCGCCGCAGCGCTCAAGGACGCCGGCCTGTCCGCATCTGACATCGACGAAGTCGTGTTGGTTGGTGGTATGACCCGCATGCCGCGCGTTGTTGAAGAAGTGACCAAGTTCTTTGGCAAAGAGCCGCATAAGGGTGTGAACCCGGATGAGGTTGTTGCCCTTGGTGCCGCGATCCAGGCTGGTGTTCTGCAAGGCGACGTTAAGGATGTTGTTCTGCTGGACGTAACACCCCTTTCCTTGGGTATCGAAACCCTCGGCGGTGTGTTCACCCGTCTGATCGACCGCAACACCACGATCCCGACAAAGAAGTCTCAGGTATTCTCGACCGCCGAAGACAACCAGAATGCGGTGACAATCCGGGTGTTCCAGGGTGAGCGCGAGATGGCCGCAGATAACAAGATCCTCGGCGCCTTCAACCTTGAGAACATCCCGCCTTCCCCGCGTGGAATGCCGCAGATCGAAGTGACCTTTGACATTGACGCCAACGGTATCGTTGCAGTTGGGGCGCTTGATAAGGGCACCATGAAAGAGCAGAAGATCACGATCCAGGCTTCTGGCGGTCTGTCGGACGAAGACATCGACAAGATGGTCAAAGATGCCGAAGACAACGCCGAGGCGGACAAGGACCGTCGCGAGCTGATCGAGGCGAAAAACCAGGCAGAGAGCCTTATCCACTCGACTGAGAAGTCTGTGGAAGAGCATTCTGACAAGGTTGACCCAACCACGGTTGAAGCCATTGAACTTGCCATTGCGGCACTCAAAGACGAGTTGGAAACCGAGGACGCTGGCAAGATCAAATCTGGCATCCAGAACGTCACCGAAGCAGCGATGAAGCTGGGTGAGGCGATCTATAAGTCTGCGAATGATGCAAGCGAAGATGATATGGCCGCCGCAGCTGATGAAGCTGGTGGGCCAGTTGATGACGATATTGTCGACGCCGAGTTCGAAGATCTCGGGGATGACGACAAGCGCGCATCGTAAGTCAGCGCTGAGGAATGAATGACGGGGCCGGTCCGATTTCGACGGGCCGGCCCTTCACATTCCAGCAAAAGGATATGATCCATGGCAAAACGTGACTATTACGAAGTCCTTGGCGTTGCCAAAGGTGCGTCAGCGGATGAGATCAAGAAGGGCTATCGCACCAAGGCGAAAGAACTTCACCCGGACCGCAATGCTGACAACCCCAAGGCCGAATCACAGTTCAAAGAGGCCAACGAGGCTTATGAAGTTCTGAAGAACGCTGATAAAAAAGCAGCCTATGACCGTTATGGCCATGCTGCATTTGAAGGCGGAATGGGCGGTGGCGGCGGGCGTCCCGGTGGTGGGCAGGGTGACTTCTCATCCGCCTTTTCAGACGTCTTTGATGACCTGTTTGGCGACTTTATGGGCCAGCGCGGCGGGCAAGGCGGCGGACGCCGAGCATCGCGCGGTTCTGACTTGCGCTTTAACCTGCGCGTGACACTTGAAGATGCATACGCCGGCTTGCAGAAATCGATCAATGTGCCGACGTCCGTGGCATGTGACGGCTGTTCCGGGTCTGGCGCTGAAGGCGGCGTCGAGCCCACAACCTGCCCCACATGTTCGGGCATGGGCAAAGTGCGCGCGCAGCAAGGATTCTTTACGGTTGAGCGTACCTGTCCGACCTGTTCGGGCATGGGTCAGATCGTGAAAAACCCCTGCAAATCCTGCCACGGCGCGGGTCGGGTTGAGAAAGAGCGTTCGCTTAGCGTCAACATCCCTGCGGGTGTTGAGACCGGGACGCGCATTCGTCTGGCGGGCGAAGGCGAGGCGGGGATGCGCGGTGGACCATCCGGTGATCTCTATATCTTTATCGAAGTGAAAGAGCATGACTTGTTCGAGCGTGACGGGCCAAACCTGTTTTGCCGTGTTCCGGTGTCGATGAGTGCTGCAGCGCTTGGTGGTAATATCGAAGTACCAACAATAGATGGCGGACGGGGCCGGGTGCAGATCCCAGCAGGAAGCCAATCGGGTCGCCAGATGCGTCTGCGCGGCAAAGGCATGCCGCCGCTCAGAGGCGGTGGTGTTGGTGATATGATCATTGAATTGGCGGTTGAAACGCCGGTCAAGCTGACATCACGGCAAAAGGAGTTGTTGAAGGAGTTCGAGGACCTGTCGTCCGAGAATAATCCCGAAAGCAGTAACTTTTTCTCAAGCGTGAAGTCGTTCTGGGAATCGATGAAGGGCTAGCGCTTCTTCTTGGCGATGCGTTCCTACAAGGGGGCGTATCGCCAATCTCCGCCACATGATTAACCAAATTATAACCATGCCCGGCGCACTCTACGGGCATGAATCATTTGTCCGAACAATCTCTTCCCTTTCTGGTGGATGAAGCGGCTGAAGCTGTTGCTCCAGATGGCAAACAGCCCTCCTATATCAAGGATCACCGGCAACGCCTGCGTGCGCGGTTCATGGCGGGTGGTGCTTTGGCGATGCCGGATTACGAGCTGCTTGAGTTGGTGTTGTTCCGCGCGATTCCCCGGCGCGATGTCAAACCGGTGGCCCATGCGTTGATGGACCGGTTCGGCGATTTCAACCGTGTCATCTCTGCCCCTGACGCGCGCCTGCGGGATATTCAAGGCGTCGGCGATGCGGTTATAGTCGAACTCAAGATCGTTGAGGCCGCAGCACAGCGGTTGGCGCGCGCCAAGGTGATGCAGCGCCATATTGTATCCAGCTGGGATGCGCTGCTGGATTATTGCCACACCACAATGGCCCACCGCGAGACAGAGCAGTTTCGCGTGCTGTTCCTTGATCGCAAGAATGTGTTGATCGCGGACGAGGCACAGGGACAGGGGACGGTGGATCATGTTCCGGTTTATCCGCGTGAGGTGGCCAAACGCGCGCTTGAACTGAACGCATCGGCCCTCATTCTGGTCCACAATCATCCTTCAGGTGATCCAACCCCGTCAGCTTCTGATATCGAAATGACCGCGCAAATGACCCGTGCCTGCGAGGCGCTGGGCCTGACGCTGCATGATCATCTGATCATTGGTAAATGCCGCGAACTCAGTTTTAGGTCCCAAGGATATCTTTAAGTCTCAACGTACCCAAACTTCGACGCGGCGGTTTACCTGACGACCCCAATCGCTATCATCACAAGCCATCGGCATCGCCTCTCCAAACGCATCTACACCCAAATCAACACGCTCCAGATTCGCCGTCACCGCCGCTGCTCCAACCGCGCGCAACACTGCTTCTGCACGGCGCAACGCGATTTCACGATTGGCGTTCGCGGCCCCATCCCCGTCACTGAACCCGACAAACAAAAGTTGCCGTGCATCATAAGTCCCCTGCTCCAGCGCACGGGCCAATTGCTGCACGTTCGATCTTGATTGCGCATCCAACCGG
>RCMY010002282.1_pt1 | contig 17432 bp, 14 predicted proteins | sample 2041341 | NCBI WGS metagenome assembly RCMY01 (sample SAMN09708234, study PRJNA481090) | Marine sediment metagenome, whole genome shotgun sequencing project. | reverse complement strand
CGATGATGACGGTGATCACGATCACACTGGCGGCTGTCGGCAACGAGAGGCGTGCGCCATAGAGCATCCGGGTGAAGACGTCTCGCCCGAGGGTGTCGGTGCCGAGCCAGTGGTCGGCGTTGGGGGAGAGCAGTCGGTCGCCGGCCGAAGCCAGCGGATCGTGGGGCGCCCACAGGTCGATCGTGATGGCGACGATGACCCAGAAGGCGAGCACGGCAACACCGAAGGCGAACTGCGGCCGGCGCAGCGCCTGCCGGAAACGGTTGGCCGAAGGGGCACCGGTGGTCGGCGGTGTGGGTTCGATGGCAACGGTCATGAGAGACGAATCTTCGGGTCGATCACGGCGTAGAGGACGTCGGTCACCAGGCTGGTGAGGAGGAAGATGATGCCGCCGAGGATGCAGACCCCATTGATCGCCGGATAGTCGAGACCACGGGTCGAGTCGACGGCGTACGAACCGATTCCGTTCCACGAGAAGATCGTCTCGGTCAGCACCGCGCCAGTGAGCAGGGTGCCGAACGACAGGCCGAGGATGGTGACCACAGGAAGCAGCGCATTGCGAAGCACATGGCGGAACATGACCGCTCGCTCGGTGAGGCCCTTGGCGCGCGCGGTTCGCACGTAGTCGGCGAAGAGTTCGTCGAGCATGGCGGCACGAACGAGGCGAGACACGATGCCGGTGAGACCCCACCCCAGCACGAACGCCGGAAGGATCAGGCGCTGCAGCGTGGCCCAGAACAAACCGAAGTCACCGGCGATCAGTGAGTCGATCGTGTAGAAGCCGGTGACACCGGGCGGGGCGTCGGTTCTCGGCGGGAGCCGACCGGGGCCGGGTAGCCAGCCGAGGCGGGCGTAGAAGATGGAGAGGACGATGAGGCCCAGCCAGAACACCGGGATCGACGAACCGGTCAGGGCGAAGAGCCGGGCGAAGTGGTCGGGCAGCCCGTCTCGGCGGACCGCAGCGGTCACACCGAGCAGGATGCCCAGGAGTGCTCCGAACACCAGAGCAGTGATCGTCAGTTCTGCTGTTGCGGGAAGCCGCTCCAACAGATCGTCAGACACACTGCTCCGGGTTCGGAACGAGGTGCCCAGGTCCCCCTGGGCAAGGTTGGTCATGTACGACACGTACTGACCGGCCAACGATTGATCGAGACCCCACTCGGCCTTGGCGGCAGCCACCACTTCCTCGTTCCCCATGTTCCGCTCGCCGACGATCGAGACGAGCGGATCGGCTGGGATCAGCCGGGAGATGAGGAACGCGATGGTGACGATGCCGATCAGGAGGAACGGAGCGATGGCCAGTCTTTTCAGTACGAATCGTGCCATGGATCAGCCGAGTCCGAGGATGCCGAACTCGAGGTTGCAGCAGGCGCTGTTGTGCATGTTGGTGATGTCGGCCGAATAGGCCTGGACCAACTGGGGATTGACCAGCGGCACGATGACCGCGTTGTCCATCATGGCCTGACCGAGTTCGGCGTAGACCGCTTCCTTGGAAGCATCGTCGGCGGCAAGTGCATCGGCGAGCAGGTCGACCTCGGCCTGGTCGAGGAGCGGGGTGCCGGACTCGCCGCCACCGGCCCGATTGGCCCACGATCCCTCGTTGACCTCGCCGAAGTACTGGACGTACTGGCTGGAGTCGGTGTGGTCAGGTGCGAAGTAGACCGCAGTGACCGGGATTCCCTCGGCGTTGATCTGGTCGATCCACTGGGGGAATTCGACCGGCTCGAGCTCGAGCTCGATACCGATCTCCTTCAGGTCCTGCTGGACCTTCTGCATCATGGTGTCGAAGTCGACGCCGTAGACGTTGACCGTCGGGTACATCGCCTTGACCGTGAAGCCGTCGCCGTAGCCGGCCTCTTCCATGAGGGCCTTGGCCGCGTCGAGATCCTGTGAGGGAAGCGGCAGCGAAGCGCTGCCGACGAACCCGTTCGGGATCGGTGATGCCTGGAGCTTGCCTGCGCCGCCGACGGTGACATCGAGGATGCCGTCGTAGTCGAGCGCAAGCTTCATGGCCTGGCGCACCTTCAAGTCGGCGATTCCCTCGGCGCCGACGGCGCCGGGGCTGAAGGCCACATACACGTAGTTGTACGAGTCGACCGTGGTGACGGTCAGGTTCGGGTCGCCCTCGATCTGCGCCATCGAATCGACGCTGATCTGCATGGCGATGTCGACATCGCCGGCTTGGAGCTGCTGCAGCTGCGCAGTCGAGTCGGCAACCTGCTTGACGGTGACCTTCGGGAACGTTGCCGGGGTGCCCCAGTAGTTCTCGTTGCGCTCGAGGACGAGCGAATCACCGTCGGTGTAGGAAGCCAGCACGTACGGGCCCGAACCGGCGGAGTTCTCGAGGAACCAACCTTCGGCAGCGTCAGCGGTGTCGGCCCCTTCGGCGGCAACGGCGCCACCTTCGGTCTCGGCGACCTCGGAGTTGATGACCACCATGTAGGCGGCGCTCACGATGGCGAGGAACGCCGAGTTCGGCGACTCGAAGCTGACGATGACGGTCTGGTCATCGGGCGTGTCGATGGCGGTATAGCCCGACATGAGGAACGACGGTGCGCCCGCCAGGTTGGCAAGCCGTTCCCATGACCACTTGACATCGGCCGAGGTGATCGGCGATCCGTCGGCGAAGACGGCGTCGGGGTTCAGGTTGAAGGTGAACTCCGTGCTGTCGTCGTTGGCGGCCCAATCGGTGGCGATGCGGGGGATCTGGACGGTCGGGTCGGTGGGGTCGATACCGATGAGCGTCTCGTAGGTGGCGGTGAGGTAGATCTGGCAGGTGTCGCAGAACGACCGGGACGGGTCGAGCGTCTGGAGGTCCATGTCTCGAGCAACGATGAGCTCGCGGGCTTCTTCGCCGCTGTCACCGCCGTCGGAACTGTCTCCGTCGGAGCTGCTGCCGTCGCTGGAGCCGCCGTCTGACGACCCTTCGGAACCGCCGCTGTCACTGCCGCCGCTGTCGCTGCCACCGCAGGCTGCGGCGATCAACATCAGGGCAAACAAGATGGCGGTGAGGGCGCCTCTCGGTCGACCTCGTGTGCTGCGGTCGTATTCGTCGATCTCCGGCATATCCACTCCCAGGGTTTTTATTTCGGACGTTCGTCCAAGTATCATCACAGGTGTGACGTCCGTCAAACTCCTGGACGTTACGAGGCTGTGAACAGGATCGAGATGGCCCAGCGGTGGCGCCGGTAAGGGGAACCATGCCGAAAATTGTGAATCACGAGGAGCGACGACAGGAGCTGGTCGAGGCCGCGTGTCGATGTATCGACCGCCTCGGAATCGACAACGTGACGGTGCGCGAGATCGCCAAGGAGTCGGGTTATTCCTCCGGCACGCTCGCTCACTACTTCGCCGACAAAGACGCAATTCTGCGTGGCGCACTCGAACGAGCCGACGACAACATCCGTGACCGGATCGCGGCGTTGCCCGATGACCTCGACCCGCTCACGCTGCTGGGTCGGGTCCTTCGTGAGGCTCTGCCGTTCGATGAAGAGCGCCGATTCGAACTCACCCTCGATGTGAACTTCTGGGCCCGAGCGCTCAACCAGCCGGCGCTCCGAGAACTGCAGCACGACGACCACGACGCCTGGCGCAAACGAGTGCTCGGCATCGTCGAGGCCGCACACGAGGCCGGTCAGATGCCCGAGGCGCTCAGCGCCGCCGACCAGGCCGACATCCTCGTCGCCTTCGTGGATGGCATCGGGCTGCAGGCACTCGTCTACCCCGAATTGATGACACGCGAACGTGTCGAGCAGTTGCTCGACGCCCAGATCGCACACCTTGCAGGAGGAACACCATGACAGACCTGTCCACTCGGCCGCCCATTCCGCGGAACGGCTCGAATGAACGAACCGAGCTCGTCGAAGCACTCGAAGAACGGGCCCGCTTCATGCGAACCGAGACGGTACGCCTGTCTCAGATCGCCGGGGCCGGTCACTATTCGGCCAGCTTCTCGGCTGCCGAGCTGATCGTGTCGCTGTACTACGCCGCCATGCGGATCGATCCGTCTCGCCCCGACTGGGCCGACCGTGATCGGTTCGTGCTGTCGAAGGGTCACGCCGCCATCGGCCTGTATCCCTTGCTCGGCGACCTCGGCTACTTCGACCCGGCGTTGCTCGACGAGTTCACCCGGATGGGTTCCCGATTTGGCGACCACCCCGACATGAACAAGGTTCCCGGCTGTGACTTCTCGGCTGGTTCACTCGGCCATGGGCTCTCTGCGGCACTCGGCATCGCCCTCGCCGGCCGCATGCAGGGGCGTGACCACCACACCTATTGCATGGTCGGCGACGGTGAACTCGCCGAGGGCCAGATCTGGGAGGCGGCCATGGCTGCCGGTCACCACAAGGTCGGAAACCTGGTGGCGATCGTCGACCGCAACCAACTCTGCATCGACGGATTCACCGACGACATCATGACCGTCGAGCCGCTCACCGATCGGTTTGCCTCGTTCGGTTGGGACGTCCGTCGCATCGACGGACACGATCTCGACACCGTGCTCGACGAGTTCTCCGATATCGGTCGAGACCCCGTCGGCTCACCTCGCGTCATCATCGCCGACACCATCAAGGGTCGGGGAGTGGAGCGCATGGAACTGTCCACCCACTGGCACGTCGGCAACCTCGTCGGTCAGGACTACGACGACGTCATGGCCGAGCTCGAAGCCGGTCTCTCCCCGAAGGCCTCACGATGAGCACCAACGACACGACCACCAACGACACGACCACCGAGATGCAGGACACGAGCGAGGTCTTCCGCGGAACTGCGGGCGGCGATCACTCGCTACGAGACAACCGTTCGATCGACGGCAGCGACACACGGGCCATCCCGGCCTTCGTGTTCGGAGAAGAACTCGCCGACCTCGCCGACCACGATCCCCGGGTCGCGGTGCTCACCGCCGACCTGGCAAAGGCCAACCGGGCCACCGACTTCGCCGAGCGTCACCCCGATCGTTTCGTCAATGTCGGCATCGCCGAGAAGAACATGATCACCGTGGCCGCCGGCATGGCGGCCAGCGGCATGATCCCCTTCGCCGCCACGTTCTCGTCGTTCGCTGCGCTGCTCGGCTGCGAACAGATCCGCACCGACTGCGCCTATCCGAACCTGCCGGTTCGTGTGGTCGGGCACCACTCGGGCATGTCGATGGGCTTCTACGGAACGAGCCATCACAGTCTCGAAGATCTCGGCATCCTCCGCTCGATTGCCAACCTCACCGTGGTCTGCGTGACCGACGCCAACCATCTCCGTGCCGTGCTGCGGGCGAGCCTCGACCATGAGGGCGCCATGTATCTGCGCCTCGGTCGTGGCCGCGACCCCGAGGTCTACACCGAGGTGCCCGACATCGAGTTCGGCAAGGCCACCCAGCTGCGGACCGGTTCCGACCTGTCGATTCTGGCCACAGGTTCCGAGGTGTACCCGACCCTGCAGGCTGCCGAGGCTCTTGCCGCCGAAGGCATCGACGCTGCGGTCTGGGACGTGCACACGATCAAGCCGCTCGACCTCGATGCGGTGGTCGCTGCCGCCGGAACGGGCGCCGTGCTCACCGTCGAAGAGGCGAACCGCACCAACGGTCTCGGTACAGCCGTCGCCGAAGCCTTGCTCGAAGGCGGGCTGGGTTCGACCCGCTTCTACCGCCACGGCGTTCCCGACGAGCACGTGCCGATCGGCCCTCCTGGAGCGCTCTACGCCCACTACGAACTCGACGCCCCGGGCATCGCTGCGGTCGCTCGGCGGCTGCTGGCCTGAGGTCTGGCGAGTGTTCGTCCGTGAGCCCGTGTCCCGATCGGTGGTTGGCGAGGGCCGATGTGGCCGGGTGCACGGATGACCACCCGATTGACGACCTGGAACCTCGAACGGAAAAAGGCATCCAACCCTCGGGGTGCCGAAGCGCTCGACCACGTGTTCGGGCTCGATGCCGATGTGATGGTGTTGACCGAGGCCCGCACGTCCATGCCGATGCGTGGCGGCCATGCCCTGTGGTGTGAGCCGCCGCTCGGTACGCATTTCGGCGAAGACGAACGCAAGATCGTGATGTGGTCGAAGGAACCGTGGACCGATGTCGACCGGGTCGGAATCGATGGACTCGACGACACCCGGTTCATCGCCGGAATGACCTCGACGCCGATCGGTGAGCTTCGAGTGCTCGGCATCTGCATCCCGTGGCACATGGCGGAGGTGACCTATCCGACGGGCGAGAAGCGCAAGCCGTGGGAGCTGCACCTGCAATACCTCGGACTGCTCGAGACGGTGATCGCCCAGCTCGATGGTCCGACCGTCATCGCCGGTGACTACAACCAGCACGTTCCCCGCACCAGCTATGGCCGCAAAGACGCAGCAGCGGCGCTGACCAAGGCCTTCGCTCCGATCGAGGTGATCACCAGCAAACAGATCGAAGGCGTCGAGCGGCCGGGAATCGATCACGTCGCCATCACGCCACATCTGCGGGCAACTCGGGTATGGGGATGGCCGAACGACGTGAACGGCAATCGTCTGTCGGATCACGACGGCGCTGCGTGCGAGTTGGAGCTGCGATGAGGCTTCAGTCGGGGAGGTAACCGACTGTTCATGTGTTTCCATGATCCCTGTCACATGGGTTCCCTAAGCTCGCCAACCGTGACCTTCCTTCTCGACGTTCCGCTGATCGATCTCACCGACTGGGCCGACGGTGGCCCCGAGGCGAGGCAACGAATCGCCGCCGAGGTCGACGAGGCAGCCCAGATGGTCGGCTTCATGCGAGTCGTCGGCCACGGGATCCCGCAAGCCACGCTCGACCAACTGACCGGGGCCATCGACACCTTCTTCGACCAGCCGCTCGAGGCCAAGCTGCCGCTTGTCGCACCGCCCGAGGTCAACCGCGGGTATGCGCCTCCACGGTCCGAGCGACTCAGCTACAGCCTCGGCCTGGCATCGCCCGAGGATCTGTTCGAGGCCTTCAACATCGGGGCCGGAGCCGACGACTATCCCGGGCTCGACCTCGATCCGATCGTGTACGCAGTCAATCGGTGGCCCGACACCCTGCCCGAGTTCCGGCCGGCGGTCGAGAGCTGGTTCGACGCCGCTCGATCGGTCGCCGAGACCATGACCTCGGTCTTCGCCGTCGCCCTGGGGCTTGACGAACGATTCTTCGATGCCTTCACCGATCACTCGATCGACATTCTGCGGATGAACAACTATCAGCTCCCCGAAGACGTCATCCTCGACGACGGCCAGCTCGGTATGGGAGCCCACACCGACTACGGGATCGTCACCGTGTTGTGGGCCGACCCGGTGGCCGGGCTCGAGATCCTCCCGGTCGGCGGCAACTGGCACCCGGTGAGGCCGGCCGAAGGTGAGCTGCTGATCAACCTCGGTGATCTTCTGGCTCGCTGGTCGAACGACCGCTGGTTGTCCACCATGCACCGGGTCGTGCCACCCCGAGACGAGTCCGGTCAGCTGATCCGTCGCCGTTCGGCCGCCTTCTTCCACGATGGCAATGCCGACGCCGTGGTCTCCACCCTCGCACCATGCCGCTTCGCCGACGGCTCGAGCGAATATGACGACGTCACCGTCGCCGAGCACCTGGCGCAGAAGCTCGGCGGCTCACGAGGCCTCGACCTCAACGAGCACGCCGAACGCGAAGCCGCCCGAGCCGTGGGTGCCGATCTCTAGTTCGCCGGCCGGCTTGTCGGGCAGCACCGGACGCCCGCGTTCGCGGTCAAGAACGCGTCCAGACGCGAGAACGGCCGAGGTCGATGGACGAAAAACGATGTTTCCATCCGTTTCCGTCCATCGACCCCGGCCGTCAGCAATCTGCAGGTTCGAGCTACGGCTAGGGCAAGCTCTCGCAGGCGACGCGGTTGTTGTCCTGGTCCAGCTTCGCAACGTCGCCGTAGTCGTCGTAGTGGTGGTCGAACCACACCTGGGCCTCAGCCTGGGTATCGAAGTCGCCGCAATTCTTGGTGTCACCGGGATTTCCGGGTGTTCTCGGCGAATAGGGATAGTTCGTCACGAACTCGTCGTTGGCGACGACCCAGCGGACCACGCCGAATTGGAGCAGGCCGTCGTTCATCTCACCCAGCCAATAGTCGTAGCCCGCTTGATCGGCGACGCGGCCGAGCATGTTGTCGTAGATGAGCGTGAGGAACTCGGCGTTGGTCAGCGTTCCGTATTCGCTGATGAACTCGTCTGATTGGGCGAAGCCGTAGGCGAGGTCGTCGAGCGAGGCGCCGGATCGGGTCTGGCTGATCCAGTACTTGGCGCCGGGGAGATCGGGCTCCCGGTCGAGGAATGCCCGGTAGAGCCGGAGGGTGTCTGCATCGGAGGTCCGGTAGTCGACCGCCTCGGTGATCTCGTCGATCGAGTTGGCCTCGTCGACATAGTCGGCTCCGGCGACGGATGCGCTCCCTGCGATGCCAGCGACAGCGATGCCGACTGCGGCTACTGCCATTCTGGATCTTTGCCATACCGTCATGTGTTCTTCTCCTTGTGGGGATCTACTTGGTCCGAGGCGCTGTTGCGCCAACGGACCGTTGTACCCGTGTCCAGAGCGAATCACCAAGCTCGTCATGAGACGCCCGGCCGCAGCGGAACCTCGGCAGGTCGGAGGTCGCCGGCGGGGACGCGGACTTCGTGTGTTTGTCGTTCACTGACCGTGATCGGACCGAGCGGGCTAAGGTTCGAGCATGAACGACTGGAACGCGCAAATCATCGCCGAGTTCAGAGCCAATGGTGGCAAGGTCGAACAGTTCGGTGATGCACCGCTGGTGATCCTCCACACGATCGGCGCCAAGTCCGGCGAATTGCGTGAGACTCCGCTCGTTGCCCTCGACAACGAAGACGGCCTGTTCGTCTTCGCCTCGAAGGCCGGCGCCCCCGGCAATCCCGACTGGTACCACAACCTGAAGGCCACGCCCGAAATCACGGTCGAGTACGGCACCGAGTCGTTCACGGCCGACGTGGTCGAGTTGCCAGAAGACATCGGCCAGGCCCGTCTGCGTACGCAGGCCGGCCTCATGCCGCAGTTCGGCGAGTACATCGAGTCAGCGGCGCCCCGTGTCATTCCGGCGTTCTCGATCACTCGCAAGTAACCCCGGTAGCCGGGGGTTGTCTCGGCGACGTGATCTGCTCTGAAGGCCGACGGCGTGCTGCGCTCGTCGGTCAGCTCGGTGGGGAGGGCAGGATCACGTCGAGGAGACGATTGACGAAATCGGTGTCGATCCGGTCTCGTGTCAAGAGCCGTCGATAGATGAACGGGCCGATGGTGGCGTCGATCAGGACGTCGATGTCGGCCTCGGTCGCGAGTTCGCCTCGATCGAGCGCTCGATGGTAGATGCGCTTGAGCGGGCCTCGGCGGTATTGCACGTAGGCGTCGAGTGACTCGGCGATGGCCTCGTCGTGGCAGCCGGCCTCGATGAGGTGGGGGAGCACGTCGTTCATCTTGCCCCCGCTCATTCGGGAGGCGAGCTCGCCCAGGTAGCTCTCGAGATCACTTCGCAGGCTGCCGGTGTCGGCCTCGGCGAAGGCGTGCATCGCCGAGCTGAGTGCGTCGAGGACCACGGCTTCCTTGTTGTCCCAGCGGCGATAGATCGTCGCCTTGGAGACACCTGCCCGGCAGGCGAGATCGTCCATCGACATCTTGCTGATACCGACTTCTCCGGCCAGCTCGAGCGTGGCAGCGAGGATCGCCGTGTCGGCTTCGACCGAACGCGGCCGCCCCCGTCGAGGTGTTGCCTCGGACGGGGAATCGGCCTGCGGTGTGGTCGAACTCGGTGACACGGAGATGACCCTAGTTTCCGGCGACCGGCTGGCCCAGTGCGGACGCAGCGTCGTCGATGACGGAGTCTGTCTCGTCGGTTCCGGAGGCTGCATCGCCGGTCGAACCGAGGACGAGCGCGCGTTCTTCGGGGGAGGCGGCCGGCAGCGTGGCGGAAGACGGCAGGAACTTCCAGGCGACGATGGCGGCGAGGGCGACCACGAAGACCGAGATCCGCAGGCCGAACGACATGGCGTCGACGAATGCCTGGTTGGCGCCGGCGATGAAGCCGGCGCTGTCGGGACCGAGTCCGGCACCGATCTTCTGTGCCGCGTCGAGCGAGGTCTGGGCGATGGCGTCGGTCTGGGCGTCGAGCCCGAACTCGCCACCCAAGTCGATGATCCGGCTGGTGTAGACGCTGGACACGGCCGAACCGATGATGGCGACACCCACGGCTCCGCCGACCTGGCGGGTGGTGTCGTTGATGGCCGATCCGACGCCGGCCTTGGAACGGGGGAGCGAGCCCATGACCGCTTCGGTGGCAGGCGCCATCGTCATCCCCATGCCGCTCGACATGATGATCAAGTAGGTGATCACGATGGAGTACGACGTCTCGGGGGCGATCGTCGACAGCAGTGAGAGCCCGACCATGATCAGGGTGAGCCCGCTGAGGACCACCCGCTTGGTGCCGAACCGTTCGACGAACCGGGCGGACATCGGAGCGACGACCATCATGGTCATGGCCTGGGGGAGCAGACGGACACCGGCTTCGAGGGGCGAGTAGCCGTGGACCAACTGCCAGTACTGGGTCATGAGGAACAGCGAGCCGAACAGGGCGAAGAAGGTCATCGTGATCGTTGCGCTGCCGGCGGAGAATCGGGCGTTGTGGAACACCGAGGTGTCGAGCATCGGGTGATCGGTGTGGCGTTCCCAGAGGATGAAACCGATGACGCCGGCGAACCCGACGATGAATCCGGCGAGCACCTCGGTGCTCGTCCAGCCCTTCGACGGGCCTTCGATGATGCCGAACAACAAGCTGGCGAGACCGACGATGGAGAGCAGTGCGCCGATGGGGTCGAGTGTCGACTGCTTCGGGTCACGAGAGGTGGGGACGAAGAAGGCGCCGAGCACGAGGGCGGTGATGCCGATCGGAAGGTTGACCCAGAACACCGAATGCCAGGAGAAGTGACGGAGAAGCAGCCCGCCGGTCATGGGCCCGATGGCGACACCGAGTCCGGAGAATCCGGCCCAGACGGCGATGGCCCGGCCCCGTTCCTTCGGGTCACGGAAGACGTTGGTGAGGATCGACAGGGTGGCCGGCATGATCAGCGCGCCACCAATACCCATGAACGCTCGGGTGGCGATGAGCTGGGTGGCCGAGTCCGACATTGCAGCTGCGGCCGAACCCATGCCGAACAGCACGATGCCGAGCTGGAGTGCGCCCTTGCGACCGAAGCGGTCGGACAGGCTGCCCGTGGTCAGCAGCAGGCCGGCGAAGACCAGCACGTAGGAGTCGATGATCCACTGGATCTCGGAGTTGGTCGCACCCAGCTGGGTGTAGAGCGACGGGATGGCAACGTTGAGGATGGTGTTGTCCATCACGATGATCAGCAGGCTCATGCAGAGCACGCCGAGAATCAGCCAGCGGCGTTCGTGGACAGCGGGATCGATGTCGTCCTCGAGCATCGCTGTGGTGGGGGTGGTGGCCATGCAGTCGGCTTTCTGACAAGGGATTACGATACGAAACTGGACCGTATCGAATATCAGAGGCGCAGAGGTAGTTCGAGAGACGAAAGAAGCCGGTCGTGCGTCACACGAGGCGCACGGTCTCGGCGTGCTCGGGTCGAGCAAAGGCTGAAGTCGGTGGACACGTCGACGTTGTGCTCAGCCTCACGGGCGCTCGATTTCGTCCGAAGCTCTGGTCGTGGACGCGCCGCTGATGGACGACGAACTCTTGCACCTGTCGGTCAGTCGCGAGCGAAATCGGTACTTTACGTCGGCCCGATGGTCTGGTCCCTTCGGCGTCGTTGCCGGAGTCGGCTTCTACGGCGTGATCATCTCGAACACTGCGAGCTCGCCTGGCGCTCTGCGCTGGTGGGTCATCGCCATGCTCGGGCTGGCCGTCCTCCAGATTGGCGCGTTCGCCGGCCCGTCACGTGTACGCAGACTCGACAGTCGGGGAGTTCCGCTCCTGTCGAGCGTGGCCCACGGGTTGATCGGCGCCGGTTGGGGATCGCTGCTGTGGCTCGACCTGGACGTGACCAGAGTCGCCGAGTTTCGTTGGGTCACCATCGCGATGTTGTTCTGCGTGAGTGCCGCAGTCGTCGGTGGCATCCCCGGTCTCAAAGTCTTGGGCATGGCGCTTTTCGTCCCCATGTGGGTCGGATCTGCGACCGCACTCGTCGCAGCGGGAAGCCTGGCCGCGGCGGCCGGCTGTGCAGTCTTTGCCGCCTTGTGCTTGCGGGACATCAACAGCCACGGCCGGCTCTGGACCGAACTCATCGTGCTACGCGTCCAATCTCAGGAGATCGCCGGCGCCCACGAGTGGGCGGCAAACCATGACTCGTTGACGTCGCTTGCCAACCGGAGCCACTTCGTGCACATGGTCGAGGAGCGAGCTCGTCTTGGCGACGGGCCGATCAGTGTGATGTTCCTCGATCTCGACCGGTTCAAGGAGGTCAACGATCGCCTCGGCCATGCCGCAGGTGACCATGTGTTGGTCGAGACCGCCAATCGGATCAGGGCACTGCTGCGAGCGGTCGACCTCGTCGGCCGCTTCGGCGGCGACGAGTTCTGTGTGCTCCTCGGCCAGGCGCATGATGAAAGAAGTGCAGAGCATCTTGCTCACCGACTGATCGACGCCATCGAGCAGCCATTCGACGGCCCCTGGGGCGCCGAACGGGTGTACATCTCGGCCAGCATCGGCATTGCCAGCCTGGCGTCTCTCGATGCGTCGCCCGAACGCCTGCTGCTCGATGCGGACTTTGCGATGTACGAGGCCAAGCGGCGGGGTCGTCGCCGGGTCGTCCACTTCAACAGCGATCTGCAGGCCGACTTGTCGGAGCGCCTCGGCCTTGAATCCGACTTCCGTCGACTGCTGCGCGACAGCGCACTCGGCGCGGACGGTCAACCCATCTTCGACCTCCAGACCGGATCGATCCGATGCGTCGAACTTCTGGCCCGCTGGCGTCTGCCGGGTGGTGGCAATGTGCCGCCGAGCGTGTTCATCCCGCTGGCCGTGGAACTCGGTCTCATCGGTGAGGTCACGAACTTGATGTTGAGAATGGCCGCAACGCAACTCCGCTCATGGGCTGACCATCCCGAACTCGGGGTGGCGAGAGTCTCGGTCAACGTGTCGGCGACAGAACTGCAGCAGGGCGATGTTGCGAGTGCCGTCGCCGATGTCGTCACCGAGTTCGGCATCGAGCGCGGTCGCCTCGTGCTCGAACTCACCGATTCGAGCAAGTTCGACGGCTCGAACAAGGTGCTGGCCCAATTCGAGGCGCTCCGCGAACTGGGTGTCGAGCTCGCACTCGACGACTTCGGCACCGGAACGTCTTCGCTCGACAGTCTGATGTCACTGCCGGTGAGCTCGATGAAGATCGATGCGTCATTCGTGGCGAAGCTCGGGGCCGATCGGCGTCATCGTGCGGTGCTCCGACACATGCACGACCTTGCGTCGGTGATCGGGCACAACGTCGTTGTCAAGGGAGTCGAGACGGCGGAACAACTCGAGGAGCTCGAGCAGATCGGTGCGGTACTCGCACAGGGCTTCCACCTCTGCCGGCCCGTTCCGATCGACTCGCTCGGCGAGCATGTTCGGGCACTGTCGACGTCGATCTGACCTTCGCTTCGCTTCTCGCCTCAGGCCTGGTCTTCTCACGAAGCTGGTCGAGAGCCCCAGCGGTCCCACGAGCTGACCGTGTCGAGAGGCTCCCTGGTGACCGGTCCGAAGTTTCCCTTCGGGTAGCCCAGCGGCACGCAGTAGACGATCTGGGCGGTGGCGGGGATGGCAAACAGTTCGTGCACTCGGTCTTCGACCGTCTTGTGGAGCGTGGTGATCGTGCCACCGACGCCAAGATTGCGGGCTGCGAGCAGCAGGTTCTGGACCGACGGAATGACCGAGTTGGCAGCGGCCGAGCCCTTGACCGTCGTGCACACGAAGATCAGTACCGGCGACTCGGCGATCTCGTCGGCGAGTTTCATCGCCGACCGGTAGTTGTCGGGCAGGTCTTCGGGCGTGAACCATCCGGCCTCATGCCGTTTCGCCCACCAGGCTTCGTGGTAGAGCGGAGCAAACTCGGCCCGCAGATCGGGGTCGGTCACGACGAGGAAATGCCACGGCTGCATGTTCCCGCCGTTGGGAGCTTGCCTGGCGGCGTCGAGGATCAACTCGATGTCGTCATCGGGGATCGGGTCTGGCTTGTGTCGCCGGATCGCCCGAAGCGAATAGATGGCGTCGCCAAGTGGCATGTCGAGGCGTTCCGTGTTGGCCATCAGACTCATTCCCGACCCGAAGGCCTCGTTTGATCGACGCCGCCAATCGGCATCGATGGACTCGCACGCTAGATCAGCTCGGCGACACCGCCAGTGGTGGGGCTTCTTCCGTCTGGGTCGAAACAGTTGCCGTAGACGGCGAAGGCGGCGGCAACCGCTTGGTCGGCCGGATCGACCGACGCGGCGAATGTGGACCGTGTGGCGGCCAGCGCAGTTGCGGGATTTGCACCGCCAGCAAGGCGTCGATGGAACGCAATCATGTAGTCGCTGGTATGGGTATCAGACACCAGCGTCGATGGGGCGACGACGCAGCGGACACCGATGCGCAGGAGTGCTGTTGTCGTGCCGATGGCCCCGGTGCCGGACGTCCGGGCGGTGGCTCCGGCTTCACAGGCAGCAAGGACTACGACTCGTGGCGCTCGGCGAAGTCGCTCGATGTCGAAGAGATTGAGTGGCCCGTCAGTGAATTCCAACGATGAGAACTGCGGGTTGTCAGATCGGAACGTGCCATGCGCCGCGACGTGGAGGAGAACGCTGGACTCGAAACTCGACCGTGCTCGGTCCACGGTGGCCGCATGTTCGACGCTGACACCACGATGGGCGTGGATCTGTGACAGAGCGTCGAGCTCTCGGCTGGAGTGAGCCAGGCCCGGGCCCCCGATGAGACCGACGTCGATGTCGGCGTGGCCGGTGTCGATGAGATCGGACTCGAAGTCGGAGTTCCATGAACGAGCGCTGGCCGCGATCACGAATGGCCGGTCGATCAGATCGGGTAGCGCTGACCAGCTCACGGCTTGGAGGAAACCGGTCGGCACGACGATTGCAGGGACCAGGTGGTGCAGATTCAGCCGGCTCAGTAGGTGCTCGCCGAGGTATCGGGAGGCATCGGCGAAGGAGGTCCGGTCTGAGTCGGTCGCTCGCTGCGAACGATTCGGGTCGGCCATTCCCCGGAGCGCATGCCCCTGCTCCTCGACTGCTTCGATCAGCGGTTCTGCGGGTCCGAGCGGGAACAGTCGGGTCCGGTGCGACGTGAGCGTCACCGCCCAGACGTCGTGACCGCTCTGGATGTACTCGATCAGCAACGCATCACCCAGACGACGACGCAACGCCGGTACGTCGAGCTCTCGTGTCGTCGGCGGCGCCTCGCTTCGAATGGTCCGCGCCTCATCGCTCAGTCGCCGCTCGAGTCGCCGGATCTCCGCATCGAGCTGGGCGGGGTCCGCGCCTTCGGTCAACGCTGCGTCGCGTCGGCCGGTCGTGTTGCGAAGCTGGAGCAACAGACCCGAATCGGCGGGAGCTGCAGCGGGACGGTGTTCGGTCGAATGTCCGCACCATCGGTCGGCCCATCGCAGAACATCGGCCGGTCGACGATCCTGCAGTGCCAGTCTGGTTCCGAGCTCGGCCAAGGCCAGTCCACGCGCACTTGAGCCAGCCTGCAGTTCGACAGCGTTCGACACCGTGCGCTGTTCGTCGAGCGCCCGAAGACCGGAGCGCAGCGCGCGTCTCGCCCCTCGACGGTCGCCGGCTGCGAGCCGGTCGAGTGCCGTTGCGTGGGCCTGGTCGGCTCGGGCCCGACCGAAGTGCTGCACTGTGCTGTCGGCGTAGGGCCGAAGAACCTCTCGAGCCAGCGCTGTTGCGCCGCATTCGATTGCGAGTTCGGCGCAGACGATGGCCGCTTCCTGCGCTTCACGTCGCCAACCAGCGTCGCCGAGCGCCTTGGCGATCTCTGCCGATCGGTTGGCTGCGGTCAGGCTGGGTGCACGACCGGACTGGGCGAGCGTGATTCCGATGGCGAGCCGCTCCGCAAGAAGAAAGACAGGGCTCGCCTCAGTGCCAAGGGCTCTGACCCGGTCGAGAAACGCGCTGGCCTCGTCGGGCTTGTTGTCGAGCTGGGCAGACTCGGCCAGGAGCAGAAGGCAGTGCGCTTCGAGCAACTGGTTGCCGCCACGGCGGGCAGAATCGTGGGCACGGCCCGCTGCCTCGGTTGCTTCGGTGGCCAAACCGGCATCGAGAAGGGTGCGGGCATAGTCCGACTCCAGCGTCGCAACGGACGCGTCGACATCGTCGAGCTGGCCGAATCCGGCTCGAGCTCGCTCATACCAACTCAGTGCTGCCGGGTAGTCACCTCGACGAGATGCGAGGTAGCCGAGGTTGCCCTCCGTTCCGGCGAGCACGACCGGCTGGTTCGACTCGATGGCCGCCGGCACCGCCTGGCGGAACCACTCGTCGGCTTCATCGAGCAGCCCCATCATCGAAGCCAGGCCTCCCAGATTACAGAGTGTGCGGGCCTCGGCGGCTCGATCCCCGGCGGCTTGCAGACCGACTCGGGCTGCGACCAGCTCATCGTGGGCAGCACCCAGGTTTCCGGTGCTGATCAGCATCAAGCCTCGCTGATTGTGCAGACGAGCCAGATCGGCACCAGCGCAATGTGGTTCGGCATCGTCGAGCATGGCGAACGCTTCGTCTTCATGCCCACCACGGCTGAGGGCTACGGCGAGTGTGCACTGCACCCTGGCCGCGAGGGCACGGTCGACGGTGCACAGTTCGACGCTTCGCTCGAGCAGTCGTCGAGCATCACGGATCTCGTTGTTCTCCAGCGCTCCTTTCCCCAGTGCCCAAAGGGCGTGGGTATGCGTGGCGCTCGAGTTCGACTGGTCGTCCAACATCGCTCGAGCGGCTCGCTTTGCCGCAGTTGGGTCTTCGAGCACACGGTCGACCGAAGCCGTGTCAGACGTGCCGTCTTCGCTGGTCGGGGAAGGCATGACTGCCCCATTTCGTCAGTTCCGACCCGAGCGACTTTGCGTTCCTCGGGAAATCAAACGTATCTCACGCGAGGCTGGACTCTCTCCTGAGTGAGGAAACTGCACCTGAGGAAAGGCGACGAGCCGATGCCAACACCACAAGTACCAGATGATCGACCGCCATATCCGCCGGAGAGATTTGTCTTCGGCACCGACGACGGAGGGAGGTCGGTCGTCTATCGACCTCGACAAGTCATCGTGTCGACCGAGAAGTGGAATGAGCAGAACGTCGCCGTCAAGGGATACATGCTGAAGCATCTCGGAATCCCACCGGACGCAGCTTCTGCCATCGCGGTGGAAATCGAGCTTCTGCCGATGGGATACCAGCTCATCATCTACCCAGATGGAAATGTCCCCCCAAGCTTCGACCCCCTCGAAGCGAGCGCTGAGCTCAAACGGAATGG